>Ga0105245_10004661_pt1 | contig 12113 bp, 10 predicted proteins | sample KBSM54metaG_FD_81523 | JGI IMG/M metagenome (GOLD analysis project Ga0105245, IMG submission 81523) | Miscanthus rhizosphere microbial communities from Kellogg Biological Station, Michigan, USA - KBS M5-4 metaG | ecosystem: Host-associated > Plants > Roots > Rhizosphere > Soil | place...
GGCGTGATTGCGGCCAACATGTACATGTTCAAGAAGCCGCCGGTGGACATTCTCAAGGAGCTGCAGGCGGTCGGCGGGATCAACAAGCTGTCGGGCATGCTGGTCGTTCGCACCGATCGGCCGTGGCAGACGCTTGCCGATCTCACCGCCTACCTGAAAGAGAGGGGCGACAAGGCGAGTTACGCCTCGACCAATCCGGTCGCGCTGGTCACCGGCGAGATCTACAAAGCCAAAGCCGGACTCTCGACCGTGCAGGTCAGTTACAAGACCGGCTTCGACAGCGCCAACGATCTGCAGAGCGGCCAGATAGATTACGCGATGGTCGATCCGGTCTATGGGCTGGCGCAGCGCCGCGAAGGGCGTGTGCGCGTGCTCGCCATGAGTTCCGGCGAGCGCCTGGAGTCGTTGCCGGACATCCCGACGTTCACGGAGCAAGGTATCCCAATGGACATGCTCGGCTGGTGGGGCGGGTTTGTGCCGGCGGCGACGCCGCGTGCAATCGTCGATCAGATCAACGTCTGGTTTGTGCAGATCCAGCGCATGCCGGAGACCAAGGCGTTCTTCAATTCCTACGGTAGCGATCCGTTCATCCTCACCCCCGATCAGGCGCAGGCGCGGCTGATTGAGGACGTGAAGAACTGGGCGGACTATGTGAAGATCGCCAAGATCGAACCGCAGGGCTGAGCATTTCCCGCCCACGGTTGGGCAGGGCATGCAGCCGGAGATAGTTGGAATAACCGACACGATGCCGCATTGCGCGCGAACATCGTGCCCAAGACGATAGGCACGCAGGGAGAATGCTCATGATCAATCGACGCGACTTTTCGAAGGGGGCCGGCGGCCTCCTGACCGCAGCGCTGGCGCCGTCGTTTGCGACCGCGCAGAGCGGCGACTATCCGAACCAGGATATCCACGTTGTGACCGGCTTCCCGCCGGGCTCAGGCGCCGACGTGCTCACGCGCTATTTCGCGGACAAGCTCCGTCCGATCGCCAACCGCACCGTGCTGGTCGAGAACAAGGTCGGCGCCTCGGGCGCGATCGCGGTGAAGTACTCGGCGATGGCCAAGCCCGACGGTTACACGATGTATCTCTCCGCCGGCAGCGCCACCGCGGCGCAGATGCATCTGTTCAAGACGCCGCCGGTGGATGTGATCAAGGATTTCACCATTGCCGCGACGCTCAACAAGCAGGCGTTCATGATCGTGGTGGACGCCAGGGCGCCCTACAAGACGATTGCCGAGTTGACGGCGGCGGTGAAGAAGAAGGGCAAAGATGCAAACTGGGCCGTGGCCGCCCCTTCCGGGATCGTGCTCGGCGAGATGTACAAGGCGAAGGCGGGCCTCGAGGCTGTTGAGATCCGCTACAAGGATGCCTCCGAGTCGCTCAATGACATGCTGAGCGGCCGCGTCGACTACGGCTCGCACGATCCTGTGTTCTCGCTGGCGCAAGCGCGCGAAGGGCGGCTGCGCATCCTGGCGCACTCGGCCGGTCAGCGCCTGCAGTCGATGCCCGACATCCCGACCATGACGGAGTCGGGCGTGCCGATGGACCTCACCGGCTGGTGGGCGGTGCATCTGCCGTCGGCGACGCCGAAGCCGATCATCAATCAGATCAACAAGTGGTTCAATCAGATCCTGGCGACGCAGGAGACCAAGGAATTCCTCAACAAGTTCGGCGGCGACCCCTTCATCTCGACGCCGGAAGATGCACAGGCGCTGTTCGTGCGCGAGGACAAGGCCTGGGGCGAGTATGTGAAGATTGCCAAGATCGAGCCGCAGTAGCTGACGCCGCAAGGCACCCACGTTCCTTGTGCAGGTTGATCGTGCAACGCCGTCATGGCCGGGCTTGTCCCGGCCATCCACGCCTTGCTTTTGGGGACAGGCCGCAAGTAAGACGTGGATGCCCGGGCATAGGCGAGCGAAGCGACGCCGTCCTTCCGGACGGCTATGCCCGGGCGTGACGAGAGTTTGCTCATGAAAGCCCGTCCCGGCGCGATCGACTGCGACATCCATCCGGCAGTGCCCAACACCAAGGTGTTGCTGCCCTATCTACCGGAATACTGGCGCGACCAGCTGGTCAACCGGTTCATCGACCGCTCGCCGTTCGTGCTGCAGAGCTATCCGCCGAACTCGCCGATCGCCTGCCGGCCGGACTGGCGGCCGGCGCAAGGGCTGCCGGGCACCGACTTTGACGCGCTGCGCAAGCAGGCACTCGACGCGTTCGGGACCAAGCTCGCGATCTGCAACGTGCTGCATGGCTCGATTGCCCTCTTCAACGAGGACATGGCCGCCGTGCTGTGCTCGGCGGTGAACGACTGGATCGCGAAGGAATTGCTCGACCGTGACCCGCGCCTGCGCGCATCGATCCTGTTGCCGATCCAGAGCCCCGATCATTGCGTCAAGGAGATCGAGCGGCTCGCGCCCGACAAGCGCTTCGTGTCGGTGCTCACGCTCGTCATGGGCGAGACGCTGCTCGGCAACCGGCGCTACTGGCCGATCTACAAGGCGGCGGAGAAGCACGGCCTGCCGGTGTGCGTGCACGCCGGCTCCACCTTCCGCACCGCGCCGACCTATTCTGGCTGGCCGTCCTATGTGCTGGAGGATTACGTCTCGAACGGCACCGGCTTCGAGAACGTGCTGGTGAGCTTCGTCGCCGAGGGCGTGTTCCAGCAGTTTCCGAAGCTGAAGATCGTCTGCGCGGAATCAGGGATCACCTGGCTGCCGACGCTGCTGTGGCGGCTCAACAAGGAGTGGCGCGGCGTGCGCGCGGAGGTGCCGTGGGTTGACCGGCCACCGGCCGACATCATCCGCGACCATGTGCGCTTCACCCTGCAGCCGCTCGATGTCCCGAAGAACGACCCCGACAAGCTGCTACGCACGCTGGAACACATCGGCTCGGACGAGGTTTTCCTGTTTTCGACTGACTATCCGCACTGGCATTTCGACGGCGACGACGTGCTGCCGGACGGGCTTACCGAGGTTTCGCTGCAAAAACTGCTTAGCGACAATGCTTTGGCAACCTATCCGAGGTTGGGTGAGGGCGGTAATATCGGCCAGAGTCGCGAACACGCCGGTCGCGCGTAGCCCGGCCCCAGGATTCACGAACCCATGAACGCGCCTGTTCTCGACAAGACCCTGCAGCAACGGCTGTCGATCGTCGACTGCGACATCCATCCCGACCAGAAGTCGGCGGACTCGCTGTCGCCCTACCTGCCGCAGCGCTGGCGCGAGCACGCCAAGATGTTCGGCCTGCACAACCGCCAGGGCCTGATCGGGCAGCTCGGCTTTCCGCGCATGATGGCGAACGGCCGCCGTGCCGACTCCTATCCGCCCGGCGGTGGACCGTCCGGCTCCGACCTCGGCTTCATGCAGAAGCAGCACCTCAACCCGAACGGCGTCGAAGTCGGCATGCTGGTCGCGCTCGGCCGCAACGGCATGGAAGAGCAGAACCAGGATTTTGCCGCCGCGCTCTCGCACGCGGTCAACGACTGGCAGATCGAGGAGTGGGTCAAGCCCGAGCCGCGACTGCGCGCCGGCGTCGTGGTGCCGCAGGAGGATGCGGCAACCGCGGTCGCCGAGATCGAGCGCTGCGCGCCCAACCCCGGCTTCCGCCAGATCATCGTGTCGCCGCGCACCGCCGAGCCGCTCGGCCGCCGAAAATACTGGCCGATCTTCGAGGCGGCCGAGAAGTCCGGTCTTCCGATCGGCCTGCATCCGGCTGGCGCCAGCGGCGGCTTCCCTTCGACCGGCTCCGGCTGGCCGACCTACTACCTGCAGGAACACTATTCGTTCGAGACCGGCATGCAGGCCGTGCTCGCGAGCCTCGTGTTCGAGGGCGTGTTCGAGAAGTTTCCGAAGCTCAAGATCTGTTTCATCGAGTCGGGCTTCACCTGGGTGCCGGCGGTGTGCTGGCGCATGGACAAGCACTGGGAGCGCATGCGCAAGGAAGTGCCGCACCTTAAGCGCCCGCCGTCGGAATACGTGCGCGAGCATTTCTGGTTCGCGACGCAGCCGATCGAGGAGCCGGAGCATCCGCACCACCTGATGGACATGATCAACTGGATCGGATGGGACCGCATCGTGTTCTCGACCGACTATCCGCACTGGGATTTCGACGACCCGCGCTACACCTTCAAGATCAATCTCAACGAGAAGCAGCGGGCCATGATCTTCCGCGAAAACGCGAAGGCGCTGTACCAGCTGCAATGACGCGTCACGTGATTGCAGCCGTCGGCGAAATCAAGCCCGGCGAAAAGAAGCTCGTCACCCTCAAGGGCCGCGAGATCGGCGTGTTCAACGTCAACGGCGAGTTCTTCGCGCTCGCCAATCGTTGTCCGCATGCCGGCGGCCCGATGTGCGAGGGCGTGATCACCTCACTGGTCGCGCCCGGTCAGGTCGGCGAGTACAAGCTCACGCGCAAGGACGAGTTCCTGCGCTGCCCATGGCACGGCTGGGAGTTCGAGATCCGCACCGGTCAGTCGTGGTGCGATCCGAAAGACCTGAAGATCCGCCAATTCAAAGTCGCCGTCGAGCCGGGCCAGGATCTGGTCAAAGGCCCGTACGTCGCCGAGACCTTCCAGGTCGCGGTCGAGCAGAACTACGTTGTGATCGATCTATAGCGGGGGCGGTCCGCGACGCTTCGCAAAAATCAGCTGTTGCCCGACTGCTGCGAGCGATCGGCCTTTTGTCCCACCGCGCGCTTGTCGCTGATCGGACGCACCACTTCGCCGGCGTGCTCCTCGCTCGCCATGCGGCTCGCCAGCAGCATCGCGAACGCCACGGTGCCGTCGATCAGCAAGTCGCGCTGCCGGTCGACAGTGACGATGTGGTAGCTGTCGTCGAGGATCAGGGTGTCGACCAGCCCGCCGAGATGACGTTGCAGGTATTCGGTGTTCTTGAGGCTGGAGAGATCGTCCTCGCGCGCCTGCACGATGAAGGCCGGAGCCTCGATGTCGGGCAGTTCCTTCTTGACCACGCCCGCCAGTCGATAGAGCTGGATGATCGCTTCGCCCGGCGTGACCAGGATGCCGGCCTGGGTGGTGTCACCGGTGTTCATGGCCGCCACGACGACCGCGCGGATGGTCGGATCCTTGATGCCGTAGGGCTCGGTCTCGACGAACTGGCAGAACTTGCGGATGATCCAGCGCCCGAACGGGCTCGCCATGCCGGCGTGGATCATGAAGCGGTACCACGGCATGGACCAGCCGTCGTACCAGAGGGTGGGCGCGTAGAGCGGAAGGCCGTGGACCTGGCCCGGACGCTGTGCCGCGAGGTGCAGGCCGAGGATGGCGCCCATCGAGAGCCCGCCGACGACGACCGTATCGCACTCGGCGCGCAGCTTGTCGAAGGCGTGCTCGACGCTCGCGTACCAGTCATGCCAGTTGGAGGCCACCAGGTCGTCAGACGAACCGCAGTGCCCCGCCAGCTGACAGCAGTGCACCTTGATGCCGTGACGCGCGAGGCCCTTGGCGACGAGCTTCAGCTCGATCGGCGTCCCGCCGAGGCCGTGGATCAGCAGGAAGCCGGTACGACCTTCACCCAGGACAAAGCTGCGATCGACGACTGCCATGGTGCTAACTCTTTGCGACGCGGGTCATGAGTTGATCGAGCAGCGCGAGGCCGAGATCGATCTCGTCATAAGAAATGGTGAGGGCGGGGGCGAGGGTGATGACGTTCTTGTAGTAGCCGCCGATGTCGAGCACGAGGCCGTACTTCTTGCCCTTGTGTTCGAGGTCGCCCTTGAGCGCCTCGTCGACCATGCGGTCCACAATCGCCTTCGACGGCGTGTAGCTGTCATGCGGCTCGCAGATCTCGCAGCGCAGCGCGAGCCCGAGCCCGTCGACGTCGCCGATGATCTTGTGACGGCGCTGCAGTTCCTGCAGGCCTTTCAGGAAGTACGCGCCCTTTTGCGGCACCGAGGTCGCGAAGTCTTCCTCGTGCATCATTTTCATCGCCTCGAGGCCGACGGCGGTGCCGAGCGGATTGGAGGCGAAGGTTGAATGCGTCGATCCCGGCGGGAACACCTGCGGATTGATCAGTTCCTCGCGTGCCCAGATGCCGGACAGCGGATTGAGCCCGTTGGTGAGCGCCTTGCCGAACACCAGCACGTCCGGCACCACGCCGAAGTGCTCCACCGACCAAAGCTTGCCGGTGCGGAAGAAGCCCATCTGGATTTCGTCCACCACCAGCAGGATGCCGTAGCGGTCGAGCACCTTCTTGAGTTCGATGAAGAAGTTGGGCGGCGGAATGACGTAACCGCCCGTCCCCTGGATCGTCTCGATGTAGAACGCCGCGTACTCTGCCTGGCCCGCCTTCGGATCCCAAACCCCGTTATATTCGCTCTCGAACAGCCGCTCGAATTGCTTCACGCAATGGAGGCCGTATTCCTCCTTGCTCATGCCCTTCGGCCCGCGGAAGTGATACGGGAAGGGCAGGAAGTTGGCGCGTTCGCCGAAATGTCCGTAGCGGCGACGATAGCGATACGACGATGTGATCGCCGTCGCGCCGAGCGTGCGGCCGTGATAGCCGCCCTCGAATGCAAACATCAGGCTCTTGCCGCCCGTGGCGTTGCGCACGAGCTTGAGCGAGTCCTCGACCGCCTGTGAACCGCCGACGTTGAAGTGCACGCGGCCCTTGCGGCCGAACTTTTGCTCGGCGTCGCGCGCGATCATGGTGGCGAGCTGTATCTTCTCGCGGTGCAGGTACTGGCTCGCGACCTGCGGCAGCCGGTCGATCTGGCGCTTGAGCGCGTCGTTCAGCCGGCGATTGGCGTAGCCGAAGTTGACGGCCGAGTACCACATCTGCAGGTCGAGGTACTCACGGCCCTCGTTGTCGTAGATGAACGAGCCTTCGCAGCGATCGAAGATCTTCGGCGGCTCGGAATAGTGGACGGTGTCGCCGAACGAGCAGTAGATCGCTTCAAGCTTCAGCAACTCCGCGTCGCTGACGGCTGCGGATGATGCCGGCTTGTCGGACTCGGACGCGAGTCTAAGCGGTGGGCGAAGCATTGACCGGTCCGGGCGCAAGGAGCGGGAGTGGGCTCTGGCGTTCGATGGCGCCGATCCAGTCCGCGAGCAGCGTCGTCGCGCCGGCGAAATTTCCGAACACGATGTAAGGCAGTCCGTGCGCCTGGCAATGCTCCACCAGCGCGCCCTTGGCGATCACGAGGTCCGAGGTCTCGGCCGCGCAGAAATCCGAGCGGCCGTCGCCGATCAGGATCCGCATGGTGGTCGGCTCCTTGGTGAGCGCGAGACACTTGCAGTGCCCGGCTTGCGCCCGGCAATTGCGGCCCGAGTAGGGGAACGCGAGCTGCCAGCGGCGGTCGCCGAGATATTCGAGCCGGTTGGCGAGGATGGGGAGGTCGACGCCCTGACGCGCCAGCATCTTGCGCACCATCAGGTCGAGGCCGTCGGAGACGATCGTGACCGGAATTTCCGCGCGGCGGCAGAGCGCCACGAGCTCGGGAAAATGCGGATCGAGCGGGACGTCCTCGCAGACGCTGTCGAGTTCTTCCGGGGTCGCGCGGACGAGATCGATCTGCTTTTGCAGGCACTCACGCGAGCCGATCCGGCCGGCCAGCCAGTCCGCCTCGACCTTCTGCCAGGCAGGGTCGGCGAACCGCTCGAGGACGACGTCGGTCGTATCTTCAAGCGAAATGGTCCCGTCGAAATCGACGAAGACCCGCACACGCGATGGCATGTAGGAACGCCCCCAGTTTCTGATCTGTCGGAATCGAGCCCCAGAAACGATCCCGTCGCTATTTTCAGATAAACTGCCGAAACTTAGCGGGTGGATCAACCCTGCCGCCGGGTGGGCGGACAACCCTACCGATGCACCGAATCAGGAGAGGGTAAACGGCGCGCGGACCCCTGCAGGATGGGGTGCTGAAAAGGCTCAGCAAAACGTGGTACCGGCGCGTTTTGGGGCCGTTTCAGGGATTCAATGCAGGCTTGGGACCTGTGTTGCCGATGAGACACTTACCCGAAATATCTCGCCCGCTCTCAGCCCGCAGGGATAACGCGCGCAGGTTTACCATCCAGGAAAGCGCGGATGTCGCCAACCGTATCGCGGAAGTAGGCGCCGTAGTTCTGCGTGCTGACGTAGCCGAGATGCGGGGTGAGGACGACGTTGTCGAGTCGCCGCAGCGGGTGATCGACAGGCAGAGGCTCGACGTCGAACACGTCGAGGCCCGCGCCGGCGATGCGCCGGCTGCTCAATGCGGTGATCAACGCGCCCTCGTCAACGATCGGGCCGCGCGCTGTGTTGATCAGATAGGCGGTCGGCTTCATCAGCCCGAGTTCGCGCGCGCCGATGAGCCCGCGGCTCCTGTCGCTCAGGATCAGATGCACCGTGATGATATCGGCCTGTCGGAACAGGTCGTCCTTTGAGACGAGTTCGGCGCCCGCTTCGCGGGCCTTGTCGGCCGTGAGGTTCTGGCTCCAAGCGATCACCCGCATGCCGAACGCCTGCGCGACCTTGCCGACGCGCGCCCCGAGCTTGCCGAGGCCGACGACGCCGAGCGTCTTGCCTTCGAGATCGTCGCCGATGGTGATCTGCCAGGGCTGGCCGGCCTTCATGCGGGCGTTCTCGAAGCCGATGCGGCGCGTCAGCTCGAGCATCAGCCCGACCGCGATGCCGGTCGTCGGGTTGCCGACCACGCCCGTTCCGCACACGGTGATGCCGCGCTCATTCGCTGCCTTCACGTCGATCGACGCATTGCGCATGCCGGTGGTGATGAGGAGCTTGAGGTTCGGCAGCCCCTCGAGCACCTTGCGCGAAAAGCGCGTGCGTTCGCGCATGGCGCAGATGATGGAAAAATCCTTGAGCGCGGCGATCACCGCGTCGTCGCTGCCGATCGGCGCAGTGAACACCTTGAGGTCGAGCTCGCCGACGACCGTCGACCAGTCCGCGGACTTGAGCGCGATGCTCTGGTAGTCGTCGAGGATTGCACAACGATGCGGCATGGATCGGTCCTTTCGAAGGTTCGGTCTATTCGGGTGAAATGTTGGCGGCGCGGATGACCTCGGCCCAGCGCCGGCTGTCGGCGGCAATGAAGGCCGCCGCCTGGGCCGGGCTCATCGCTTCTGGCTGCATGCTGATCGCGCGCAGCCGTGCGGCCACCTCGTCGGAGCGCAGGCTGGCGATGATCGCGGCATTGAGTTTCTCGACAATCGCCGCCGGCGTCTTCGGCGGTGCAGAGATCGCGTTCCAGGTTGATGACTCGAAATCGGCGACGCCGGCCTCGATCATCGTTGGAATGTCGGGCGCGAGTGGCGAGCGCGCGGCGGTGGCGGTCGCGAGCAAACGCACCTTGCCGGCGCGATGCAGCTCCAGCATCGACGCGAGCTCGCTGAACATCAGGTCGATATGGCCGGCTATCAGGTCGTTCACGGCCGGTGCCGTGCCCTTGTAAGGAACATGGACGAGCTGTGTTCCGGTTCGCGTCTGGAACAGTTCGGCGGTGAGATGCGATGTCGTTCCTGTTCCCTGTGACGCGTAGTTCAGCTTTCCTGAATTGGCCTTGGCGTAGGCGATGAATTCACCGACCGAGTTGACCGGCAGCGTGGTCTTCACCGCGAGTGTGTTCGGGATCGACGTCATGATCGCAACCGGCACGAAGCCGGCGGGATCGAAATTCAGTTTCTTGTAGAGGAGGACGTTGACGGTGAGCGGCGAGGGCTGCGACGCCATCAGCGTGTAGCCGTCGGGGGCGGCGGCGAACGCGGCTTCCGCCCCGAAGTTGCCGGCCTGGCCGCCGCGATTTTCCACGATGACGGGCTGGCCGAGGCGCTGGCGCAGGCCCTCGGCGACAAGGCGCGTGGCGGTATCAACGCCGCCGCCGGCGGGCACGGAGACGATGATGCGGATCGGCTGGGTAGGGTAGTCCCCCTGCGCGCCGACCGGGGCGGCTGCGCAGGGTGCGAGCAGCAGCGCGACGACGACAGCAATGAAAGTGCGCATGCGGCCCCCGTTTCGGGGCGCAACTGTCGCACAGCTTATTGGAGGCGTTAAGCCGGTCGGCGGCGCCGGTCAGGCGTGCGCGTGAGCGAACTCGGGTGCCGGCTGCATGTCCTCGAACGTCTCGGCGCGATGCTTCTCGCGCCACTTGGGACCGGGACCGCGCATGTAGTGCAATTCGGGGCGATAGGTGCCGAACAGATCGTGCGCCATCGAGTGGCACATCTTGACCACCATTCTGGGCAGGCCGGGGCTTGTCGCCATGACGTTCTCCCTGCGGCTCGTTGGCCGGTGCAACGGTTTGCCCGGCGGTCAGACCGGGGGCGATGCACGGAGGATCGTGGCGGAAACCCCTTAAAATGCGGTTCGCTTTTGCCCGAAAACCCGGCGGTATAAGCGCATCTATGCTTTCCCAAAGCTTGCCGGGACACTTCAAAATTTATTGGCGGTGGCACCGCACCGCGCCGCTTGCCCTTGAGGCATCGGGCCGCTACATGACCGCGTAATCTCCCGACAGATGACGCTTCGAGGGCAAATGAACGGCCGCCAATTCATCTATCACATGCGCGGTTTGACCAAGATTTATCCGGGCAACCGCAAGATCCTCGAGGACATCCACCTTTCCTTCTATCCGGATGCCAAGATCGGCGTGCTCGGCGTCAACGGCTCGGGCAAATCGACCTTGCTGCGGATCATGGCGGGCATCGACAAGGATTTCGCCGGCGACGGCTGGGTCGCGGAGGGCGCGCGCGTCGGCTACCTCGAGCAGGAACCGCATCTCGATCCGAAGAAGTCGGTGCGCGAGAACGTCATGGAAGGTGTCGCCGCGAAACGCGCGCTGGTCGACCGCTATAACGAGATCGCCAGCAACTACTCCGATGAGACTGCCGACGAGATGGCCAAGTTGCAGGACCTCATCGATACCCAGAACCTGTGGGATCTCGACTCGCAGGTCGACCTGGCCATGGACGCCTTGCGCTGTCCGTCGGACGACGCCGATGTGAACAAGCTGTCGGGTGGCGAACGCCGCCGCGTCGCGCTGTGCCGGCTCCTGCTCGATCAACCCGACCTGCTGCTGCTCGACGAACCGACCAACCATCTCGACGCCGAGTCGGTGCACTGGCTCGAAGGCCACCTGCGCAAATATCCAGGCGCCATCCTGATCGTCACCCACGATCGCTACTTCCTCGACAATGTCACCGGATGGATCCTCGAACTCGATCGCGGGCACGGCATCCCCTACGAGGGCAACTATTCGTCCTGGCTCGTCCAGAAGCAAAAGCGGCTCGAGCAGGAGGGCCGCGAGGAAGAGGCACGCCAACGCACGCTGGCGCGCGAGCAGGAATGGGTCGCTTCCAGCCCCCGCGCGCGCCAGGCCAAGTCCAAGGCGCGCTACCAGCGTTACGACGAATTGCTGCAGAAGGCGTCCGAGAAGCAGACGCAAACCGCGCAGATCGTCATTCCGATTGCCGAGCGCCTCGGCCAGAACGTCGTGGACTTCGAGGGGCTCGTTAAAGGCTTCGGCGACAACCTGCTGATCGACAATCTCACATTCAAGCTGCCGCCCGGCGGCATCGTCGGCGTCATCGGCCCGAATGGCGCCGGCAAGACCACGCTGTTCCGCATGATCACCGGTCAGGAGAAGCCGGACAAAGGCACCATCAAGGTCGGCGACTCTGTGAAGCTCGGCTACGTCGACCAGTCGCGCGACACCCTCGATGGCAAGAAGTCGGTCTGGGAAGAGATCTCCGGCGGCAACGAGCTGATCACGCTCGGCAAGCGGGAGGTCAACAGCCGCGCCTATTGCGCCGCCTTCAACTTCAAGGGCGCCGACCAGCAGAAGAAGGTCGGCTCGCTTTCGGGCGGTGAGCGCAACCGCGTGCATCTCGCCAAGATGCTTAAATCGGGCGCCAACGTGCTGCTGCTCGACGAACCGACCAACGACCTCGACGTCGATACGCTGCGCGCGCTCGAGGAGGCGCTGGAAGACTTCGCCGGCTGCGCCGTCATCATCAGCCACGATCGCTGGTTCCTGGACCGTATCGCCACCCACATCCTCGCCTTCGAAGGCGACAGCCATGTGGAATGGTTCGAAGGCAATTTCCAGGATTACGAGGAAGACAAGAAACGCCGCCTAGGCGCTGATTCGGTGGACCC
>Ga0105245_10004663_pt1 | contig 12112 bp, 13 predicted proteins | sample KBSM54metaG_FD_81523 | JGI IMG/M metagenome (GOLD analysis project Ga0105245, IMG submission 81523) | Miscanthus rhizosphere microbial communities from Kellogg Biological Station, Michigan, USA - KBS M5-4 metaG | ecosystem: Host-associated > Plants > Roots > Rhizosphere > Soil | place...
GCCGTCGATCGCCTTCTTGTCGCGACCGAACAGCGTGACGAGCTCGTCGCGATCGACGTCGGTCGGCAGACTCGCAGGTAGGTCGTACGCGCCGACGACGCGCCGGTGCTCGCGCACCCGCTCGTCGTCGATGCGCCCGATCACGTTCGCGAGCTCGGCCGCGAAGACAAGGCCGATCGCCACCGCTTCACCGTGGCGCAGGTCGTAGCGGCCGGCCGTCTCGAGCGCGTGCGCAAGCGTGTGCCCGTAGTTCAAGATGGCGCGGCGGTCGCCTTCGCGCTCGTCACCCGCAACCACCGCCGCCTTGATACGCACGCACGCCGCGATCTGTTCGTCGAGGGGCAACGAGTCGAGATCTTGTGCGTCGGGATCGAGGAAGTGGTACTTCGCCAACTCCCCCATCCCGCTGCGGCGCTCGCGAGGCGGCAACGTCGACAGCGCGTCGGTGTCGCAGAGCACCGCGGACGGTTGCCAGAACGCGCCGACGAGGTTCTTGCCTTCGGGCAGGTTCACGCCCGTCTTGCCGCCGATGGCGGCATCGATCATGCCGAGGATCGTCGTGGGCACATGCACGACGGCGACCCCGCGGTGGTACACGGCGGCGGCGAACCCCGCGACGTCGGTCACAACGCCACCGCCGACCGCGACGACCACGTCGGCGCGGGTCATTCCCCAGCGGGCCCACGCGGAGCACAGCTTCTCGACCGAGGTCAGCCGCTTGGACTCTTCGCCATCGCCGAGCCAGAACACCTCGTGTTCCACGCCGGGATCGACCGCGAAGTCGATGATCGACTGCGTCACGAGAGCGGCGCGCTTCGCGCCGGAGGGCAGCACCGACGGAAGCCACTCGCGCGCCCCGCTCCCGATGATCACGTCGTAGGAACGATCGCCCAGGTCGACGGGAACGGTGATCACGCGGGCACCATCCCGGCGATCTGGCGCGCGATGTTGTCCTTCGCCTCCGGCTTCGGTGCCGCGTGATGGGCCGGCTGCACGTCGAACTCGATGTCGGCCACCTCGGTGTACCAACCGGCTCGCTCGTCGAACAGTCGCGTGAGCGTGCCGATCGGGTCGTCGTCGAGCAGCGGGCGGTGAGGCTTTTGAGAGATGCGCGACGCGAGGAACGCGGGGGTGGCCGTGAGCCACACGACGAACACCTCGGGTTGGTGCAACAGGCGCCGCGTCGACTCCGTCACGACGGCGCCGCCGCCCGCTGCAATCACCGCGGGCTCGGAGGCGCCGAGCAGGTCGGCCATCACCTTGGCCTCGATCTCGCGAAACGCTGGCTCGCCGTCGGACGCGAAGATGCCGCGCACCGTGCGGCCCGTCCGCTCTTCGATCTCGTCATCGGTGTCGACGAACGGGCGCTCGAGCAAGTTGGCGAGGCGCTTTCCGATGCTGGTCTTGCCCGTGCCCGACAGCCCGACGAGCACGACGTGCTGGCTCACTCCTGCAACGACTCGACGTACGACCGGTGGTTGCGCACCAACTCGGGCACGGAGTCGCCGCCGAACTTTCGCAGCACCTCGTCGGCGAGCACAAGCGACACCATGGTCTCGGCCACCACCCCCATCGCGGGAACCGCGGTGACGTCGGTGCGCTCCTTGAAGCTCACGGTCTCTTCCTTTGTGACGACGTCGACCGTCTTGAGCACGGGACGGTTCAACGTGGCGAGCGGCTTCATCGCGACGCGAGCGACAAGGAGCTCACCCGTGGTCATCCCGCCTTCGAGGCCGCCGGCGGCGGTGCCGTCGCGCCGGTAGCGGCCCTCTGCCGCGTCCCAGCTGATCGGGTCGTGCGCTTGCGAGCCGGGCAGGCCGGCCACCTCGAATCCGTCGCCGATCTCGACGGCCTTCACGGCCTGGATGCTCATCAACGCGTGAGCGAGCAGCCCGTCGAGCTTGCGGTCCCAGTGCACGTAGCTGCCGAGCCCGACCGGAAGGCCGTACGCGAGCACTTCGGCGACGCCGCCGAGCGAGTCGCCCTCTTTGGCCGCGGCCTTGATCGCGTCGATCATCGCTGTCTCGGCCGCAGGGTCGAAGCACCGCACCGGCGACTCGTCGACCGTCGCGAGGTCGGCGAACGTGGGGCGTTCGACGCTCTTGGAACGCACCGCGCCGAGCTGGATCACGTGTGACACGACGTCGACACCGATCTCGCGCAACAGCAGCTTCGCGACCGCCCCGGCCGCCACTCGCGCCGCGGTCTCGCGCGCCGATGCTCGCTCGAGCACGTCGCGGGCGTCGGTGAAGCCGTACTTCTGCATGCCTGCGAGATCCGCGTGACCAGGGCGCGGCTTGGTGAGCGGCGACGCCGTCGGGCCGTCGTCGGCAGAGGGCGACATCTCCTTCTGCCACTTGTCGGGATCCTTCGTCCACTCGGAGTTCGCGATCTCGATGGCGAGGGGCGAGCCCAGCGTGCGGCCATGACGAATGCCGCCGATCAGCGTGAGCACGTCGCCCTCGAACCGCATGCGCGGCCCGCGGCCGTAGCCGAGCCGGCGCCGGGCCAACTCACCGCCGATGTCGTCGGCCGACACCGACAGGCCGGCCGGCAGCCCCTCCACGATCACGACGAGAGCGCGACCGTGTGACTCGCCAGCGGTGAGGTAGCGCAACATCGCCCGAAAGGTTACTGGCGGGCCCCTGACCGCTAGATGTTCGTTATGTACTTCTCGAACGTGAGGATGATGTAGATCGTCGACAGGGCGAGGGCCGGCCCGAACGGGAAGGCCCCGCCGCGGCCCTTGACGAGCCGCATCGTGAGGCCGAACACGATGCCGAACACGCAGCCGAGGAAGAGCGCGATCAGCACGAGGTAGAACGCGTTGAACACCGTGCCCCCGAGCCAGCCGAGGCAGAGCCCCATGAGCAGGGCCATTTTCACGTCGCCGAAGCCCATGCCTCTTGGCGACACGATGTGGAACACGAACAGCACGCCGAAGTACGTGACCATGCCGACGAGCGCGTACTTCACGAAGTTCACCGCATCGCCCGTCGAGGGGGCGAGCACGTAGGACGCGATCAGCAGCAGCGCGGCGGTGATGCCGAGCGAGGGAAACAGGATGCGATCGGGGATCCGGAAGAGTCGAAGGTCGACGACCGACACCGCGAGAAAGGCCGAGAACGCGACGAAGAAGACGGCCACCGCGACCCACCGACTGAACTTGTTCGCGTCGGCGGCCCATAACGCGCCATTCACGACCGTGACGGCGATGCGGGCGCGCGTGTCGAGCGGCGACGGTTCTGGGATCGTCTCGACGAGCCGGACGATGACGAACCAGCCGACGAGTAGGCCGAGTACGGCGCTCAGTACGACAGCGGGCGCGTCCATAGCGACTCGAAGGTACTCAGGCGCCCGAACTCATCGGGCGATGCCCATCGAGAAAGGTGTGGGTCAGCGGGCGAGGACGACGGGGACCGCGATGGCCAACGCCACCACGAGCACCAGTACGACGACGGACAGCTCTGCCCACGTCAAACCGTCACGCTCTTCAGCTGCGCCTTGCCATGGCATCTGCATTGGGGTCGCTGTCTCCTGATCGGCCGGCTGAATGGCCTCGCTAGGCCACTTTCGTTATCGCCCCGTCGGACGCCCGACTTGAGCGCAGGAGCAGCACAATCGGGGCCACCACGGACACCGAGAGCGAGCCGATCAGCGCCACCTTGTCGCTGCTGTCGTAGGGGTCGAGATGGGTGGCGTGGTACAGGAGATGGGGGGCGGCGTAGATCAGCACGGCCCCGCAGACGACCTGCAGCAGGTAGCGGCTCGGCCGCACCAGGGCGGCGATGGCCACCGCCATCAGGGCGAGGTTGAGCGTGCCGACATCGCGCACGAGGTGCTGGTTGAAGGGACCGTCGGCGGCCACCCACGCGTGTCCCCCACCGGGGAACGTGTCGTAGAACGACCGCGGCGCGAACGACGCCCACAGGCCCACAACCGCGTTGCCCGAGGCGATGACCACGAGCAGGACCTTGTTGGTCATGTCACGCATCGACGATCGCCTTCCAGCCGTCGCGAGCCGACGGGTACTGCGGGCGCCAATCGGTCGCGGCTTTGAACGCAGCGTTCGACACCCGCTGTGAACGGCTCATGATCTCGGCCTGCTTGCCGCTGATCTTCACGAGACGCCCCGGCAGCGTGATCCACGGGCGCTTGCACACCGCGGCACCGAGCGCCTTTGCGTAGGCCTTCTTCGTGAGGGGCTCGTCGTCGGTCACGTTGTAGACACCGGCGGGCACGCCCAGCGCGGCGACGACCGCGGTGCCGGCATCGTGGAGGTGGATCGACGACTGGTAGTTGGACCCGGGCCCCGCGACGGGTGCGATGTGACGCTTTGCCGCCCTCAGGAACTGCAACGTGTGATCGCTGCCAGGCCCATAGAACAGCCCGAACCGCAGCACCACCCCGATGCCACCCTCACTGGTGAATCGAGCGTTGTTGCCCTCGGCCACCGGTATGGCTTCGCCCAACGGGGGCGGGGCAATGGCGACCGACTCGTCGATCCACTCCGTGCCGCGGTCGGGATACGTGAACGTGATCGACTCCTGCACGACACGCCCCACCCCGGCCGCGAGCGCCGCATTCACGACGACCGCTGAGCCCTCGCGGCGGATGCGTTCGTTCTCGGCCCAGTTCTTCATCGAGGCGGCCTTGGTCACCGGCGGGATCGACGTCGCGAGGTTGCACACGGCGTCGCATCCCGCGAACGCATCCTTCAACGCGGCCTCGTCGAACATCGACACCCGCGCCGCAGCGGCACCTTGCTGCTCGAGTTGCGCGGCCTTCTCGTCGCTGCGCGCCAACCCGATGACCTGGTGGCCCGCGGCCACGAGGTCGGGTACGGCGAAGCGCCCGATCGCGCCAGTCGCACCTGTGACGAACACCTTCATCGCACTACCTCCCTCATCTGAGTGCCTCTTGGAACCAACCCGCGGCCTTGCGAATGGCCACCGGGCTGACGGACATCGACAGCTCCCGCAGCAGATCGGCGATCGTGGTGCTCGCCAGCTCAGCGCGCCAGGCGTCGTCGGCTCGTGTCATCGCTCGGTGGATGCCGCACGGCGCCTTGTAGTCGGCGGCCACACCATGGGCTGGGCCGCGGCGGCGGATCTCCGTGCATCGAAACGCGGGCTCGCCGCCCTCGACGGCGTCGATCACGTCGATCAGCGTGATCTCGCTCGCGGGCCGCGCCAACCGGTAGCCGCCCTTACGGCCCGCGGTCGACTCGACGATCCCGGCCTGCGCCATCGCTTGCAGGTGCTTGGCGAGATACGCCGGTGGCACACCGTGGTACTCCGCGAGCCGAGCGGCCGGCAGCGTCTGATCAGGCGGCACGAGCGCGAGCAGCGTGCAGCAATGCAACGCCCACTCGACTCCTTGCCCCATCTGCATATCCGGACACTACTAATCCGGATATACAAACTCCAACTTAACTCTTGACGGAGGAGAGGAACTTGAGGAGGAGGCCGCGGTTGATCGGCTCATCGTCCTCTTCGGCGGCCTCGGCCAGTGCGGCGTCGCGCTCTTCGTCGGTGACCGCTCGGGCGGCCGCGGCGACCGCACGGGCGGCCTTCGGGCTCAGGCTCGCGAGTTGCTTGGCAACCTCGTCGGCATCGGCATCGTCGTCGGCGTCGACGTGATCGTCGGCATGATCGTCGACGTGATCGTCGACGTGATCGTCGAGCTGAAGGCCTTCACGGGCGAACGTGGTGAAGTCGGACACGAAGTGGTCGTCGGTCACCGACACGACGTTGTCGTCGGCGGGCTCATTGTCGACGGATGTCTCCGCGGGCTTCACGGGATCGACGCCGGGGATCTCGATCGCGAAGGGGTCCCATGTCGCGGCCGCGTGAACGTCGGAGTCGTGTCCGTTCATCGCGCTGTCGATGCTGCGAAGCGTCGGCATCGGCGTCGTGCTCACCTTGACCAAGCCGAGCTCGACGAGCTCCTTGACCTCACGGCACACCGCGAGCTCACCGAGCTTCAGCGTGTGACCGACACCAGAGACGCTCGTGCCACTACCGATGGCCACAACGGTCTTCCACCGATCGGCGGCGAGCAGGATCTCCTCGCCCTCGAGTTCAGCGACGAGGCTGATCCATGCCTCCATCGACGGAACGACGGCCTCGATCTCACGCCATTCGGTCAGCTGGCGCTCGGCATCGACCAGCAGCGGCTCGACGGACCGCGACGGCGTCGGGTCGGAAGGGTTCGTGCCGGTTTCGAACGTGAACGAGCCATCGGCGTACCGCAGCAACTCGAACAGCACATCGACCGGGCCGGCGTCCGGCATCGTGCCGGTGGCCTCCGTGCCGACGACGGAACCGCCGTCGACCCACACGCTGCCAGTGCCCCGATTTCCGGCAATGACCAGACGGCCGGTCTTCTTCGTCGACGCGAGCAAACGCAGTACGTCGGGAAGGGCGAAAGTGTCGAGGGTGCCCTGAAGGGCCACGGTGACCTCCGAGTTGCCGGACTTGTCCAAGAGCGAGCCAGATTGCTTCCGCTTCATCGGCATTTCGCCGGGAAATCTTCAGTGAGATTCTCGGAAAGAACGCGCGAAGTGTGCGCGATGGGTCAGATGCGCTCGGCGAGGGCCGTGCGGGCGGCCGTGGTCATGGCCTCGAGCGGCGGTGCGATGCCGGTCCAGAGCCGGAAGGCGTGCCCCGCCTGGTGCACCAACATGCCGAGGCCACCGATCGCCTCGACGCCGCGCTCCCCCGCGGCCGCCACCAACGGGGTCGGCGTCGGGTGGTACACGACGTCGGCGACGATCTGCCCGGGGGTGAGCAGCGACGGATCGAACGGCGTCTGCCCGTCGCCCATCCCGACGGAGGTGGCGTTCACGACGAGGTCGGCCCCGGCGATCGCCTCGGCGACGGTCGCGGCGGCGGCGACCCGGCCGACCGGTCCCCCGAGCGCGGCGGCCACGTCGGCCCGCGCCTCGGACCGGTTGACGACGGCGACGTCGGCGGCGCCCGCCCGGGCCAGCGAATACACGATCGCCCGCGCCGCTCCCCCGGCTCCGAACACGACGACCCGACGACCCCGCGCATCGAACGCGATCTCGGCCGCCAGCGCGTCGAGAAAGCCTGGCCCGTCGGTGTTCGCGCCCACGAGTTCGTCGTTGACCGACGCGACACAGTTCACCGCTCCGAGGGCATCGGCTTCGGGGGTGCTTCGATCGACGAGGGCGGCGACCGCGTCCTTGTGCGGCATCGTGACCGAGAGGCCACCCATCTCCAAGGCCCGCATCGCTGCGATCGCGGCGGGTGCATCGCCGGGCGGCACTTCGAACGCGAGGTAGACCCAGTCGAGGTCGCACGCGGCGAACGCCGCGTTGAAGATCGCCGGTGACAACGAGTGGCGGATCGGCGCGCCGATCACACCGGCGAGCCGAGTCGTCCCGCTGATGGCGCGCATGAATCGCTCCTAGTCGCAGCCGAGGCCGGCGGCTTTGCAGCGCGCCTTGGCGGCTTCGAACTCACTCGCGCTCGCGGTGAAGAAGTGCTGCCCCGCCGGGAGGTTCGGGTCGAGGACGTAGTAGATCTCGTCGCCGCTGTCGGGATGCAAGGCGGCCTCGAGCGCGGCGCGGCTCACGCTTGCGATGGGTGTGGGCGGCAGACCGACGTTCTTGCGCGAGTTGTACGGATCGGCGCGGGTGAGATCGCTCTGGTGCAATACGCACGGCCGCTCGTCGTGCAGGTAGCACAACGTGGCGTCGATGCCGATCGGCATTCCTTGCTTCAGACGGTTGTAGATGACCTGCGCGATCTTCGGACGGTCGGCGTCGACCTTCGCTTCCTCCTCGACCAGCGACGCGACGATGAGCACTTCATAGGGATCGTGACCCACGAGATTCGGCGCGTCCGCGAGCCCGAGCTCGGTCGCGACCTTGTCGAACTGCGTGACCATCGCTTGGATCGCGGCCGTCTCATCCGCCCCCTCACCGATCTCATAGGTGTCGGGGAAGAGGAAGCCCTCGATCGACTGGCCGGCGGGTTGGAACTGCGATCGGACCTGACCGCCGGCGAGTACCGCGTTGAGCTTGTCGACGGAGAACGTCGGGATGCTGCTGATGATCTGTGCTGGGATCTGGCGCAGGTTGAGGCCGGGCGGAACCGTGAACCGTCTCGTCGGTGGCGGTAACGGCCCGGCCTTCAGACGATTGAGCACATCGGCCGCGCCGTCGTGCAGCGGCAGCCGATACGTGCCCGCTTGGAACGGACCGCCGCCCTTCACCTTGATGTAGAGCTTGAAGAGGAACGCGTTGTTGATCACGTTCTTCTTCTCGAGCAGGTCGGCGATCGAGCTCGTCGACGATCCGGTCGGGATGTCGAGCACGATCTCGGTGCCGACCTTCCCCGTCGGGAACAGCTGGCGATAGGCCCAGAAACTCACGAGGCTCGCAAGCAGAACGACGACGATGAACGCGCCGAGCGCGACGACGGCGATCTTGCGCCCCCGCGTCATCTCGGGGCGCAGCTCTTCGTACTCCTGATCCACATCGGGTTGGTCGTCGGTCAACGGTGGTCGGTCTCCTGGCGGTCGAGCCACGCCTGCAACAACACGGCGGCGGCGGCTTGATCGATCATGCGCGTGCGATCGCGGCCTTTGACGCCGCCGTCGCGTAGCTGCTGGTCGGCGGTCACGGTCGTGAATCGCTCATCCACCGTCTCTACTGGCACATCGAGCACCCGCGCCAACTCGGCCACCTCGTCGAGCACGGCTTGGGCGGCGGGGCCAACGCTGCCGTCGAGCGACAAAGGAAGCCCGACGGCCACGACCTCCGCCCCCCACTCGGCGACGAGGGCCGCGACGGCCCGGTGGTCGGCCGGTCGATCTCGGCCCTTGGCCCGGAGCAAGGTGGTGATCGGGGTGGCGACCCGACCGTCGCTGTCGCTGATGGCCACGCCGATACGACGCGAACCGAGATCCAGCCCGAGCGCCCTCACCCGGTCGAGATACCCGCGGCGGCGCGGGCTTGATCCAACGCGGCGTCGACCCCCGCTGGGTCTTTGCCACCGGCCAACGACAGGAGCGGGTCTTTCCCGCCCCCGCCCTTGATGGTCTTGGCCGCGTCGGCGATGAGTTCGGCCGCGTTCAGGCCCGACTCCTTGTCGACGGCACTCACGAGCGCCGCGCCACCACCGGCGGGTGCTCCGCCGAGCACGACCGCCCGCACATCCGGCTGATCGCGGATCGCGACCGCGAGATCACGGAGTGCATCGCGATCGAGGTCGTCGACGCGGACCACGACGACGCCGTCGACGGCGGCGCTCGCGAGCTCGCCGGCTCGGCCGACTGCCGCGCGCTGGCGCAGACCCTTGATCTCGTCGCGGAGTGCCTTGATCTCCTCGAGTCGCTTGCGGGCACCCTCGACCACGTCGGAGGTCGGCACGTTGAGCACGTCGGCCAGTTCGGCCAAGACCGCTTCCTCGTGACGCAGACGCTCGATCGGTCCCGTACCGGTGACCGCTTCGATGCGGCGCAAGTTCGCGCCGATGGACTCTTCCTTCACGATCTTCAGCGGCCCGATGTCGCCGAGGGCGCGGACGTGCGTGCCGCCGCACAGCTCGAGTGAGTGCCGTCCGGCCTCGAGCACGCGCACGACGTCGCCGTACTTCTCGCCGAAGAACGCGATCGCGCCGAGCTCGGCGGCGTTGTCCTTCGTCGTCTCGTAGTGCCGCACGGGATCGTTGGCCAGGATCTCCGCGTTGGCCAGGTCTTCGATCTCACGGATCTGCGCGGGAGTGAGCCCGTCGGCGGGGCCGAAGTCGAAGCGCAGTCGATCGGGCGCCACGAGCGACCCTTGCTGCTTCACCTGCTCGCCGACGACCGTGCGCAGCGCCCAGTGGAGGATGTGGGTACCCGTGTGGTTGCGGCGGATCGCATCGCGTCGCGCGACGTCGATCGCCGCGTTCGCGAGTTGGCCGGGAGTGATCTCGCCCTCGATGACCTGCACTCGGTGACGGTGGAGACCCGGCAGCGCGAACGTCGTGTCGAGCACCTCGGCTCGACCCGTGTCGGTCGTGATCGTTCCGGTGTCGCCCACTTGACCACCCGACTCCGCGTAGAACGGCGACCGATCGAGGAACACGCTGTCGCCGACGACCGCGAGCACCGTGGCCTTCGTCTCGAACTCCTCGCGCCCCACGAAGTCGGTCGCACCGAACTCGTCGAGCACCGACTGGAAGTCGGTGAGGTTGGCGTACGCGTCGCCTTTCTTGCTCGCTTGCTTCGCGCGGGTCCGCTGCTCTTCCATCAGCCGGTCGAAGCCAGCGCGGTCGAGACCGACGCCGCGCTCGTCGGCGATCTCCTTCGTGACCTCGATCGGGAACCCGTGCGTGTCGTGCAGTTTGAACGCGACGTCGCCCGGTATCTCGCTCTGCGTCGCAAGCGAATCTTCGAGCAACGTCATGCCGCGCTGCAGCGTCGACCGGAAGCTGCCCTCTTCGTTGGCGAGCATGTTCGTGAGCCAGTCCTGGTTCGCGCGCAGGTCGGGGTAGGCGCCCGCCATGGTGTCGATCGTCGACGTGACGAGCGCTGGGATCACGGGCTTCTGCACACCGAGCAAGTACGCGAAGCGGATCGCGCGCCGGATCACCTTCCGCAAGACGTAGCCGCGGTCTTCGTTGCTCGGCACCACGCCGTCGTTCACGAGGAACGTCATCGTGCGAGCGTGGTCGGCGAGGATGCGCAGCGCGTAGTCGGTGGCGTCGTCGTCGCCCAGGCGTTTGCCGGTGACCGACTGCGCGGTCTCGAGCAGCGGAGCGAACACATCGATGTCGAGCGCGGTGCGACCGCCTTGCTGCAACATCAGCCAACGCTCGAACCCTGCGCCGGTGTCGACGTTCTTGGCCGGCAACTCGGTGAGATGCCCGTCGCTGTGCCGGAAGTCGGTCATGAACACGAGGTTCCAGAACTCGATGTAGCGGTCTTCACCGCCGAACTTCGGACCGCCCTCGGCGCCCCACTCGCGACCGGTGTCGTAATGGATCTCCGAACACACGCCGCATGGGCCGGTCTCGCCCATCTCCCAGTAGTTCTCTTTGTCGAGCCGCTGAATGCGGTCCATCGGGATGCCGATCGCCTCGTGCCAGATCGCCTCGGCCTCGTCGTCGGTGTCGTGCACCGTGACCCAGATGCGATCGCCGTCGAAGCCCGAGACGTTGGTGACGAACTCCCACGCCCATTCGATGGCTTCCAGCTTGAAGTAGTCGCCGAAGCTCCAGTTGCCGAGCATCTCGAAGAACGTGAGATGCCGACGGGTGCGACCGACCTCGTCGATGTCGTTGTGCTTGCCCGCCAGTCGGACGCACTTCTGGATCGACGACGCACGCGGTGGGTTGTACGGCACCGGCTCTTCGCCGAGGAAGTACGGGACGAACTGCATCATCCCCGAGTTGGTGAACATCGGGGCCGTCGGGTGATGCGGGATCAGCCCGGCCGACGGGGCCAACGTGTGGCTGTGCTCGCGCCAGAACTCCGTCCACGCGCCGCGCAACTGGTCGGAGTTCATAGAACCATCGAGGCTACCGGCGGGTGGACGACAGCTCTGCTCGTATCTCGGCCTCGCGTTCGCGCATCGCTTCCCGCCCGTCGGCCACCGCGGCCCGCATGTCGGAGCCGAGGCTCCGCAGCGCATCGGCCAGATCAGACGACATCCGCTCGGGCGTGTACCGCTGCACCGTCTCGCGGACGAACCGCATGACCCAGAACGAGGCGCCGAAGCCGAAGCCGAGGCCGATCATCAACCAGAACAGTCGCTTGAACACGGCTCAGTCTTCGTTGCGATTGCGGCGGAACCGGCGTGCCGCGCGCGACGTGCCCGAGGCGAACGCGATCGTCTTGATCACCGGGTTGGAGAACGCGAGGTAGGCGAGGCGCGACGCGGAGTCCACCGTCGAGGAGATCGACTCGGCGGTACCGAGCAGCGTGTCGACGCGCTCGAGCTCGGCGTTGGCTTGGCTCACCGCGGTGCGCATCTCGCTGACGACCGGGAGGGTTTCGCGTCGAAGCTCTTGGATGGCGCCGCGCAGCTCGCGCAAGGTCTTGTTCAGTGAGAAGATCGCCCAGACCAACACGACCACGGCCATGCCGCTCGCAA
>Ga0105245_10004664_pt1 | contig 12111 bp, 12 predicted proteins | sample KBSM54metaG_FD_81523 | JGI IMG/M metagenome (GOLD analysis project Ga0105245, IMG submission 81523) | Miscanthus rhizosphere microbial communities from Kellogg Biological Station, Michigan, USA - KBS M5-4 metaG | ecosystem: Host-associated > Plants > Roots > Rhizosphere > Soil | place...
AGCGGCAGGGTCAGCTCGACCGCGCGCTTGTCGAATACGATCGCGCAATCTCCATAAATCCGAACGACCGCCGGGCCACGTCGATGAAGCAAGTCATTCTCGATATGCGCGCCCGGGGCGTGCCGTCGGCCGCGCCGGCGCAGCCCGCGCCCGCCCAGCCGCCCGATGCGCTCCGGATTGGCGAGTCCCTTGTCGCGCAGCGGAAGTTTGCCGAGGCCTTGCCGATGCTCGATCGCGCGATCGCCGCCGATCCGCAATCGGTGCAGGGATTGCGCCTGCGCTCGGCCGCCCTTCTCGCGCTCAAACAGTACGACAAGGCGGTGGCTGATTTCGACGAGCTTGTCAGGCTGTTGCCGAACGATGCCTTGATACGCTCGGTGCGCGGCAGCACCTATCTGCAGCTCAAGCAATTCGACAACGCCATGGCCGACCTCGACCGCGCCATCGCGCTCGATACAAATCGCTCGCAGAGCTATGCCGCGCGCGCCTGGGCCTGGCAAACGCGCGGCGAGCGCGACAAGGCACTCGCCGATTACGACCGCGCCATAGCGCTCGATCCCAGGAACGCCGACGCCTACGAAGGCCGCGGCTCGGTGTATCGCAGCCAGTCACAGTGGGACAAGGCGATCGGCGAGTACGACCGCGCGCTGGCGATCAATCCGAAGCACATCGACGCGCTGACGCGCCGAGGACTCACTCTGCTTGCCAAGGGCCGCGCCAACGAAGCATTGACGGACTTCGATCATGCGATCGAGCTCGCCCCCCAGCACTCGGACGCGATCGTCGGCCGCGGCGTTGCGATGCTCGACTCGGGTCAAACCGACCGCGCCATTGCGGCGTTCGATCGCGCGTTGATGAACAACAGCGGGGCGGCGATTATCTATTCGCTGCGAGGCAGGGCGCGCCTTATCAAGGGAGAGCTCGACGCCGCGATGTCGGATCTCGATCGCGCGTTGTCGATCTCGCGCGACGATGCGCCGACGCTGCGAACGCGCGGCATGGTGTGGCTCAAGAAGAGCGACCATGCCCAGTCGCTGGCCGACCTCAATCGATCGCTTGAGCTCGATGGCGACAGCATCGAGGCCTATTCGACGCGCGCCGAAGTATTTCGCGCGCAGGGCAAGCAGGATCAGGCGCTTGCCGATCTACGCAGGCTTGCTGGACTCAAACCGAGAAGTCTCGGTGAGGTGGTCATGCAAGGTGCGGCCAAGGTGATGATTGAACGGCTCTCGAAGGAAAATTCCTGCGGCACCGCAGGCCGGTCGAGCAAGGACAGCTGTCTGTAGCGGCACCGGGTCGGCGTCAGCGCGAAATGACGCCGCCGTCACCGCACGTTGATCGTGTAGCTCTTCGACTGATACGTGCCAGTCACGAAGAAGATTTCGATTCCGACGGAGTCGCTTCCGGTGAAGCCGCGGTTCGAGACATAGCGGACGAGCGTGCCGGGCACGCGACGCCGGTTGCAGTCGTAACGCTGGTTCGCGCGCGAGAACGACGGAAAGTCGTTGGCCGCGGTAATGCTTACCCGGCCATTCTCCGGCGGTTGCGTGATGCGAATGGTCGGACGGCCGATCGTGCTGCAATTGGCATGGGTCGAGTTTGCGAACACGAGCTTGACCGGTTGGCCGGACAAGACCGTCTTCGGCTCTCGGCCCCACTGCGCCTGCGCGGACGCGGGCAGCCAGGCGAGGACGGTCGCTACGACGAGCAGCCGAAACATCAGCGCACCCTGATGTAGACGGTGCCGGAGCGAAGCGTGCCGGACGGCCAGAACATCTCGCCGCTGAGGGAATCGTCGCCGACGTATCCGCGCTGCGAGATGTAGCGCACCATGATGCCCTGCACGCGGCGCTGATTGCAGACGCTCCGGACATTCGACTGCGGGAAGGTGACGAAGTCGCGCGTGCGCTCGATCACGACCCGGCCGTTGCGGGGTGGCTGGGTGATGCGCAGCGTCGGAACCCCGGCGGCGGTGCAGTCGGGATTGACCGACGCGTAGAACCCGAGCTTCACGGAGCCGCCGGACGGCACGTTATACGGGTTGCCCCACTGTGCCGATGCGCTGGTGCACCACAGCACGAAGCAAGAGATCGTCGCCAAGCGAAACACGTGCGCCCCCGCACCGTGGCAATGAACGGCACGGTTGTAGCGGGATTTCGCCCAGTGGTCGAGCCGGTGGGACGCCTACGCGGGGCGCAGCCCGCGCGCTACGGCCACAGCTTGAAGTTCAGCGCCAGCCGCGCGAGGTGCAGGTCCATGCCGTTGTCGAGCGAGCCCAGCCCCAGGATCAGCGGGCCATAGGTGTGGCCGGGCAGGCCGACGAACAGATACTCGCCGCGCAGCGACCAGCGCGGGTCGATTGCCCAGTCGGCGCCGCCGCCGATGGCATAGCCCCACACGGTGTCGTGCACCGTTGCCGTGTTGTTGAAGAACGCGAACGGGCCGGGCGCGCCGTCGTCCTTGTGATAGCCGCTGATCGTGATGGTCGAGCGCAGGTTGGCGAGCGCTGCGCCGCCCGTCACGTAGGGCAGGAACCGGTCGAATGAATAGCCGAACCGGCCGCGCAAGGTGGCGAGCCAGTTCATGTGGCTTTCCAGTGTTGCGACGCCGGCGGTCGTGCTGGGATCGCCGACAAAGATGAAGGTGTTGGAAAAGCCGCGCTGCACCATGTCGTGGACGTCGGCGTACTGAAAGTCGATCTCGAGGCCGACGACGGTGCGGTCGAACTGCCAGTTGTAGCCGGCTTGCGCGCCGATCAGCCCGCCCTGCGGGTGCGTGGACATGACGAATGGCGGGCTTGCCGAGTTCAGCGTCCCGGGGAACGGCGGCGGAATCGAGCCGGGAACGATGGTGGCGCTCGGGTCGCCCCAGCCGTACCCAAGATTGGCGCCGGCGTACCAGCCGGCCCACGAGTAAGGCGCAGGCGCGGGTTGTGCCTTCAGCGGCATGTCGGCCGCCGCCGCCGGAATCGTCAGGGCCGCCAGCGCGGCCAGCGTGAAGCGCATGTCTCGCATCTCATCCCTTGTTGAGCAGGACTTGGACGCAGTGTGATGGTGAAAAACTGGAACGCTGGGCTACGCGGACGCCGAAGCAGGCATCAACGAATCAATAGCGCCGCCATATTTAACATTTTCTCAATCGGGAGTTGAGAGTCCCCGTCGAGGGGACTCCGCGGCGTAACGAACACCGCGCTACTTCACCATCCGCCAGACCCACAGCACGACGACCGCGCCGATCGCGGCCGCGATCAGCGCGCCATAGCCGCGGCCGAAGGCGAGCAGCATTGCCAGATGGTCGCCGACGAATGCGCCGGCAACGCCGACCAGCGCGCTCGTCGTCATCGAGCGCGTCGAGCCCGTGATCTTGCGCTTGAACCAGCCCGGCCCGACCAGGCGGTCGAACAGGAGACCCGCCGCAACGCCGATGACCAGAACCAGGATGAAGGTGGTGATGGGATTGAGCATGGCCCGTTCCTCGTCCGCTGCCGGCCCCGCGCGGAAAACGCAGCAGGCGGTATTAAGTTCCCGACGGCGCGAGGACGTCAGTCCACGCCGCATGCGGCGTCGCCCTGTACCCGCGTTGGCCGCGAGCCGAAGGCATTGTCCGGCCCGGCCACGTCGAACGTCAGCGTGTAGCGGCCGCGATAGCGGTTCTCGTCGACCTTGCGCGTGTCGATCGTCAGCAGGACATAAGCGCCCGGCGACTCCGTTCGCTCGCGATAGATCTCGAGCTTGAACACCTTGCTGTCGAGCCAGGCTTGCGTCACGTCCTCCTGCTTCAGGTCGAGCTTGCGCAAGTCGGCGGGCGTAGTGCGCACTTTCAGAGCGAGCGTGCCGCCGAAATTCATCACCGTGCCGCGGCGCAGGCCGCCGAGTGCCGCCTGCACGGCGAGCGCAATCGACTTGTCCTCCGCCTCGCAGGTGAGCGAGCCGGTGGCGAAGGCGGGGACGAGGCTGCCGAGGAAAAGCGCCAGAACAGCAAGGATGATGCGCATGGGATGTCTGGGGAAAGGCGCCGCAACGCCATGATAACATGGCGGCCCGCGCCCCGGTTCGCTTTCCCGGCGGGTCAAAAACCCTTACAAGCGCGGAACTATCGCCCGCCGGCGCACGCCAAGGATCGCCCCATGAACGCTCCCGTCACGCCCCCGATTGCCCCGCCGTACAAGCACACGCCGCTGTTTCCGCTCGGCAAGGACAAGACGACCTATCGGAAAATCTCGTCGGATGGGGTGCGGGTCGAGAAGATCCTGGGCAAGGACGTGCTGGTGGTCTCGCATGAGGCGATGCGCGCGCTCGCCGAGGCCGCGTTCGTGGACATCAACCACCTGCTGCGCCCGGCTCATCTGCAGAGTCTCAAGTCGATCGTCGAGGACAAGGAAGCCTCCGACAACGACAAGTTCGTCGCCTACGACTTTCTCAAGAACGCCAACATCGCCGCCGGCGGCGTGCTGCCGATGTGCCAGGACACCGGCACGGCGATCATCATGGGCAAGAAGGGCCGGCTGGTCTGGACCGAAGGCGACGACGAGGCTGCGCTCGCCGAGGGCGCGCGCGACGCCTACTTCAAGAAGAACCTGCGCTACTCGCAGGTCGCGCCCGTCTCGATGTTCGAAGAGAAGAACACCCGCAACAACATGCCGGCGCAGGTCGAGATCTATGCCGAGGGCGATGACGAGTACAAACTCCTGTTCATCGCCAAGGGCGGCGGCTCGGCCAACAAGAGCTTCCTGTTCCAGGCAACGCCGTCGATCCTGACGCGCGAGCGCATGCTGGCGTTCCTGAAGGAGAAGATCCTCACGCTCGGCACCGCGGCGTGCCCGCCGTATCACCTCGCCATCGTGATCGGCGGAACGTCAGCCGAGCTGACGATGAAGACGGTGAAGCTCGCCTCGACCAAGTATCTCGACGCACTGCCGACGCAAGGTTCGGAAGACGGGCACGCGTTCCGCGACCTCGAGATGGAGGCCGAGATCCTCAAGATGACGCAGTCGACGGGCGTCGGCGCCCAGTTCGGCGGCAAGTATTTCTGTCACGACGTGCGCGTGGTGCGGCTGCCGCGCCACGGCGCGTCGCTGCCGATCGGGCTCGGCGTGTCGTGTTCGGCCGACCGTCAGGCACTCGGCAAGATCACGCGCGACGGCGTGTTCCTGGAGGAGCTCGAGCACAACCCGGCGCAGTATCTGCCCGAGGTCGATGCAACAAAGCTCGGCGGCGCGACGGTGCAGATCAATCTCAACCAGCCGATGAAGGCGATCCTCGCCGAGCTGTCGAAGCATCCGATCAAGACGCGGCTGTCGCTCACCGGCACGATGATTGTCGCTCGCGATCTGGCTCACAATAAGCTGCGCGAGCGATTGGAAAGCGGGAAGGGACTGCCCGACTATTTCAAGAACCACCCGGTCTATTACGCCGGTCCCGCCAAGACCCCGGCGGGCTACGCCTCGGGCGCGTTCGGCCCGACCACGGCGGGGCGCATGGACTCCTTCGTCGCTGACTTCCAGGCGGCGGGAGGATCGATGGTGATGGTGGCGAAGGGCAACCGCGCGCCGGCCGTGCGCGAGGCCTGCAAGAAATACGGCGGTTTTTATCTCGCCTCGATCGGCGGCGCGGCGGCGAACCTCGCCGAGCACTGCATCAAGAAGGTCGAGGTGATGGAATATCCGGAGCTCGGCATGGAGGCGATCTGGAAGATCGAGGTCGAGAACTTCCCGGCCTTCATCGTCGTCGACGACAAGGGCAACGATTTCTTCAAGGAGCTGAACCTGGGGTAGTCGCGTTCCACATCGAATCAACACCAAGCGCGCTGTCGATTACCAGGGTCAACTTTCGGGCTGCGCCGAGGCGAACATCCAGGTGCCATCTAGAATCTCAGCGCGCGGGCGGAAGAGACGCACCGTATAGTTCCACCCCTCCGTAATCGGCAAGCAATTTTCAATCTTGCCGTCGCAGCCGCCGAACTGGATGGTGGCCGCACCATTCGGGCTTTTCTTCGCGGTGACGCTGTTCACCGAATAGGCATTGTACTGGTTCGGATGCAGATAACCTTTGCTGTTATAGACGGTGACTGACCAGAAACCGTCGACAGGCACATCCCTGACCGTCAGCCGGTGGATGGTGTTGCCGTCATTGCGCGCGGGTGTGATCGGGAGATAAAGGGCGTCCTTCTCGGGATAGCCGCCCCACAGCATGGCGCTTCCGATCAGGTGCTTGACCGGGTCAACCTCGTCACGGTTGGCGCCAAACATACGCCGCGTGTCGGAAACCGTCGCTCCAAGTTGCAAGAGCGCTGCTTGTATTCTCTTGAGGCTTGCCTCGTCCCAATTGGGGGTTTCGAACGTGCCGGGGCGTTCCTGGCTGAGATTGATCGCATCTTGCAAAGCGTGGACTTGTCCAACGTCGTCTTTGTTCGAGAAGTCGACAAGGAAACGGACGACGGCAATGGCATAGCGCGTGCCGATCATCGTTCTGGTCAGGGCGTGGGCGCCTGCGTCGTAATAAGTGGCCCGGGTGTATTGATCCTCATTGACGACTTGCATCCCCATGAAGCGCTTGCCGGCGTCCGGCAACCTGATCGTCACGGGCCCGGCATCGAGATCCACAATCGCAAACGAATACAACGTGTCGCGATTGGGTCGGGGAATGCCTTGTTGAGCGGGAGGCGCAAGCTGGCGGCCATGCCGGAACCTGCCGAAACCGCCGCTTCTGACCACGCCGGCGAAATAGATATCGGTCTGGGCGCGTGTGTAGTTCGCGACAGTAACCAGCTCGGTCGGTGAAGAGGTCGTTTGCCCCGATGCGACAGAACTTGCCGTCAGCAGCGACATCGCCATCACAGTCATGCTGGTCTTTTTCATCGCGCGTTCCTGATGAAACGGGGTTCGTAGATGCAAAAAGGAACATAATCGATCAAATATGGAAATATAGAAGCCGATATGACAATAGGCCTATCAAATATGGTAGGACGCCTGATGGATCTCAATGCAATTCGCATGTTTGTCGCCGTGGTACAGGCAAGCAGCCTGTCAGCGGCAGCCGTCCGTCTCGGAATTCCGCTTCCCACGCTGAGCCGCCGAATTCGGGACCTGGAACGGCAGCTCAACGTGCAACTGCTGACGCGGTCGGCGCGCGGCACAAAGCTGACCGACGCTGGAACGAGGCTGTACGAGCACGCCAGCCGCGGGGTCGAGGCGCTGCTTGAGGCTGAGCAAGCCGTCGTCAGCGACCAAGTCCGCCTGAAGGGACGTCTGCGATTGTCGCTGCCGCAAGCGGTTGAGCCTTGGTGGGAATTGCTGGCGGCCTTTCAGCGCCGTTACCCCGATATCCAAGTTTACGTCTACGCAACCGAGCGGCGCGTGGACCTGATCGAGGATGGCATCGATGTCGCCCTGCGCGTCGGCGCCATCGTGCACGAGGCCATGGTGGCGCGACGTGTTCTGTCGTTTCGCAATATTGTCGTCGCCAGTCCCAAGTTGGTGGAGCACTTCGGTCTCCCGGACGTGCCCGACGCGCTCCATCGCTTTCCCTGTGCGGTGTGGACGTCGGGCATCGATGTCCCGGCTCGGTGGGAGTTGGGCGGCCATGTGATCGAGCCTGAGGCAGTACTGGCCACTAACGACTACCATCACCTGTGCAGCCGTGCGCTCGATGGTGACGTGGTGACGGAGCTGCCCCCTTTCCTGGCAGCCGCTCCCATTCGCGAGAAGCGGTTGGTGCCATTGCTGCTAAAGTACCCATTGCCCGAGTGGCCCATCAGTCTGCTCTATCCGCGCCACCGTCACCAATCCTCTATTGTCCGGACATATCTGGACTTCTGCCAGAGCTATCTCCCGAAGATTATTCAAGCTTGCGAAATCGGATAGGCGCGACGCGAAGGCGCCTGCCAGTGACCTTCGAGGCAGACGCAAGGCGATCTCGCCGAGCACTGCATCAAGAAGGTCGAGGTGATGGAATATGCCGAGCTCGGCATGGAGGCGATCTGGAAGATCGAGGTCGAGAACTTCCCGGCCTTCATCGTCGTCGACGACAAGGGCAATGACTTCTTCAAGGAGCTGAACCTCGGCTAGTCCATCGCGTCGTCGAGGGAAGCGACCGCAAGGTCGCGAACTCCGCGACGCGATGGAAAAGGCCAGAGGCCAGTCCCCCGCGCGGGGGACCGGCATGGCTACCAAAGGCTTAAAAAACAGGCTTAATCAGATATTAACGACGCCCCGCCATGCTCCGGCCCATTGCTCCGGCGGGCGGAAATGTTTGGGAAGCGGCGGCTTTTACGTTCATCGACATTGAAACAGCGCGTATTCGGTCTGACCGGATTTCTCTCGGTCATTCCGCTGATCACGCTTGCGGCGACCTTCTACCTGATCACGCAGGCGCAGCAGGCGCAGAAGGCGATGGATGACGCCAACGCCGGCGTGATCAGCCTCAGCCAGATCAATGCCAGCCTCTATGCCGTCGTGATGGAATCGCGCGGGATCTACATGTCTGCCGACGCCAAGGCTGCCGACCCCTTTGCCAAAGGCATGGAGAAATTTCTCGCCGAGCTCAAGCGCGTTGCCGACGACTGGAAGCGCCGCCCCATCGCTGCCGAAGCTGCGCGCATCGACGCGCTGTCGGCCAAGATCGATCAGTTCATCGGATTCCGCCGCGAGTTGCTCAGGCTAGCGCTGGAAAAAGACGCTGCCGCGGCACGCGAGTTCGGCGACAACGACGCCAACCGCAAGACCCGCACCGAGCTCAACGCCCAGCTTGTCGAGCTTGCCAAGGCCTATGAAGGTCACAAGCAGGCAGCGGAGGCGATGGTCCGCAGCAACCAGACGAACAACCTGATTGTTGCCGGAGCCGTGGCGCTGATCGCGCTTCTGGGGGCCGGGATCGGCTGCCTGTTCGTGCATCGCACGGTCATCAAGCTGTTCTCCCGCATCGCGGCGGTGACCATGGAGCTCGCCGGCGGAAAGCTCGACGCGCGCTTCGACGGCATCGAACGCAAGGACGAGATCGGCGAATTCGCGCGCGCCTTCCAGTCGCTCAAGGAAGCAGGGGTGCGCCACCGCGAGCTCAACGCGAAAACGCTCGAGCAGGAGCGGCAGGCGGCAGCTGACAAGGTCGAACGCGAGCGGGTCAATGCGCTCGAACGCGAGGAGGCCGACAAGCGTGCGGCCGCCGACCGCGAAGCAGCAACCGCCAGGGTGATGAACGAGCTCGATGCGGCGGTCGGCGGCATCGTCAAGGCGGCGATGCAGGGCGACTTCTCCCAGCGCGTTCCGCTCGAGGGCAGGGACGGCGTGATCCGCAATCTCGCCGCTGCGCTCAATTCGATGTGCGACGACATCGGCGGCGTGATGGACGAGATGGTCGCGATGATGAGTGCGCTCGCCGACGGCGACCTCACCCGGCGCATCCACGCCGACTATCGCGGAACCTTCGCCACCCTGAAAGACAGCGCCAACGCCACAGCAGAGCGGCTGTCGCAGGTGGTCGGCAACGTCAAGAAGGCCGCCACCGACGTCGCCAACGCCGCCTCGGAAATTTCGGCATCGACCACTGAGCTGTCCCACCGCACCGAGCAGCAATCGGCCGGCCTGCAGCAGACCACCGCGTCGATGCAGCAGATGGCCGGAACCGTGAAGAAGAACGCCGACAATGCGCACCGGGCCGATCAGCTCACGGCCAACACCCGCACGATCGCCGATCGCGGCGGGCAGGTTGTCGGAACGGCGGTCGCTGCGATGTCGCGCATCGACGAGGCCTCGCGCAAGATCGCCGACATCATCGACGTGATCGACGAGATTGCCCGCCAGACCAACCTGCTGGCGCTCAACGCCGCGGTCGAGGCCGCGCGTGCGGGCGATGCCGGCCGGGGCTTTGCGGTGGTGGCAGCGGAAGTGCGCAGCCTGGCGCAGCGGTCGTCGCAGGCCGCCAAGGACATCACCGGGCTCATCAGCAACTCGAATCTGCAGGTGAAGGAGGGCGTCGACCTCGTCAACCGCGCCGGCGCTTCGCTCGCCGAGATTGTGGAGTCGATCAAGAGCGTGGCCGGCATCGTCAGCGACATCGCCGGCGCGTCATCCGATCAGGCCGACGGCATCGCCCAGGTCAACAAGGCGATCGGCCAGATGGACGACGCTACCCAGCAGAACTCGGCGCTGGTCGAGGAAAACGCCGCGACCGCGAAGACGCTGGAAAAAGCCGCCGAGGAAATGGTGACTCAGGTGTCATTCTTCCGCATCGACGAGGGCAGGGCGAAAGCCGTCGCGCGCGCGGCGTAGCGCGCCAGCGTCATTGCACGACTAGCGCTTTCTGGACTTGCGTTTGGCGGCCGGCCTGCGTGCCGGCCTTTTCTTTGCGCCCGACTTCTTTGCGGCTTTGCGGGCGGGCGCCTTCTTCGCGGCCGGCTTGCGTTGCGCTTTGGCGAAGTAGCGCTGCATCGGCTCGAAATAGCTGCGCTGCCAGCCGCCCTGCTCATAACTCGTCTGGCCATCGGGCACGTCGGCGTGCGTCAGCGTAAGCTGCGTGCCGCCGGCGACCGGGGCGAGGTTCACAGTAATGGTGGAATCGCCATGCGCGTCGGTGAACTTGGTCGTGCGCCAGGTCTGCACGATGGTGCGGCCGGGGATGAGGGCAACGTTCTTGCCGTTGATATAGCCGTCCCAGGCGGTGACAGCGTCGCCGACCTTTGCCGACTGCTGGGCCTTGCTGCCCGTCATCGCGCCGTGCGCGCGGCTGTCGAGCCAGGCATCGTAGATCTGGCGCGGCGTCGCCTTGATGGTCGTCGTGAGTGTGAACGCGTAGGGCATGGCCTGCTCCCGCAACTGCGAGAGCAGGCTAGTGCGTTTCGGAGCCGCGCGATAGGCGGAAGCTACGCGGCCGGCTGCTTGCCGGCGCGGTAGTAGTAGTTGGCGTCTTTGCCGAGCACGACGCGGCGCACCGCGCGGCGGATCGCTTCGCTCTTGCGCAGCGGCTCGACCGCGGCGGCGATGCTGCGCATGGCGGCGACCTTGAGGCCGTCGAGCGCCGGATGCGCGCCGGGCGGGCGTTGCGGCAGGCCGACGCCGCGCAGCATCGAGTTGACGACGAAGATGTCGTTCTTGCGCCGCACGTCGCGGCTCTTCCAGGTGATCGAGAACGAGATCGAGTAGCTGTCCGCGGTCTGCACGAAATGCGGCCACTGGTACGGCACGAAAATGCCGTCGCCCGGCTTGAGCGCGTAGTGCACGGCTTTGGCGTCGAACGCCGTCTCGTGGCGCAGGTTGCGATGCTTCACGACGACGCCTTCCATCGCCTCGTCCGAGGCGATCGAGCCGTCGCGGTTGTCGTAGACGTGGAAATACTTGTCGCCGTGGATCTGGAAGAAGATGTTCTCGTCGCTGTCGGCGTGGAACGGCGTGGTCGAATGCGGCGACGACACGAAGATGAAGCCCTGCAGGTCGGCGAAGTCGGCCTCTGCGAGGCTCGCATAACCGCGCGCCCTGGCGACGGCGAGGAGGACGTCCTCCATCACCGCGCGATAGGACGGATCGGTCTCGACATGCTTGAGCACCATCCAGGCGCCGGCGGTCTCGATCCTCCGGATGATTTCTGCCGGCTCGAGGTCCACCATCGGCGTGGTATCGGGATTCTGGCTGATGGCGGCCTTGCCCGAATTGAACTCGACGCGATCGCGCGGCAGCTTCGCGATGAGTTCGACCAGGCGCGGCAGCGCAAACAACGGATTGTCCGCGAAGCCGTGCCTGAGCGCGAAGGTTTCGTGCGGAAACTTGTCAGCGAGCGCGCGCGCGTCGTTGGTTTCGATGAGGGTCATCGCAGAGCCTCCCGGAATTCGAGCAGACGGTGATAGACGCGGCGCGCGTCGCGGCGGGTGCGCTCGCGTGCCTGGATCAGGAATTCGATGACGTTGGCGACGCCGTCGCCGCCCGCGAGCGGGATCAGCGTGGTGGCGACCGGCAGACGGCTGCGCCACAGCTTGTCGATCATCGGGTGATAGGCATTGGCGGTGGAGTGGGCGTCGCTGACGCTAGCGTCGGCGCACAGGTTCTTGGTTAATTCTAGCGTGAGCTGCACGACGGGCGACATTTTCGCCAGCGCCTCGTCATAGGCGATCTTGAAGAAGTAGGCG
>Ga0105245_10004666_pt1 | contig 12109 bp, 10 predicted proteins | sample KBSM54metaG_FD_81523 | JGI IMG/M metagenome (GOLD analysis project Ga0105245, IMG submission 81523) | Miscanthus rhizosphere microbial communities from Kellogg Biological Station, Michigan, USA - KBS M5-4 metaG | ecosystem: Host-associated > Plants > Roots > Rhizosphere > Soil | place...
ACCGTATGCCATCGGAAACATCGACGGCAAATACTTCGCGGTCACGCGACGATGTCGACATCTGCGCGCAGACTTGGCGGGCGGATCGATCGAGGACGGGCGACTAGTCTGCCCGTGGCACCAATCCGCTTACGACGTCGAGAACGGACAGATGGTCCGCGGACCCCAACAGATCTTCGCGAAGATCCCCGGACTCGGAACAACGTTCAAGATGCTGACGAAAGTTTGGCCCCTTGGACGCGGCACCGTATCGGTGTCTGGCAACGACGTCGTCGTCGAATAATTGGCACGCCTGCGCGATCCCGCCTGTCCGTTGTTGGAACACCGAAGGGGGCGTGTCTGGCGTCCCGAGGCCTGGTCCCGGCCCGGTCGTCGCGTCCCATAACGGATCCTCATTCGGGAAATTACTGTGGCCGGTAACGGGAGCGGGACTCCTTGAATGGCTACGGTGATTAGTCATCGATCGAACCCAGGATGACTGATTGAGTTGTCGGATGTGCCGACCGCCGCTGGCGACTCTGGGTCCGGAGCCGCGTGGCCATCACATCCGCAAATCATCCGGTTCGGCGGGCGACATCGTTGCGGTGATTGCGTTGATACCTCCTGCGTTGATGCTGGATTCTTGTTGAGTGGTGGAGCCGAGGGCCGAACGGCCGTACATGCCCGGGTACGGGATCAACAAGGACACGAAGGACATCCTTCCGTGGCGGTGGGCCGTCGACGTGTTGAATCGTGCTCGCATTTCAGTTCTGTCGACGGTTCGACCGGACGGCCGCCCGCACGCGATGCCGTTGTGGGGGTTGTGGCTGGGCGATGTCTACTGCTTGTCGACCGCGATCACCTCGGTGAAGTCCAACAACCTGAAGGTCAACGATCGCTGCGTCGTCACGGCCGAGGACGGAGACGACGCCGTAATCGTCGAGGGCCGGGCCGAGCTCTCGGAGCTCCCGACGGGGTTCACAGAGGCGTACAGGCTGAAATACGGCCAGACGATCGACGCGGGACCGATCTGGATCGTCCGTCCGATCGTCGCCTTCGCTTTCCAGGCAACCGACGACTTCCCCAAGACAGCTACGCGGTGGCTGTTCTCGAGCTGAAACGGGAACGGGCCAGCCGTCTCAGTTCTAGCGAAATGAGGCAGGCCTTCCGGGGCGTCCGACGCTCGATGTTTCCGCAGTTCACGGCATCTCGTTTCTGTCTCCCATTGCGACCCGATGAGGGTCGTCAAGATTCGGGACAGAAGCGCCGCGCTAACCAGTAGAAGAGCGCAGGGCGTTGATCACCAAACGCCACGGCACTCGCTACCTGGAGAGACGTCATGCCCTTGGCCCGCAATGAGTTCATCTGCTGGGTCGAGGATGCCAAGCAGGAGATCATCCGAGAACGCCGCATTCGCCGGACCCAGAAGTAGCTGCACGAAGGCCAGCGCCGGCCCTGCTGCTGGCCGGGGTGCAAGCACCGCGAGCGCGCCTGCAGGTAGGTAGCGGCAGGCCTATTCCGGTGAAAAGTCAAGCGGCGGTAAGCCATTGGGCGCGACCATCTGGCCGTTGCGGTCGAGTTGTTCCCGCGCTTGCGGCGACCGCATAGGCGCGATGAACTTCGATTCCCCAACCCGTACGCAGTCGGATGTGGTTCCAGAAGGCCGCGCCGCACGTCCTCGCCGCGCATTTGTCACACAAAACGTATGCGCCACGCAACCACCAAGATGGGTCTGTGTCCTGCGTATCGATGCGGGGACGAGCCGACTCGACTGCTGAAGCGGTGACCGCCACCCAGCTGGCGGCGACGGCTTAGTTAGGTGACCATGCAGCCACACTGGCAGGGTGATTCTGGCGCAATCGCGACGGGACAGGAGCCGCTCATGCCCGGACATGGCCAGGATGCAACACCCACATCCTTCACTGACGCGGGCATCTGATGCGGACAGTTCGCGTGCCGGTGCCAGCGATCCCGGAGTCCGTCGAGGCCCTGGGCCTGATGCGGGCCAACCGGGTGCGCAGGATGACCGAATTCGCAGGCGATGGTGACCCAGCTCCTGTTCGACGGTGTGTTGGAGCAGCGAGTATCTGCAGTCACTTGCGTCGGCTTGGCACCCCGAACCCGATCTATCCGTGAGAGGTCATCGGCGACAGCCACGCATTCGGACTCGACATGATCGAGGGCTTGCCCGGCGATGCCCCCGCGCCCGCGCTGCTCGGAAACGGCTACCGCACCAACGCGACGGCGATCGTGCAGATCCGCGCTCTCTCCTACGATCTGGCGGCGGTCTACCCACCGCTTGCGCCGGTCCGACTGCTGGAGCTGCTCGCGGCGGGCTGGGTTTCCGTTAGCCCGCGGCGAGCACCGCCATCGCGGCATTGTGGCCGCCGATGCCAGACACCCCTCCGCCGCGGCGGGACCCGGCGCCGCACAACAGAATTCGGTCGTGTCCGGTGGCCACTCCCCAGTGCCGGGCGGGGGTGTCCAGCGGATCGTCGTCATCGGCGAACGGCCAGGCCAGCGCACCGTGGAAGATGTTGCCGCTGGTCATGTGCAGCGTGCTCTCCAGGTCGAGCGTGGTCTTGGCCTCGACACAGGGCCGGCCGTTGGCGTCCGGCATGAGAACATCCTGAATCGGCTCGGCGAGAACAGAATTCAGCGACGCCAACACCGCATCGGTGAGTCGCTGGCGCATCTCGTCGGGGTCCGAGCCGGACAGCAGCGAGTGCGGGGTGTGCAGCCCGAACACGGTCAAGGTCTGCGCACCGGATCCGCGGAGCCCGGCAGACAGGATGCTCGGGTCGGTCAATGAGTGGCAGTAGATTTCGCACGGGATCGGTTCGGGAACCTCGCCGCCGACTGCTCGGGAGTACGCCGCGTCGAGCTGGGTCCATCTTTCGTTGATGTGGAAGGTGCCGCCGAACGCCTGCTCGGCGGTGACGCGGTCGTCGCGCAGCTGGGGCAGCCGCCGCAACATCAGGTTGACCTTGACCTGGCTGCCCTGAGCCAGCGGTGGCGCGTCCTCGCCGAGCAGACCGGCGAGGATCACCGGCGTCACACCGGCCAGGACGAACCGGCCGCGGACACGACGCTCGTCGTCGCCGATGCGATAACTCACCTCGCCGTCCGGCTCGATCGCGTAAACATCTGCGCCCGTGACAATCTCGGCGCCAAAGCCCGCCGCCGCGGTGGCCAGCGCTTCCGTCACCGCACCCATGCCACCCACCGGAACGTCCCAATCGCCGGTGCCGCCGCCGACCAGGTGATACAGAAAACAGACGTTCTGCTGCAACGACTCCTCATCGGCGCGGGCGAAGGTGCCGATCAGAGCGTCCGTCGCCACCACACCCCGCACCAGATCGTTGTCCAACACATCGGTGATGGCCTGCCCGATCGGCTGCTCCATCAACGCGTGCCAGGCCTGCCCAGCCCTGGGATCACCGCCGTCCAAGACAAGCCGGCGCGCCTGCTCGCGGGTCCGCAGCGGTTCGATCAGCGTCGGCCACAGCCGCCCGGTCACCGTTCGGCAGCGGCGGTAGAACTCGACGAACGGCTGCTCGTCCGCCCCCGCCCCGACCGCGGCGAAGCCGCCGCTGTCCGGACCGATCAGCAGGCCGGTCCGTCCCCCGGTGGCCGGGTCCGGCGTGTAGGACGAGTAGCGGCGCCGGGCCAGCCGCACCGGCGCACCGAGATCGTCGACGATGCGCGGCGGCAGCAGGCTGACCAAGTACGAATATCGCGACAGCCGTGCGTCGACGCCCTCGAAGGCGTGAGCCGACACCGCCGCCCCGCCCAGCTGGTCCAGCCGCTCCAGCAGCCGCACCCGCAGGCCGGCGCGGGCCAGGTAGGCGGCCGCGACCAGGCCGTTATGCCCGCCGCCGACCACCACAACGTCGACAACCGAAGCCGAATCGGGGCCCATGGGTCAGCCAGCCAGATCAGCCGGCCCGGCGTGGCGTCGCGTGAGCGTATCCGCGTCAGCGAGTTTCTTGGACCGTGTCACGGCTGTCGCGTGCGACTGTGACCGGCTGCTGTGCGTTGTCTTCACTCCCGGGACAGCTCCTTCGCGGCACCGCGGGGGACGATCAGGACGGGGACCGGGGAGTGCCGGACAATTTTGGCTGCCCTGGACCCCAGGAACACCCGCGCGATGGGTCCCGATTCGCTCGATCCGATCATTAGCGTGTCGCCCGCTCGCCATTCGACGTCGTCGAAGGCCTCCGCCCAGTCCCGGCCATATCCGATGACGAATTCGGGTTCGGCCGCCTGCTGGCGCGACTCCCTTTGCCCCTCCAGGGCTTCCTGGGCAGCGGAGCGAATGTTTGCCGTCCATTCGGCGGTCACCGCCGCCCCCTCGGCACGGAACCGGGCCGTTTCGGGTGGGGAGAGCTGGACGGCGAACGATGCCAGCCGAAGCTCCGCGCTCAACTTGTCCGTCAAGGTGTAGGCGGCGCTCAGCAGCGCACCGCTGTCTTTGCCGCCGGTGTAGGCGAGCGTGACACGCCCGACCTTGCCGCCTTTGGCCCGGAATCCTCGCGGGGCAAGGGCGACCGGAATCGGGGAACTGTGCAGCAACCGCTCGGCGACGCTGCTCAAGCCGATGTACCCGAACTGGCCAGCCGCGGCCGACCCCACCGCGATCATGCTGGCCGCATGCTGCTCGGCCGCTTCCACCAAGCCGCTCGGAGCCGACCGGGCATAAACGTTGATGAACTTTGCGGGCACGTCGGTGGGGAGGTCGGCACGGGCCTGGGCCAGGGCGCTGTCGGCGGATTCGTCGATGTAACTCCGGTACCCCTCGTCCGCCCGGGAGAGACCGGGCATCCATGGTGCCGGGACGACCGTGCACACCAGGAGGTCCTCACCGCTGGAACGGGCCAGCATGCCGGCCAGGCTCAGCACCGCCTTGGCCCGCCGATTGATGGGGTACCCGACGAGGATGGTCATTGGGGAGTCTCCTCCTCCCTCGAGGCGAGGCCGACGTGTTCGTGCCTACCGAGGTGCGAGTGGTTGCGCGCGTAGATGAGATACCAGACAAATGCAACTGCAATCCAGATCACGAACACGTACAGCGTCACAATCCGCAGGCTGCTGATGATCCATAAGGCGCCGGCGACCGACAGGATCGGAATCAGCGGATACGGCCGAACCTTGAAGCTGCGCGGCAGGTCCGGCGCGCGTCGCCGCAAAATGATGACACCGATGGACACGGTGACGAACGCGACCAGGGTGCCCACGCTGGTCATCTCGGCCAGGAAGTTGATCGGGATGAAACCGGCCAGCAGCGAGATCACCACCGCGACGATGATGGTGTTGGGGATCGGGGTCAGGGTCCGCGGGTTCACCCTGTGGAACACCTCGGGGATCATGCCGTCGCGCGACATCGCGAACAGGATGCGGGTCTGGCCGTACACCGAGACCAGGGTCACGCTGAAGATCGAGATGATCGCGCCGGCGGCGAGCACGGTGCCCGGCCATGAGGCTCCGGTGACGTTCTCCAGGATCTTCGCCAGGCCGGCCTCCTGGCCCTCGAACTGGTCCGGCGGTTGCGCCCCGACGGCGACGAGTGCCACCAACACATACATCACCGTGACCGTCACCAGGGATATCAGGATCGCCAGCGGCAGGTTGCGGTGAGGATTCTTGGCTTCCTCACCGGCGGCGGCTACGCCGTCCAGCCCGACGAAGGTGAAGAAGATGATGCTCGCGGCGGTGGCGACACCAGAGACGCCGTAAGGGGCGAAGGGGTGCATGTTCTGCGACTTGAAGCCCTGGAACCCGATGACGATGAACATGACGAGCACGACGAGCTTGATCGCCACCATGATCGCGTTGGTCTTCGCCGACTCGCTGACACCGCGGATCAGCAACAGGGCGCACATCACGATGAGGATGATGGCCGGCACGTTGCAGATGCCGCCTTCCTCGGGTGCGTTGGATAACGCGCTGGGCAGCTGCACGCCGAACACGTTGGTGAGAAATTGGTTGACATACTGCGACCAGCCGACGGCCGTGGCGGCGCCGGCCACCCCCCATTCCAGCAGCAGGCAGGCGCCGACTCCGACTGCGACCGCCTCACCGAGGGTGGTATAGGCATAGGAGTACGACGAGCCGGCCACCGGAACCGCGCCCGCCAGCTCGGCGTAGCACACCGCGGTGAGTCCGGCGACGATCGCTGAAAGCACGAACGACCAGATGACGGCAGGCCCGGCTATCGGCACCGCCTGGCTCAGGATGAAGAAGATCCCGGTGCCGATCGTGCCGCCGATACCGATCGCCGAGAGACCCCATAGTCCGACCGTGCGCTTGAGTTCGCTTTTTCCGGTGTCTGCGCCGGTTTCGAGCTCCATCTCCTGCACGGGCTTACGTCGCAACAGCTGTTCTTTTATCGATGCCACTGTTCCCTACCTTCCGTGAGGGTGTTCGCTGGCGCTGGCCGTAGGCTTCGAGATACACAGACGTTGCCGTGCCATTCTTTCGAGGAACCTACTTTCGAGGGACGTAGTCGATCGAGCGGGACGCGATGAGTGCGCGGCGGACCGGCTGGTCGTCGGATTGGCTCGGCGCCGAGCGACCTGCCAGACGGGCGTCGTCATCGTGAGTAGGCGATCTCACCATCAACCATGGTCAGGTCGATGCTTGTGTCTTTGATCTGATCGGGACCGACGCCGCAGATGTCCTGCGCCAACACGACGAGGTCGGCGTACTTCCCGGGGGATAATCGACCCACGGTTGTCTTCGCAGAAGTTGGCGTAGGCACTGCCCATTGTGTATACATACACCGCGTCCTCGATGTTGATGACCCGTTCGGGCACGCAGGTTGGCGTGTCCGCCAGGTTGACCGCACCGAGGCGCCACCCCCCGGGCGGCCGCAGCAGCAGAGTCTCCCGATCCAACCATCCACGAACGCCTTCCATGCCACGATGAGGAAGGTGAGGCTGATCAGTCCGAGACGCCCGGGAAGTCCGGAGCTATGGGTTCGCGGTGGGCGTCGGCGGGTGGCATCCAGCGACCGCCGACGTGCGGCCCACAAAACACGTCGATGCAATAGCGCCCAGTCGCGGGTTCACGTAGCCATGTCTGATATTGGTTTGCAAAATTGGTCGGCGAACTGGCACACCTGAGCGTATCCCACGGCGTCCCACTCAAAGCCGGGATATACGGCGATGATTCACCGAATCCTACTGCTGGTGCGGCGATTTCGAGATCGTCATGTTAGCGGCGGCGGGAAAAATCCAGGACCGATACTGCCACGGCTTGAGCTTGTCAGCGGCCAGCCAGCGGCGCACCGTGGAGGCCGACACTGAGTCGACCACGCCGCGCTGGACGGCCTCAGTAGCCAGATCGAGACAGCTCTACTTGGCCAGTGGCCCCAGCTCGTGGAACACCCGACCGCGACGTAAGCCAGACGGCGAAAGTCGGCCGGTCCGGTTCTGCAGGGCAGGGGCCCTGCGAGCTCCGCGACCACCTCGCCCTTTCCGTCCGGGTGGCATCGGCGCGGGTGACGATGGCGTAAACCTTCGCAATTGCAGCATGTTTCGGAAGTGACGTGTAGCACGGCCGTATGACGTTGACAGGCAATGTTATTTGCGAACGCCGCGTGCGCGGTGAGGCAGGCCAACCGCGAAAGCGGTTGTAGCGCAGTACATAATCGGGGGATAGGGCATAGCGTCAGATACGGCGGCACTGCGCCCGCGATGCGAGTACCAAACCGCGACCGCAGCAATGCAATCCGAGACAGCCGCGTAAGCGGTTGGTGCACAGCGCGACTCGCGGGTGAGCTCCAGCTACGGAAGTGTGAGACCGCGTGGGTGTCAAGACCGCCAGACCCAACCGTGAGCCGGCCGTCGCCGTCGACTTCGAGGGCGGTGTGATCTTGGCGCGCGACGCGAAGAGAGCCAGGTTGGTCGGTTCTACTCCTGCGGCTCTGGGTTCAGGAGCGATGTGCGGATGAGCGACCTAAAGAACCGGGAGAATAGCGTGTGATGTTTGGCATTACCCACGCCTGTACGCACACCACTTGTCATCGTGATGATCAGTGTGGCCAGCACTCCGCTTATGAAGGTTTCCATCTTGTGTCCCTTCGGCCGGTTCGATTACCGCGGTGCCAATGAAATCCCGACGGGCATGCAAATCATTTTGTAGTGGCCGGAAATTCTTGTAATTGCCAACCACGCGAATGAGCGCGTCTGCCGTCACAGGAAGACGCGGGATGGCGATCACCCACGGCGGGCGGCAACTTCATCGGCGATCGTGTTTGGTGTCGCCACGCCCGGCAGTCCCAGATGGACGCTATGGAGTCGACCCGCGTGGACCGGTGTCCGGTGGTCCGGCTCATGAAGACCCGGCCGGAGGCCGTCGCGGCGTGCCGAGGTGGGCATGTGCGGGTGAACGATCGGCCTGCGAAGCCGGTCGTTGACGGTGTCTCACGGTGACGAGGCGCGCGCGCCGCTAAGCAGAGAGGTGGAGTTATCAGGCTGGTCACCATCTGATTCGGACGCTGATCAGCGCCGGTCGACGACCAGGCGACCCGCCTGCACGACTGCCCGGAGGTACGCCGCCGGGTCGGCGAGCACTTCGGCATCCTCGAGGGGGTCGCCATCCACGACAAGGAGGTCGGCATGCGCATCGGGTGCGACCACGCCGATTTGGCCGGTCATCCCCAGCAGGTCGGCGGCCACGATCGTGGCCGACCTGGCGATCTCCAGCGGCGGCTGTACCTCGGCCCGCAGCCGGAACTCGTGGCTCTGGTGGCGGTGCATCCCGCCAAGCAGATCGGTCCCGAACACGATCCGCACGCCGCCGCGTGCCGCTCGCTCTAGTGCGGCGAGCCCCTCGCCCAAGACAGCGTCCACTTTGTCCCAGCTGCCGCGCGGTAACCCGTGGTTCATCCCCTCCTGCTTCAGCGCCCAATACGTGACCAGCGTCGGTACCAGGTAGGCGTCGCGAGCGCCCAGGAGCCGGATGCTTTCGTCGTCCAGCAGATTGCCGTGTTCGATCGAGCGCACCCCGGCCTCGAGTGCCCGGTTGACCGCCCGGGCGGTGTAGGCGTGGGCGGCGACATACCGATTCGCCGCCTCGGCCTCCTCCACGACCGCCCGCAGCTCCGCGATGGAGTACTGGGCGGAGTCGATCCGATCGGTCGGGGAAGCGACGCCCCCGGACGCCATCACCTTGAGGTGGTGGGCACCCTTGCGCAGTTCGTCTCGTGCCGCGGCCCGCACCGCGTCCACGCCGTCGGCTACACGACCGAGTCCGGCGCAGCACGCGCAGTTGTCGAGCCCGACCTGGCCGGGTGATCGCACGTCTCCATGCCCACCCGTCTGGCTCAGCGCCTTGCCGCAATACAAGAGCCGCGGGCCGGACAAGAGGCCTTCCGACAGCGCCTGCGCCAATCCCCAGTCGGCGCCGCAGGCGTCACGCACCGTGGTGAAACCGCGTTCGAGCATTCCGCGCAGAATGCCGGCGGCGTGTGCGGCCACGTAGGTTGGCGACCACCTCGGCAGCACCGATAGGTCGGCGGTCGCGGCGGTGACATGTACGTGCGCGTCGACCAAGCCGGGCATCACGGTCGCGCCGTCGACATCGATGACGACAACGTCATCGTCGACCCGTAGCCCGCGCCCCACCTCCGCGATCCGGCCATCCACGGCCAGGACGTCGTGGTCCTCCAGGTACTCGCCAGCACCGACGTCCAGGACGCGCGCCGCACGCAGCAGCAGGGACGAGGGCGCAGGGGCTTCCTCGGTCATCGACGGGCCTCGTCTAATGCTGCGGTGCGACGCTCGGCGTGCCATCGCTGCAGCGGTTCCACCGCGAGGCCGGCCAGCGGCAGCGCAGCGGCCACCGAGTCATCGTCATACGCGCCCTCGGCGTCGAGCAGATTGAGGACGCCCAGGGTGGTGCGGCCGCTGTCGATGACCGCCACGTTCACGACCGCCCCACAACCCAGGGACGCGATCAGCTCGTGATCGGCGAAGACGGCGGCCACCGCCGCGCGGTCACGCCCCAGGTACGGCTGCCCGTAAACGACCACGCGACGGATCCACGGCGCGTCGCGCGAGAACACTTTCTGCCCACCAGTGGGATACTCCGCCGGGTGCGAGGTGTGGACACGGTGCAACGTGCCATGGGCGTCGTCCCACGCCAGGATCGTGAACAGCCGGAAGCCAACCTGCTGCCCTGCAGCCGCCTGGACCGCGCCGAAGCCCCCGTTCATCAGCGCGTTTCCCCCGTCCGGTGATGAGTGACCTTGTCCGCCAACGCACGTAGCCGCTCGGTCTCGGTGAGCTCCTCCAGATTCCGCCCCGCCGTCTGCAGTCCGAACACCAGCACGGTAACGACGCCGACGAGCAATACAACCGTAGTCATCCCGAAGACGCCCGCGAACCCCAACGCGGCTGCGAAGAACCCGATGATGGCCGGCGCCGAGATGCTGCCGATTCGCCCGAATGCGCTCGACAGTCCGGTTCCGGTCGCCCGCACCCAGGTGGGGAAAACCTCCGGCGTGTACGCGTACAGCCCGGCATAGACGCCGTTGAGGAAGAAGGACAGCACCGCCCCGGTCGCCACGATCGTCGCGGACGTATCCACCTGGCTCAGCACGAACGCACTCACCGCCGACCCGACCAGGTAGATCGCGATCGTGCGGCGCCGGTCCAGCCGTTCGTTGCACCAGGCCGCGGAGAAGTATCCGGGGACTTGCGCCAAATAGATGATGAGCGAGAACTCGAAGCTCTTGGTCACCGTGATGCCCCGCTCCACCAGCAGGGTCGGGATCCAGGTGAAGAAGCCGTAGTAAGAGAACGTGATGACGAACCACAACGTCCACACCACAGCGGTCCGGCGAGCCATGTCGTGGCTCCACAGGAAGCGAAGCGCGTCCGACAACGGCGGTGACTTCCCGCCCAGTTCGGCGCCGACCGGTCCGGCGGCCCCCTCGGCGGCGACGGGCTCGCGCCGCGGCAACGGCTCTCCCGTGACCGCCTCGGCACGGCGCTCGAAATCTGCGATGACGCGTTCAGCCTCCTTTGGCCGACCGCGCATCAGGAGGTAGCGGGGCGACTCCGGCAGCGAGCGACGCCACCAGAGCACCATCAGTACGGGGATCGCCGTGAGGACCTGCGCCCAGCGCCAGCCCTGGTCAAACGTCGGGACCACGTAACGGCCGACTACCGCGGCCCCGACGAAGCCGAACGAGAAGAAGCCGGCCAGCGCTCCGAGGAACCACCCGCGGCGCGCCGCCGGCACGAATTCGGCCAGGAACGGCGCGATGATGGCGCTCTCGGCACCGGTCCCCAACCCCGCCAGGACCCGTGCTCCCACGAAGACTTCATAACTGGGCGCGGCCGCGGCGACCAGGGTGAAAGCACAGTAGAACAGCAAGGCGTACATCATCACCGCACGGCGGCCAATACGGTCCCCGAGAATGCCGGCGAGAGCGGCGCCGAAAAGGAAGCCGAATGGTGTCGCCGAGCCGATGATGCCGAGTTGGGCGCTCGAGAGTCCCCATTCCTCTTGCACCGACGGAAGTAGGAACGCCACGATGGCCGCGTCCATGCCGTCAAACGTGTAGCCCAGCCCGCCCATCACCAGCAGCACGTAGTGCGGCCGGCACAGTGGCAGCTGATCGAGGCGGGCGAGCACGCACATGGGTTTCCCTCACATCGCACAGCCAAACGAGATTCCTGCACGTTGAGCACACAAGAACTGGACGCTGGGGGTAGCCGTATCGGCACCGACGGGCTCGGTGCACGTGAGGTCCTCACCGGCGACGTATTCGATCACGGAGCAATGTCGCGCGCAACGCATCGACAGGCCTGTCGGCGTTACACGTGATCGGTGACTTCACATCCCGGGAAACGGCTACCGATTCGGCATTGACCCGCTCCAACCTGACCACAATCGGGCACAGGATAGGCGCCGACCTGATCGCAGGGGGCCAGCGAGCGGGGGGTCAGCACGCCGTAGTAGCCTGCGCAAGTTCGAAGGTTAGCGCATGGTCAGCGTCCAAAGAGTATGGGGTACAACGGATATGGGAGAGATGGGTGCTGCGGGCCGGAAACCACCGGCGGCGAGCTGATGATATTGACATGGCCGGGCCGCTGGCACACGGTCGAGTTGCCGGTGG
>Ga0105245_10004668_pt1 | contig 12108 bp, 14 predicted proteins | sample KBSM54metaG_FD_81523 | JGI IMG/M metagenome (GOLD analysis project Ga0105245, IMG submission 81523) | Miscanthus rhizosphere microbial communities from Kellogg Biological Station, Michigan, USA - KBS M5-4 metaG | ecosystem: Host-associated > Plants > Roots > Rhizosphere > Soil | place...
CAGGTTCAGGGTTCCGCCCATGAGCATGATCCCGCGGTCACTGCGGTCATTCGTTCCACCAATTCCACTCATATCTTCGTCTTTGACGTTGTCGGTGAGGGTAATTGTCGCCTTGCGGGTGTGGGGTTTGGCTTCCGTGCCAATCTCCAACTCCCCATGCACCATGACCCACTCGGTGGTCAGTTCCAGATCGTTGTTGTCCGCGAAGCTCAGTTTGCCGTTGATCGTCAAACTGTGCAGCGGCGGCGGACTGACATCGAGGACAACGTTCATGTCCTTATCGATGGTGACAGTGGCGTCTTTGGCTGGCACCTTCTTGTCAGGCCAAGTGGATGCATCCGACCAGCGCTTCGCGCTGGCCGTCGAAGTCTTTTGCTGCGCTTTGAGGACGGCATATCCGCCGAGGCCTAAAAAGGCTGGAACCAGCAACGAAAGGACCAAGAGAGAACGTTTTCGCATCGTTAAATCTTCGTGATCGATCATGTTACGCTACTTTCTCCCCGCGAGGATCGAAGGACGTGTAACAAGGGACAATTTTACACCTATCATCGGCCGGACAATATCCTCTGGTTTCAACGTATTCGCCAGCAGATGGGTTTTGCGGAGCGCAGGGCTGAAGGGATCTGGGCACGGCGGTTCGGGCGCCAGAGCATCCAACGCGCCGGGTGCTTAATTCCTTCCAGTCACGATCTGGCGTGTCTTGTAGAGCCACTGGCCATTCACCTTGACCCAACAGAGCCTTCCGGAGACATGGATTACACTTTTTCGCTCCGCAGAACGCGGCAACTGAGAGCGGCAATGCGGGGATAGAGATTGTCCTGGGCGAGCGCTTCCCCAGCGTGACGGTCTTCGGCCTTTTTCTTGCGCGTGGCGGCCATCAAACGATGAAACCTTCGAACTCGATCTATCATTGACACTCCAAGCGAACCGGTCTAACAGCTGGTTAACGAAGCACGGAGGCACCAACGACTGTGTCGAAGAGCTCTCTGCGGGCGAGTCGTCGGCGACTCGGAGATTGGTCACTTAGAATTTACGCCGGCAACTTGTTGGCAGGGGGCTCCGGGAAGAAGGCGGCGCGCCGGAGCGAGAGCTGCGTACTACCATCGGGCCATCTACGGCCGCTGGACTGAGGATGCCGCCCGCAATCGCCTCAAAGCGCGGTCTGAGTTAGTGGACTTTCTGATGGCGAATCACTCGACGGAAGGTCTGCTCGCAGAGTTGCTGCCTTTAGAGCAGGAAGCCCCCGGCGACCTTGCAACGCAAAAACAACTTGCACTGGCCTTTACGCAGGCCGGTTCACCCGCACGCGGCGCCGAGTTGTTCCGCGATGTCCTGCGCCGTCAACCGCAAGATCCCGATGCGTACGTGGGCCTCGGGGAAGCCGAGTTCGCACGCGGAAATTACCGCGCGGCCCGCGCCAACCTTGAAGCTGCCTTGCGCCTACGTCCCGCGGATGAGTCCACCCGCCAGCGTCTCGATCTCAGCAATCAGGTCCTAGCCCTCGATCCCGCCCAAAGAGGGTTGAGCAGGGAAGAGCAGTACCAACGGAGTTTGAAAATCTTGGAACTGACTGTGGCGACCGCCACCTCCTGCCTAACCTCTCCGCTTTCCGCCACTACAAGAGACCTGATCGATTCCGCCAGCAAGGGATTAAAGCCCCGAATCCATTCTGCGCAGAGCGCCGAGGCAATGGAAACGAATATGCAGCTGGCGGAGAGGATTTGGCAAATTCTCCGGACCGACTGCAAAGGGGCAAACCCAACCGCTCTAGGTCTAGTCTTGGGAAAGGCAGCGCAGTAAAGAACGATAAACCGGTCGAGCCGCACACGCACGTTGTGGCCGCACGCCCTGAGACCGGTGCACTCAGTGTGCCAGACGCTGGAGAGATTCTGGGATCTGGTCGAGTCGGGACACCATGAAACCAAAACCCCAGCAATCATTTCCTGTTCTGCCCGGTTGAAGGCAATCCGTGTTGTTGTGAACGCGACCCGCTGATCGACGCGATATCATGCAGATCGAGATCACTTCCTCGAAATGCACTAATCGGGCCATTCCCACCCTGCCAATCGTCCCAGGGCCCCCTCGTCAACCGCGTCGCGAATAGTCTTCTATAGGCGCGTCTGAGCGGCGCCCAGGACCTGCCTGGACCCGGAGTCCTGCAAGAACACCACTACGCGCCATGCTCCGCTGTTACCGTCCTTCAAGGGCAACGTCAGATCTTTGGCGAAAACTCCATGTGCATCGGTTTTCCCGAGCAGAAGCAGGGTCCTGACTACAGCCACGTGATGCAAGCTATGACCGGAATTTTCGCCGCGCGTGACCTGCGACTGCGCATGATCGTCCGCCAGTACGACGTAGACATCCCTCCTGTGGCCGCCCCCTGTCACCTGCAGCCCGATTATCACGTCAGAACCAGAACGCCGCGCCTTGAGATCGATCGTGGCTTTCGCGTGGGTTTCGGCTTTTAGGATCGCCAAACGGGCCGCGTGCTCATCACTGCCCACCACGTCCTTCTGGCCATCGACCACCAGTTGCGGTGTGTACGCGCCATCGAGATGGAGCCGCGTCACATAGTCTTGCTGGCGCTGCGTGAAAAGCGCCGACGAGAACGGATCGGTCCACCCCAGCCGGTTCCAGTAATCGACGTGTTCGCTCAGCACGATGAGGTCGGCGCCGGAGACCGGCTGGGTGCGGTCAAAGGTTTCGAGTAGCCGGTCGGCCGGCGGGCAGCTGGAACAGCCTTCCGAAGTGAAGAGTTCCAGCAGGATCGGTCGGCGTCCGGTTGCGATCAAATCGCCGGTCGTGGAGGGAGGCTCGGGTTTAGCCGCGAACATCCCGAGCGCTGTCAGGATGGCAGCGAACAACAGAACGACTGTACCGAGTTTTGCCAGTTTCACCGAAAATCCTATTCTCGGGCGGCTACTTCTTCTTGTCCATCATCACTTTAGACACGGTGATGGTTTCACCGCTTACGTCGCCGGTTAAGCTGACCGTGCCTCCGGCTTCCTTCGCCAGATCCCCCTGATTCTGGTTCGCGATTTGGTACACCTTTCCGGCCGAGACGAAAACGTACTTGGCTCCGGCTTTCACGCAAGCGAGTGTGCAGGCTTTGTCGTTCATGTCGGGGTGGCCAGCGGTCATTTTCGCGTGACTGGCCCCACACATGCTGTCGCTGATCATACCGGTCATCGTCATGGTGGCCGCCGGGGCCAGCGACGCGAAACCGGCAAGCAAACCGGCACAGCACAGACCTCTTAGAATACTCTTCATAGCGTTCCTCTCCTTCTATGCCCAGTAGGGGCGGATTTCACACTTCGCTTTATGCTTCGCTCGGCGATCCCACCGAGTTACGCTTATCGTGAAGATATTTGCAAAAATCATCGCACCAAGACGATACCGCGACCAACAATGGGGTTGTGACACCCGCAATTGAGTGACCGCCGGGGGCGGGATGACGAAACCTCGGGTTGGAGTGAGAGTCGCTTACTATGTAAGTGCTTGCAAAGCAATGTGTAATCGGTCGCTGGCGGCGAGCAATGAGATTACCTTGCAACGACCGTAACTAAATTGGAGCATGCGTCGAAGGATCGAGTAGTGGAGGAAGTTACTGAGCTGTCAAAAAGCGAGACGCCGCCGCGCGCGTGGGAGGGCGAACTGCGCGATCACATGGTCCGATACCAAGCCGGTGATGCGGTCGGCGCAGAAGAACTCGTCCAACGCTTGTCTCCGAGCTTGTTCGGCTACTTCATGAGCACGCAAGTATCCCACAGTGATGCGGAGGATCTGCTGCAGGAGTGCTGGATGCGCATTCATCGTTCCCGCCACACTTATCGGGCCACCGAACCATTACTGCCGTGGATCTTCGCAATCGCCCGGTATACCCGGTTGGATGGTCATCGGCGGCGACACCGCCGGGCCGCGCGTGAAGTCTTGGTGCCGGAACCGCCGGAACAGACGAGCCATGTCACAGCCGAGATATCACAGGGTCCGGACGTGCTCCAATTGTTGGACCAGCTGCCGCCAAGCCAGCGCGAGGTCGTCTTGCTCCTCAAAGTAACGGGGATGAATTTGGAGGAAGTAGCACGCGCAACGTCGTCGTCCGTGGGAGCGATCAAGCAAAGGGCGCACCGGGCCTATGCCCGGCTGCGGGACCTCTTAGCAACGGGGGAATGAATGATGTCGTCAATTGAATGCACACAAATCGACACGGTCCTGGACCATCAAGGGGGCTCGCCATCTTCGGAGGCGCGGCAACATCTCGATCAATGCCTACGTTGTCGGACCTTGTACACCTGGATGATGGAAGACTCCGTTGGCGTCGAGATTTCCCCGGCACTGCACCGGCGGATCGCGCGCCCCATGCTAATGTCGCTGCGGCCTGTGAAGCCGCTGCCACCACTGCGGATCTCGATAGTCCAGCTTATCGTGCTCTTTGTGGTGTTCAGCAGCGCTCTCGTGACTGTCATGGGGACTGCGGGCATTGCCCGCGCGAGCCTGCTCCAGGTTGTCGGAATCGGCGTTCTCCTCGCAACGGGCGTTTGCCTGTTTTCCGTGCTGCTGGCACGCCAGATGCGGCCGGGCAGTTACCAGCCTGTGCCGGGGTACACTGTGCTCGCGGCCTTCGGCCTCGGCTTGCTCACCGCTATGGGCGTGCTGTTCCCCTGGGGGATGGCGCCGCGGTTTGTGGCCCAGGGCTGGCCCTGTTTGCTGGGTGGAGTGAGCGCTGCGGTTCCTGCGGCGGCGCTCCTCTGGCTGGTCGTACGGCGCGGTGCGCCACTGTCGATGCGCACCATGGGAGGGACGCTGGGCGCCACCGCGGGGCTGTTGGGCGTTACCGCCCTGCAAGTCAAGTGCCCGCATCAGGAAGCGTTGCATCTGCTCGTGTGGCACGGGAGTGTCCTGGTGATCGCAACCTGCGCTGGCGTGCTCGCCGGCTGGCTGGCGCAGAAGCTCTCCCGCCGCGCGTGACCAAATTCTGTACGGATGGAATTATAGGACAGGAGCGTTGCTGTTGAGCCCAGCCTTAGCGACACTTCCTATTGCTGCCGATTTGGACGCTCAAGAACCAGCGACCGCAGGTTCATCGTCCACGATACCGGAACCGAAGCCGGATTAAAGCACTCCTTGTCGTCACACGCTTGGTATTCCAGTGAACCTTTTACCGTCACCGTCTCTTTTCCTCGAATCGCCGCTTGTGCTTGCGGCGTGCCTTCGAGAACGAGCTCCTGCACCAGCCGAAAGGACTTCTGAAACACCGGCACACGCTCGTTCAGCGGCTTAAAGAAATAGATCTCCGACTCCGGATACTGGATGCCGAGCACTCTGATTTGGGGATTGGGTTCCATCGCCAATTTAATCACACGATATCCCTTGGCGCTTGGCGCGTAGACGTGAATCTTGGGATGCGGCTCGATGTTCAGGATGACGGCGAAGCGGTTGCCAGGTGCAACGACCGAATCGCTTGGGTAGGTCGTAACATCCAAATGGCTGGTGGAGATTTTGGTGGCCGCGACGGGAACTTCCGCAGCGCCAAGCCTTATCAGTAGGCTCGAGACCGTGTTTCGTTCGATGTAAGAATCTTCGAAGGATCGGGACTTTACCCGACCGTGCGGGTCCAGGATGAAGTTACCCGGGAACGCCATGCCCACCATATTGGCACTAGCCTGTCTCACTGAAACGTACTTCTGAACTTCGGCCTGAACCGCTGGATCGTCCATATCCGGTCCGAGCGCCCACTCCGGAACCGGATTGAGAAGACCGAACTTCTTGATGGTCAACGAACCGACGTCAGACAACATCGGGTACGTGATTCCGCGTTGCTTTGCGAAACTCGCAAGGACCTCGGGTGGATCGTAGCTGATCGTCGCGACACCCAGCCCGCGTCTTCTTAGTTCCTCGACTCCTGTCTGAAGGTCTACAAGTTGTGTCTTGCAGTACGGGCACCAATCGGCTGATCGGACAAACACAAGCATGGCGCCATTGGGGCCCATGATCGACTGGAGAGTCCAAGCCTTGCCGACCTGATCCGTCAATTTGAAATCCGGCACGCGTTCTCCTACCTGCGGTCCCAGCTTTGACACGTCAATTTTCTGTCGAGGCTGCAGCTGCGCGATGACGGGTAACTGCACGACAATGCCGGTCAGCAATGCAACAGGGGACATGATAATACGAAGCAGCGATTTGGCCATAATAAATCCCTCGTCTAATAGTGTCGCCTGAGTTACTGTTCGCTCCAATGCCCACGCCTGGCTCAACGGGGCGAGGACAATTCTGCCCTCAGGATCGCATCGGCGACTTCGCCGAGGTCGTTCCCGGTAACGTCCGGCTTCGGAAATAGCGGAAACGCGGCTTTGCCCGGCCGGGCGATGAACGCAGCCACGCAGCCAGCTCGCATCGCTTCACCGACGTCCCAGGCATGTGCCGCAATCATGCGGACTTGACCCGCCGGAGCGCAGGGAAGGAGCTTGAAGATCTTGGAGCTGACTGTGGCGAGCGCCACTTTCTGCCTAGCGTCTCCGCTATCCGCCACAACCGGCGATCTGATCGATTCTGCCAATAAGAGACTGAAGCCCCGAATCCATTCTGCGCAGAGCGCCGAAGCAATGGAAAAGAATATGCAGCTGGCGGAGAGGATTTGGCAAATTCGCCGGACCGAGTGCAAGGGGGCAAACCCAACCGCCCTGGATCTAGTCTTGGGAAAGGCAGCGCAGTAAAGAACGATAAACCGGTCGAGCCGCACACGCACGTTGTGGCCGCACGCCATGAGACCGGTGCACTCAGTGTGCCAGACGCTAGAGACGTTCTGCAATCTGGTCGAGTCGGGACACCATAAAATCCGGATCAAAGCCCCAGCAATCCATTTCCGCTTCTGCCCGGTTGCACCAACACACCCGATAGCCAAATGCCTTTGCTCCCATGGCGTCCCATGAGTTCGAAGAAACAAAGAGAATCTCCTCGACGGGAAGGCGCAGCAACTCGGGACCAAGCGCGTAAACCTGGGGAGACGGCTTATATGTCTTCACCCGGTCCACTGAAATGATTTCAGCGAAGCAGGATTCCAATCCGTTGTTACGAACGGCGGTCTCCAGCATCTTCGGCGAGCCGTTCGAGAGGATTGCCAAAGGCACGCCCTTGAGGACTTCCAAGGCAAGAAGGGCGTCCGCAAATGCCGCTGGCACCAGATAGGCTTGCATGAGCCGTTCGACCTGAGGATCAGTTACCTCAATCGACAGTTGACAGGCCGCCGAGCGCAAAGCTGTCTCCGTAACCTGCCAGAAATCCGCATAGCGCTCCATGAGCGCCCGCAGCCACGTGGATTCGAGTTGCTTCTGCCTCCATAGCCGTGAAAGAGCCTCCATATCTCCAGAAATGCCGGCGCCGCCATGCAGAACTACTGAGTGAACATCGAACAATGTCCCGTAGGCATCGAATACAATCGCTCTCAGTCTCGCAGACACAGGAATCTAGTCTACTTGGCGCCGATGTCCATGCCAAGGCGCCGGGCGATGGAGGGGCGGACCTGTGCGGCGTCAAGTTTTTCGCCTTCGATTTCGCTGCTCTTGAGAACGTCGGCGGTGAGGGTTAGAAGGACGGCTTCCTGCCGGAGGTTGAGCGGCAGCGATTCCATCTGACCGATGAGTCGTCCTTGGCGGAAGCGCACAGAGGCCAGTGGTTCGGCGAGCTGCTCTGAAGCCCACCGGAACCGAGGCAGTCCTTGTGCATGTGAATACACATTCTCCGCAACTCCTGCGGAAATTATAGAGGCTAATCACCGCATCAGGAAGGCCAAAAAGGCGCAGCATATTCTAAGTTATTGTATTAACAGTGTTTTTGTGGTATGAGACCTGTCTTCAAGATTTCTAGCTCTAACCTTCCCGTACTTCAGGTACGCGAAAGTGAGACTCGCTCTTGAATTCTTGAGCTTCAAAATGCTAACTTAGTCGTACCTGAAGTACGGGAAAGTTAGAATGCCCCTCCACCTCGTTGGCGAAACCATAGACAAGACTCGCAGCCACTATCAAGCGGACACGGGGAAACTCGTGCAGCTCATGCGGGGCATCTATGTAAATGCCGAGGACGACATCGAGGCCACCGTCCTCCGTCACGCGGTTCGTATCGCCAAATACCTATATCCCCAAGCCTACTTGTCGGCAGCAAGCGCCGTCTTGCTCGGGCCGACGCCTGATGGACGCCTCTTTCTGAGCGCGCGGCGCAAGCAGCGCACGCGCATCCGGGCGCTGGAAATCATCCAGAACGAAGCTCCCGCCCATCCATCCGTCGCCGAAGCCATGATCGACGACGGCATGGGCGAATTCCGGGTCGCTGTCTCCTCAATCCGGCAGCGATTTCTCGAAGCATTCCGCCTGCGCAGCGAACACGCAGCCTACATCAACGACGAGATGCGCGCGGCTCTCGCTATGCGGCTGGCAGAGGAGTATGGCAGCGCGGAGAGCGCGGCCGATGCCCTCTGGAAACTGGCGCGCGAGAATGATTGGCACCGGGAAGGAGAGCTGGCCGAACGTTACCTCCTGCGCCGGCCCAACGCGGTGGCCGTGAAGAACGAGGCGGCGCTCGATCTTATCGTCGCCTGGCATGGGGCTCCCCTGGGGCGCCTGACCCACGATGGTTTCGAGTGGCGCTGGAAACCCGCCGAGGGGCAGGGACTGCCGCTCATTCGGCAGACCACACCCGGCAGGCTGCCGCCATTCATCCTCTCATTGCTTCCGGAAGGCTGGCTTGAGGACGTCCTCAACGACAAGGACGAGCGCGCGCAGCTGCGCTCTGGCAAGCGGTACATGTCCAATATCACTGTTGTCGAGAATGAGCGGGAACTGAAAGGGCTGCCACAGGACATCCTGTTGACGCATCTCCGCAGTTTCGACGACGGCGGTCTCTTCACCGGAACATACAAGGGGCCTGGCCGCAGCGAAATTGAGAAGAACTTCGAGCGCAATCTCGCGGAGATCTATGCGAGCCCGGATACGCCGCGCCTCTCGGGCGTCCAGATCAAGGCGCCGATGTATCTCGACGAAAAGGGCGAGCTGTCCCCGGCGATCGGGAAGCCTTTTACTCATATCCTCAAACCTGCCGGTACCAGTGGTTATGACGCTCTGCCTGTTGTTGAATGGATTGCCATGGAACTGGGCCGGGCCGCGGGCTTCGAGGCGCCTGCAACGGCGCTTGTCGCCCTGCCGGACAAGATGCCGCCTGCGCTCCTCGTGGAGCGATTCGATATCCGCGAGAGCAACACAGATACGCGCATGCTGGCGCTTGAAGACATGTGCTCCGTGCTCGACTTGCCCACCAGCGCGAAATACGACGGCACAATGGAGCGCGTCGCGCGCGCCGTGCGTCCGCTGTCGACCGCGCCGGAAGAGGATCTCCTCATCATTGTGAAGCGCGCACTGTTCGCGTGGCTCATCGCCGACGGCGACATGCATCTCAAAAACATGGCGCTGCTCAAGATTGCAGAGCCTGGTAACGGCCAGTTCCGCAGTGTGCGCATGGCGCCGCTTTACGATGCCGTGACGACGCGTGTCTTCCCGAAGCTCAAGCATGACCATCTCGCGCTCAAGCTTAACGGCAAGGACGACAACCTCCGCCGCGCCGATTTCCAGACATTGGCGACGACGGCAGGTTTGCGGGCAGGCGTTGCCGAAGCGGCCATCGATGAACTACTGCGGCGACTGCGGGAAGCGGTTGATCGCATCGCCGTGCCTAAGGCGATCGCACTTACAGAAGATATGCACAAGCTGACAACCGAAGTGCTTGGCCTTTGCCGCCAACGCATCGAGGGAATGAGGTAGCACGTCCGTCCCCGTCCTTCACCCCGCTCACGCAAACCTACAAAATGTGTGAGCGAGTGTGAGTAATCAATCTGTAAGTTATTGAAAATATGGTAGCGCTAACGGGAATCGAACCCGTATTTAAGCCTTGAGAGGGCTCCGTCCTAACCGTTAGACGATAGCGCCAAACCCCTCCCAGTATACGACACCCACCCCCCGAAAGCAGCCGCAAATGCCACCTTTTCACGTACCTGCTATGATAGTGATATATGCAAAAGCATCATGCTGCCCCCTCCTCGTATCACTTCAAGCGGGCCAAGACCGACGGCCTGATCCAGGTCCTCAACGAAGGCTCGTATGTCATGGCCGAATATAGTGAGCGCACCGGTAAGGTGAGCTGGCAACGCGTTGTATTGGCTACGCAAAAAGAAAAGATCGAGAAGTGGTTGATCGAGCACTACCCGGTCCACCCGGCCTCCACCACTCGCGCTAAAGCTAGCGCTGTTTAGCTTTTTCGATTTCCTCGGCGGCGTGCGGATCGATACGCTGCGGATTCGTCGCAGCATGATAACGGAGTAGCGCGATCCCGAGAATCGCCATCACGGCGAGAATGAGCCAGAATACTTTTGCGCTCATGCCGCAAGTGTACTATGCCGGCATGGGCGTCCACGTTTGCCCCAGCACCCGCTCGAAATTCCCGCCCAAAATCAATGCGATGTCTCCGCTCGAATACTTCCGCCGGACCAGACCTTCCGTCAGGTCGAAAATCTTCTTCGCGTAATTGATTCCGTCCAGATCGTACTTGCGCGCGGCGTTTACATCCCGCCCATCCAGATCGACGTCGCTTCCCAGCCCCGCGTGTTCCACTCCCGCCAGCTTCACTACCCGGTCAATGTGGTCCAGCACGTCCTCGATGGTGGCCGGCCCGCCCGCGCGTACAAACCCACGCACCATGGTGATGCCCATCACGCCGCCCTTCGCTGCTAGGCGCAGAATCGCTTCGTCGGTTTTGCAGCGCGCCGCCGCCACCAGCGCGCGGCAGTTGGAATGCGTTACCAGCACCGGCTTCCGCGACGCTTCAATCGCCTCCAGCGTAGTGCGGTCGCCGCAGTGCGAAACGTCGATCGCCATGCCCACTTGATTCATGCGCTCGATAATCTCTCCGCCATAGCGCGTCAGTCCGCTGTCGCGCGCGTCCGAAGATCCGCCGCCAATGCGGTTGCCGGTGTAAGTGAGCTGCGAAACCCGCTGGCCTAAATCGTAAAAACGGTTCACGTCGTCGGCGTTGCGAAAGTGTTCCGAATTCTGTTGCCCGATCAAAATGCCGATCTTGCCCAGCGCCTTCGCGCGCCCGAAATCAGCGGCCGCATCGATACGCAAAAACTCCTGCCGATGGGCCGCGATGAAAGCGTTCCATCCCGTGATGTCCCGCAACGATTCCGCGTGGATATCTCCCGCCAGATATCCCACCGCCGGATGGAACACCGTGATTCCGGAATCCTTCAGCCGCTGAAAATCCGCTTCCTGAAAGCGCTGCGGCTGCGTCTGCCAGGCCGACATCTTCCGGTAGTCGAGCGTCAGCAGTCCCAGCATATCGATCACCGTCGAACGCCGGACCAAATCCACCGCCCGCAGGGAATACTCCGGGCCTTCTTTAGCAAATAATGCGAAGCGCCCCCGATTGATCATCGGAGCGCCAAGCACGGCCGCCGAGCTTCTCAAAAAAAAGCGACGCGAAAGCACCATGTTGACCGAAGCTGCTTAGTGTAGCATAGTGCCCTTCACGTATTCCCCTACGTCTCCATCGCTCCTTCCATGAGAAGGCCGGTCGGTGTCAATGGGGAATTTGTTTTCCTAGCCAGTTGAGTTGGTCATCGTCTTGTTTGTCGCAAGCCCCGCCTCGAAGATTCACCGCCGATCTGTCGCCATCCTTCCATCCGCACTCTTGATAGAGCATATTTGCTCGGTGCCAGTTGGGCGTTTCTCGTTTCAGTGGGTGCTGCAACCTGAATGTCGCTCTCTGACGTTCCGCCAGGCGGACCAGGAGCCGGAGCTATCCCGCAGTCACCCGAACTCGGCGATCTTGTTGGTTTGCATCCTTTCTATCCGAATGGACTCGGACTAAGCTGCACGGGCAACCAGCGGACGACTGTTCCGGAGCGGATCATAAGCTTCGCCGCTCACCCACAGCTTGTGCAACAGCACCGCCAGCTTTCGCGCCACCGCCACGACGGCTCGCTTCTTGGCGTTCTTGCCGCCTCGTTCGGACATCTTCAGACCCCAGCGGCGTAGATCACAGTCGATCCCAAAGGGACCGAGAATA
>Ga0105245_10004671_pt1 | contig 12106 bp, 8 predicted proteins | sample KBSM54metaG_FD_81523 | JGI IMG/M metagenome (GOLD analysis project Ga0105245, IMG submission 81523) | Miscanthus rhizosphere microbial communities from Kellogg Biological Station, Michigan, USA - KBS M5-4 metaG | ecosystem: Host-associated > Plants > Roots > Rhizosphere > Soil | place: Michigan...
AGGTCGTGTCCGGCGTCGGGGACGTCTTCGAGATGAAGATGTCCAACGACTTCCTGGGCGACTACGTGATCGAGAACCACGTGGTCGAGTTCGAGCGTGACCGCCGGATCGCCTGGGAACCGGTCCTGAAGGAAACGGATCATCCCGATGTTCAGGCGAACATCGGAGTCAACGCACACCTGCGCTGGCGCTGGGAGCTGACACCCCAGCCCGACGGCAGCACCCTTGTCACCGAGTCGTACGACCTCTCCCGATCTCCGGAGTGGTTGCACGAGGCCACGAGGGAGGGCGAGGACTGGCGCCAAGCCATGGAGACCAGCCTGGAGAACCTGGCGAGGATGGTCGAGGGGACCTGACGTCCTCGCGCGTCCGTTGACGCCGGTTACGGGTCGCGATCCGTGCTGCCTCCGCCTGAGTTCGACTTTGTGGGGGCGGACCAACGAATGTGATGTGGCACAACATCGGACCGCTACCACGGAGTACTCGTGAGCGACCTGCACATTCAAGCGCTGAGCGGCAGCGTCGGCGCCGTCATTCACGGGATCGATGTGAGAACCGTTGACCGCGATCTCACCGCGACCATCCGCGCCGCGCTCGTCGAACGCAAGGTCCTGTTCTTCCCGAGCCAGCACCTCGAGCCGGCCGAGCTCGTCGCCTTCGCGGTCCACTTCGGCGAGTTGACTCCTGCCCATCCCGTGATGCCTGGTCTCGACGACCAGCCGGAGGTGCTCGAAGTCGACGCCACCCGCTCCCGCGAGGACCCTCGATATCGAGACGAGTACGAGAACGACACCTGGCATGCCGACGTCACCTTCATGCCGACACCCCCGCTCGGCTCACTCCTCCAGGCGGCTGTCGTGCCGCCAGCCGGAGGCGACACGATCTTCGCCGACCTGCAGCGCGCCTACGACACCCTCAGCGCGCCACTACGCGGATTCATCGACGGACTGTCGGCGGTGCACGACGGGCGGGCCGAGTTCGCGCGCTTCCTCGCAAGCAACCCAGACGGCGGCAGGTGGGACGGCGAGCGTTTCACCGAGCTGACGCCGATCGAGCACCCCGTCGTGCGCACGCACCCCGAGACCGGGCGCCGAGGCCTGTTCGTGAACCCGACGTTCACCACTCACATCGCCGGGCTCAAGCCGCTCGAGAGTCGGCGGCTCCTCGAGTTGCTGTACGAGCACGCCACCGCCCCCGAACAGCAGGTGCGCTGGCACTGGAGCGAAGGCGACATCGCGTTCTGGGACAATCGCTGCACGCTCCATTACCCGGTGCGCGACTACGGCGACGCGCACCGCCTCATGCACCGCGTCACCATCCGCGGCGATCGCCCCTTCTGAACACGCGCGATGATCGCCCGAACCGTTGGTGATCCTCTTCTCAGCACAGCCGATGCTGCGGGCCGCCGATGTACTGCGCCCACTCCGCAGCAGTGAGGTCACGACCCGCAGCGCGACACGCGGCCGCGCTCAACTGATCTCGATCGAGCGACAGCCGCTGCACGCCGGCGTCGGTCGTGATCGCGAACGTCTTCGAGTCGGGTGAGATCGGAGCGCCCCAACCACTGATCGCGAGCGGCACGCCAACTTCACGTCGTGACGCGACATCGAAGAAATGCATCGTGTTGTCGAGCCCGCTCGTGATGAGCGTGCGTCCATCGGGGGTGAACTGCAGTTGTGCGGGGAACGCCGAAACGCCGCTCAAGGCATCACCGACTTCCTTCAGCGTCGTCGTGTCGTAGAAGCGGATCGTTCCGTTGAACGCGGCGGTTGCGATCAGCTTGCCGTCGGGGCTGGCAATCAGGTTCGCCGCAGGAGTCGGCAACTCACCCACCTTTGTGCGCGACGAGATGTCATAGATGTTCACCACTTGGCTCTGCCCCGCGAGGAACATGCGACGGCCGTCGGGACTGAACGCGACGCCACCGAGACCGGGACCATCGGTCTTCATCGACGCGACAACTACGCCGCGGCCGACATCAACGACGTTCACCGTGCCGTCGGCCATCCCATAGATGCTCACACCGTCACGCAACGCGACGTTGGACTGCACGTCGTCGCCTGCCAACTCGACGCCGGTGTCGCGCACAGCGCGTGTCCGCGGATCGAATTCGACCACGTGGTTGGTGTCCTCGTTGACGGTCTGCAGCACGCCGTCGGGACGCCAGATCGGAGCGTCCATCGCGGAGGCCAATACTCCCGGCGCTGGAATACGGGTGCCGTCGCGCTCGTCGATCACCTCCACCGTGCTCGGATCGTCCAGGCGAAAGAGCGCGACATACGAGCCATCCCGGCTCCAAAGATTGAGGCTCGATCCCCAGCCCGATCCTTCCAGTGGAGCGCCGAAGGCGGTTGCGCCATCGAGTGACCACACCGACAGAACGCCCTCGTTGCAGCTCGACGTGATGATCATCGAGGAGTCGGGGCTCACCTGCGCGTCGCACACCGTGCCGTGTTGCCCATCGAGTTGGCGCGTCGTTCGTGCACCCGTCGCGAGGTCGTAGGCGAACATGCGGCTCGACCCGGCCCCTGCTTCCTGCGCCCACACGACGTGGGCATCTGGATCAACGGCCACCGAACGCGCCGCTGTCTGCACCGAGCCCCAACTCGGGGCGCCGGTCGCGAGGTCGTACGCCATGAGGCCCGGACGTTCGAGGCCGTTGACGACCAACTGCGAGCCGTCAGGTGTGGGCGCGAGGATCGCCGAGTCGCCGGAATCCTCAGCGGGCGGATCGTTGATGGTGAGGTTGACCACATTGGTTGCCGGCGACCACACGATCACGCGGCCCGACGGGCTACCGATCGCCAACCGGTCGTTGTCGATCCACGCCGGGAAGCTGTACCAGTTGCCTTGACCGTCGTAGACCGGCCCCGGTTCGTCGACCGCGGCGACCTCCTTCATCGTGGCCACGTCGAGCACGACGACGCGGCTCGAGCTGCCGACGGGCGCCGCGATCGTCACCGCGACCTGCGTGTGACCGGGATTGACCGCGATCGTTGCGTCCTCGCCCACGACTGTCCCTGTGGCGATGACATGACCGTCGGCCAGGTCGACACGCTCGATCGGGATCGGACCGGAGGGTGTTCGCCTCAGGTACACCACCAATGCGACGCGCTCGTCGAGCGGGATGAGTTGGGCAACACCGGTGTCTGCGTCGAGGGAGATCGGCACCGGCGTCGTCGTCCCTGTCGCGAGGTCGATCTTCACTGGATCCGCGGCGAAGTCCTGTGGGTTGGCATACACGGAACGAACGTCGGGAGCGAACGTGATGGCACCGCCTACCTTCGTCGTCGTACGCAAGTAGCGCAGGAACGTCGGATCGTCATAGAGCGCGGCCTGCAAGGCGCTCGTGGTCGCCGCGCCCGGGTCGCGGCGAGCGGCCTCCACAGCGAGCAACATCGCGATGTCTCGTTTCGACGAGGTGAGGCTTCGCGAAGAGGAGACGAGGCGCGCTACTTCGGCCGCATTGGCTTGTGTCTGCGCGTTGTGGCGTTGCACGAGCGCTATCGAACCTGCGATCAAAGCGACGACGAGCGCAACCGCAGTGGCCGCGAGGCCGCGTCGCAGTCGCGACCGCGCCCGTGCGTCGCGGCTGCGCGCGGCGGCCGCCGCTTCGATGCTGGCGACGACGAACTCGCGCTCGAGCTGGTTCAGCTCATCAGCGCGCACGTCGAACACCTCGCGCGCGGCGTCGAGTCGACTCCCTCGGTAGAGCTCTGACTCGGGTCGGTCGACTGCGTTCCATGCTGTCGCGGCGTCGCCGAGGTGCCGGATCCGACGAAGAACATCACGGTCTTCGTCGAGCCACGCCCGCAGCCGCGGCCACGAACGCAAGAGCGACTCGTGTGCCACTTCGACCGTCGGCTCGCGCGTGACGGGATCGCGATCCGCCACCAGGAGGCGATGTTCTTCGAATCTCTCCGCGAGAGCGACGGAATCGGGGGGCAACTCGCTGTACCGCAGTCGCCGTCGCGTGTCGTTGGTGCCGTCACCCGGTACGACGAGTCGCAACAGGAGCGCGCGCACTGCAGCCTGCTCGTCGGCCGCGAGCGAGGAGTACGCGTCTTCGGCCCGGCTTGCAATCGCGCCGGCGATCCCACCCATCGCGTCGTACGCGGCCCGAGGAATCACTCGCCCCCGTCGTCGATCGAACAACTCGGACAACGTGAACTGGAGCAGCGGCAGACCCGCAGGTTGGTTCGCGACCTCCGCGACGATCGCGCTGTCGAGTCCGGGCTCGAACACGACGCCGACGGCGGACGCTGGGACGACAACCGCCTCGTGCAACTCCGCTGCGGTCATCGGGGTAACTGCAAACGGGTGCGCGGCAATCAGCCGACCGAGTGCCGGATGCGCCAGTGGTCGGTCGAAGAAGTCCGCTCGGATCGTGACGACCACCCGCACAAGGCCTTCGGGCGCGTCGTCGACAAGCGCGACCAACCCCCGGAGGAAACGCTCACGTTCGTCGTCCGGAGCCAGTGTCCAGAGCTCTTCGAACTGGTCGATGACGACAACAAGAGGACCGCCCGCTTGCTCGGCGACCGACTCCACCAGGCGCGCGACACCACCCGCCGCCGGCTCCTCGACGGCAACCGCCAGCAAGGCGTTGCGCAATTGACCGATGGGATCATCGCCGGGAACCATCGAGACCACACGACGGTCGGCGGCCCGGAGTCTCGGCACGAGGCCCGCGTGCACCAATGACGACTTTCCCGATCCCGACGCTCCGACGATCGCCACGAACGAGTGAGAGCCGACCTCGTCGACGAGCCGACCGACGAGGGCCTCACGTCCGCAGAAACGAGCGACGTCGACTTCACCGAACGCACGCAGGCCCTTGTAGGGGTTGGTGACGTCGGCGTCGAGGTTCGTCATCGTCGAAGAGAGCTCGCGTGAGCGCGGGGGTGCTGTCGCACCAAATCCGTCGGTGGTCGACACTGCCGCCCGCACGGCCGCGTGCCACGCGTCGAGAAGGCTCCGCATGTCGTCGAACCGGTCCTCGACTCGCACGGCAGATGCTCGCTGCAACACCATGTCGACCTCACGCGGCAGATCCGGCCGCAGCGGTCGCAGCGACGCGAGGGAGCGTTCGAGCTTCGCCCGAAGAATCGTCGAGGAACTCGTTCCGTCGAACGGAGCCGTGCCGGTGAGCAGTTCCCAGATCATCGCGGCGAAGCTGTATTGGTCGCTCAGCGGCGAGGGCGTGGCCCGTTGGAACTGCTCTGGCGGCGCGTAGAGCGGAGACCCCGCCGACACGAGTCGATAGTCCGCAGTGTCGCTGCCATCGGTCGCGGTGTCTGGCCGCTGCGGTGCCGCCGCAATGCCGAAGTCCGCGAGGTACGGGTTTCCGGCTTCGTCGAAGAGGACGTTCTCCGGTTTCACGTCACGATGCACGATCCCCGCCGCATGCGCCGCGACCAGCGCGCCGCCGACGTCGGTGACAAACCGCGACGCGCGCTCGAGGTCCATCGGCCCCTCGCGTTCCAACAGGTCGTGCGCGGTACCGCCCCGCAGGAGCCGGAACACGAGATAGGCACCGCCGGGCTCCCGCCAGAAGTCGTACAGCGGGACGATGTGCGGGTGCTCGAGGTGAGCGACCATCTCCGCTTCGGCCTCGAACCGGCGAGCGAACGTTGGGTCGTCCGCGAGCTCGGCCCGGATCACCTTGACGGCAACCTCGCGGCCGACACCCGGCTGGGTCGACTTGTAGACCGTGCCGAACGCGCCCTCGCCGATGACGTCGCCGAGCTCGTAGCCCCGGGTCCATCGGTGATCGTCAGTGGTGGCTCCCTGCCCGACGACGATCGACGATTCGAGTTGACGGATCGCCTCCGACGGTTCGAGACCGGTCTCCTCCGCGAGTCGATCGCGATAGCGCGCGTACGTCCGCAACGCGTCGGCCTGGCGACCTGACGCCTCATACGCCCGCATGAGCTGCGCAACCGAATGCTCACGCAGCGAGTAGGAGGTGACGAGTCCTTCGAGGTCGGCCACCGCACGGTCGTACTCACCGACCGCGATCAGCGCATCGGCGCGCTGCTCGGCGGCGACGATGCGCAACTCCTCGAGCCGCGTCGCATGAGGCAACGCCCACCATTCGTCGCCGAACTCGCCGAAGGCCCGACCCCGCCAGAGTCCGAGCGCGGTATCGATGAGGGTGATCGCCCGGGTCGGCGGTGCCGCGCGCGCCTGATCGACGAGCTGTTCGAAGCGCACCGCATCGATCGCGGTGTCGTCGGCCACCAAGCGATACCCCGGGTCCTGCGTCATCACCGCGCCGTCTCCGAGGACGACCCGGAGGCGGGATACGTAGGTCATCACCGTCCGGCGCGCCCCGTCGGGAGGGTTTTCGGGCCATGCCGCTTCCACGAGACGGTCGACGGACACGACCTCGCCGCGCTGTGCGATCAGGGTGGCGACGATTCGCCGCTGTTGCGGGCCGCCGAGAGCGAGGACCTCGCCGGCGGAGCGCACTTCGATTGGACCAAGTACGCCGTATTCGAGGGACACCGCTCGCCTCCCCACCTTTCACCAGTGCTGGTGCAGCATCGCCGCGAGCGTTTGCAATCCGTCGACAGCGCGCCGTTGTAGACGGATTGCAAACAGGCCTCGGCATTCTCGCCGATGTGTCCACCACCGGCCAGGAGCCCGTCGCCGTGACGATCAGGCAGCCGGGGCATGTGCCGCTCCGACTCCTCCTGATCGGCCCTGCCCTCGAAGTCGGACGCGACTGCCACGGGCTCGTACTCGACGATCCGCAGATCTCTCGCCGCCATCTCTCGCTCGGCGCCTCCGGCGGGCGCGTGCTGGTCACCGACCTCGGCAGCACGAACGGCACCCTGGTGGACGGCCGGCGCATCGAAGGAGAGCATCTCCTCAGTCCCGGAGAGGTCGTCCAACTTGGCGCTTCGACCATCGTCATCTGGAACGGTGAGTCGACAGCTGCGTCGGACAACGGGCGCCGGACTTCGATCGACCTCGTCGCCGCGGCCGCGGTCGCCGATCCTCCCGACTTCGCGTCGCTCGCCGCCGATGCCGGAACGCTCACGATCGTGTTCTCCGACATCGAGAACTCCACGCGGAGCGCGATCGAACTCGGCGACGAGCGTTGGTTCGCTGTGCTCGAGACACACAACGCGGTCATCCGCCGCAGTGTCGTTCGACACGGCGGGAACGAGATCAAGGCGCAAGGCGACGGGTTCATGCTCAGCTTTCCGAGCGCGCGACGCGCCCTGTTGTGTATGGCCGACGTGCAGCGGGCACTGCACGCGCTCGCGCGATCACGTCCAGGCGACGGTGTGCGCGTCCGTGTGGGCGCGCACACAGGCGAGGTGATCCTCGGCGACGACGGCGACCTGTTCGGACGGCATGTCGTGATCGCATCGCGCATCGCCGATGCCGCTCGCGGCGGCGAGATCTTGGTCTCGAGCATGGTGCGCGAGCTCGTCGAGCCACGAGGTGAGTTCACGTTCGGCGCGGCTCGCAGCGTGACGCTCAAGGGCTTTGCCCAGAGCCAACTCGTTCACCCACTCGATTGGTCACAGATCACACAGCAGTCATCACAAAGGAACGGTGGATCATGAAGCAACACACCCACGTCAGGGCACCGAAGCGGATCATCGGAGCGGCGGTGATCGCAGTTCTTGCGGTCACCGCGTGCGGCGGTGGCTCCGGAAACGCGGCCAAGCCGACGCCCGCGTCCGCCCCGGGCTCGGGCTCGGGCTCCCTACCAGCCTCCTCGTCCGCACCATCCGGCCCGTCGTACTCGACGCGCTTCTTCAGCGTGCCGTTCGATCTCGCACTCCCCGCGTTCCTCGACCCGACACCGAGCGGTGAAGAACCGAACTTCGTCACCTGGGGTTCATCCGACGGCTCGGTGGCCGCGCGTTTCCTCAGGCCGGTCGTCGTGTTCCCACCAGGCTCGACCGACTCGACCACGCTGCCCGCCGACTTTGTCGCGTATCTCCTCGGGCAGACCGACCACGGCGCGCACTTCGCTGATCGCGAAGACACGACCGTCGACGGGCACAAGACCATCATCGTCACCGGCACCACCGACCAATCGCTCGACGGGTCGCTGGGTTGCCCCGGTACGGGAATCGAGGCCGATGCGTGTTTCGGCCTCCAACCCGAGTTCTCCCTTCGCGTCGCGGTCATTGCGACCGATACCGGTCCGCTGCTCATCTGGCTTCGCAGCAGCGTCGACGCGAGCGCCGACGTCACCGCGTCGCACCAACGACTCGACCAACTGCTCGCGGGCTTTCACTTCGCCACGCGTGCCGTCGAGACGGCCGCCGCCGCGACCAACGACACCGAATACGACGGCGTCTACACGTGGACCATCACGAAAGAGGACGCGCTGGCGCATGGCACACCGAGCGACCAGACGCCGGAGGGCCTCGCCGTGTTCCCGAACACCTTCACTGCAACGCTGAAGAACGGGCGCGTGCACATCACCGAGACGAGCACGCGCGACGTAGAGGACGATCCGTACGAGGCGTCGCCCGGACACCTCCTTCTTGGCGACCACACAACCGGTCTCTCCGCGACGGTGACACGCGATCCCGACGGCACGCTGCACCTCACGGCCGTCCCCCCGATCCTCGATGCGGGCGGCGTGTTCATCTGCACGACCGAGCCATGGGTACCCGTGGCCGGCTGACTCTGCAACGCACTCAACACACCACACTCGACAAAGGAGTCATTTGCTCATGAGCACTCGACCACTCAAACTCGCATTCGCACTCACGTTCGCAGTCGTCGTCACGGCGTGCGGTGGCGGCTCGAGCGGGAACCAGAAGGCGGTGAACGCGAGCAGCAACGCCGGCAGCACCGCCACAAGCAGTCCGGCATCGACGAGTTCGTCATCGTCGACCGCGTCCGACCCCAACGAACTCGCCGGTTGCGTGCCTTCTTGCCGCCGGGGCTTCACGACTCCTGGGGCCATTGCCGGTGGCGTGTACACCACCAAGAACTTCTTCGGAGGCCGGATGAAGGTCACCCTCGACCGGGGGTGGCGAAGCGACGAGGACAGCACCGGCGAGTTCCGGGCCGAGTTCACGGCGATGCCGAACAACATCCTCTGGTTCTGGGAGGACGTGTATCCGGTCGAGAACGGCACACAAGTGGCCAACGTTCCGATGACCGCGAAGGGCTTGCTCGACTGGTTCCAGTCGACGCCACGACTCAGCATCTCCAACGTCACGACTGGTGCGATCGGAACGCTTCCTGCGACCGTCGTCGACGTTCAGGCTTCCGCTTCGACGCCGAACGAGGACCCGAACGACTGCCCGAGTGCGCCGTGTGTGAACTTCCTCGGCTTCCCGCAGTGGGACGGCCCCTGGGGCATCGCGGCGGGACAACTCCAACGCTTCTATCTCGCCGACGTGACCTACGGCGGCAGGCAGCACCTCTTCGTCGCGGTGATCTACCCCAACACGGTCGAGGAGATGGACGCGTTCGAACCCGTCGCGGCCACGGCCCTCGCGTCGGTCGATGTCCCCGCCAAGCCGGCGTGACGAACCAACCAACCACACCCACGACCCGACCAAACGACAACACAAGGAGACACGATGACCGCAACGACCATCCGTGCGACAACGTCACCTACCGGCGAGGGGCTGAGTTCCGGCACCACGGCTCTGCTGATCACCGCGCCGCTCGTGATGGCGTTGGGACGGGTGCTACTCGTCCCGCTCGATGATCAGAACTGGGACACGACGATGACGAAGATGGCCGCGCACGATGCACGGTCGAACGCGGGCTGGCTCATCGCAATGGCGGCGAGCGGGCTGCTCGGGGCGACCGCAGTGATCCTGGCCCGCCGGCTCGGTCGTACCGGCAGGACGCGGGCGTCGATGTTCGCGACCGTCACCACCGCCATGGGATGGGCTGGTTGCGCGGCGACGTGTGTGGCCGGGCTGTACCTGTCGGTGGCCTCGAAGGCGCCCGACCGCGCGGTGCAGGTGAAGATCCAGGACGACTTCAACAACTCGGTAGCGACCGGACTCATCTTCCTGATGTGCGTTCTCGCGGCAGTGGGCTACATCGTTCTGGCCGTCGGCCTTCGGCGCTCGTCACTGGTGTCGAGGGGCACCGCCGTGCTCCTCGGTCTCGGCGGTGTGACCACGTTGCTCACCATGGCCGGTCCGCTGACCGCGTTGCTCGTGTTGACCGCAGTCGTGCTCGCCGCAGGCCACACACAGTTGGCACGCAACCTCAGTCCAGGACATGGTTGAGACACTGCGCCACAGAGCGCACGCTTCACCCTCCTCCTGAAGACGCGCGATGATCGGCCCGATGAACGCTCCCGAGCGGACGAGGGAGTACCGCAACCATCACCTCGACAGCACGCGCTGGGACCAGTTCAAGGTGCGCGGCGACGACATCGTCATCACCACCGCCTACAAAGCGGGCACCACGTGGACACAGCGCATCGTCGCGGCGCTCGTGCTCGGGCCCGGGCCGCTGTACGCGCGAGTCGGCACGCTGTCACCGTGGATCGATGCTCGGTTCGAAGGGCCGATCGAGCCGATACTCGCGACAGTCGAGGCGCAGCAACACCGTCGCTTCTTGAAGAGTCATCTCGCCGCCGATGGATTGCAGTTTTTCCCGGAGGCGAAGTACCTGGTCGTCGGCCGCGACACACGCGACGTGTTCATGTCGCTGTTCAACCACTACTCCGGCTACACCGACGTCCTGATGCAGTTGCTCAACGACGAGGCGCGGCCCGGCCCGGAGTTTCCTCGCGCGCCGGCGACGCCGGGCGAGCTATGGCCACGTTGGATCCGGGAGGGCTGGTTCGAGTGGGAGCCAGACGGGTGGCCGTACTGGTCACACCATCACCATCTGTCGACGTGGTGGGCGGCTCGCCATCTCCCGAACGTGCTGTTCGTGCACTACAGCGATCTCAAAGCGGATCCCAAGGCGGAGATCCAGCGCATTGCTGACTTCCTCGATATCGAGGTGGCGGCCGACGGCTGGCCCGCAATCCTCGAAACCGTCGGGCTCGACGCGATGCGTGCGGAGGCGCGCGGCACCGACGATCCGTTGGCGTTCGCCTTCGAAGGCGGCGCCGCCCGCTTCTTCTTCAAGGGCGAGAGCGGGCGCTGGCAAGGGGTCCTCACCGACGATGACCTCGCGTTGTACGAGGAAGCGGCCGCCACGCTCGATCCAACGCTGCACCGGTGGCTCGAAGGCGGCCGCCACGCGCTGGGCTAGCCGCGTCTGAACCGTCAGCGCCCCAACGCGTTTACTTCGGTGCGAAACGCTGCCCGGCGTCGAGTCGGATGCACTGCCCGTTGAGCATCGGGTTCTCGACGATCGCGACGGCGAGCTTGCCGTACTCCTCGGGCCGGCCCATCCGCTTCGGGAACGCCGCGTCCTTGGTGAGCGCGTCCGCGAACTCATCGGGAATTCCTGCGGTGAGACCGGTACTGAACAGACTCGGTGCGATGGCGAGCACGCGAATGCCGAGGCTGCCGAGGTCGCGCGCCATCGTCAGGCACATGCCCGCGATGCCGGCCTTCGCGGCCGTGTAGGCGACCTGCCCGATCTGTCCTTCGAACGCCGCGATCGAGGCGGTGTTGATGATCACGCCGCGTTCGTCGTCCTCTGGCTCGTTCTTCGACATGTGGCTCGCGGCGAGCCGGCTGATGTTGAACGCAGAGATGAGGTTCAGATCGATGATGCGGCGGAAGTCCGCGATGCCGTGCGGCCCCTGCTTGGTGAGTGTGCGTATGCCGATGCCACCGCCGGCAGTGTTGACCGAGATGTGGATGCCGCCCAGCGCTTCTGCCGCGGCGTTGATCGCCGCCTCGGTGTCATCGTCGTCCATCACGTTCACCGGGAAGAACGGGCCGCCCAGGCTCTTCGCGACATCGGCGCCCGCCGACGTCGGCAGGTCGAGGATCGCGATCGACGCGCCCTTTGCGTGGAGCAGCTCCGCCGATGCCTTGGCCATGCCCGACGCCCCGCCGACGATGAGCGCCTTCGTTCCTTTGATCTCCACGAGCCTTCTCTCTGTCCTCGGATCCTGTGGTCGCCGCAGTTGTAGTCGCGGGTGGGGCGCGGCGGCACACCCAGACGTCGAGGGGACAACTCTCAG
>Ga0105245_10004672_pt1 | contig 12105 bp, 10 predicted proteins | sample KBSM54metaG_FD_81523 | JGI IMG/M metagenome (GOLD analysis project Ga0105245, IMG submission 81523) | Miscanthus rhizosphere microbial communities from Kellogg Biological Station, Michigan, USA - KBS M5-4 metaG | ecosystem: Host-associated > Plants > Roots > Rhizosphere > Soil | place...
TGGGCAGCCGCGCGGTGGGCGGTGCGGGAGCAGTGATGGCGGAAGCAACCGGCGTGACGGCTCGCGGACGCATCACGCCGGGCGACCTGGGCATCTACCACGATCAGCACAGCGAAATGCTGGCGCGCATCGCGGCCTTCATCAAGCAGCACGGCGCGGTGCCGGGAATCCAGATCGCCCACGCGGGGCGCAAGGGGAGCTGCTACGTGCCGTGGGAAAACAATGGCGCTCCCATTGCGATCGAGGCTGGCGGGTGGCTGACCGAAGCTCCCAGCGCCTTGGCGTTTCGCGAGGGGGAGGCGGCGCCCGAGGCGTTAAGTAAAGCCGGGATCGACGCGGTTGTGAAAGCGTTCGCGGCGGCTGCGCGGCGGGCGCTCGCGGCGGGATTCGAAGTTCTCGAGATCCACGGCGCGCACGGCTATCTGATCAATGAGTTTCTTTCGCCGCTCTCCAACCGGCGCACTGATGAATACGGAGGGACATTTGAAAATCGAATCCGGTTCTTAGTGGAAACAGTCGCGGCGGTGCGCGCTGTTTGGCCCGAACGTTTCCCGTTGTGGCTGCGCATTTCGGCGACGGACTGGAAAGAAGGCGGCTGGACCATCGACGACTCCGTCAAGCTGGCTGCGGAACTGCGCACGCGCGGCGTGGACTTGATCGATTGCTCTTCGGGCGGTCTCACACCCGATGCGAAGATCCAGCTCGGCCCAGGGTATCAAGTGCCTTTCTCGGAACGGATTCGCAAGGAGACCGGAATCCTCACCGGAGCCGTGGGCATGATCACCGACCCGCAGCAGGGCGAGCAGATTATCGCGTCGGGCCAGGCGGATGTGATTTCGCTGGCGCGTGAGTTCCTGCGCGATCCCTACTGGCCGCTGCACGCGGCGCGCGTTCTGGGCACAGAGCAGGCGCCTCCGGTGCAATATTCGCGGGCGTTCGCGAGGTAGGGTTCTACAACCGATGAGTCGCGATACGGTCCTCTTGATCGCTATCGCGCTCGTCCGCCTGCTGGTGCACCTGCTCACTAACGGGCACTACGGATTTCATCGCGATGAACTGGCGACTCTGGATGACGCGCGCTATCTGGCTTGGGGCTACGTCGCCTACCCGCCGCTGACGCCGTTCCTCGCGCGGGTGGCGCTGGAGTTGTCCGGGGTGTCAGTCGCGGGCCTGCGCTTCTTCGGTGCTCTGGCACAATGCGCAGCGATGGTGTTCACCGGCTTGATGGCCCGCGAAATGGGCGGCCGGCGATGGGCGCAAGTGGCGGCGGCGCTGGCGGTGGCGATCGCACCGGTGTCGATTCTGTGGGGCGCGCTGTTTCAGTACAGCGGTTTCGATTGCCTGTGGTGGGTGCTGGCGGCGTATTGCGCGGCGCGCCTGCTGCGGACGGAAGATGCGCGCTGGTGGCTGGGGATCGGCGCGGCGATCGGCCTGGGAATGATGACGCGCTACACTATGGGGTTTCTGGCGCTGGGAATCACGGGCGGCGTGCTGCTTACCCCGGCGCGCCGGGACCTGCGCAGCAAGTGGTTGTGGATGGGCGTCGCGGCGTCGGTACTCATCTTCCTGCCGAATCTGGTGTGGCAAGCCCAGCACGATTTAATCTCGCTAGATTTTCTGCGCTTCCTCCATGCGCGCGACGTGCGGATCGGGCGGGCTGACGGCTTTCTTCTCCAGCAACTGTTTGTGCCGGCGAATCCTTTCACAGTGCCGTTGTGGGCGGCGGGGCTGTGGTTTTACTTTGCGAAGCCAACCGGGAAGCGCTACCGTCTGCTCGGCTGGATGTTCGTGATCCCTTTCGTGCTGTTTGTGATTGCTCAGGGACGCGAATATTACACCGCAGGAAGCTATCCGCTGCTATGCGCGGGCGGCGCGGTGGGGGGCGAGCAATGGATCGCAGCGCGGCGTTGGCTTGCCGCAAGTGCGCTGGTGTTGGGCGCGGCGTTCGGCGCCTTGCTAGTGCCGATCGGTTCCGTCAACTCGTGGTGGTGGAATCACGTGGCATCGCGGGTCGACGATTTTCGCGAGGAAGTAGGCTGGCCGGAACTGGTCGAGACTATCGCGGGCATTCGCGACACGCTGCCGGCGAAGGAACGGCCGGAGTTGGGACTCCTAGCGGGCAACTACGGCGAGGCCGGGGCCATTAACTTGTATGGTCCGGAGCATGGTTTACCGAAAGCGATCAGCGGAGTGAATTCGTATTGGCTGCGCGGGTATGGCGATCCGCCGCCGCAGACGCTGATCGTAGTGGGACTATCGCACGCCGCACTCGACCGGTATTTCGAAAGCTGCGAAGTCGCAGGGCACGTGAGCAATCGCTACGGCGTCAAGAACCAAGAGACGCGGGAGCATCCGGACATCTTCCTGTGCCGGGGGCTGCGTCAACCCTGGCCGGAGTTCTGGAAACGGTTCCGGCGCTATGGTTAGGCAGTAGGGACAGTATCCTCAATTCCCGCAATACCGCCGCAGGGGCTCTTCGACGGCTTGGCCGGGGATTGAGGATATCCCTACTGCGCGAGCAAGCCTCCGTCGACTGGGAGAGCGACACCGGTGATGAACGAGGCGCGATCCGAGCACAGCCACACCACGGCATCGGCGACTTCTTCCGGCTTTCCGACTCGGCCGACGGGGTGCATGTTGACGACCACGTCCCACATTTCGCTGAAGCCGCGCTGCGCCATGTCAGTGTCGATGACCGCGGGGCACACGGCGTTAACGCGGATGCCGGATTTGGCATACTCGATGGCGGCGGCTTTCGTCAGGCCGACCACCCCATGTTTGGTGGCGAAGTAGGGAGAACCGATGCCACCGCCCGTCAGTCCGGCGATCGAGGACATGTTCACGATCGTGCCGCTGCCGTGCTTCAGCATTTGCTGGAGCTCGTACTTCATGGACAGAAACACGCCGGTCAGGTTGATGGCGATGATTTTGTCCCAGGTGTCCTCGGAGTAGTCGGCCGTGAGCACGAAAGCGTCTCCTTCAATGCCGGCGTTGTTGAACGCGCAATCGAGGCGTCCCCAGCGTTCGACAGCGGCTTGGATGAGGCGCTGGACCTGATCGGCCTGGCTCACGTCAGTCTGCACGAAGAGGGCTTGGCCTCCGGCTTCGCGCACCAGGCGCGCGGTTTCTTCACCTTCCTGCCGGCGGCGCGCTCCGATGGCGACGTGCGCTCCTTCGCGCGCGAACGCGAGTGCCGCGGCGCGGCCGATGCCAGAGCTGCCTCCGGTGATGACGGCGACTTTCCCTTCGAGCAGTGGGTTCATACTTTTTGTCCTTTCCATTTACCGCGGCGAAACATGAGGAACGCCAGCACGGCGAAGGTTGAATAAGAGATGGCGATAGCGGAGAAGACACCGATCGGTCCGCGGTGCGCCGGAAACGCCAGGAACCAGGCCAGCGGCAACTGCCAGGCCCAGAAGCAAATCAGATTGAGCACGGTGGGGGTGATGGTGTCGCCCGCGCCATTGAAGGCTTGCACCAGCACCATGCCCCAGGCATAGAAAATGAACCCGTAGGACACGGTGCGCAAGGCGGTGGCAGCCATGGGAACCACCAGCGTGTCGCGCGTGAACACGCGGATGATGGGATTGGCAAAGGCGATGAAGAGTAGCGCGACCAACCCCAGGAACACCATGTTGTAGAACCCTGCACGCCAAACGGCAATTTCTGCGCGATGCGGTTTCTTCGCGCCCAGGTTCTGGCCGACCATGGTGGCGGCGGCGTTGGCCATACCCCAGCTCGGCAGCAGCGCGAAGATCATGATGCGGATCGCGAGCGTATAACTCGCCACTGCGGCGCTGCCGAATGTGGCGATGGTGCGGACCAGCACGATCCAACTCGCCATGCCGATCAGGTTTTGGAACATGCCTCCTAGCGATAGGCGCACGAGGCGCAGCATTAGTGCGGGGTTCACGTGGAAATGGCTGAGGCGCACCACTACGCGGCTCTTGCCGCCGAATAGAAACCACAGCTGCATCAGCACGCCGCAGCCGCGGCCGATGGTGGTTCCGATGCCGGAGCCGGCGACGCCCAGTTTGGGGAAAGGGCCGAGTCCGAAGATCAGGCAGGGGTTGAGCAGGATGTTGATGATATTGGCGGTCCACAGCACGCGCATGGCAAGCGAGGCGTCGCCGGCTCCGCGAAAGACCGCGTTGATCAGAAACAACAAGAGGACCGTGCCGCTGCCACCATAAATCGCGCGCGCGTAGTTCGAACCCGTTGCGATGACCGTGGGAGACGCTCCCATCGCACGCAGCAGTTGCGGAGCGAAGATGCCGCCGACAAGGCCGAGGACCACGGCGATCAGCAGCGCCATGAGAATGGATTGCACCGCGACGTCGGCGGCGGCATCCGGATTCTTTTCGCCGACGCGGCGCGCGACGGTGGCGGCGGCCGAGATGCTCAGGCCCATGGCCACGGCGTAGAGCAGGGTGAGCAGAGATTCGGTAAAGCCGACGGTGGCCACGGCGTCTGAACCCAGGTGCGCGACCCAGAAGACATCTACCACGGCGAAGAGCGACTCCATCATCATCTCGAGGACCATGGGAATCGCGAGCAGAGTGATGGCGCGCGGGATGGAGCCCTCGGTGAAGTCGCGATGCGGGTCGCCGAGGATGGCGTCCTTGATCGCGACCCAGAGGCTGGGGTGCTGATGCGGCGTCGCTACCGCTTGAGGGGATCTTCGATCCATGGCGGGGTGGCTTCCATCAGGCGTCCGAGTTCGGGTTCGAGTTGCTCCATCTTCTGCTTCATTGCCCAGGCTACTTGACGATAGCTGAAGTGGCCTTTGACGCCGCTGCGCAAGCGCGCGATGTATTCGGCTTCCGCGAAATCCATCTTGAAGAGGAAGCGCGAGCGGGCTCCGAAGGGCAACAGGTAGTGAGCAGAGGGCTCGGGAAGCGTCTGGATCGTAGCTAGCGTTTCCGACATTACTGTCTTGTAGCCATCTGCGATGCCGGCATCGGTCAACGCCTGCGGAGTGTCGAAACCGAGTCGACCGGAATATGCTTGGCGGTACTGCTGGCAGCGCCGGTGGCGGTGCATATCACGATACGCTCCGATGTCCATGACGATGTCGTATGCATAGAGGCCGCTGCGGAATCCGCGCATCAGTTCGTCGCGGCGGGTGCGGGAGCGAAGCGCTACTTCAATCACTTCGTTGCGCTGCGCCGGCGACCAGGAAGCCGCGAGTTCATAGAGATCGCGGAAGGGCAGATCCGTCACCGGGTAAAGCAGCGTCGCGGCGATCTCGGCGTGCGTGTGCGTAGGACGCAGCAAGTCGACGGCGTCGACTGCTGACGGCGTGATAGATATATTGGCGCGGGCCCAGGCTGCGAGATCGCGGCGCGAATCGAGCGCGTGCTGGTCGGCATCGACGTGGCGCGCTAGAGTGGGCGCTAGCGGTTCGGCGGCGGTCTTTTCGTCCCAGGCGCAAGTGGGCGGCTCGGCACAGGCGGCGGCAATTTCTTCTGCTAGATCGCGGATCTCGGCATACTCGGAGGCTTTCAGGCGGCGGATCTGGCGCTCCAGAGTGCGGATGCTGGTGACTTGGCCGACGCCGGTGGGGATGCCGAAGAACAGCGTATAGCGGGCTACATCGAAGGCGCGCGCGGCCAGGTTGCGCTGATAGGCGTCGGGCTTCATGTCGTCGGGGCGCGGAAGCTTTTCGGTCAGGTGCTGCAGAATGTGCTGGTGGATGTCGTGATAGGTGTCGAGCAGCTTCTGCGCGGCGGTTGGGTAAGCGGTGGCGGCGAGTTCCGGTGGCGTGACGAAGCCGGAGCGTGAGAAATCCTGATAGCGCGAGGAGCGGGCCTGTCCATCCCACAGTTGCTCATCTTCGATCTCGGTGGCGGCGAGTTCGGAGACGCCTTCAAAGCACAACACCACGTGACCGAGGTCTGCGATCGACGCGTGGCCGTATTGGAAATAGAAGCTTTCCAGAAACTTGGTGGAATCGTGGGTACGCACCCATTCGACGGAATCGCGAATGGAATCGGCAGAGCGCGAGTAGCGCGCCAGCGCATACGCGATCTTTTCAGGAGGCATGGGCGCGACGGCCAGGACGCGTGGAGGTTTCATGGAGGCTAACTTCGTTATGATAACGGTTCATGCGAATCCTTGTAAAAAAATTACACGCGGACGCGGAGCTGCCGCACTACGCGCACGGGCCCGCGGAAGACGCCGGGATGGATTTGCGGGCGGTCGAGCGTGTCGTTCTGTCGCCGGGCGTGGCGCAGGGGGTTCCGACGGGCATCGCCATCGAACTGCCCGCGGGTTACGAAGCGCAGGTGCGGCCGCGCAGCGGGATGGCGTTGAAGCATTCGGTCACCGTGAATTTCGGGACCATTGACCCCGGGTATCGGGGGGAGATTCGCGTGGTGATGTTCAACCTGAGCGCAGGCGATTACGTGATCGAGAAGGGCGACCGCATCGCGCAGCTGGTGGTGGCCCGGTACGAGGCGGTGGAGTGGCAAGAGGGCGGCGAACTGGGCGAATCGCGGCGCGGCGCGGGCGGCTTTGGAAGCTCAGGACGGTAGAATTACAGACATGAGCGGCGACACCCTCACTTTATTCCCGGAACTATCGCTGCCGGAAAGCGACTCGCTCAGCAAAGGCATTTTACCGGTCCAGCGTTTGGAAGAATTGGTTCGCAACGGCAACATTTGCGCCGTCACTCCCATTTCAGGAGACCAAATTCAGCCCTCCAGCGTTGATCTGCGCTTAGGCAAGATTGGCTATCGGGTTTCCGCTAGCTTCTTGCCCACACAGTTCTCAACCGTGCAGCAAAAATTGCAGGAGATGGTGGTGGAGGAGATCGATCTCGCGGACTCGGCGCTGCTCAAGAAGGGCTCTGTCTATATCGTTCCTCTGCAGGAGGAGCTGTTTCTTCCGGATTTCATTTCAGGAAGGGCAAATCCCAAAAGCAGCACGGGACGCCTGGATATTTTCACGCGGCTGATCACGGATTACGCCGCTCGGTTTGAGGATGTGCGGGCGGGCTACAAAGGGAAGCTCTACGCAGAGATTGCGCCGCTCACCTTCGACGTGATCGTGCGCGAAGGTTCGAAGCTGAATCAACTGCGCCTGAGCCGCGGTGCGCCGCGTTCTTCGGACACCATGCTCAAGGAAATGCGCGAAACGGAATCGATTGTATTCTCGCCGGACGCCTCGCCGATCGCGCCGATGATTGCGGAGGGTCTGCAACTCTCGATTGACCTTGAAGGCACGGAGACTAGCGACGTCATTGGCTATCGAGCGCTCCACGACACGGCACCCATTGATCTGGCGAATATCGGCTACTACGATCCCGAGGAGTTCTGGGAACCGATTCGCCGAAACGCCAAGAAGACGATTGTTCTGGAGGCGGGAGAGTTCTACATTCTGGCGTCGAAACAAAAAGTCAGCATACCGCCGGGGTACGCGGCCGAGATGATTCCTTACGATCCTTCGGTGGGTGAGTTTCGCATTCATTACGCGGGATTCTTCGATCCGGGATTCGGGTGGGGTCCGGCGGAACGCCGGGGAACGCATGCGGTGCTCGAAGTGCGATCGCATGATGTTCCGTCCTTGCTTGAAGACGGACAAATCGTTTGCCGTTTGGTTTACGAACAACTGCTCGCTCCACCGGACAGACTGTATGGGCAAGCAATCGGGTCTTCGTACTCAGCGCAGCGATTGGCTCTGAGCAAGCACTTCAAGCGGAGCTAAAGAATATTCACGGCGCGAGCGGCGAGCAGCGCAATGGTCGCCAGCGAGATGATGGCCTGCACCATCATCAGTCCCTTGGCCCAGCGCGAGAGCACCGGTACGTCGGTAGGCGAAAACGCGGTGCTGGTGTTGAAGGCCAGGAACAAGTAGTCCATGAAGCCGGGCTTCCAATCGTCCTCTTCCATTTCGATGCGCAGCTCGCGGCTCAGCGTCATCTGCGGAAACAGGAAAGCGCCGTCGGTGTGGCAGACGCTGAGGTCACGCTGATGCGGGCCGCCGGCGTCCAGGCGCCAGTACCACGACGCGAAGATCAGGACGTTGCAGATCCACAGGGCGGTGGCGGCGCGCAGCAGTTCACTGGGCGATTCCTTGTGCAGCGGCAGGCGCGAGACCAACAGCCCCAAGGAGCCGACCATGGCCAGGGTCAAGATGCTCGACGCGGCGTGGCCGCAGACGCGGGTGAGCTGAAGGTGCCGGACGGAGTGGAACACGCCTCCGGGCACGGTCAGTACGACGACCAACGCCACAAATACCCAATCGGGACCGACCTTCAGTGCGGGCGGGAGTGCATAGAACAACGCGCTGACCGCGAGCAGCGCAACCATAGCGGGCCAGCGCGGTTCGCCTTGACGGAGGTCGGGTGACGTCGGCACTGTCAAATGTTCGCATGACGAAGGCGAATATTCAAATCTTCTCTGCTTTCGTGCGCTCCTTAAACAAAATTTGGGGCCCCGCCCGCTGAATTTATCCCCAACGGCAGGAGTCCGCTTCATAACCCGCAACGGTTTGGGACCGGTCAGGAACCGGCAACCCCCCAACGCACGCAGGCCCTCGCGACAGGATCTAGAATGCCGCTCTTCGCTTTCGCTGGACCGGTCCAAGCTCTCCGTTGGAAGAACGCTCGAACTCCTGGGTACACGATTACACGGTGGAGTGGCGCGCCCCGGTGGAGGGGAACGCGAAGTGGTGGAGGCGGCGCGGAATAGAAGCGCGAGGCGGTGTGTCAACGCACATTTTGCGGGATAATCGGTGACTATGAAAGCCTTGGTGATGGTGTTCGCTAGCGCCGTGACGCTGTGCGCGCAGTGGCCGCTGCATCCTACTCCAGGGGTTCCGAAGACCGCTGACGGGAAACCGAATCTGAACGCGCCGGCGCCGCGGACTGCCGATGGCAAGCCGGATCTCTCGGGGATCTGGGAGAATTTTCGGGCGGTGGCGGGGCCTCCGACGACCGGACTGGGGCCGACGTTGGGGTCGAACCAGTTTTGGGACATCGGTTATGGGATGAAGGACGGGCTGCCGTACCAGCCGTGGGCCAAGGACCTGCTCGCGAAGCGCATGCGAGAAAACAGCAAGGACAACCCGGACGCACACTGTCTGCCCATGGGACTGATGCAACTGCACACGCATCCGCAACCCAGGAAAATCATTCAGACTCCCGGCGTGATCGTCATTTTGTATGAAGGGAACAGCGGAATCCGGCAAGTCTTCACGGACGGGCGCGCCTTGCCGCCTCGCGATGTGCAGCCTTGGTGGTATGGGTATTCCGTGGGCAAGTGGGATGGCGACACTTTGGTGGTCGAGACCACAGGCTTCCGCGATGACGGATGGCTGGATGTGAATGGGAGTCCGCTGACGGAGGCCGGGAAAATGACGGAGCGCTTCCGGCGAGTGAACTACGGGAATCTGGAGCTGGAAGTCACTGTAGACGATCCGAAGGCTTACACCAAACCTTGGACGGCGACGATGACGCAGCGCATCATGCTCGATACGGAGTTGATCGAGTTTGTTTGCAACGAGAACGAAAAATCCGTCACGCACTTGGTGGGCAAGTGATTCTGGAGGGCAGGCAGGTGCGGCTGGAGCCGCTGACTTTGGAGCATCACACGGCGTTTTGCGAGGTGGGGCTCGATCCGGAGTTGTGGCAATGGATTCCTTACCGCGCTACCACTCCCGATGAGATGCTCGCTTATATCCAGAGCGCGTTGGATGCACAGGCCGCGGGAACGGCTCAGCCGTTTGCTACGGTAGAACGCTCGACGGGCCGCGTGATCGGATCGACTCGCTACATGAATATCGATGTTGCGAATCGGCGGCGGGAGATCGGGGCCACGTGGATCGCGAAACCGTGGCAGCGCACGGCGATCAACACCGAGGCCAAGTACTTGATGCTGCGGCACGCCTTTGAAACACTGGGGTGCGTGCGTGTGGAATTGAAGACGGACGCACTGAATCAGAAGTCGCGCAACGCGATTTTGCGGATCGGCGCGAAAGAAGAGGGCACGCTGCGGCAGCACATGCTGACCTGGACCGGGCGGCTGCGCGATACGGTTTACTTCAGCGTTCTCGATGCGGAATGGCCGCAAGTGAAGGCGGCGCTCGAGGCCAAGCTCATGCGAGTTGGCTGATGGCGGCGACCACTTCGGCAGGTTTCTCGAAGGGAACGAGATGGCCGGCTTTGGGGATCATGGTGACGCTGGAGCCGGCGATGCCGCGCTGGAATTCCTGGGCGTAGACGGGCGCGATTAGTTTGTCGCTATCGCCCCAGATGAGTTGCGTCTTGGCGCGGATGCGGTAGAGGCGGCTGGCGAGTCCACGCTCCGGGATGGGAAACAGGATTTTGCCAGCGGCGCCGAGTTGGCGGGCGTTTTGCACCAGGAAGGCTTGCAGGAAATTGGGATCGCTCAAGTCCACTCCAGCGGTCATGGCTTTCGCGCCGGCTTCTTCGTCATAGAAGAGCACGGGCGGTAGCTCGAAGGGCAGCATAGCGAAGAAGTCGGGAATGGGATGCTGGTCGAGCCACAGGCCCGCGGGCGCGATCAAGGCCAGGCGCGAAACATCGTTGGGCGCGATGGCGGCCATTTCGCTGGCGATCATGCCGCCCATCGAGAATCCGGCTAGCACGGGATCTTTCAGGCCCAGCGCGCTGACCACGTCCCACGTGTGCAGCGTGAAATCCAGCATGTCGCGCAGCTCGGGGCACTCTTCGCTATCGCCGTAGCCGGGGACCAGCGGCGCGTACACATGAAAGCGCTGGGCGAGAGCATCGAGGAACGTCAGGTCCATGTTGAGGCCGCCCGCGCCGTGGAGGAAAACCAGGGGAGTGCCGGAGCCGCCTTCGTAATAGCGCACGGGGACGCGGCTGGTGGCGACGGTATTGAGTGTCATCGCGCGAGCGCCTCCACTGGCAGGGCCGCGGGAGTCACGCGCTTCGCGAGAGGGTGGCACCAGAAGCGGCTGTCGTCTGCGTACTCCGGAAAAACGTTCCGCAACTTGGGCATGACTTGTTCGGCGAACAGGCGCGTCGAATGCTGCACCTTGTCCTTGGGCATGTCGCCCATTTGCATCAGGCAAAATACGTTGCCGACGCGCAGGCCTTTGATCAAGTCTTCCATGCGCTGACGAACCGTCTCCGGGCTGCCGGCGATCACGCGGCCGCTTTCGATCAGCTCACCCCAGGGAACTTCTTCGAAGATCTTGGTGGGAGCGTATTGATTGAGGATGCCTTTCTGCATGGTCTTAATGGTGCGGTATCCAGGGGCATCGGCGAATCCTGGGAACACGTGCAGGCAGCGGTTGTAAAAATAGTGGGCGTGCTTGGCGTACAGACGCTCGGCATCGGCGTCGGTATCGGCGACGCAGATGAACTGCGCGAAACCGGCGCGGTAGGGCGAGGTGTCAGGCGCATTCTTTTCGGCCACGCGATTCCAGTAGCCGTCCATGAGAGCCTTGCCGCGCAGGTAGCCGCCGAAGCTCAGGTACGAATACGAGTAGGTGTTGTCGATGCAGAAATCGTACGTCTCAAGCGATCCGCCGCCGGGAATATGAATGGGCGGATGCGGCTGCTGGATGGGTCGCGGCCAAACGTTGACGTAGCGCAGCTTGGTGTAACGGCCGTTGAAGGCGAAGGGTTCCGGCTCGCGCCACGCGCGCATGATTAGGTCGTGGGCTTCGGCGTACTTTTCCCGAGTGAGTCCGGGGATGGTGCCGTAACAATAGTTGGTGTCCATCGAAGTGCCGACGGGGAATCCGGCGACCAAACGTCCGCCTGAGATGCAATCCAGCATGGCGAACTCTTCGGCAACGCGCGTGGGCGGATTATAGAGCGCGATGGAATTGCCGAGCACGACGATGGCAGTGTCCTGAGTGCGGCGCGCGAGAGCAGCGGCGATCAGATTCGGAGACGGCATGATGCCGTAACCGTTCTGATGGTGTTCGTTGACGCCGATGCCGTCGAAACCCACCTGGGCGGCATATTCGAGGCAATCCAGGTGATCGTTGTAGACGGTGTGAGAGCGCTCGGGATCGAAATAGCGCGACGAGATGTCGACCCAGACGGAGCGGTTCTTCTCCCGAAAATCGTCGGGCAGATCAGGCCACGGCATCAGGTTGAACCAA
>Ga0105245_10004675_pt1 | contig 12102 bp, 6 predicted proteins | sample KBSM54metaG_FD_81523 | JGI IMG/M metagenome (GOLD analysis project Ga0105245, IMG submission 81523) | Miscanthus rhizosphere microbial communities from Kellogg Biological Station, Michigan, USA - KBS M5-4 metaG | ecosystem: Host-associated > Plants > Roots > Rhizosphere > Soil | place: Michigan...
AGCACGTCGTCGGGGCTCGTCGGTTCCTCGATCCAGCGCAGACCGAACGGCTGGAGGTGCCCCATGCGGACGATCGCCTGCGGGACGTCCCACACTTGGTTGGCGTCGGCCATCAGCGGGAGGTCGGCGATCTCCTCGCGCATGATCTCGCAGCGCCGCACGTCGTCGGCGAGCTCGAGGCCGACCTTGGTCTTGAAGCAGCGCCAGCCGTCGGCCAGCGCGGCGCGGCACAGGTCGCGCACTTTGGCCTCCGGGTAGCCGAGCCAACCGGCCGACGTGAGGTACGCGGGATAGCCGTCACGGGAGAGCTCCGCGACGCGTTGTGCGCGCGTGGGCGCGAGCGCGCCGAGCAGGTCGAGCGCTTCGTCGCGGTCGATGACGTCGGTCAGGTATCGGAAGTCGACACACCCGACGAACTGCTCCGGCGACATGTCGCACACGAGACGCCAGAGCGGCTTCTCCTCGACGCGCGCCCAGAGGTCCCACACTGCGTTCACCAGCGCAGCCGTCGCGAGGTGGATGACGCCCTTCTCCGGTCCGAGCCAGCGCAGCTGCCCGTCGTTGGTCAACGCCCGCCAGAACGCGGCGCCGTCGGCGACGATCTCCTCGAGCTCGCGGCCCACGACGAGCGGCGCGAGCTGCTCGATCGCCGCGCAGCACAGGTCGTTGCCGCGGCCGATGGTGAAGGTCATGCCGACGCCTTCGTGCGGTCCGTCGGTCGCCAGGAACACGTACGCGCCCGAGTAGTCGGGATCCTGGTGCACGGCGTCGGAGCCGGCCAGTGTCGCCGAGGTGCGCGCACGCACGTCGAGTGTGCGTGCGCCGGTGATGCGGGTCATTGCGGTCGCATGTTAGAAAGCGTGCGCGGAAGGCGAGGCGGTGATGACCGGGCGCGTCGTTGTGGTCACGGGTTCGAGCGGCGGTATCGGCTCCGCCATCGTCGAGCGCTTCACCGCCGCGGGCGACGCGGTCGTCGGGCTCGATCTCCTCGAGGGCGTCGACGTGTCGCGACCGGAGGACTGCCGGGCGGCGACCGACCGGATCGTCGCCGCGCACGGACGCATCGACGTGCTCTGCAACAACGCGGGCGTCGGAGCCGTGGGTGATGTCGTCGCGTCGACGCCCGGCGACTGGGAGCGCGTGTTCTCGGTCAACGTGTTCGGCGTGGCCAACATGTCGCGGGCCGTCTTGCCGGTGATGCGCGCCGCCCGACGCGGTGCCGTCGTCAACACGTGTTCGGTCGTCGCCTCGGTGGGCCTCGTCGATCGTGCCGTGTACTCGGCGTCGAAGGGCGCGGTGCTGGCGCTCACGCGCGCAATGGCGGTCGACGAGCTGCCGCACGGCATCCGCGTCAACTGCGTCTCGCCCGGCACCGTCGCCAGCCCGTGGGTCGAACGGACGGTCGCCGCGCAGCCCGATCCCGAAGCGGCGCTCGACGCGCTCCGGCGCCGGCAGCCCCTCGGTCGCATGGTCTCGTGCGACGAAGTCGCGGCCGCGGTCATGTATCTCGCCGACGACGCGACGTTCACAACCGGCGCCGACTTTCTCCTCGACGGTGGCATCACCGGCGTTCGCGTCGTCGAGGAGCCTCCCGCTTGACCGTACGTGTCGCGCTCGTCGGCGGGCCGATGTACGACCACCTGTACGAGGCGTTCCGGCCGGGCGAGGTCGAGGTGTTGGTGCACGCCGACCATCCGACGCTCAATCGCGAGGTAGCGCGGATGCTCGCCGCCGGCGAACGCATCGACGTGCTCGCGACGCATTCGAAGTACGCGCCGTCGCAAGCACAGTGGCTGCGCCCGCTCGGCGACCTGGTCGACGCGGGCGTGATCGACGCGCTTGCGCCACGCGCGGTCAGCCTCTGCCGCTTCGAGGGGGTGCAACTGTGCCTGCCTCGTCTCGTTGACGTGCGCGTGCTGTGGGTCCGCAGCGATCGCGTCGACCGCAGTCCCGACACCTGGGAAGCGCTCGTCGACTCCGACATGGTCTTCGGCTTTCCCGGCCGTGAGTCCGGCCTGTTCGGCGGGTTCTTCGAGCTCGTCGTCGGCTACGGCGGCGAGTTGTTCGACGCACAGCTGCGCCCGACGATGGCGACCGCAGAAGCCGAGCACGCGATCGAGATGCTGTGCCGGCTCGCCGCACGCGCGCCGCGCGACCTCGTCGATTGGCACTACGACCAGGTCGACGCAGCGCTGCTCGACGGTCGCATCGATGCGGCCGCCGCCTGGCCGGGCGCATGGGGCGCGATCCGCGACTCGGACCTCGCCGACCGGCTCGTGCCCCACCTGTACCCGGCGGGGCCCGCCCGACGGGTGTCGTACGCGGGGTGTCACGCGTGGGCGATCCCGAACAGCTGCGACGACCTCGACGGGGCGGTCGCGCTACTGCGGCGTCTGCTCGGTGCCGACCTGCAGGCCCTGGATGCGGCCGGCGGGAACATCTGCGCGCACCGCGACGCGCTCGCGCAGGTCGCGCCCGGCAACGAGGTGGACCGGCGTCGACTGGAGATCACCCGCCGGACGATCGACGATGCGATGATCACGTACCCGCCGCTGGCGCGCTTCCCCGAGATCGAGGACGCCGGATGGTCGGCGATCCGCGACGCGCTGCGGGGACAGCTGTCGCCGCGCGCCGCGGCCCGCGCGATCCAGTCAGCCGCCGAGCAGGTGCTGGCCCGACGTCCATAGTTGGGACCGTCGGCGTCAAAAGCCCGTGCGCGCCGCCGCGAGACCTGCATAGGGCACAAAGCGGTAGACGCGGCGTAAATCGCGGTAACGCCGCGCGCCCGTTCTACGCGGGCTTGTTCGCGGCAGAGTGCGTGACCCGCGCCAGGACTGTGTGCACCGGCGCGTCGACGGAAGTGGGTGAGAACGGTTGCGACTACCACCATGGACCGTCGCGGGCGGGGCAATCGCTCAACGCCTTACCAGCGCAGCGACGACAGATGAACGAAGAGGAAAGCGCGTTTTGATCGCGCGGCATTGGGTAGTAGCAAGCCTTCGGAGCGCAGGGCTCCATTTCTGAACGACTACCTGAAACGTCTACTCAACGTCAACGACAGGAGTCACTTGATGAAGCATCTATCCAAGGGAGTTTTCGCGGGCGTGATCGTTGTGACGGCGATCGCGACCGTCGGAGCGTGGGCTGCTGGGAGCTTCAACGTCAAGCCGCAAGAGTTCGACCCGGCGAAAACGTTCCTGGTCCAAGCTGCGTGGCTGCATGGCCTCGGCTGTCCGACCAATGCCTCGGTCGCGGTCTACCCGGCGACGAAGCCGACCACGACCTACACCGCGTGCGCGACCGGCGACGCGAAGGACAAGCAGAACGAGGGGCTGATCCTCGCCAAGACCGGCCCGACCAACAACAACGCGTCGGCGACCGCGGAGCTGAAGGACGTGAAGGACACCGCGCTCACCGAGCTCGGCTACGACATCCGCAAGCCGAGTTCCGCGGGCGATCCGCGTGGTTCGCACTGCGGCGCCGGTGCCCCGCGCTTCGACATCGTGGGCCAGAACGGGAATCTCTACTTCATCGGCTGCACCTCGCCGCCAGCGGACTCCGCCGTATCTGAAGGCGCAAACAGCGAGTGGCAGCGGCTGCGTTGGGGCGGATCCAGCCCTCTGATGGCGTTCAACGCATCGAATGGCTTCTCGCTCGACAACATCACCGGCCTGAAGGTGAAGTCGATCTCGATCGTGTTCGATGAGGGCCAGGACGCCAGTCCCGACAACTTCGGGTTGGCCGTCCTCGACAACATCGACGTGAACACGGTGCTCGTCGGCCGCGGTCCTACCGACGCCAGCTGACATATAACCAGCGAAGCAACGCGCACGGGTGCGGCCGGTGAATTCCGGCCGCACCCGGTCGCGTGCACTAGCGGGGCGGGAACCGCCGCTCAGCGATCGGCGTACGCGTAGCGAGCGGAGACAGTCGTGCAGGTGATGCCGCCGTCGGGGTGCAGATCGAGGAGTCGCGCGGCGGGCGGCGCCGACGTGAGCCCGAAGTGCGGATTGCCGCCGTGGGTGAGCTGGCGGCATGTCGACGGCGCACCGAGAAAGCGGATCCCGCCGTAGGTCGTGTCGAACGAGCGGTGCAGGTGTCCCGACAGGACGGCCCGGGGGCGCGAGGAGCGCGACAGCACGTCGAGGACCTCCCCCGCGTTGACGATCCTGCAATAGGGATTGGCGCACGTCGAGGCGGGCGGGTGGTGCATGCAAACGACGACGTGTTGGCGGGTGCGAGCGAGTGCCTCGTCGAGAGCCGCCAACGTCTCGGACTCGATGTGTCCCGCGTCGTGCCCCGCCCACTGCGAGTTCACCAGCACCATTGTCCAGTGCGGCGAAAGAGACACGACCCGCAGGTCGTCGCCCGCACCGAGCACTTCGTCGATGGTGACGCGATCGTCGTGATTCCCGGCGACCACATGCAGCTCGTCGGCCAATGGCGAGGCGAGGGCACGAACGCTGCGATACACCTCGCGGCTGGGGTCCTCCGCGAGGTCACCGGTGATCACCGCAACATCGGGACGCGCCGAGTACGCGTCGATGACCGCGCTCAGCGTCGCGGTGCTGTCGCGATCGAACGGGAGGATCTCCGACTCGCCGCCGACCAAGTGGGTGTCGCTCAGATGGGCGAGCCGGATCGTCGATCCGAGGCTCACGATGCCGTCGTCATGGTCACAGGCAACCGACCTCCTCAGAGGCTCCTTGCCCCTGCGCCGCCGGCCCCAAACTTCGCCCGTGTGACCTGCCTGTATCCCGGCACGGGCGGGGAGAGCCGAGCTCCCCTCGAGGTCTGTTCAGAGGCGCTCATCCGTTGCCCGGTCCGGTCGGCCGCCGAAGAACCGATCGATCATTTGTGTGAACAGCGGCTCATCGGGTGCGGCTCGCACGAACAAGGTCATCGACGAATGCAATTTCTGCGCATCGATGTCACCGAAGATGTCCTGCGCGTCGAGGCCCTGCGTCTGCAGGACGATTACGGCGCACTCGCGAAGACGCGGACCGAGCAGCGCGTGCCGGAGATATGCCTGTGCCTCTTCAAGTGACGAGATCGCGTACTCGATCGACATCGCGCTGAATCCCAGGCCCGCGATCTGTGGAAAGACGAACCACATCCAATGGCTCTCTTTGCGCCCGGCCCGCAGCTCTTGCCGCGCACGGTCATAAGTGCCGCCCTGGTTCTGCGCAACAACGAACCGTTCGAGCCTGTACGGATCGTTCATCGTTTCGTCCCACGTTTCTGTCTCGTCACGAAATGCTCCGGCGTCTCTCCTTTCGGCCCGGCCGCTTTCCGCCTTGAAGGCAAAGGCCGGACTGGCCGGGCGGTCGTCGAGGTGTGGTTTTCCCGCCGGCGAAGAATGTGGTGGACACGGCCATATGGCCGATGGGCTGTCTGTGACCAGACTTGTGACCCACGCGGCCTTGGTGAGGGGCACCGTGGCGTTCACAACGCCCGTTGGCCCTCGGTGAGCCGCGGTGCGCGATCGCCAAGTGCAAGACTCCGTTGTCTGCGGGGTGAGTATGGCCGGGCGATGACTTCGTCGGTGACGGCGACGTTCGTGTTCACGGATCTGGTGGATTCCACCGCGACCGCGGCGCGCCTCGGGCCGGACGCGGCAGAGGAGCTGCGCCAAAAGCACTTCCGGTTGTTGCGGAGCGCGGTCACGGCGTCGGGCGGCGTCGAGGTGAAGAACCTGGGTGACGGCGTGATGGTGATGTTTACGTCGCCGAGTCGCGCGCTGGCTTGCGCGGCGGCGATGCAGCAAGCGATCGAGCATCACAACCGTTCGGCGCCGGATCCGCTCGGGGTGCGGATCGGGATCGGCGCGGGTGAGGCGGTCGAGGAGGACGGCGACTACTTCGGTGATCCCGTGGTCGTTGCGGCGCGTCTGTGCGCCGCGGCCGACGGCGGGCGGATCCTTGCGGCTGATGTGGTGAGGTCGCTTGTGGGTCGTCATGCGACGCAGACCTTCGTTGCGGTCGGTCCGTTGACGCTGAAGGGCATCCCGGAGCCGGTGGATGCGGTGGAAGTGCTGTGGGAGCCGGTGACCTTTGCGGGTTCGGTGCCTCTGCCGGGTCGTCTGGTGGGGGCCGCGACGGATGCGCTGTTCGGCTTCTTCGGGCGGAGCGGCGAGCTCGCGGTCTTGCATGAGGCCCGCAAAGTCGCGCACACCTCGCGACGAGTTCAGCTGGTGTGCGTCGCGGGCGAGGCGGGGATGGGCAAGACCGCGCTGGTCGCGCACGCCGCGCGCACAGCGCATGCCGAAGGCTCGGTCGTGTTGTTCGGGCACGCGGATGAGGACCTCGGGGTCGCGTATCAGCCGTGGATCGAGGTGATCCGCACGCTTGTACGCGACGGCGATCCGGCACTGGTCGACGCATTGCGTTCGGCGCAGCGCATCGCGCTGGGGCGGCTGGTCCCCGAGGTGGGCGGCGACGCGGCGCGGGTGGCCGATCCGGATACGGAACGGCTGTTGTTGTTGGAAGCGACCCGCGAGCTGCTCACGGCCGCGTCCCAAGCGGCGCCGGTGTTGGTGGTGCTCGACGACTTGCACTGGGTCGACGCGGCGAGCGTCCACCTGTTGCGGCACCTGCTGGCGTCCACCAACGCAATCGATCTGACGATCGCGTGCACGTACCGCGACACCGACCTGAGCCGCGGCGATCCGCTCACCAAGTTCCTCGCTGATATGCACCGGGAGGCGAACGTCACCCGGATCGCGCTCGCGGGCCTCGAGGACGTCGAGGTCATCGAGCTGTTGGAGGCCGCGGCCGGCCACGGACTGGACGACACCGGGGTGGGGCTGGCGCACGCGTTGCGGCGTGAGACCGACGGCAATCCGTTCTTCACGGGGGAGGTGCTGCGACATCTGGGCGAGTCGGGCGGGATCGGGCTGGGCGACGACGGCCGCTGGACCGTCGCCGGTGACCTCGCAGGGCTCGGCCTGCCGAGCAGTGTCCGCGACGTCGTCGGCCGGCGCGTCGAACGTCTCGGCGACGAAGCCCTCCGGGTGCTGTGTTTGGCGGCGGTGATCGGCCGCGAGTTCGACCTCAGCCTCCTCGCCCAGATTGCCGACGCCGATGAGGATCCGCTCTTGGATCTCGTGGACGCCGCGGTCGCGGCGGCGGTGCTCGTCGAAAGCGGCGCTGCGGACCGGTACCGGTTCGCGCACGCCCTGATCCAGCACAGTCTCTACGACGAATTGAGTCCGACGCGGCGGGCGCGAGCGCATCAGCGCATCGCCGAATCCCTCGAAACACAGGCGACCGCCGACGATGCAACGACGCTCGCCGAATTGGCGCATCACTGGGTCGCCGCGACGAGGCCCGCCGACCTCGACAAAGCCCTCAGCTACGTGCGACGCGCCGGCGACGCCGCGCGCGACGCATTCGCGCCCGACGACGCCATCCGCTGGTACCAACAAGCCCTCGACCTTCTCGCGCGGCAGACCACACCCGACGAACGGCAACGTGCAGCCCTTCTCGTCGAACTCGGCATTGCGCAACGACAGGCCGGAGACGCGGAATATCGCGCCAGCCTGCGCCAAGCTGCGGACCTCGCTCAAACACTCGACGACACCGACACGCTCGTCCGAACAGCTTTCGGTTTCGGCGCCGTCGAGACCCAGTTTGGCGACGACGACACCAAACGCGTCGTCGCCGCCGCACTCGACTGCGTCGGCGCCGTCCCGACTCCCACTCGCGCCCGGCTCCTCGCTGCCCTCGCGGGCGCCCACGACGCCGGGCTCGAATGGGAAACCCGCCACGACCTCGCGCTCCAAGCAGTCGATGCGGCCCGTCAGGCCGAGGACGCCACCACCTTCGTGGAGGTAATCAGCACGACCTACACCGACGTCGCAACGCCCGATCGACAGTTCCAGGCAAGCGTCGATGACCTCGAACGCGCAGTCGCGCTCGCCGACCGTCTCGGCGATCCCGTACGCCGCGTTCGTTCCCGGTGGCATCTCGTTGGAGTCCGGTACCAGCAATGCGACCTCGCGGGGGCCGACCAGCTGATCTCCGAAATGGAAGACCTTGCCGAGGGCGTAGGCTTGCCCTTCCTACGGTGGCAGGTTGCGATCATCGTCACCGGCCGCCGACTGCTCGCCGGACACGCCGACGACGCCGAGGCCACCAACCAACTGGCCTTGGAACAGGGCACTGCGGCAGGTGCCGCAGAGGCATTAGGCGCCTACGGAGCGCAGCTACTCGCCATCCGGCAGCATCAGGGCCGCCTCGACGAGATCGCCGACTTCTTCATCGACGTAGCCCGCGACAACCCGTCATTACCAGCCCTGCGAGCCGCCGTCCTCATGCCGCTCTGCGAACTCGGCCGCATCGACGAAGCGCAGGAACGCTTGGCGCTCGAAGCGGCTACCGCCTTCGACTTCCCGCAGGACACTGCGTGGCTCTCGGCCATGAGTATCTTCCTCGATGCAGCCGCAACGACCCGGGACCGGAACGCGGCGCGCACGCTCGTCGATCGCCTCGCGCCCTTCGCAACGGAGGTCAACGTACCTTCGGCCACCGTTCAGTTCGGCGCGATTGCCCGGCCCCTCGCCCGCGCCGCGACCTTGCTCGGCGACTACGACCGAGCCGAGGAATGGTTCGCGATCACGCACGACATCCACGCCCGACTCGAAGCGCCGTTCTGGACTGCGCTTGGACAACTCGATCATGCCGACCTTTGCCTCACCCGTTGCGCCGACGGCGACGTCGAGCGGGCGCGCGATCTCGCAAGGTCCGCCGCCGCCACCGCGGTCGAATACGGCTGCGCCGCCTTGACCAAACGTGCGGCCGGGATGCTCGCCGATGTGTGAACCCGAGGGTGCTTTCTGACGGACGAGCAGTTTCCCCGCGTGCCCTTCAGAGGTCGGCGAGGAGTGCCTCGGCGCGTTTGGTGAGTCCGGCGCAGCCGTATTCAGCAGCAGTTGACGCGGCAGTTGTTGCAAGTTCGCGAGCGCGGTCGTTGTCGCCGTCGGCGCGCCGTTCGAGGCAGAGACCGGCGTGGTCGAGTTGGCCGAGCGCAGTCCAGAACGGTGCTCGCAGCCGGGCGTGGATGTCGTGTGCGATCGCGAACCAGGCTTCGGCTTGGTCGTAGTCGCCGAGGACCGTCGCGGCGCGGGCAAGCGGTCGAGCGTTGGCGCCTACGGCAAGGACCGGGCTGGGCGAGATGACGTGGGTGGCGTAGGGCGCGAGGCGGTCGACAAGGGCGTGGGCGGCACCTTCGTCTCGGAGGGTCGCGGCGGCATCGGTCAAGGCGCTCATCGCTGTCAACCAGGTGGCGTCGAACGGGAAGTCGAAGTCGGCGGAGGCTTCGGCGGCGAGGAGTTCACCGGCTTCGTCGGCGCGTCCGATTTCGCAGAGCATGAGGGGGACGACCGCGCGCAGGCCGGCGATGGATGGATTGTCGCGGGCAACGTCAACGAAGAACTCGGCGATCTCGCCGAAGCGGCCTTGATGCTGGCGGATGGCGTAGAGGACGCCGCCGTACGCCCCCAGTGACTCGGGTGCACCCGCGGCGGTGCCGAGCTCAAGGGAGCGTTCGTTGGCCGCTTCGGCGTCATCGGCGCGTCCGGCGAGCAACAATCGTCCGGCGGAGACGAGCGCGACCTGCCAGCGTACGTAGGGCAGGCCGACCATCTCGGCGAGGGCTTCCATCTCACTGAACACGGCGGCGGCCCCGGCGATGTCGGCCTGTTGATACCGGCCCCACAGCATCGAGAATCTGATGCGTGCCCTCAACACGGGGTCACCAATGCGGTCTGCCATCGCTACCGCGCGTTCGAGGTCTTCGACGTGTCGGTCGCGCCGATCAGGTGTTTCCAGCCAGATGTGTGTGTTGTCGAGGACCTCGATGAAGGTTGCGTCGTCGCCTGCTTGTCGGGCGTTTTCAACGGCTTGGAGGGAAACGTCTTGTGCGGTCTGCCATTCGAGTGCGGCGTCGTGAGCGGCGGCGAGCGCGCCGAGGAGCCGGGCCCGAGTGGGTGTCGGGTCAGTGCTCTTGTAGTCGAGCGCCGCCCTGATGACCGGTTTCGCTGCCTCGTCACCGACGCTGCCCGCTGATCGGTTGAAGCCGAGCGCCGCTTGGACGAGCACGTCGGTGTCGTCGAGTTGTTGGGCGATGGTGGCGGCTTGAAGGAGTGTGTCCCGGTATTCGGGGTGACCGGCTTGGTGTTGCACCGTCCCGAGCGCGGTGAGGAGCTCGGCGCGCTGGTGTTGGTCGGGGGTGGTCTGTCGTTCGATGAGATCGAGGGCTGTTTGATACCAGCGAATGGCGTCGTCGGGTGCGAGCGCGTTGCGGGCGAGGTCTCCGGCCCGGCGCGTGTAGCGGAGTGCCTTGTCGAGGTCCGTGGGCCGGGTGGCGGCGACCCAGTGCCGGGCCAACTCTGCGACCACAGCGGGGTCATCGTCGTTCGCACCGGTTTCGAGCGTCTCGGCGATGCGTTGGTGAGCGCGTTGGCGGCGGGTCGCGCTGAGCTCGTCGTAAAGGCTGTGCTGGATCAACGCGTGCGCGAACCGGTAGCGGTCCGCCGTGATGCTCTCGACCAGCACCGCCGCACTGACTGCGGCGTCCATCAGGTCCAACAGCGGGTCCTCATCGGCGTCGGCCAGCCGGGCGAGGAGGCTGAGGTCGAACTCGCGGCCGATCACCGCCGCCAGACACAGCACCCGGAGTGCTTCGTCGCCGAGCCGCTCGACCCGCCGTCCAACGACGTCGCGGACGCTTGATGGCAGGCCGAGCTCGTCGAGGTCGCCGGCGAGGGTCCAGCGGCCGTCGTCGCCGAGCACGATGCCGCCCGTTTCACCGAGATGGCGCAGGATTTCCGCGGTGAAGAACGGGTTGCCGTCGGTCTCGCGTCGCACCGCGTGTGCGAGCCCGACGGCCTCGTCGTCGAGGTCATGGCCGGCGGCGGCCGCTATGAGTTCGACGAGCTCGTTGTCTTCGAGCCCCGCGAGCGCGATCCGGGTGACGGTGGCTTCGCGGTGCATGTCCGCCAGCAGCTTCGTGAGCGGATCGCCGCGACTGAGGTCGGTGTCGCGGTAGGTACACACGATTGTGAGATGCATCGGCGTCGTCGAGCCGATCACGTGACGCAAGAGTTGCAAGCTCGCCGTGTCCGCCCAATGCAAGTCGTCGAGCACTACGACGACTGCCGACTGCTGGGAGGCGGCTGCGAGCAGCTCGGTCGCGCCCTCCACTAACAACATGCGTTCCGTCTCCGGATCGGCGACCCGCTCGCTCTCGGATACGACCTCGGGCACAAGGCGCGCCAACGCCCCGCGCTGCGCTCCCCGCAACCCGCCGACGTACTCCGGGTCTCCGAATCGCACCAGACCCGCCAGCGCCTCGATCCACGGTTGATACGCGACGCCGAGATCCTCGTCGGCGTGACCGAACAACACGGCTGCACCCTCACCGTGAGCGCGCCGCGCGAACTGTGCTGCCAGCGCGGTCTTGCCCATGCCGGCCTCACCCGCGACGAACACCGCCTGGCAACGCTGGCTCGAATGCGCCCGTTTGCGCGCCTCCTCCAACCCGGCCAGTTCGGGGCCGCGGCCGAAGAACCCGAACAGCGCATCAGCCGCCGCCCCAACCAACCGTCCCGGCAGCGGCACCGAACCGGCAGTGGCATCCGGCTCCCACAGCACCTCCGCCGCGTCAACCGGTTCCGGCAGGCCCTTCAACTCCAACGGACCGACCGCCACGAACGTTTGCGTCGCGTGGCGGCCCACCATCAGACGCACCAGTTCGGCGGCGAGGATCTGTCCACCTGTGGCCGTCGCGCACAACCGCGCCGCCTCCACGACCGGATCGCCGAAGTAGTCGCCGTCCTCTTCCGCCGCCTCGCCGGTGCTGATCCCGACCCGCACCCTGAGCGACTCGTCCGCGGAGCGGTTGTGGTGTTCGATTGCCTGCTGCATCCCGACCGCGCCGGCCAACGCGCGGCTCGGCGACGAATACATGAGCATCAGTCCGTCGCCCAGGTTCTTCACCTCGGTCCCACCCGACGCCACCACCGCACCCCGCAACAGCCGGAAGTGCGCCTGGCGCAACTCCTCGGCCTTGTCCGGGCCTAGGCGCGCGGCGGTCGCGGTC
>Ga0105245_10004677_pt1 | contig 12098 bp, 10 predicted proteins | sample KBSM54metaG_FD_81523 | JGI IMG/M metagenome (GOLD analysis project Ga0105245, IMG submission 81523) | Miscanthus rhizosphere microbial communities from Kellogg Biological Station, Michigan, USA - KBS M5-4 metaG | ecosystem: Host-associated > Plants > Roots > Rhizosphere > Soil | place...
ACGAACGAAGCGGATGACGTTGCGCGCGCCCCACGGCGTGGCGTGGCCGACGGTGTCGGTGACACAGATTCGCGTCGCTCCCGCTTCCATCGCCACCGTGTAGAGCCGCTCGATGTGCTCCGGCTTCGCGCGCGTCGTGTCTTCGGTGACGTACATGACCGGGATGCCGTGATCGACCGCGAACTTCACCGCGCTCGCCGACTGCTGCACGATCCACTCGAAGTCCCACTCTTCCGCGAACTGGCGGATCGATGACGAGCCGATGAAGAGATCGGCTTCGATCGGAATGCCGACGCGCTCGGAGATCTCGATGATCGGCTTGATGTCGTTTTCGTGCGTGCGACCGGCGGCGCTCGGATAGACGGAGAGCTTCTGCTCGACGATCTCGCGCGCGATGCGCTCGACCGTAGCCTGCACGTGCGGACCGGCGCCGGGCAGACCGATGTCCGCGTTGTCGATGCCGATCGCGTTCATGTAGTGGATGATGCGCAGCTTCTCGTCGAGCGACGGATTCGTCACCGAAGGCGACTGCAGGCCGTCGCGGAGGGTCTCGTCATCGAACTCGATCTTCTTGTTCGAGGGGCGCTGGGGTTTCTCGCCCGCGACGTTCCAGTCGTAGATGAGATGCTCGAGGTTCTCGTCGCTCATTTCTTCGCGGCAGCTTGCGACTGCTGCGTCATCGCCGGCACGTGTCCGAGCGCGCGCGCATAGGTCGCGAGCTGTCCGCGATGATACATCTCGTGCCCGATCGCGAACCAAAGCCCGGTCAGGCGGCTCTGCGTCTGCTTCATGAGCGTCATCGTCTGCACGGCGAGATCGCCTTTGTCGTGCAGCTTCTTCATGTCGTCGGCGAAGGCGGCGTTGAACTGCTCGATGGCGTCTTTCTTCGCGCTCTTCTCCGGACAGTCGTTCGCGAACTGCGCGCGCGTCTCCGGCTTGAAGATGCGCGCGAAGCTCGGCTCATCGCTCACGACCTCGCGAACGAAGCCGACGCTCGCCTCCAGAATGTGCCGCGCGATCTCGCGCAGCGTGCGCGCGCCGTCGCCGGGACGGAAGTCCCACTGCTCTTCCGGAATGTTCTCCAGCTCGGCGATCGTGATCTTCCGCGCCGTCTGCCACATCGCGATTGCTTCGTCGGTCGTTGTCATCGTCCTTTGAACTGCGCCGCTCGTTTCTCGAGGAACGCGCTCATCCCTTCTTTCATGTCGTCCGTTGCACACAGCAGACCGAAGAGCGTCGCCTCGAGGAACTGCCCTTCTTCAAACGGCATATCGCTTCCGTTCATGACCGCTTCGATCGCGTAACGCACGGCGACGGTTCCGCGCGACGCGATCTTGCGCGCCATCTCTTCCGCCACGCTCATCAGCTGATCCGCGGGAACGACTTTGTTCACGAGTCCGATTTTTTCTGCGTCCGCAGCGGTGACGCGATCGGCCGTGCAGATGATCTCGAGCGCTTTGCCTTTGCCGACGAGACGCGCCAGGCGCTGCGTGCCGCCGTAGCCAGGGATGATTCCGAGAGTGACTTCAGGCAATCCGATCTGCGCTTTTTCCGACGCGATGCGGATGTGACACGCGAGTGCGAGCTCGCAGCCGCCGCCGAGCGCGAAGCCGTTGATCGCGGCGATGACCGGCTTCGGGAAGCGCTCGATGAACAGGAACACTTCCTGTCCACGCGATGCCGTCTCCTTGCCGCTGATCGGCGTCATGAGCGCGAGCTCGGCGATGTCGGCGCCGGCGACGAACGCCTTCTCGCCGCCGCCGGTGACGATGACCGCCTTCACGCTGTCGTCGTCGTGCGCGGCTTTGAACGCGCTCCAGATCTCACCGACCGTTTGCGCGTTGAGCGCGTTGAGGACTTTGGGGCGATCGATCGTGATGATCAGAACGCCGTCGCGATTTTCAGTTCTGACGTTTTCCATGTCACTTCGCCTTGTCGAACGCCACCGGCTTCTCGCCGCTGTAGTCGTAGAAACCCGCGCCGCTCTTTCTTCCGAATCGTCCCGCGAGCACCATCTTGCGCAGGAGCGCCGGTGACGCGAATCGCTTCTCACGGTATTCGTCGAACATCACGTGGCTGATGTAGTAAGTCGTGTCGAGGCCGACGTAGTCGAGCAGCGTGAACGGTCCCATCGGATAGTTGCAGCCGAGGACCATGGCTTTGTCGATGTCTTCGATCGAGCCGACGCCTTCCTCGTACGCGCGGATCGCGTCGAGGATGTACGGAACGAGCAAGCGATTGACGATGAAGCCGGAGTTGTCGCGGCACGACACCGGATCCTTGCCGAGCGACTTCGCGAATTCGAACGCGGTGCCGAACGATTCGTCGCTCGTCAGAATCGTTCGCACGACTTCGACGAGCTTCATGAGCGGGACGGGATTGAAGAAGTGCAGTCCGACGAATTGCTTCGGACGCGCGGTCGCCATCGAGAGCTCCGTGATCGTGAGCGATGACGTGTTCGACGCGAAGATGGCATCCTTCTTCACGATGCGATCGAGCTCCGCGTAGGTGTCTTTCTTGAGCTGCGGATTCTCGATGATCGCTTCGATGACGATGTCGCAATCGGCGAGATCATCGAGCGAGGTCGTGCCCTTCAAGCGGGCCATGCTGGCGTCGCGATCTTCTGCTTTGAGTTTGCCTTTCTCGACGAATTTGCCGAGGCTCTTCTCGATGCCGCCGATGCCTTTGTCGAGGAACTTCTGCTCGACTTCGCGGACCACGGTTTCGTAGCCCGCCTGCGCAGCCGTCTGCGCGATGCCGGAGCCCATGAGGCCGCAGCCCAGGACGCCGACTTTCTTGATGGTTGCCATGGTTGTGCTCCTTTTAGCGCGGCGCATTCTATGCTCCGCGCGTGGAACGCGCACGGCTCCGCCCTCAGGTCATCCTCTTCGGCTTCGTGAGTCTGCTCAACGACTCGGCGAGCGAGATGATCTATCCGCTCCTCCCGGTGTTCCTGACCTCGACCCTCGGCGCCTCCGCACTCGTCGTCGGCCTGATCGAAGGAGCCGCCGACGCAGTCGCGTCGATCCTCAAGTTCATCGCCGGGGCGTGGTCGGATCGGTTGTCGAAACGCAAACCGCTCGTGACGACGGGATACGCGCTCGCGGCAGCGTCGCGTGCGCTGATCGCGGTCGCCGGCGCGTGGCCGCTCGTGCTCGCCGCGCGACTCATCGATCGGACGGGAAAAGGAATCCGCTCCGCGCCGCGCGACGCGATGATCGCCGACGTGACGCCGCCCGAGGATCGCGGCCGTGCGTTCGGATTCCAGCGCGCGCTCGATCACACCGGCGCCGTGATCGGACCGCTGATCGCGACGCTGCTCCTGCTGCGCTTCGAGCTGCGAACGGTGTTCATGATCGCGGTGATCCCCGGCGCGATCGGCGTCGTGTTGCTGCTTCTTGTCTTGCGCGAGGAGCCGCGTCCTCAGCGGGTCGCCGGCACCCCCGCCGGCGGGGGCGCCGGCGCCCCACTGAGATTGATTCCAATCGCACTCTTCTCACTCGCGAACTCGAGCGATGCATTCCTGATCCTTCAAGCGCACGCCGCGGGCGTATCTACGGCGATGCTGCCGCTCCTCTGGTCGGCGCATCACGTGATCAAGTCGCTCTTCTCGACGCGCGCCGGCGCGCTTTCCGATCGCATCAACCGCACGACGCTGCTCATCACCGGCTGGTCGCTCTACGCGATCATCTATTTCGTCTTCCCGTACTCGCGCTCGACGTCGTTCTTCTTCGTGCTCTTCATCATTTACGCGATTCCGTTCACGCTCACCGAGGGCGCGGAGCGCGCATGGATCGTCGAGAACGTGTCCGCCGAGTCGCGCGGACGAACGTTCGGCTACTACTACCTCACGAACGGTTTGTGCGTCCTCGCCGGCACCGCACTCTTCGGCTGGCTCTACGACAACGTGTCGCGCGTCGCGGCGTTCGATACCGGAGCAGCGTTGGCGCTCGCGGCGGCAATCATCTGCCTCCTCACCTCGGCCAACAGCGGTTCGATCTCCACCGGGCGCGCGTGAGGATTCGCGCGAATCGAATCCAGCGGCGGGACATCGTAAACAAGTTGACCTTTTCGGAAAATCGGGACGAGCAGGTCTTCGCCGTCGTTCGACACGCCGAGGATTTCGTCGTAGAGGATGTCGCGATCGGCGCAGCGGCGAACCTGGAGGATTCCGGGACTCGATGTCTTTCCCGGATCGGATGAGAGCTTGATGCGGCGTTCCCACTCACCGCCCGCGTCGCGAATCGCTGTGAGTTTGTAGACGCCCCCGAGCGCGGGTTGATCGAACGCGGTGATGAGGCGCGTGCCGACACCCCACACGTTGATCTTCGCGCCGGCTTCTTTCAGCGCGGTGATCGAGTGTTCGTCGAGCTCGTTGCTCGCGGCGATCACGGCGTTCGGAAAGCCGGCATCATCGAGCATCTTTCGCGCGGCGATCGAGAGCGTTGCGAGATCGCCGGAGTCGAGACGCACGCCGACCAGTTCGTGGCCGCGCGCGCGAAGCTCCTTCCCCACTTCGATCGCGTTCTCGACGCCGCGAAGTGTGTCGTACGTATCCACCAGCAACAGCGAATTCGCCGGCATCACCTCGGCGTACGCGCTGAATGCCTCACGCTCGCTCGGGAACGACATCACCCAACTATGCGCGTGCGTTCCTTTCACCGGAATGCCGAAACGCGCGCCGGCGAGCACGTTCGACGTCGCGCGGACGCCGCCGACGAACGCAGCGCGCGTCGCGGCTACCGCGCCGTCGTTGCCTTGTGCGCGTCGCAGACCGAAGTCGATGACGGGATCGCCTTGCGCGGCCGCGACGATGCGCGACGCCTTCGTCGCGATCAACGTCTGGAAGTTGATGATGTTGAGCAGCGCGCTCTCGACGATCTGGGCCTGATCGATCGGCCCGCACACGCGCACCAGCGGCTCGTGCGCAAAGACCGTCGTCCCCTCGGGAATCGCGTCGACGTCGCATGTAAAGCGCATCGTGCCGAGGTAGTCGAGATAGTCGGCGGGAAAGAAGTTAGCGAGGTAGCGAAGATCGTCGTCGTCGAATCGAAGCGCGTTCAAGTAGTCGATCGCGGGAGCGAGTCCCGCCGCGATCGCGTAGTCGCCTCCGAACGGTTCCTCACGAAAGAACAGATGAAACGCGGCTTCGCGGCGCACCATACCGGCCCGCCAGTAGCCGTACGCCATCGTGAGCTCGTAGAAGTCGGTGAGGAGCGCGAGCGACGTCACGCGCTTACGCAGTCTCCATCATCTCCGCAGGGATATCGAAGTTCGAGTAAACGTTCTGCACGTCGTCGTGATCGTCGAGCGCTTCGAGGAGCTTCATCACCGACTTCGACTTCGACTCGTCGAGCGAGACGTAGTTCGACGGGATCATGCCGAGCTTCGCTTCGAGCGTCGGAATCTTCGCCTTCTCGAGCGCCTGCCGCACCGACTCGAAGTTTTCCGGCGACGCGTAGATCTCGTAGGCATCGGGGTCTTCGGCCTGAAGATCATCGGCGCCTGCTTCGAGCGCGATCTCCATCAGGTTTTCTTCATTCGCCGCGCTCTTTTCGACGGCGAAGTAGCCCTTCTTCTCGAACTGAAATCGCACGGAGCCGGGTGTGCCGAGGTTGCCGCCCTGCTTCTCGAACATGTGGCGGATCTCGGGCGTGGTGCGGTTGGTATTGTCGGTGAGCACTTCCACGATGATGGCCACGCCGCCGGGACCGTAGCCTTCGTACGTGAGTTCTTCGTACGTCGTCCCTTCGAGCTCGCCCGTGCCGCGTTTGACGGCGCGCTCGATGTTGTCCTTCGGCATGTTGTTCGCCTTCGCTTCGGCGACCGCGGCGCGCAGACGCGGATTGCCGTCGACGTCACCACCGCCGAGGCGCGCGGCGATGGTCATTTCCTTGATGATGCGCGTGAAGACTTTCCCGCGCTTCGCGTCGGCAGCACCCTTTTTGTGCTTGATGGTGCTCCATTTACTGTGGCCTGACATGGGAGGGCTCCTTATGATTTGGAGGGGGCGCCCGGGCGCCGTAAGAGCGCGAAATTATAGTGGCATGAGCCCCGAGTTTCCACTGCGGATGATTTTCGCCCGGTAGTGCGGACGCGTGGCGCCCGGCGGACGTACTCAATAGCGTGAAAAACGGATTCCTGGCGACCCTCCTGCTTCTCGCCTCCGGAGTTGCGTCCGCTCAGAGCTTCACGATCATGACGACGACGCCGTCTCCCGCGCGTGAGGCAACGTGGCTCACGGTCCAAGCGCAGGTACCAGGGTGCAGTGCAGCAACCTTAGTCTCGGTGAACGGTTCGTTCATCGACGTCACCCTGACCCCATTGATGATCTCCGCGCCGTGCGGCGCCGGATTTCAAGTCGGTCCTCTGCAGCCCGGCACCTACGTTGTCCGGTTTTTCTTCCCGGGAGGAGAGGTGGCTTCCCCGCCGGGCAATCTGATCGTGCTGCAATCCGTGCCGGCGATCGAGTCGCGTACGCTCGTGCTCCTCGCCGGAGCCTTGATCGCGATTGCCGTGTTCGCGCTTCGTGCACCCAACTAGCGTCTGAGGTCAGAGTCGCGGCGTCACACCCATCTCTTTCAAAAGATTGTGCGCGTGATCGACCGCATCCATGACCCAAAGCATGTACGTCGTGTCGACTTGGATCGAGCGCGTGTTGTTCTCAAACAGATAGTCGGACCCGAGCGATTCGTACGTGCCGTCGAAGAGAAGGCCGCACAGCTCGCCGTTCGCGTTGAGCGTTGGTGATCCGGAGTTGCCTCCGGTGGTGTCGACGTCCGAGAGAAAATCGACGGGGACTTCGCCGAGACGCGGATCGGCGTACGGACCGAAGTTCTTCGCGCGGATGGCATCAAGCAACGCTTTCGGCGAGTCGAACTCGCCTTTGCCGGTGTTCTTCTGTACGACGCCGGCGACGGTCGTCTGCGGGTCGTAGTTCACGGCGTCGCGCGGCGAGTAACCGACGACATGACCGTACGTGATCCGCAGCGTGAGGTTCGCGTCGGGATAGAGCTTGCCGCCGCCCATCTCGCGCAGTGCGGCGAGATACATCGGACGGACGCGCGACATCGCTCCAGCGAGCCGTTCGTCGCGCGCTTCGTTGTCGAGCGTGATCGGAATGAGCTTCGCCGCGAAGTCGAGCATCGAGTCATGACGCGCGTCGAGTTGCTTCGTCGTCTCGGCGTACATCGCCTTGCGCTCGTCGGCGACATTGATCTTTGTTCCGGCATAGAGCGCGTCGAGAAGCTTGTCGACGCTGCCCGCCTTCGCGATCGCCTCGTCGACTGGCGCGATGCGCTGGCTCGTGGGAAGTTTCTGCGACTCGAGGAGGAAGAAGCGCAGTCCGGCGCGATCGCTGGGAACGTCGAACTCCGACTGCGAGCGCGTCGAGACCTGCATCAGCGTCGGCTGATCGCGCTCCTGGAATCCGGTGCCGCGATCGATGTCCTTTTTTGTGCGCTCGATCGAGTTGCGATACGCCTGTCGCGCCTGCGTCAGCATCGGCGACGAGCGATAGATCCAGAGGAGGAGCACGTCGCGCTGCTGCGTCGCTTCCTCTTCCGCGTCGATCTTGCGAAGCGAATCCATCACCGTTGCGTACTTCGGATTCGAAGCGATCCACTTCGCGAGATCCGCTTCGCGCTGATGGCGATGCGCCACGATGCCGCCGCTCGTCAGCGTCTCGAGCGCGCCGGTGTTGTTCTTCAGCGTGTTGTCGAGGCCGCGCAGGCGCGAGGCGTTGTGGATCTGCGTCTCGCGATTGCCCTTCCCCGCCTCGTTGAGGATGCGGCTCAGCTCCGTCGCGTACCGCACTGACGTCGGCAGCGTGAAGTCGCGCGAGTTCAACACTTCGAACTCGGTGCGATAGCGGAACGTGCGGCCGGGATATCCGGCCACCATCACGAAGTCTCCCGGCGCAAGGCGCGTCGTCGAGACTTTCAGCCAGTGCGCAGGCTTGTAAGGAACGTTGTCTTTCGAGTAGTCGGCGGGCTTGCCGTCTTTGCCAACGTACGCGCGATAGAACGACCAGTCGCCGGTGTGGCGCGGCCACATCCAGTTGTCGGTCTCGCCGCCGAAGTTGCCGATGCCTTCCGCCGGCGCATAGACGAGTCGCACGTCGCGAATCTCCATCTGCGTGAAGCGGAGGTACTGCGCGCCTTCGAACATCGACGCGACACGGCAACGAACGCCGCCGGGCTTTTCGCAATCGGCGACGAGCTGCTTCTCGCGGCGGCCGATCTCCTGATCGCGCGCGCGATCGTCGAGCTTCGCGGCGAGCGTGCCGGTCACGCGATCGGTCACGTCTTCGATGTTGGTCGTGACGAACGCGCGCGATCCCGGCGCCGCCGGCAACTCATCGGCGAACGAGTTCGCGAGAAATCCGTTCTTGAGCAGATCGCGCTGCGGCGTGGAGTTGACGCGGATCGAGTTGAACGCGCAGTGATGGTTGGTGACCGCGAGTCCGTCCGGCGACACGAACGACGCCGTGCAGCCGCCGAGCGCGATGACCGCACCCATCGGATCGCCGGTGAGATCGGCGAGCCGGCTCGGATCGATCTTGATTCCGGCCTTCTGCAGATCGCCCGCGAGCTGCGGGATCTGTTGCGGCAGCCACATGCCTTCGTCGGCCAGGAGCGGCGCGGCGAATAGGAGACAAATCAGGGACAGTCTTTTCATAAGCGCTCTAGAACAGCATCTCCGGCGGCTTTCGTTCCGAGAGAGCCGCCCAAATCGTGTGTCGTTTCATTTCCGTCGATCGCGCCAACCACTGCGCGCTCGATCCTGTCCGCCTCTTCGTTGTGGCCGAGGTACTCGAGCATCATCGCGGCGGTGAGGATCGCGCCGATCGGATTGGCGACGTCTTTTCCCGTGTACTTCGGCGCGCTGCCGTGGATCGGCTCGAAGAGCGAGACGCGGCCGGGATGAATGTTGCCGGACGCGGCGACGCCGAGGCCGCCCTGCAGCGCGGCGCCGAGGTCGGTGACGATGTCGCCGAACATGTTGTTGGTGACGATGACGTCGAACATCTCCGGCGCTCGGACCATCTGCATCGTCAGCGCATCGACGAACATGTGGAAGTGCTCGATGTCCGGGAACTCCGCCGCCACTTCGTGAAACGTGCGCAGCCAGAGATCGCCGCCGAAGCGCATGACGTTGTTCTTGTCCGACATGCACACCGATTTCCGTCCCGTCGCCTTCGCGAATTCGAAGGCGTGGCGAATGATCCGCTCGACGCCTTTGCGCGTCGACACGTCTTCCTGCACCGCGATCTCGTCGCTCGTCCCCTTCTTGAAGTTGCCGCCCATGCCGACGTATGCGCCTTCCGTGTTCTCGCGGAAGATCACAAAGTCAACATCTTGACGACCTTTGTCCTTCAACGGACAGAGCTTGTCGTTCAAAAGCTTGACTGGTCGATAGTTGACATATAAATCGAGTTGAAAGCGCATGCCGAGGAGGATGTCGGCGGCGTGCTTCATGTCGGGAACGCGCGGATCGCCGAAGGCGCCGAGATAGACGGCGGCGTAGTGGTCGCGGATGTCGTCCATCGCGCCCGGCGGCATCGAGATGCCGGTGCGCAGATACTCGTCGGCGTTCCATCCGAAGTGCACGAACTCGAGGCCGAGCTTGCACTCGTCGTTGAGGCGTTCGAGCACGTTCATTCCTGCAGCGATCACTTCGGGACCGATGCCGTCGCCCGGGACGACGGCGATGCGTTTCGTCATGCGGGCGCGGATTATAGGTGCGTTAGCGCGTCGCCCGAATCGGATTGCTGAATTCCGACGTCGCGGTGTACGGGAACTCGGAAATCGGCGGGAACGGCTGCGGCACCTGCTGCGCCGAACCGAAGTCCAGGACATGAAAGCGCGAGCTCGTCGCGGTGATCCACTTGCCGGTGAGATCGCCCTTCACGACGAGCGTCAGATCGCGATGGAACGAGGTGAAGATATAGCCGGTGTCGATCGTGCCGAGGTAGGTCTCGCCTTCGGCGTAGCCGAACGTGCTGAGCGCGTCGCTGGCGAAGAACTCCACGTGCAGCCCGCCGATGATGCCGTCGGCCTGATCGCCGTCGATGCGGCCGGTGATCGTCGTCTCGTTCGTAACCGCGTCGTATTTCGCCGACACCAGCCTCGGCGAATTCGGATACGTCGCACGATCGCTCGGTGCGTTCGGCGTGACGAGATCGAGTCCGATGTCGATGCCGATCAGGCGATTTCCCTTGATCGAATTCTGCGTCACCCACGTCTCGACGGCGTGCGGCGCGATCGAGACTCCGAACTGCGCGTTGTTCGCGATCGTGTTCCTGCTGATGGTCGTGTTCGACGCCGCGTTGTTGATGAAGATGCCGCTGGCGCCATTGCCGCTGATCTCGTTCAGATTCATTCCGCCGCTGCCGCTCCAGACGAAGACGCCGCTGAATCGATTGTTCGCGATCACGTTCTTCGTGAGCGAGTACGTGCCGCTGCCGATGACGATGCCGCGGCCGTTGCCGGTGATCGTGTTCGACGAGATCGCCGCCACTCCGGGGCCGTACGTGAAGAACTGCTCGTTCTTGCCCGCGATCATGATTCCGGCGTCGCCGAATCCCGAAATCGTGATGCCGGTGACGCCGGCTTCGAATCGCTGACGCAGGACGAACCCGCTCGCGTTGCCGGCGAGCGCGCCGTTCAATTCGATGCGCGCATCCGCTTGCGTCGTGCCGTCGATGATGACGCTCTCGCCGACGACGTCCGGCAGCGGCGTGAGCGGTTGAATCGTGAAGACGCCGCTCGACGGCACCGGAGGTGGAATGTTGAACTTGATCTTGCAGCCGGTCGCGCAATCGACGCTATCGCGAATGGCCTGGCGCAGCGAGCCGGCGCCGTCGTCCGCGACGTTCACCACTTCGACGGTTCGATAGAGCCCGAGCGTCAGCGTCGCGCTTTTGTCGAGGTCGGTGAACTGCGGATCGCTCGATGAAATCTCGAATGTCGCCGTCGCCGTGGTGCCGCTTCGCGGAAGATTCCCGTCGATGACCATGCCGCTCGAGTCGACGGGACTTCGACACGTCACGACGTTCGCGGCAACATCGCAGTCGAGTGTCTCTCCGTTGCGGTATGGCTTCACCGCGACCACCTCGGTTCCGGGAGCGAGACGCGCGGTGAGGACGACGTTGTGCGCGACTGCTGTGAAGCTCGCATTGCCCGCGTGGACATAGTACGTAACCGACGCGCCGGGATCGCGTCGCGTGTAGCCTGACGTGAAAACGTCGAGGCGTAGATCAGGAAAGTTCCCGTTGTTGATCGTGACCGATGCCGCGTTGTTCGCCAGATTTGGATCCGGTGTCACCGCAAAGACGTTCAGCGCAATCTTCACCGGACCCTCGGCGTGCAGTCGCGCGTCGAACTCGAGCCGGACTCTCTCGCCTGCCGCGAGATCCCAGAGAGCGCAGAAACCTGCGTTGCAGTCCTGAACGGGGTTGCGCTGAATGGTGTAGTGCACATCGACCGACGACGGAGCGCTGACTCTCACCACGACCCCGCGCGCCGCCTCGGTCGCCACGACGTAGCTCCGCCAGGTGACCAGGTCCGAGCCGCGAGAGAACTCTTGAATGTTGATCGAGAGGTCGGAGTCGGCGAAGAGCTCCGGCGCGATGAGAAGCGAGAGAACGATGAAGGTCTTTCGCATCGCCATCAAGTTACGCGCCGCGCAGGCCGCGCGTCTACGGCGCCCCGAGCTCGATGCCGCGCGACGCGATCGCCTCACGCAGTCGCGCATCGCAGAGTGCGTTCGTCTCCGCGTCCCATTCGTAGCTCCACTCGTACGACTCCGCCAGCTCCGCGTCGCCGATTCCGGGATGACAGACCAGCTCCGTCGTGCCGCGAACGTCATCGAGCAAAGCGATGATCGACTCCGCATTGAGGTGTCCCGCACCCATCACGCCGATCGTGCGATCGTTCGTCTTCGTTCGCGCACGCGATCGCGCTCTGCGACCCAGCACGCTGAGCATCGCCAGCGCTCCGCCTCGCGCCGACATCGTTCCCCGCTCGTCCACGATTCGCACATACCCGATCCGATACTCCTCGGCCAGCCGCTGCACGATCTCGAACACGCTCGGC
>Ga0105245_10004680_pt1 | contig 12097 bp, 13 predicted proteins | sample KBSM54metaG_FD_81523 | JGI IMG/M metagenome (GOLD analysis project Ga0105245, IMG submission 81523) | Miscanthus rhizosphere microbial communities from Kellogg Biological Station, Michigan, USA - KBS M5-4 metaG | ecosystem: Host-associated > Plants > Roots > Rhizosphere > Soil | place...
GCACGATCCCGATCCAGGTCGGAGTCGTCGCGAGAAAGCGGCGGCCGTAGCCGGTGCTCTGCCCGGACTCGAGAAGCTTCACCTGTGCGAGCGTGCTCTGCCACGACAGCACGGGCTCGAGCCCGTCCTCCTGCGGATCGGTGTTGAACGGCGACAATCCGTACATCGCGACCCCGCAGCGTGCCGCGTCGAAGTGCGATTCCGGCATGCGCAAGGCGGCGGCGCTGTTAGCCGCGTGGCGTGTGAGCTGGGTGTACTGCTCGGTTGCAGCGCTGAACCGCTCGAGCTGCGCGCGGACGAACGCCGCATCGCTGTCGGCCGTCGCCAGGTGGGTCATCAGCCCGACGACTTCCGCCGGCGGTGACGGCAACTCGGAGAGCCCGTAGCGGCCCATACCGGTGTCGAGCTTCAGATGGACGCGAACGCCCTCCGGAATCTCGCCGTCGGCAATCACGAGCTCGAGCCTGGCGTCGCGAGCGAGAGCGACCTCACGGTTCGAGCCGGCGGGACCCATCACGATGATGCGCTCCGTGCGGTACTCGTTGCGCAGCGCAAGGCCCTCGGGAATGGTCGCGACGCAGAGCGCAGTCGCTCCCGCACCGAGCGCGGCGCCGGCGACGTCGATCGCACCGTGACCGTAACCGTCGGCCTTGACGACCGCCCAGAGCCGGGCACCGCCGAGCGCGCGCAGCAGAGTGCGCACGTTGCGCCGCAGCGCACCGAGGTCGATCGTGATTTCCGAGCGATGCACTGACTAGGCGAGTGCTAGAGGGAGAGAGTCGATCACGTCGGAGGCGATCAGGCCGACCTGGTGGGGCGCAAGCTCGGCGGCGCGGCCGTGCGCGACCGCGCCGGCGGCAGCTGCGAGGCGCGCATCCATTCCTTTGGCGAGGAACGCCGTGATCACCCCCGTGAGCACGTCGCCGGTACCGGCCGTCGCCAGCGCAGGCGTGCCCGCCTCGCACACCAACACGCCCACCCCGGGGGCGGCGACAAGCGTGCCCGGGCCTTTGAGCAGGACGACGCAGCCGTAACGGTCGACCGCCCGCTGCACGGCCTCGAGCCGGTGTTCGTCCACCCAGCTCGAGTCCTCACCGAGCAGGTGCCCGAGCTCGCCCGCATGTGGAGTTAGGACGCGCGGCCCGGGCCAGTCGGCTGCCTCGAGGTCATAGAGGGCGTCCGCATCGACGACTGCCGGTAACGCCAGCTCGGCGAGCAGCCTCCGTGCGAGCGAGCGCTCCTCGTCGCCGCGACCGAGTCCCGGCCCGACCGCGAAAGCAGTTGCCCGTTCCGCGAGCTCATCCACCCGTTCGCGAGGCGCCTTTACCGCCTCGACGAGCAGCGTCTCGATCACCGGTAGCGACGCCTCCGGGACCGCAACCGCCACGTAGCCCGCGTCGGCGCGGAAAGCCGCTTCCGCGGCCAGGCAGGCGGCGCCTGTCATTCCCGGCGAGCCGCCGACGACGAGGACCGATCCTGCGGTGTACTTCGTGTCGCCCGCGCTCCTGCGCGGCACGAGCCGGAGGATCTCTTCGGTCACGAGGCGATGCTTCGTATCCGCCTGTTCGAGCCCGATGTCCGCGACCTCGACGTCGCCCGCGTGGAAGCGACCGGGAGCAACGACAAGCCCGACCTTTCGGCCGTGCATGGTCACGGTGAGCTCCGCGCAAACGGCGGCACCGGGAACCTCTCCGGTGGACGCGTCCACTCCCGAAGGGATATCCACTGCAACGACGGGAACGCCGGCAGCGTTGATGCGCTCGATCACCTCCGCGGCGTCGCCGCTTGGCTCGCCGTGGAATCCGGTCCCGAACAGCGCATCGATGACAACGTCGGGATCGCCGTTGAGCTCTTCGCTCGTTTCGAGCCCAAACTCTGCGAGGAGTCGGAGCGCGATCTTTCCATCGCCTCCGTTTGCGCCCTTGCCGCACACTGCTGCGATCCGGCGCGCCTTGGGATATCGGGCGAGGACGGCGTCTGCAACCGCACGTCCCGCCTGCTCCATCATCGCCTCGACGTCATGGCCCTGCTCGGCGGCGCGCATCTCGTCCGCCGTGTACAGCGGCTCGAGCATCAGCTCTGATCGGCGACGGCCACCGCATTGGCGAGTTCGCGCGAATGCGTCATCGACAGGTCGATCGAGCCCGCACCGACACGCTCCGCCCAGGCCGCCACCCGGCCGCTGAGCCGTACGGACGGCTTCGGCCGTCCGGCGATCTCGATGTCGCGCCAGGCGAACGCGCGCGCCACGCCGAAGCCGATCGCCTTGCCAACGGCTTCCTTCCCGGCGAACCGGCCTGCGTAGCTCTGCGCGGGATTCGGGCGCGAGTCACAGTACGCCCGCTCCGCTTCCGTGAAGCAGCGCTCGCGAAAACGCGGATAACGCTCGAGCGCACGGCGCACGCGCTCGATCTCGATCAGGTCGACGCCAACGGTCAAAGGTGGTCCTCCAGCCAGTCGGGCAACTGCGCGATCGACGAGATGATCCCGTCGGGCTTCGCCCGGCTCACCTCCACCGCGTCGGGTCTGAACTTTCCCGTGCGGACGAGCACGGTCTTCATTCCGTGCGCTTGCGCGCCGCCGACGTCGGCCTCGATGTCGTCTCCGACCATCCACGTGAGACTCGGTTCGGCATCGAGTTCCGTCAGCGCCGCCTCGAAGTAGGTAGTCGAAGGCTTGCCAAGCACGATTGCCTCCGTGTCGGCGGCGTACTCGAGACCGGCGACGAAGGCGCCGGCGTCCAGAAGCGGTCCGTGCTTGGTCTGCCACCAGCGGTTCTTGTGCAGCGAGTAGAGCTGCGCACCTGCCTCGAGCTCGTGGAACGCGCGGGCCAGGTTCATGTAGCTGAAGACGAGATTGCTCTCGGGAGTCTCGTCGGCGCCGCCGATCAGAACGGCCTCCGCATCCTCGCCGACGAGCTCGATCCCTTCGAGCTCGGGCACGATCGCGTGCATCGTCAGCGCGAGCACCCGCCGGCCCGCCAGCGTCCTCGCCGCCGCCCGCGGGGTCGTCTGCAGCTCCTCGTCGTCGAGCTCGATCCCCATCGCGCGCAGCTCCTCGGCCAGAGCCGTACGACCCTTCGTCGTGCTGTTCGTGACGAAGCGGACCCTGTGCCCGTTGGCACGAAGCCGCCGCACGGCGTCGCCTCCGCCGGCGATCGGCTCGCCGGACACGTGGAAGACTCCGTCGACGTCAAGGAGAATTGCAGCCATGGACGGCGAGTCTATTCGCGTGACCCGTTCGGTCGTTCTGCCGCTCGCCGAGGTGCAGCTCCGTTTCTCCCGTTCCAGCGGGCCCGGTGGACAGCACGCGCAGAAGTCCGAGACGCGAGTCGAAGCGGTCTTCGAGGTCGATTCCTCGACGGCGCTGACCGACGCCCAGAAGCGCCGGGTCGTAGCTCGCGTGGGACCTGTCCTCAGGGCGGTGGCACAGGACGAGCGAAGCCAGCTGCGGAACCGCGAGCTCGCCGTGGAACGGCTCGTCGAACAGCTCAGGCGGGCGCTCAAGGTCGAGCGGCGCCGGGTGCCGACGAAGCCGACGGAGGCCTCCCGCCGGCGTCGGCTGGACGACAAGCAGAGGCGTTCCAGAACGAAGCGGCTCCGTCGCGACCTCGACGACGACTGAGCCCGTATCCGATCGGTCCGGTGGCGCGTTTACCACTTGAAAGGAATGGCGCCGATCTCCGTCACCCTAGCTAGGCGGGACCCGCCGGCTGCCGTCGTCGCCCTCGTCGGAGAGCACGACACGTACTCCTCCGCGCGGCTCGAGAACGAGCTCGCGGTCCTCCTGGACGACGGTCAGGGGATCGTGGTCGACCTTCGCGACGCCTCGTTCATCGACTCGACCACGCTCGGCGTCCTCCTCGTCGCACACCAGCGCGCCGAACAGTCGTCTGTCGGCTTCGCACTCGTGCTACCGGATCGCGACTACACCGAGGTCCATCAGATCCTCGACCTGACCGGACTCGGGCCGATCTTCACGATCTTCGGGACGCTCGACGCAGCGCTCGAAGCGGTTCGAGCGGGCCGCACCGATCAGCCGCCTGTCAGAGCCGCGTAAGCACGCCGTCCGACCCGCTGCGTAGCTTTCTCCCCGATGGACCACGACCCGCTCCGGCGTGGCCTTGCCGAGTTCGTCGGCACCTTCACGCTCATCTTTGCGGGCGCGGGCGCGGTGATCGCGATTGCCAAGGCGCTTGCACCGGCAATGACCAGTGCGCCGGCCATCGATGTCTACAGCGGACTGACCCTCGTCGGAGTCGCGCTCGCGAACGGGCTCGCGATCGCCGTGATGGTGTCTGCGGTCGGTCACATCTCCGGAGGTCACTTCAACCCCGCCGTCACGCTCGGATTCCTCATCACCCGCCGGATCGCGCCTTCGCTCGCCGTCACGTACTGGAGCATCCAGTTCGCCGCGGCCGCGGCCGCGGCCGCACTGCTCCGCTGGCTCTTTCCCGCGGGCGCACGGCAGATCACGCATCTCGGTGCTCCAGGCCTCTCGAGCGGGGTGAGCGTCTGGCAGGGGCTCGTGTTCGAGATCGTGCTCACGTTCTTCCTCGTCTGGGTGATCTTCGCCACGGCCGTGGATCCGGGGGGCACGTTCAAGTCGATCGCCGGGCTCGCGATCGGCCTGACGATCACGATGGACGTGTTGGTCGGCGGCCCGATGACGGGCGCCGCGGTGAATCCCGCCCGCGCGTTCGGGCCGGAGTTGCTGTCACATCACTGGGACGACGCATGGGTTTGGTACGCCGGCCCGTTCATCGGCGGTGCGCTGGCCGCCCTTGCCTACGACTGGCTTTACCTCCGCATGCGGACACCGGTCGAACCGGTCGGCCCGCCCGAGACCGGCGTGATCGAGCCGCGCCCCGGCGACACCGCCCTCTCCTAGCGCCGCAGACTGCTACAACGCGGCGGTGCCGAAGCCGCTCGCCGTCGTCCCCGAGCTCGAAACGGAGCTCGACAGCTTGTACGCCACGCCGCCTGTGGACTTCACCCGTGCGCGCAACGATCTCGCCCAGCGGTTGAAGCAGGCGGGCCAGGCCGAGGCCGCGGCAGCCGTGAAGCAGCTTCGCAAGCCGACTGTCCCGCTGTGGGCCGTGAACCAGCTCGCGCGCCGCCACCCCGAAGATGTCCGAGCGCTCCTCGATGCCGGGGAACGATTACGAATCGCGCAACAAGCGGCACTCCGCGGTGAAAGTCAGGAGCTCCGGACCGCCACGGCCGAGGAACGCGAGATTCTGCACCGCCTGACGCAGCGAGGCGCAGAACTCCTGCGCGAGACCGGGCATTCCGCCGACCCAAAACGCATCGCCGACACCCTCCGCGCGGCAGCCGTGGACGAGTCCGGCCGCAAGCTGCTCCAGCAGGGCCGGCTGAGCGAGGAGCTCGAAGCCAGCGGGTTCGGCGGCTTCGCCGGGATGGAGATGCCGGCGAGATCGAACACAGAGGAGAAGCGCTCGAAGCCGCCCTCGCCCGCCGTGCAACGCCGGCGCGAGGAACAGCTCCGCAAGCTGCGCGAGCGTGTCACGAAGGCAAAGCGAGACGCGACGAAGGCCGAACGCGCGGCGGACCGCGCCGAGGCGGCTCTGGGTGCGGCGCGCCAGAGACTCGCCGAGGCGAACGAGTCGGTGCAACGTGCAGAGGACGAGTTGAAGCAGGCCGGGAAGTGAGCTCTACTCGACCGTGACGGTCTTCGCCAGGTTGCGCGGCTGGTCGACGTTCAGCCCGCGCAGTCGTGCGATGCGATAAGCGAGCAACTGCAAAGGCAGAACCGCGAGCACCGCCTGCAGGAAGGCCGGCGTGCTCGGGATGTAGATGACGTCGTCCGCGTGGTGCTGAATGTCCTCGTTGCCGTCGGTCGCGATCGCGATCACCTGGGCGCCGCGCGCCCTCACCTCCTGGATGTTCGAGATGACCTTGTCGTAGACCACCTTCTGGTCGATGGCGATGCAGACAACCGGGGTCTCGGAGTCGAGCAAGGCGATCGGGCCGTGCTTCATCTCCCCGGCCGAGTACGCCTCGGTCGGGATGTAGGAGATCTCCTTCAGCTTGAGCGCGCCTTCGAGCGCGACGGGCAAGCCGATGTGTCGCCCGAGGTAGAGGAAGAACGGTTTGTTGTAGTGCCGCTGCGCGATCTCCTCGATGGGATGGTCGGCGTCCAGGAAGCGTTCCATCTTCTCGGGCAGGTCGAAGAGCTCCTCGAGGATGAACTCGATCTCTTCGGCCGGGAGCGTGCGCCGGATCTGCGCAAGCTTCAGCGCGATGAGCGAGAGGAGGGAGACCTGCGCCGTGAACGTCTTCGTCGCCGCAACGCCGACCTCGAGGCCGGCGCGTGTGTAAAGAACCGCGTCCACCTCGCGCGTGATCTGCGTTCCGAGCTGATTGGTGATGGCGAGCGTTCGCGCGCCCTGCTCGCGGGCGAGCCGCATCGCCGCGATTGTGTCGGCAGTCTCGCCCGACTGCGTGATCCCGATCACCAGCGTGTCCTTCGACAGCACGGGGTTGCGGTAGCGCCACTCGCTCGCGATGTCCGGCTCGACGGGAACGCGCGCCCACTCTTCGATGATGTACCGCCCGACAACGCCAGCGTGGTACGCGGTACCGCATGCGACGATCACGATCCGGCGAAGGTTCTGGATCTCGAGCTCGTTGAGGCCGATCCCTTCCAGGACGAGCTTCCCACGGCGCGCGCGATCGCCGATCGTCTCGCGCACAGCTTCCGGTTGCTCGTAGATCTCCTTGAGCATGAAGGTCTCGTAGCCACCCTTGACGGCGCTCTCGTCGTCCCAGTCGATGGGCTCCACCTCCTTGTGCTCGATCTCGCCTGCATCCGTGTAGAAGCGCGCACCCTCCGGTGTAATCGCAACGACCTCACCGTCCTCGATCAGCTGCACCTTGCGCGTCTCCTTGAGGAACGCCGCGACGGCGGAGGCCAGGAACATCTCGCCTTCTCCCACACCGACGACGAGCGGGCATTGGTGGCGGACGCCCACGAGGAGATCGGGATGGTCGTGATGGATCACGACGAACGCGAAGTGCCCCTCGAGCAGGCGGTACACAGCGCGCACGGCTTCGAGGAGATCGCCGTCGTAGTGCTGCTCGATCAGATGCACGACCACTTCCGCATCCGTCTCGGAGGTGAAGCGATGGCCTTGGGCTTCGAGCGATTCCTTGAGCTCGCGGTAGTTCTCGATGATTCCGTTCAACACGATCGCGAGCCGGCCTTCTTCACAACCTGTCAGAGGGTGCGCGTTCTGCTCGGTCACGGCGCCGTGCGTCGCCCAGCGTGTATGACCGAGACCGTGATTCGACCTGGAGCCGTTCGGCCCGGCGGCGTCCTTCAAGAACTGCAGATTGCCCACGGCGCGCACGTACTCGAGGCTGTCGCTTTCGCGCAGCGCGAGACCGGCGGAGTCGTAGCCGCGGTACTCGAGGCGCTCGAGGCCGTGTAGCAGCAGCTCCTTTGCAGGACGGCTACCGACATATCCGATGATCCCGCACACCCGAAGCTCCTCTCAGTTGCCGCCCCGTGTTTCAGAGGTGGATCGAAATGCTGCAGATTGCGGTTTTCCGAAAACTGGCCCTCGAAAACAGCAAAAGCCCGGCCTGAGCATCCGCCCCGTCGTTGAGGCGGTCAGCCGAGCTCTCGTCGCACGAGAGACGAGATTTTACCACAGAGGGTTTCGGCCTCCTGGCCGGTTTCCGCCTCCGCCAGCACCCGGATCACGGGCTCCGTACCGGACGGTCTGACCAGCACCCGGCCGCGCCCTCCGAGCTCGGCGTTGAGCCGTGCGACCTCCTCTTCGACAGCCTGATTGAGCTGCCCGCGGCTCGTGACCGAGACATTTTCCTTTGCCTGCGGGAAGCGTGGCATGACGGCGGCGACCTCCGCAAGCGGGCGGCCATGTAAGGCGCTACAGAGCAGCAGGGCCGCAACAAGACCGTCACCGGTTACATGTCCGTCGAGCCAGATCAGGTGTCCGGACTGTTCGCCGCCGAGGATGCCTCCCTCGCGCCGCAGCGCCTCGAGAACATAACGGTCGCCGACGTCGGTGGTGACGACGCGTATGCCGTTGTCAGCCATGAGCCGATGCAGGCCCATGTTCGCCATCACCGTGACGGCCACCAGGTCGACCTTGCGGTCGAGCGCCAGCACGGCCACGATCTGATCGCCGTCGACGACGTCCCCGTTCCCGTCGACCGCCAGCATCCGGTCACCGTCACCGTCGAAGGCGACGCCGAGGTCAAGCCCTTGCTCGATGACGATGCGCTGGAGCGCGCGCAGGTCGGTCGCACCACAGCCGACGTTGATGTTCGAGCCGTCGGGCTCGTTGCCGATAGCTGTGACCTCCGCGCCCAGCTGCGTGAACGCCTGCGGCGCGAGGCCGGCGTAGGCGCCGTTTGCGCAGTCCACGCCGATCCTCAGGCCCTTGAGGTCGGAGCCGAATCGCTCGACGACGTGTTCCAGGTAGCTGTCCGTGGCGACGCCGACCTCGTCGATCTCGCCGCCGCCCGTGGCCGGCTCGTCGAGAAGCGCCTCGATCTCTTCCTCCTGCGTGTCGGACAGCTTCTGGCCGTCGTGATCGAAGAACTTCACGCCGTTGTACTCGGGGGGATTGTGTGATGCGGTGATGACGCAGCCGAGGTCGAGGGTCAGCAGTGCGACGGCCGGCGTCGGCAGCACGCCAGCGACGACTGCGCTGCCCCCGACGGAGGCGATCCCGCGCGCGAGCGCGGCCTCCAGCTCGGGTCCCGACGCGCGCGTGTCGCGTCCGACGAAGATCCGCCCGCGCCCGCACCAGAGTGTCGCCGCGCGTCCGAGACGCTCGACGAGCTCCGGGGTGATCTCTTTGCCGACTACGCCACGGACCCCGTCCGTGCCGAAGTACTCTCGCGCCAACTAGCGCTTACCGCTTACTGAACTGTGGCGCCTTGCGCGCCTTGTGCAGGCCCGCCTTCTTACGCTCGACGATGCGAGCGTCACGCGTCAGGAAGCCGGCACGCTTGAGCGGGATGCGCAGCTCGGGATCGGCCTCGACGAGCGCGCGGGCGATGCCGTGGCGAACGGCGCCAGCCTGTCCGCTCGGGCCGCCGCCGTGCACGCGGACGCGAATGTCGAAGGTTCCCTGGACCCCGGCGGTCTGCAATGGCGCCAGCGCAGACGTGCGGTGTGCGGCGCGCGGGAAGTAGTCCTCGATCGTCCGACCGTTGAACCACGTGTTCCCGTCGCCGGGTCGCAGGATCACGCGGGCGACGGAGGTCTTCCGCTTGCCCGTACCACGGTATTGCGCGAGCTGACTCATCTTTCCTCCCACTTCAGCGGCTGCGGCGCCTGCGGCCCGTGCGGATGCTCGGGTCCTGCGTAGATCTTGAGCTTCGTGATCTGCTGCCGGGCGAGCCGATTCTTCGGAAGCATGCCCTTCACGGCGGAGCGCAGGACCTCTTCGGGTCTGCGGTCGAGCTGTTCGCGCAGTGTCCGGCTGCGAAGACCTCCGGGATACCCCGAGTGCCGGTAGTAGCGCTTCTGGTCGAGCTTGTTGCCGGTGACGTGGATCTTCTCCGCGTTGACGACGATCACGAAGTCGCCGGTGTCCACGTGCGGGGTGTACTCGGGCTTCCCCTTGCCGCGCAGCTGGTCCGCGATCCGGGTGGCGAGCCGGCCGAGCGTTTGCCCGTCGGCGTCCACCACGTACCAGTGGCGTGAGATCTCTCCCGGTTTGGCGTTGTAGGTCTTCATTGAAAAGGCGGACTTTGGCGTCCGCCGGCGCAAAACTGTAGCAGTCCTGGCCGGAATTCGGCCGCGGCGGCCAGGGAGATCTCGGCCAGCCCCCGGGGCCAGGGGCCCGAACCTTTCCGGCTCCACGTCGTCACTATGCTCATGCGGGTGAGAGGACGCACCGCCGCGCTCGTTGCGGCCTGCGCGGGGGTCTGTGTGCCTGCTGCGGCTGCGGCGCCACCTCAGGGCGTTCAGGCGAACGCGACTTTCGCGGCCAGCTACGCCCAGCGGGGCGTCACCAGCGTTGCCGCGACCACGCAGCGTGTCAGCTGCTACTCGCCGGAGGTCTATTACACGGGCAGCCTTACGCCTGCGCAGGGCTATGCGGACGGCGGCTCGACCCTGTGCAACGGCGCTGCCACGACCGGGGAGAGCATCGGCCCCTTTTCGATCCAGGACGTCTCCAACCCGCCGCTCCGCGCGAAGGACTTCTCCGAATCGGATCTGCACATCGATCCGACGAATGCACAACACCTGATCGGCATCAGCAAGTGGGTCGTCAGCAGCGAGGGCTACAACCATCTCACCGGCTTCTTCGAGTCGTTCGACGGCGGCGCGACGTGGCCGCAGCTCGGACACATTCCCGGCTACGAAGGCTGGACGGACAACTCCGATCCCGTCGGTGCCTTCGACCCGTGGGGGAACTTCTATGCGGTCGTCTTCCCCTATCAATTCTCGTACACCGCGAACGGCCACCATGTCTTCCTCTCCCCGGAGATCAACCCGCCCTTGCCGCGGTCGGGGCTCGGGATCGCCGTCCGCCCTCACGGTGCAGCGACGGCTTCTGCGTGGAACACGACCCACGGAGGTCAACTCGATCTGATCGAGCGGACGCCGTTCAACGGGAAGGAGACGTTCGACAAGCAGTGGCTGGCGATCGACACGAATCGTCGCAGCCCGCACTTCGGTCGCGTCTATGCGACGTGGGCGATCGGGAACCAGGATCGGGACCTGCGCATCTACGGTTCGTTCGCGGATGCGCGGGAGGACGGCACGCACACGAACTGGTCGCGCCCGCGTCTCGTGCTCCCGCAGACCCTGGGCGTTGGCGACAACGGCTCACTGCCGCGTGTTGCGCCGAACGGCACGGTCTGGCTGACGACGACGAGCTTTCGGACCGAGAACGAGCCGTTCACGATGTCACTTACCTCGTCGCGTGACGGAGGTCGCTCCTGGACGAAGCGGCGGGTGATCGTGCGTCATGTCGTCGACGGGTATCGGAATACGACGTTTCGGGCGGCCTTCGGCGAAGCATTCGTGGTCGGACCGCGGAAGGTTGGCCGTTTCTATCCGCTCTACGTCGCGTACGAGCACTCCGGCCTCGCCGCGACGAAGCTCTTCATCCGCGGTTCGTTCGACGGCGGGAAGCACTGGTCCCGAGCGATCCAGGTGAACGACGCGCCCAGCGCCGCCGACGCACTGCAGCCGAACCTTGCCGTCGCGCCCGGCGGGACCGTCTCGGTCGCGTTCTACGACCGGCGGCTGCCATGTCCGGCGCTCGACACTCCTGAAGCGACCACCGCCGGCCTGAAGTTCGACCCGCGCGTGCCCTACGGGCGCGCGAATTACTGCATCAACACCGCGATCCAGTTCTACGGAGCGAAGCTGCGGCCGCTCGGCCACAACGTCCGACTCTCAGAGCACACCTGGGATCCCCAGCTGTCGTCGCCGCGCTTCGACTGCATCTGCAATCCGGCGAGCTTCATCGGCGACTACTTCGGGATCGACTCGCGCGGCGGTTTCACCTACACCGCATCGGTCGAGACCTTCAACGCGAACGGCGAGAATCCGGGCTACCACCAGCAGCAGCTGGTCTCGAAGATCCGGAATCCCTGAGCCGCGCTCACTCTTGATCAGGCGGCGTGTGGTCGTACGCGGGCTGGTGCAGGGCGTGTTCTTCCGCGACTCGACGCGGCGGCAGGCACACCGGAACGGCGTCGCCGGCTGGGTCTCGAACCGTGCGGACGGCGCAGTCGAAGCCATATTCGAAGGAGAGGCGGACGCAGTGGAGCGGCTGGTGGCGTACAGCCGCAAGGGGCCGCGCGGCGCCCAGGTCGAGTCGATCGAGGTGACCGAGGAGGAGCCTGAGGGCCTCAGCGGCTTCGGCGTGCGTTAGCGGGCACCATCGCGCGACAGTTTCGTACCCGTGCCTGGCACCGGTACGTGTCGGAAGTCGTCACGCGGAAGAGGAGCCGGCTACTCCCACTCGATCGTGGCGGGGGGCTTCGAGCTGAGGTCGAGGGCGACGCGGTTGACTCCCGGGATCTCGTTGATGATCCGGCTCGAGATCGTCTCCAGGAGGTCGTAAGGCAGACGGGCC
>Ga0105245_10004686_pt1 | contig 12090 bp, 10 predicted proteins | sample KBSM54metaG_FD_81523 | JGI IMG/M metagenome (GOLD analysis project Ga0105245, IMG submission 81523) | Miscanthus rhizosphere microbial communities from Kellogg Biological Station, Michigan, USA - KBS M5-4 metaG | ecosystem: Host-associated > Plants > Roots > Rhizosphere > Soil | place...
ACGAGCAGCGGCGACCGCTCGGCCGCATCCGGGCACGACGTGGGATCGCCCGCCAGTTCTTCGATCGACGACACCACTCGGTCGAACCCGAAGCGTTCGACCCGGCGTTCGAGCACCTCTGCCTCGAGGTCGGGCGCGAGCACGCAGGCCTCGACGCCTGCGTGTGCTGCTCCGGCCAAGATCGCGATGAGGGCCGGCACCGACGTCGTCTGCACGGCGACCCGGTCGGCCGGCTGGGCCACGAAGGCGGCCGCGACCCCTTGCGCTCGCAGCACGAGCTCGTCGAAGCGCCACGTGGTGCCGTCGGCTTCGATGATGGCGACGCCGTCGGGTTGTTCGGCGGCGTGCCGCTGCAAGAGGGCGAGCAGCATCAGACGGTCAGACCCGATCGACGAAGAAGTCGACGATCTCGCCGACGGTCACCGGTAGTTCGCCTTCGCTGTACGGGTCGCTACCGAACTCGTCTTCGAGGATCGCGGAGAGCTCCGCGGTCTCGAGTGAGTCCATCGCCAAGTCGGCACCGAACAGTTCGGTCTCCAACGTGATCTCGCGGTTCCGCTTGATGCGGCCGACGGACTTCCGCACGATGTCCGCGATTTCTTCGCGGGACGGGGCCATCACTCCTCCTGGTTTTGCAGTGTCGTTGTTCATCTCAGGCTCGTTCTGCGGCCAAGAGGCCGTAGCCGAGGGTGCCATCCCGCCAAAAACCTTCCAACACGTCGGCCGCCTTGACGAAGTCGTCGAGGTAACGCTCGCCCACGAGCGCGATCACGTCGTCGCGATTGCGATCGGCATTCGCCCGCCAACGATCGAACGTGGGCAGCGTGGCCTCGGTCAGGTCGATCTCACTGACCACGTCGAGGCCGAAGTCGGCCGCCAGCGTCGCGTAGTGCGACAGCGGCATCATGTGCGCGTCGCCGAACACCGCGCGCAGCAACGAGAACTCGTGGCGCAGTCGTCGTACTTCCATGAACGGCAAGTCGCGTTGCAACGTGAGGTCGCACAACACCATGCGGCCCCCGGGACGCAGAACGCGCGCGCACTCGGCCACGAGCCGGTCGCGTTCGCGCATCAAGTGGGACGACTCGAGCACCCACGCGCGATCGAAGCTCGCATCGCCCAGACCGTTGTCGGTGCCGTCGCGGCGTTCGAACCGCGCCGACGCGCTCAGCCCGCGCGACTCGGCTCGCGCCGTCGCCAACTCGACACCGGCGGAACTCGTCGTGATGCCCAGCACGTTCACACCGAGACGATCGACGAGATGGCACGCGGGCGCTCCGGTCCCGCAGCCGACATCGAGCACGTCGAGGCCCGGCGCGAACGCTCCAGACTCGATCATGAGATCGGTGAGCGCTTGTGTGGCGGCCGGCAACTCCTCGTCGCCGTGAGCGAAGACGCCGTAGTGGAGGTCTTCGCCGAGCAGGAAACGCCACGACGCCGTGACCCGGTCGTAATGCTGCTCAGGGAGGTACTCGAGCGGCTCGCCGGCGATCGGATCGGACACGACCGGGCGAGGATAGTCGGGGCCTCCCGAACGGACTGTTTGCATGGGAATCGACTAGAACCGTTCTGTGACGGGCGACGGTGGACAGACGTGGCGGCTGGGCCTCACGGCCTCGTCGCCCGCGGGTTCGAAGGTGCGGCTCGCGCTAGCGATCGTCGCGGCGGCGCTCCCGCGTGGCGCGCGCGTCTGGGTCGGCCGGCACCTGCTCGGCTGGGACGTGCACCCCACCGCACAGATCGGCCCGACCGTCATCGCGGCGCGCACCGTCAAGATCGGCGCAGGAGCGCGCATCGGGTCCTTCAACCTCATCAAGGGCCAAGAAGAACTGACCATGGGTGTCGATTCGCAGATCGGTTTCTTCAACTGGATCTCCGGTCCGCCGTTGTCGTCTGGCCTGTTCCCCGGCTCCCCGCGCCGGCATCCTGCGTTGCGCATGGGCGACGGTGCCGCCGTCACCGCTCGCCATCTCATCGACTGCACCGACACCGTCACGATCGGCGACTTCGCCACGGTCTCGGGTTGGCGCACATCGATCTTCACGCACAGCGTCAACCTCGTCAGCAATCGACAGAAGGCCACCCCGGTGCGCATCGGTGAGCGCGCCGCAGTGTTGACGAGTTGCCTTCTGTTGTCGGGGACGAGGGTTCCGGCGCGCACGATCATCTCTGCTGGTTCAGTGGTCAACACCGTTCTCACGGAGGAGCTCGCGCTGTACAGCGGCATTCCCGCGGTGAAGATCCGCGATCTGCCCGCCGACCTCGGCTACTTCGTGAGGACGAAGCCGTTCATCGACTGAGGCTCAGGCGGCGCCGGTCATCTGATCGAACACCCAGCGATACGTGCGCTCCATGCCGTCCTCGAGCGAGATCGACGGAGCCCAGCCGAGCTTCTCCTTGATGAGCGTGTTGTCGCTGTTGCGACCGCGCACACCTTGCGGCGCGTCGAGCACGTACGAGCGCTCGAGCTTCACGCCGGCGATGTTCTCGACGATCGACACGAGCTCGTTCACGGTCACGAGCTGATCGCTACCGATGTTCAGCGGCTCGTCGATGTCGCTGGCGGTCAACCGCAGCGTGCCTTCGACGCAGTCGTCGATGTAGGTGAAGCTGCGCGTCTGCTCGCCGTCGCCCCAGATCTCGATGCGATGGTCGCCGCTGATGACGGCTTGCGCCACCTTGCGGCTCACCGCCGCTGGCGCCTTCTCACGGCCTCCGTCGTACGTTCCCTCTGGCCCGTAGACGTTGTGGTAGCGCGCGACGCGCGTTTCGAGACCGAAGTCTTCGGTGAAGTGCCGCGCCATGCGCTCGCTGAACAACTTCTCCCAGCCGTAGCCGTCTTCGGGCATCGCGGGGTAGGCGTCCGCTTCCTTCAGCGCGACCACCTCGGGCGACACCTGCTTCTCGGCCGCGTACACGCACGCGGACGACGAGTAGAAGAAGCGGCGGACACCGGCATCACGCGCGGCGACCAACATGTGCGTGCTCTCGAGCACGGTCAGCATGCACAGCGCCCGGTTGTTCTCGATGAACCCCATGCCGCCCATGTCGGCGGCGAGGTTGTAGATCGTGTCGATGCCATCGGCGGCCTTGCGGGCATCGTCGAGCAGCGTGAGGTCGAGCGTGAGGTTCTCGACGTCGGGGAACTGCTGGTACCAGCTTCCCTGCGGCTTCACGTCGACGGCACGGATGTCGCCGTCGCCGCGCTCGCGCAACTTGGCGACCAGATGTCCGCCGATGAATCCTCCGGCTCCTGCTACGAGGTACTTCGTCACGATGCCTCCTGCGTGGCGTATGGCTTTGTGGTGTTTGTGAGTTGTGGCTGGCGGCGCACCGCTCGCTCGAGGATCTCCTCGAAGCGGTCGGTCACCGGCTTGATGGCGAAGGTGCGCGCGGCGTACGAACGGGCCGCCGCGCCGCGAGTCGTGCGCTCGTTCTGGTCGAGCAGCGAACGGGCCGCCGCAACGAAGCCGTCGCGGTCGTCGGGTTCCACGACGAGCCCGGCACCCGAGTTCACGATCGTGCGCGAGGCCAGGTTCTCCGGCGGCATCGAGCCGAGGATCGGCCGGCCGCTGCACAGCGAGGTGAGCACCTTCGACGGCACCGAGAAGCGACCGGCGGCTGCCTCGAGCAACACGAGCAACACGTCGGCCGTACCGAGCACGTCGGGGAGTTCGTCGAAGGGCTGGAAGGGGAGAAGCACGAGGTTGTCGAGCTCCAGCGCCGCCTTCTGCTGCACGAGCTCGTCGACGCGCGGCCCTTCACTGCAGACGACGATGCGAACGTCGGGCCGGTCGCGCATCTCCTGCGCGAGCGACGCGAGGATGCCCGGATCGTGCTTCTTGCCGAGCGTGCCGGCGTAGAGATACACGACCTTGTCGTCGAGGCCGTGCCGGCGAGACCAGTCGTTCGCCTTCGGCCGCACGGGGAGGTCTTCGATCGGCGCCCAGTTCTCGATGACGGTGATCTGGTCCGCAGGCACCTTCCAACCGTCGAGCGTCGGAAGGAAGTCCTCGGTGATCGCGACCACGTGGTCTGCGGAACGCAGCAGTCGAGCTTCAACTGACCGGAACGCGGCGGCCGGGGCGCGTCCGACGAAGCCGAACGCGTTGGTGGCCGCCTCGGCCATCCCGCTGCTGAAGAAGTCCTGGAGCCAGAACACCCACGGCGTGTTCGTCTTGCGACACCAGCGCGCACCGATCGCCTTCGTGAACAACGGGTCGTTGCACGAGATCATGACGTCGGGGTCGAACGCGGCGGCCGCCTCGGCGAGGCGGCGGCCGTACGTGACCTCGTGTGCGACGCGCCGCCGGTAGTTGTACTTGTCGAACGACTCGCCGAGGTCGATCGGCGCGACCGAGAAACCGCTGGGATCGTCGTCACGCGCGGCGAGGTCGCCGTGCGCGGCAGTGAACGACGAGCAGTACAGGTGCCGCACCTCATGCCCGCGGGCCGCAAGCTCACGCGAAAGCTGCACCTGGAACGGATGTCCCGAACAGTCGTGCAACAGGATTCTCGTCATGGCTTGCTGGCCCGTAGCGGGATCCGCCACCGAACAGGGGGAAATTCTTCTTGGAAGCCGGCGAGCGTCTCGCGTAGCTCGTCGACCACGATCGTGAGCTCGCCGATCTGCGCCGACATCTCGGCGATCGTCTGCTCGAGCCGGCGCAGCTCGGCGCTCGTGCTCGTCTTCTCCTCGGGGAACGCGATCACCTTTGGTCGCGGCGCGAGCCTCGGTTCCCACGCCACCTCGTCGTCGCGTTGCGGCGTCGCCGGCAGACGAAGTCGATCGAGGAATTCATCGTTGTCGTCGCGGTCGGGCGCTTGATCAAAGACGTGTGCCACAGCGAGCAGATCCTTTCGAGCCATCACGTGAAGTTGAAGTAGTCGTCGGCCGGCGCCTCGAAGACGCCGTGGGGACGGGCGGGGTTGCCGGCGTAGATCACGCCGGTCTCGACGCACGCGCCGCGCGCGTTCGATCCCATTGCGATGAGGCTCTCGGCAGCCAGGCTCGTGCCCGGACCGATCGTGCAGTTCGACGCGACGAGCGCACGATCACCGATGTACGTCGCATGACCGCGTTGCCGGCGCGCCGGTACGTCGATCTGGTGCGTCATGATCGTCGTGCGGCAACCGCCGAGCATCGAGCCGGCACCGAAGTACAGACCGCCGGAGCAGTCGACGAAGTGTTGTCCCGTCATGCCGGACGCGTCGCCCATGATGAGCTCGCCGGGCGCTTCGTCTTCGCCTTGCGGCGCGAGCGCGGTCGCGACGCGGATCCAATTCATCTTGCCGATCTGTGCGCCCGGACCCATGTGCAACTTCCGAAGACGGCTGATGAAGTTCGCGTGACCGATCGCGGCACCGTCGCCGAGACGCAAGTCCTCGACGTCGATGATGCTCACGCCGATTCGTGCGTTCGGATGAATCGCCCACCCGAGCACTCGATTCAAGAGACGGCGTCGGATCGACCACGGCAGGACCGCGCTGCCAACGACGAGCACGGCCCTCGTCACTCTGCTCGCCGACAGAGGACGCTTGGGCGTGGGAAGCGAGGACGGCGGCGTGACCGTCACCGGGGCCGCGGGCGCGGCGTGTGACGGATCGATCGTCGGAACGGCGGCGAGACCATTACGTGTTGCTGGTGTCACACGTCGAGAACGCTCCAGCCGTTGACTTCTTGCGCGGATTTCAGATCCGCAGATTTCTCGTGGACGGCGAAGGAGTCAGGCCCGCGGTTGGCGAATCCACCTCCTCGTTGGGGGTTCAAGACGGGAGGGTCGTCTTGAAAGGGCATGGTCCATGGGCCAGGACTTCGTTCGGCGGACATTCGATTTCGTCGCGGCACTACTGCTTCTGCTGATTGCCCTTCCGGCGATCTTCATCTTCGCCATCGGCGTTGCCATCTCGTTGCGGACGTGGCCGTTCTTCGGCCAGACCCGAGTCGGGCGCAACGGGGAGCACTTCAACTTCATCAAGCTGAGGACGCTGCCGCCCACTGCGCCGAAGTACGCGTCGAAGTACGACATCCAGGACATCCGGGCGCCGTGGTTGTGCCGGGTGCTGCGGGCGCTGCATCTCGACGAGCTTCCGCAACTGTTCCTCGTGCTCATCGGGAAGATGAGCCTGGTCGGCCCTCGCCCGGAGATGCCGTCGGTGTTCGCGCACTACCCCGAGCCCTTCGCCACGGATCGCGTGAAGGTGCGCCCGGGTTGCACCGGTTTGTGGCAAGTGAGCGCCGACGGCAACAAGATGATCGCGGAGCACCCCGAATACGACGAGTTCTACGTTCGCAACCGCACGTGGCGTCTCGACCTCTGGATCCTCTTCCGCACCGTGAAGCTCATGTCGCCCGTCGGGCGCGGCAGCTTCGACTCGATCGACGCGCTGCCCGAGTGGGCGTGGGCTTCGGTGCGCACTGAGCCGATCTTGGACCTCACCTCCGGCACATTCGAACCCGAGATGGAACTGGCCAGCTGATCTTTCCGATCCGCTTCGGTTGGCCAAAGGCGTACCCTTTGACGGCAATGCGCTGACTCGTCAGATTCGACGGGTCTGTCGTATCGGGTGAGGGTGCACCGATGGTTCCAGCAGCGGTCATTCCTGAGTCGGGCGACAACGCCCAAAAGGCCAGCGGACGGCGAGCATGGTCGTTGCGCGTGTACCTCGTCGGGTTGGTGATGCTCCTGGTCGCGGGTGCCGCCGTCAACCTCGTGTACCAACGCTCGGCCGCGGCCGACGACGCCCGCGACACCGCCACCGCCGACGCTCAGTTCGGGGCGACGATCGCGGCGCGTGACATCTCGCAGGCGCTCGCACTCGCACAGTCGACGGTGGTGAACACGGCCGCGACGCCTGGCCTGGCGCAGGTCTTCGCCGCCCCCTCGGCGTGCACGCTCAACTTCGGCGGCGCTGGTTCGTTCGCATCCGGACACCTCGACGTCGTCGGCCTCGACGGCAAGGTGGGTTGCACGTCGCTCGCCACGTCGGCGTCGCCTGGCTACGCGAAGGCGTCGTGGCTCGCGGCCGCGGCGAAGACGCCGCAACTGCTCGGGCCGATCGTCGACGACCGCACGGGCAAGCAAGTGATCGTTGCCTCTGCGCCGGTCGATGGACAAGGCGCGGTGGTGGTGTTCCTCGATCTCGACGCGCTCGGCCCCGCGCTCACGGCAAACTACGGCGGGCCTCGCTCCCTCGAATTCGTCGTGACCGCGCCTGATGGCGGCGTGGTTTTCAGCCGCTCGATCGACGCGGACCGTTGGACGGGCACCGCCACGACCGGCACGCCGTTCGCGGGTGCATCGGGCGGCGGTGAGCACCGCGATCTCGACGGCACCAGTCGCTTCTACGGTCAGGCCACCGTCGCCGACCAGCAGTGGCACGTGTTCGCTGGTGCGAACAAAGCCGACGCGCTCGCCGACGCCAATCGCCTCAGCAACCGTCAGCTCGCGATCACGCTCGTCGCGCTCGCCGCGATCCTGATCGCCGCGTTCGTGATCCACCGGCGCATCGCGCGGCCGATCAGGCAACTGAGCGCCGGAGTCCGCGCGTCGAGCGCTGCGCTCGCCTCGGCCCCGCCGCTGGCGGTCGAGGGGCCGGCGGAGGTCGTCGGGCTCGTCGACGACTTCAACGCGTTGATAGCGGCGGCTCGCCGCGAAGAACTCGAGCGCACCCGCGCGGAAGCCGAACGGCGTGAGCTCGAGCACCGGCTCCGCCAATCGGAGCGGCTCGAGAGCCTCGGTCATCTCGCCGGTGGCATCGCGCACGACTTCAACAACCTGCTCGGCGTGATCATGAACTACGCGGCGTTCGTCGGCGAGGAAACCGAAGACCGGCCGGCCGTACGGGCCGACGTCGAGCAGATCCAGCTGGCCGCGGAGCGCGCCGAACGTTTGACGCGCCAGTTGCTGATCTTCGGTCGGCGCGACGCGATCCGTTCGGAGACGATCGACTTGAACGCGATCGTGGCCGACATCCAGAACCTGCTGGCACGGACGATCGGCGAGCACATCGAGCTCGTCGTCGACGCCGCGCCAAACGTCCCGGCGATCCGTGCCGATCAGGGCCAGCTCGAGCAGGTGCTCGTGAACCTCGCGGTCAATGCGCGCGACGCCATGCCCGATGGCGGCACGCTGACCATCGAGACCAAGACGATCGAGCTCGACGAGAGCTATGCGCACCAGCACCCGGGGACGCAGGCGGGCGGGCACGTCGAGCTGTCGGTCAGCGACACGGGCACTGGCATGAGTAGCGAAGTCGTCGAGCACATCTTCGAACCGTTCTTCACGACAAAGCCCAAGGGCGCCGGCAGCGGTCTCGGGCTGGCGACGGTGTACGGGATCGTGACCGAGGCCGGCGGGAGCATGAGCGTCTACTCCGAGGTCGGCATCGGGACGACGTTCCGCATCTTCTTTCCGGCGATCGACGCGGAGGTCACCACACCGGCGTCCGCGGCCGAACCGCCCAGAGGCAACGGCGAGACCATCCTCGTGGTCGAAGACGATCCCGCCGTGCTCGAGCTCACCGCCCGGATCCTCGGCCACAACGGCTATCAAGTGCTCGAAGCGGCGACCTACGACGACGCCATCGCGCTCGCCGCGGCCCACGACTTCGAACTCCTGCTGACCGACTCGGTGATGCCCGAGGTGTCGGGGAAGACGCTGGCCGAGCGCATCGACGAGCTCAAGCCCGGCCGGACCGTCCTGTACATGTCGGGCTACAGCGCCGGCGTGATCGGCCCCCTCGAACTGGTCCACGACGATGCCGAGTTGATCCAGAAGCCGTTCAGCCAGCAAGCCCTGCTGGAAAAGGTGCATTTCGTGCTTCACGGCTCGCCGGGGTAGTTGCACCCAGCACGCTCCGAAGTGTCAAAATGACGGATCGTGCTGTTCTCGGGTTTTCCCTGGAGTTCGGGGCGGCAACGGCCGATGGATACACAAGGAAACACCTCGGGTGGAACACCGAGAGGGTCGACTGGTTGCCGGACACTCGTCTGTCGGAAATTCGAGCTCTCGTCGTCGATGACGACGAGTTGAACCGCGTCCTCCTCGCGCGCCTGCTCACCCAGATCGGCGTGCACGAGGTGCTGGTCGAATCCGAGGCGTACACGTTCGACGACATCGTGCGATCCCACGACCCGAGCCTGATCCTGATCGACCTGCACCTCGGGTCGGTCGACGGTATCGACGTGGTCGGCGCGCACGCTCGCCGCGATCCGCACTGGGACACGAGTCGAGTGGTGCTCGTCACGGGCGAGTCGGCGGCCGACGTGCGTGAGCGCGCCGAAGCCGCGGGGATCGGCGAAATCCTCGAGAAGCCGTACGACGCCGCCGAGTTACGCGCGGTGGTCGAGCGGGTGATCGGGGGCGTCCCTGTCCCGCGCTACGCGCCCGTCGCCGTCGACGCCAACGAGCCCGACTTCCGATCGCTCTTCGAGTCCGCGCCGGGGTCGTGTCTCGTGCTCGACGTCGACCTGCGGATCGTCGGGGCGAGCGACGACTACCTGCGCGACACGATGACCGAACGCGACGCGATCCTCGGCCGCGAGCTGTTCGAAGTGTTCCCCGACAACCCCGACGACCAGGCCGCCGATGGCGAAGACAACCTGCGGGCATCGCTGGAGCGCGTGCGTACCAAGAAGGTCCCCGACGCGATGGCGGTGCAGAAGTACGACATCCGCCGTCCGAGTGGTGAGTTCGAGGTCCGCTACTGGAGCCCGCTCAACCTGCCGGTGCTCGGGCGCGACCGTCAGCTGCAATACATCATCCACCGCGTCCAAGACGTCACCGACCTCGTGGTGTTGCGACAGTCGGAGGCCGAGCAACAACAGGCGACGGCGCTGCTGAAAGAGCGGACGTCGGAGATGGAGCTCGAGATCGTACGGCGGTCGCGCGAACTCCAAGACACCAACCGCGAGCTGCGCGCCGCGAACGCCGCCAAGAGCGAGTTCCTGTCGCGCGCCAGCCACGAGCTGCGTACGCCGCTCACCGCGATCCTTGGCTTCAGCGAGTTGCTGAAGGGGAGTGAGATCGGCGGCGACGAGCGCGAGTGGGTCCACATCATCCACCGAGCGGGCGGCCACCTGCTCGGGTTGTTGAACGACGTCCTCGACATCGCGCGGATCGACAGCGGGCAACTCTCGATGTCACTCGAAGCGGTCGCCGTGCAGCCAGTGTTGAAAGACGTGCTCTCGTTGGTGCAGCCGTTGGCTGATGCCCGCAACATCACGCTCGAGACGTCGTATCTCGGGTTCAGCCGCAGTTATGTGCTGGCCGACAACCAGCGGCTCCGCCAGGTGCTGATCAACCTCATGTCGAACGCGATCAAGTACAACCGAGTGGGCGGCGAGATCACGGTGTCGGTCGTCGACGCCGATCCGTTCGTGCGCATCGGCGTGACCGACACGGGCCTCGGTCTCACCAACGAGCAGATCGCAAAGCTGTTCAGGCCGTTCGAGCGGCTCGACGCACCGAGTTCCGGCGTCGAGGGCACCGGTCTTGGTCTCGCGTTGTCACGCGACCTGATCAACGCCATGGGCGGCACGCTCGACGTGAAGAGCAACGTCGACATCGGCAGCACCTTCACCATCGAGTTGCGTCTGGTCGAGCCCAACGCCGTGTCGTCCGACGTCGTCGAGCACGACGACGCGCTCGACTCGCGGGGATACGACGGAACGCGCACCGTGCTCTACGTCGAAGACATGGTGGCGAACGCTCGACTGGTCCAGGAGATCCTGAAACGCCGGCCCGACGTCACGCTGATGTCCGCGATGTTCGGCGGCATGGCCGTCGAACTCGCACAAGAACACCTGCCCGACATGGTGTTGCTCGACCTCCACTTGCCCGACATGGACGGCGTCGAAGTGTTGCGCCGTTTGCGCAGCGATCCGCGCACGGCCCGCATCCCGGTGGTGATCCTCAGCGCCGACGCGACGGGCGTGCACACCGACGAACTCGAGGCCGAGGGCGCGCAGATGTTCCTCACGAAGCCGATCGGCGTGTCGAAGCTCCTCGACGTCGTCGACCGCTTCCTCCTCACCCCCTGACCGGGTCAGGACGGGGGGAGAGAGCGGCGGACGTACTCGAGCAGCGCCCGCTCGTTGAAGGGCTTCTGGATCAAAGCGACGTTGTCGTCGACGATGCGTTGCGGGCCGAGCACGCCCTGGCTGTAGCCCGACATGAACAACACTGGCAGACCCGGCTGCACATCTTGGATCCGCTCGGCGAGTTCGCGGCCCGACATGCGCGGCATCACCGAGTCGGTGAGCAACAGGTCGATGTGGCGTTCGGCCGCGATCTCGAGTGCCTCCGCGCCGGTCGGCGCGCGCACCACGTCGTAACCGTTGCGGGCGAGCATTCGCGCGGTCACCTCCATCATCGCCGGCTCGTCTTCGACGACCAGGATGGTCTGACCGGTGCCGGTGGGCGTCGCCGCGGAGACGGGAGCCGGCACGACCGCGGTGCGGTCGCTGGCCGGGAAGAACAGACGGAACGTCGTGCCGGTTCCCACTTCGGAATACACGCTCACGCTGCCGCCGGCCTCGCTCACGATGCCGTACACCGTCGCCAACCCGAGACCAGTGCCCTCGCCGGTCGGCTTGGTCGTGAAGAACGGCTCGAAGATGTGCGGCCGCACCTCCGCGCTGATACCCACGCCCGTGTCACTCACGGACAACTCGACGAAGCGTCCCGGGGCCACCTCCGGATGCAACCGGCTGTAGTCGTCGTCGAGATCCGTCACCGAGGTCTCGATGGTCAGCGTGCCGCCGTCGGGCATCGCGTCGCGGGCGTTCAACGCGAGGCTCACGAGCACCTGCTCGATCTGGCCGCGGTCGGCGTTGACGAGCATGGGCTCGAGTGCGGTGTGCACCGCGAGCACGACGTGCTCGCCGATGCTGCGCGACAGGAGCGCGTGCGTGTCGACGACGATCGAGTTGAGATCGATGATCTCGGGTCGCACCGTCTCGCGACGGCCGAAGATCAGCAGTTGGCGCGTGAGGTCGGCCGCGCGCTTCGCCGCCGTCTTGATCTGCTCGAGGTCGGCCTGCACGTCTTCGTTGTCGCGCGTCTGCTCGGCGACGAAGCTCGTGTA
>Ga0105245_10004687_pt1 | contig 12089 bp, 8 predicted proteins | sample KBSM54metaG_FD_81523 | JGI IMG/M metagenome (GOLD analysis project Ga0105245, IMG submission 81523) | Miscanthus rhizosphere microbial communities from Kellogg Biological Station, Michigan, USA - KBS M5-4 metaG | ecosystem: Host-associated > Plants > Roots > Rhizosphere > Soil | place: Michigan...
TACACTTTTAGCGAACCGAGCCCGCCAGTTGCCTACCCGTGGAACGAGCCCGCCTGGTCAATTTGAACGTATTGGAGAATTTTCGTGACGAATATCTTTGTTGGAAATCTAGCTTACCAGACTACAGAGTCGGAGCTGGAAGCTGCCTTTGCCGCGTACGGCGCAGTTGAGAAGACCAGCGTAGTGCGCGACCGCGATACCGGACAGCCCCGCGGCTTTGCCTTCGTCGAAATGACCAACGCAGCCGAAGCGGCCAAAGCAATCGAAGCACTGAACGGGCAGGAACTGAACGGCCGGGCTCTGAACGTAAACGAAGCGCGTCCCCGTCCGGAGCGTGGCGCGGGTGGCGGCGGCGGTTACGGCAATCGCGGTGGTGGCGGTCACGGCGGTGGTGGTGGCGGCGGCCGGCGGCGTGAGCCTCGCTGGTAGTTTTTCATACTCCAAACTTTCCATTCTTCTATCCGTCCTCTAGAGGGGCAGGCGATCCAGCCTGCCCCTTTCTCGTTCCCGTCTCCTTCCGATCGCGCCTCCGCTCGAAAGAGTGCGCACAATGGAGGCATGAGCGACTCTTCCCGAATCGAACATGACACCATGGGACTGGTGCGCGTGCCGGCAAACGCACTTTACGGAGCCCAGACGCAGCGCGCTGTAGAGAATTTCCCCATCAGCAACATGCGCTTTGGGCGAGCCTTCCTCAGGGCCCTTGGCCTGGTGAAGCGCTCGGCTGCTTTGGCGAATCAGCAGGCGGGTGTGCTGCCGGCTGAGATCGTCTCCGCGATCGAGACCGCCGCCCAGGAAGTGGCCGCTGGTATCCACGATTCTCAATTCGTAGTGGACGTTTTCCAGACCGGCAGCGGAACTTCCACCAATATGAACGCCAACGAAGTGATCGCCACTCGAGCCTCGGCGATTCTCGGCGCGCCCGTCCATCCAAATGACCACGTCAACCGCAGCCAGTCGAGTAACGACGTTTTCCCTACCGCTCTGCATGTCGCCGCAGCGCAGATTGCGCACGGCTCGCTCCTGCCCGCGATGGAAGTTTTGCGTCAGGCACTCGAATCCAAGTGCCGCCAGTTCTGGGAGATTCTCAAGATCGGACGCACGCACTTGCAGGACGCCGTGCCCATGCGGCTGGGACAGGAGTTCGGCGGATACGCCCGCCAAGTCGAGTTATCGCAAGGCAGAATCCGGAAAGCGCTCGACGGCATCTATGAGTTGCCTCTGGGCGGTACGGCCGTCGGATCCGGAATCAACGCTCCAGCCGGGTTCGCAAAAACAGCTATCGCCGTTCTCGCCGAGACCACTGCGCTTCCCTTCCGCGAAGCTGAGAACCATTTTGAAGCGCAGGCTGCCCGCGACGCGGCGGTGTTCCTTAGCGGCGCTCTCAAGTCTTACGCGCTGGCGCTGACCAAGATTGCCAATGATATTCGCTGGCTCGGTTCCGGCCCGCGCTGCGGATTGGGCGAGCTGCAACTTCCCGAGGTACAGCCGGGATCGAGCATCATGCCGGGCAAGGTGAATCCTGTAATCGCCGAAAGTGTCCTGATGGTCTGTGCGCAGGTCATCGGACACGACGCGGCCATTAGTTGGAGCGCTGGATGCGGCGCGTTCGAGCTCAATATGATGATGCCGATTCTGGCGTATGATCTGCTGGAATCGATCGAAATACTTGCGACTGCCTCAACCAATTTTGCCGATCGATGCATCCTGGGCCTGGAAGCGAACCAGACCCGCCTGCGGGACTCGCTTGAGCGCTCTCTCGCCCTAGTGACTTCCCTGACGCCGGAGATTGGCTACGAACGTGCCGCTGCACTTGCCAAAGCGGCCCACGATTCGGGCCGGACAATCCGCGAAGTAGCTGAGGAAAGCAGCGGTATCCCCAAGGAGAAGCTGGCCGCGCTACTCGATCCGAGCAAAATGGTCGGTTAAACCCTGCTCTAGTGGGGTATATCGCACGCGCCCTGCGCCATTTCACCCAATCCTTCGCCCGGTTTCTGATAAAGTCAAAGGATTCGAGGTCGTACATCGGCACTTCTATTGCAAAAGGAAGCCCCAATGAAGCGATTAGTCTTGCTGTCTGCCCTTCTGCTCCCTGGGGCGTTATGGGCGCAAAAACATCCAGCCGCCCCGAAAGCCGCACCGGTTGTGTGGCGAACTCCCGCGAACACCACGGCCGACGCTTACGCCGGCCAGGAGCTTTGCGTGACGTGCCATGCATCGGAAGGAGCGCAATTCGCTAAGACGGTGCATGCCAAGGCCGCCCCGGCGACTGCCACCTTCGGAACCGGCTGCGAATCCTGCCACGGCCCCGGCAAAGCGCACGTCGAAGCCATGGCCGCGGGAGATGTCGCCGCCGGTAAGAAATCGATCTTCAGCTTCAACGCGAAACCCGCCGAGAACGCCGCGCGTTGCATGAACTGTCACAACAGCAGTCCCGACCAGCGCCTGTTCGACCGATCGGAGCATAAGATGATGGGCGTGGCCTGCAGCCAATGCCACTCGGCGCACCTGGTCGTGCCGGCCAAAGCTCCCCCCAAGACTGAATTCGTACAGGCCAAGTTCTTCCAGCTTCCGGAACGCCAGGAAGAGACTCGCTGGCTGCAGCAGAGCCTGCTCAAGATGAAACAGCCGGATCTTTGCTACGGCTGTCACAAAACGATTCAAGCTCAGTTCGCTCTGCCGGCGCATCACCGCGTACCCGAGGGTCAAATCAAATGCACCGACTGCCATGAAGCACACGGCACCATGAATCGTCCGCTGCTGAAGAAGGTGAATTTCGAAGTGTGCGTCGGTTGTCACGCGGAGAAACGCGGGCCATTCCTGTACGAACACGCGTCGGTAAAGGTGGAGGGTTGTACCGCCTGCCACAGTCCCCATGGGACTGTCGAACCGCATTTATTGCTGCGGCGCGAAGGACGATTCCTGTGCCTGCAATGTCACGTGAATCCCTCGGCCGCGAACGTTCCACATAGCCGCCTGAGCTTCCAGACACGCGGCGATTGCGTCCGCTGTCACGTACAAATCCACGGATCGAATGCGGATCCGTTCTTTCTGCAATAGGGGCCAATATGAGACGACTACTATTGGCTTCCGCACTTGCTTTTACCGCCTCCGCGCAGGATGTCCCGGCGCATGATTGGGGTGGTCTTGAGACCCAGGGTTCCTTCACGTTCGGCTACCGGCAGACTTCGATCGGGGGGCGCGTCGAAAAGTTCAACGAACTATTCGATCTGCAAAGCGGGCCGCGCTTGTTCGATTTCAGCCTGAGCGGCAACGCCAAGGAAGGTGCTTCGCCGTTTGCTGACCATTTCAGCCTCAACGCCAGCGGTCTGGGCGGCGATCCATTTCCTTCCGAACAGTTGACCGTCTCCAAATCCAAGGTCTACGACCTGCGCGCCAGCTTTCGCCAGAGTTACTACTATTGGGATCAAAACGACAATGCCGTTCAACCCAGCGCCCTGCACGGCCTTACTACGAACCAGAACTGGGCCACCGTACGGCGCTTCGGTTCGGCGAACTTGCTGATTCACGCTACCAACCGCCTGAAGTTCAGGTTCGAGTACGGCCGAACTTCGCGTGATGGCGTCAACGACACCACCCGGACGCTGGAATACTTCAACTCGCCCAGTTCTTGGGGAACGTTTCTTCGGGACAATCCCTACTATGTTGTCGCGCCATTGCTCGAACATACCGATCGCGTCGCCGCCGGCCTGGATTACACGCTCCACAACTGGAGCTTCCACTACACGCTGGGCTACCAGACGTTCGACCAGACTCTGAACTGGAGCGTGAACACGCCGGAACACAGCCTTAGCGTGGATTCCACTGCCAACCGGCTGGAATTTCTCAACCGCGGCTCGTGGAACGAATTTCGCAATCTCACCAGCCCTTCAAGCGAGTTCTCCTATAACGGGCAGGTGAATCCACGCCTGACTCTGCGTGGGTCGTTCCTGGTATTTCGCTATAGCGGACCGGTAAATCTGGACGCCGCCTTCGCCGGGACTGTTCGAGCCAACTCTGCGGGAACTCTTGTGACGCCCTACAACATCTCGTTGAGTTCGCACGGCCAGGTCAGTGAACCGGACTATGTCGTGGACCAGGGCTTCAGCCTCAATCTGAAAGACTGGGCGACCCTGCATGGAGACTATCGCTACAACCGCTTTACCGAAGAGAGCACGTTCCAGCAGCGCAGTAACGACGGCACCACCGCGTTTGACGGAACCGCTTTCGAGCAATGGCGCCAGGGTTTGCACCAGGCCGATCTGATGCTGGAACTGACTCCGATCCGAAGCTTGATCATCCGGCCGGGGATTCGCTTCATAAAGCGCGATACCACTGCCCTGGACGATGGCGTGGTGGACCCGGTGCGCAGCGAGCGGCTGAAATCCGTGTGGCCGATCGGCAGCGTCGCGTACGTCCCCGCCCGCAACTTCAGCATCCGGGCCGATCTGCAAAGCATCACCAACGGCCAGTCCTATACGCGGATCACTCCGCACACCAGCATAAGCTCGCGGTGGGTTGCGCGCTATGAGCCCATCCCCCGGCTCTCGCTGGAGGAGAGTTTCACCATTCGCAACAGCAAGCTGGTGGATACCGATTTCCGCAACAACGTCCGTTCCAATGCGTTTACCGTAAATTGGTCGTGGACTGACAAGTTCTCGACCTTCGCCGGCTTCAGCTACGACAGCTTCCTGGCGACGGCCTCGGTGACGTTTCTGCGCGGCACCCCGCCCATCAATACCACCTGGCGCGATCAAACCATCAGTCGCGTCTGGCAAGCCGGCCTGACCGCGAAGCCGCTCCCGCGCCTGGGCTTCAATTTCGCCGGCAACTTCGTGCGCAGCACCGGGGTCGGCGAAATTACCGGAGAGCTGCCGTCGGCTGGGCCGCTCACATTCCCCATGGGGACCGCCACGGCGTATTACGATCTCCCTCGTCTCGGCAAGATCGCCGTCGACGTCCAACGCACCTACTATTTCGAGGAAATCGTCCGCGGCAATGATTTCGGCGCCAATTTGCTGACTTTCCGTTGGACTCGCAATTTCTAGTCACTTCGCAAGTAAGACTTACGCGACGTTTTTCCGCACTGCGGTTTCCCGTATTCCGTAAGCGCCCTATTTTCAATCACAAACCCTGCGCGGCATGCTAACTGCTCTTCAAGCAGCGGGGAGTAAGATCTCGTGTGGAAAGCTGCTGAGCGATGTCTGTGGGCGCTAGGGATCCTGGCGATCGGATATTGCGGCTTTATCGGTTTGAATGCCGAGAGGAGTCAAATCCAAGGCCGCCACGAGCTCGAGCACCCCAGCTTCACGTCCACGGCGCCCCGAGCCGGCGATGTCGTGGGCCAGTTGGAAATCCCCAGGTTAGGCCTTTCGACTGTCGTGTTTGAGGGCGCCGGTAATGACGTGCTCGACCGCGGAGCCGGCCATTTGACCGGTTCCGCGCTGCCGGGGGACCGAGGAAACACAGTCCTGGCGGCGCACCGCGATACGTTCTTCCGGCCGCTGCGAAACGTCCGCGTCGGGGACCAGGTGAAGATACACGGGCACGTTAAAGATAGCGTCTACGTGGTCGAGTCGACTATGGTGGTTGAGCCTGAAGACACCTACGTCCTCGAGGCGACCGCGCGACCCGCGCTTACGCTAATTACGTGTTATCCGTTCCGGTACATCGGCCCGGCCCCGGAACGATTCATTGTGCGAGCAGTTCTGGCTCAGCCTTGAAAGTATCCGGCTGCCAGCTCGGGCTTGTTCTCGAGCGCCTGCCGCCAGTAATTGCGAGCTTCCTCGACCGATCCCTTGGCCTTCAGCGCGTGCCCCAGGTTCAGCAGGGCTTCTGCGAAGTTCGGCCGCTCGGTGAGAGCCTCGTGATACAGCTTGATCGCGTCATCCAACTGGCCGGATTTCTGTAGCAGCAGGCCGGTGTTGTAGAACAGCTCCGGAGTACGCTCGCCGGACTCGATCAGTTTGGCTTGCAGATCCAGCGCCTTGGGCAGATCCTCGCGCTCGACGGCCATGGCAGCCAGGCCGCGCATTGCATCCAGCGACGTCGGATCGGTTTCGAGAACGGACTGGAACGCTTTAGCGGCTTCCTCATGCCCGCCCATCTTCCAATACGCCAGGCCCAGGTTCAGGTGAGCCTCCGGCCAGGGAGTACGCTTGCGCACGCAATTCTGGAACGCTTCCGCTGCGCCGCTATGATCGTCGCGCTGCAGCCGCAAATATCCCAGGCGGAACCAGGCATCTTCCCACTCCGGATTGCGCCCCAGCAGCTTCCCATACATCCGCTCGGCTTCTTCCTTCTGGCCCTGCTGTTCCAGCACGCTGGCCAGGTTGTAAATCACGTCTGCCAGATCCGGCGCGATTTGCAGAGCTTTTTCGTAATTCTCACGCGCCTGCTTCAGGTCGCCTTTTTCCTGCAGGACGATTCCCAGATTGACCAGGGCCTGCTTGGCATCCGGGCGGATGCGCACGGCTTCTCCGTAGGCTTTGATTGCATCGTCCGTGCGGCCGCACTTCTGCTGGGCCACGCCCAGGTTAAACCAGCGTTCGAAATGATCCGGCGTGAACTCCACCAGTTTTTCGCAATAGCGCGTGGCAGCTTCGTACTCGTTGGATTGGAACGCGCAGGTCGCCAGGCCTTCGAGCGCGGCCTGCGAATGCGGGCGCATGGTCAACAGCCGCTCGGAATACTGCTGAATGGCAGCCGTATCCTTGCGAGCCATGCCGATGGTGATCAGATTCACCAGGCATTCTTCGGACTGCGGATTCTTCTCCAGAATCTTGGCGTACAGTCCGGTGGCTTCGTCGAACTTCCACAGCAGCTGCAGCGCCACAGCTTTTCCGAACATAGCCGTCTCGTGGTCGGAGTTCGCGGCTAGAACCTTGTCGAAGCAACCGATGGCCGGCTCCGGCTTTTCCTGGCGCAGCAGGCAGATGCCCCAGCCGAGGTTCGCCTCCACGCGTTGCGGATCCACTTGGAGCGCCTTCTGGAAGGCGTCCGAGGCTTCCTGCCAGCGTCCCAGCTTCTCGAAGCAGATGCCCAGGTTGAAATGAGCCGTGGGATGCTGCGGAGCCGCACCCAGCAGCTTCTCGTAGGTCTTCACGGCGTCTTCGTACTGTTCCAGCTCGAACTGGATGTGGCCTTTGGCCGCATAAATATCCACGCCCTGTTCGCCGCCTTCAATGGCGGTGTTCAGCTCGCGCAGGGCTTCTTTGCGTTTCCCTTCCAGGTGCAAAGAGACCGCTCGCGCCAGAGACGCCGATACAGCCTGCCCGTTGGCGGATCCCGCCTCTGTCTTCTTTTTTCCACTCATGGTTGCCAGCTCCCGTTTGTTGTATCGTAGGGCGCCAAGTAAGCACACAGGCGTCCCAACATGTCGTATTGATGCGTAATCTGCACCCAGCGCACGCGGCTCTCTTCTCCGCGCGCAGTAAAGAACCCAACGCCACCCCTGGGCAGACGTGTCTCAGTCCAGCTATCGGCCATTTGGCCCTGAACCTCCACGTTAAAATTCGAACCCCGTACGTCCATGCGGATGTTGTACAAACTGTCCGCCCGCGCGCTAAGAGGGATGTTGACGTCGTGGCGGTCTTGCGCCTTCCCCTTGATGACCGCATACCGGGTCAGACCGATGGTTGGTATGGCGCCGGGCTTGGTGATCACCAGCTTCACCACATAGAAATTGTCGAAATCCGCCGCCCGCACCACCCAGCTCATGGCTTTCTTATCGATCAGCCCCATGAACTGCACCTGGTAATCGGCCAGCATCACCGAAGGCCGGTACAGAGCCAGAGGGCCGGGCTGCACGAATCCAGATTGATCGAAAGACCACTCGGTGGTGGACCCCCCGGGGCTGGCCCAGTTATCCAGGCCGGAACGGAAGTCTTCGTCCAGCGCGATCGCCGCGCGATTTTCCAAAGTCTGCCGCACGCCCACGAACTGTTCGCTCAGAACCTTCTTGAACTGGCTGGGGAAACCGCCGGCCGATTGCGGAGCCGCGAACGCCACCCGCGGCAATCCCGGATGGAATACCAACGCGATCAGCGCTGGAATCGCGAATAACAGCAGCTTCAGGTCGCGCGGAGCGTGCTGCAGAAAGCCCGCGGCGTGAGCCCACACCGGCTCCAATTTCTCCAGGCCGTGTCCCCGCATGAATTCGCCCACACCGCCGCCGTGCGCCCGAAGGGCATCTTCTGGCGGCTTGCGATCCAGCGGCTCCAGGCGCGAGTCCTGGAGAACAGGCGGAATCTCCACGGTCTGCGGGATCAGCCGCGCGATCGGCTCGGGCTGCGGTACATCGCCGCCCAGCACACGCTCATTGCCAAACGGAAGCCGCACGAAGCCACTGAGTCTGGGAGCGAATGCGGAATGCGCGGCACTGCCATGCGAGAAACCCGGCATCGCCAGGTCACCGGATACGGCCGATGACAGGTCCATCGCAACGTCCGATGTCGCCAGTGGACTTGCGATCATCCCTGGCGCTGGCAGAACGATGTTGGACGGTACCGACACCAAATTGGTGAATCGCGGCCCGAATGTTTCGCTGGCGTCAGCGGCAAGACTCGGCAAAGCGACAGCCCCCGATGCTCTCAATACTTCCGAAGCTGAAGCCTGGCCCGCAAAGATCCCTTGTGCGGGCGACACCATTCCGGATGGAAGCGACTTGATACCAGCGAAGCGCGGCCCGAGGGCTGCGCTGGAAACGTCGCACAGCGCGGGCAATGCCACATCCGCCGAGCCTGCTAAGGCAACTTCGGCAGCCGAGGCGAACTTCTCAAAGGTTCCTTGCGCCCCCGTGATCATGCCCGTCGGAAGCGAGCGCAACCCAGCCACACCGACCTGGAAGGATTCCTGGGTTGTCAATGTGCCTGTCAGCGTGTCTTTCGGCGTCTCTGTGACTACCGCCGCAGGCATCGCTGCCGACGACATCGCTACGGAGGAACTGTGTCCGGGAATATCCGCAATCTGCGCGCGGCTTGCAAAACTTCCTGGATTGGCCGCGACCACGCCGGCCATCTGCCGCATGGAAGCCGTAGCGAGCCGATACCTGGGTGCGATCGCGGACACAGACGCTGCATTGGGCAGGATCGTCTCGGCCGAAGTTTCCACGCTTTCCTGCGACGCCGCGGCCATCGCGAACGGTTGCTCTTGCGCGGCGAACCGGGCCAAGGCGAGCAATTGATCCGGCTGCGGAACCTGCTGGTCGAGCAACTGGACCAGCACATCGTTCTGCGGCACAACTTCGAAGACAATGTCGGTCGCCGGCGCTGGCTTGGCTTCAATGGATTCGATGTTCGTGGGAACGCCAGCGGAGACCTCGCTCGGCTTGCTGCCAGCGGATAAGGGCAATGCCACACGCTTCCCAACCGCGGGTTCCAGCACCGACGCGACCGTTTGCGGATGGATCAGAACCCCTTCGAATGGTACTGCGGCCGCTTCCATGGGAGCGGTCCAGCTATGGGGAATCAGCGACGACCAGAAAGCGACTCGATGTCCATCCGGCAATGACTTCGCGCAAGGCGCCCCCCAGACGACGGATGGAGGCAGAGGCTGGCTCACCGCATCATATTCGATCGGATCCGCGACAATACGGTCGGCGACGTTTCCGCTTCTCGCTTCTACTTGCTGAAGCAGCATGCCGCCCATGTCGGGAACGGCGAAATCAACCTGCGGGGCTTCTTCCTGTACCGGAATGTAAGCCGGCGCTTCGATTGCCCGGCTTGCCAATGGCGGAGCTTTCAATTCCACACGGCCGATCGGATCCTCGGCAATCGGCGGCCGATTAGCGCTCAGAGTGATGTGGCTCTGTTGCAGCCGCTCCAGGGCCAGACGCTCTTGTTCTTGCCAGTAGGATTTGCGATGTGCGCTGGAACAAAATTGCCCATGCGTCACCTTGCGATAGAGCGGTAGCTTGCCCTCGCAATACAGACACCGGGTGTCATCCGACCATGACATCGATCCCATGGTACGGTCCGGGGGCGGAAAATACTACGCAGTGAACCCCTTAAGGAGTACTTAGGGATTCGACTTAGCGAAGGCCTTACTAAACGCCCCAACAGTAGTCTTCTACGGCTCTTTGGATGGTGGGGTCATTCTCGCTAAGTCGCATCAGCTCAAGCCGCAGGGCGTCCACCAGAGCGAACCAGCTGGCCTCAATGACGTTCTCGGAAACGCCTACGGTGGCCCAGCTCCGCTTATGGTCGGACCACTCCACCAGCACCCGGACGCGAGCAGCCGTGCCCTTCTTGTTATCCAGAACCCGGACCTTATAGTCCGTGAGCCGGACCCCGGCGATCCCCGGATAAAGTGACGACAAGCACTGGCGCAGCGCCAGATCCAGCGCATTCACCGGACCGTTGCCTTGCGACGTCCCCGAATGCACTCCGTCTTGAGCTTTCAGAGTCACGGTGGCGGTGGTTCCCGTGGCAATATTGCCGCCGGACTTGGTGGTGGTCTCATAGCTGACCACCTCAAAGAATTGCAGCCCCGGACGCAGGGCTTCGCGGACCAGCAGTTCGAACGTGCCTTCTGCGGCTTCCAGTTCGTAGCCCTGAAACTCCATCTGCTTGATGCGGTCCAGCAATTCACGCCGGGCCGTATCGTCCAGCCGGTCTTCCAGGCCATGTTGCTTCAGCTTATAGAGGACATTCCCTTTCCCCGACAGATCGCTGAGCAGCACGCGCTGGCGATTGCCCACCAGCTTGGGATTGATGTGTTCATAGCTGGCCGAATCCTTCAGCACGGCGCTGACGTGCACGCCGCCTTTGTGGGCAAACGCGCTATGGCCGACATACGCCTGGTCTCCGCGAATCGGCAGGTTGGCCAACTCGGCGATATACCGGGCGGCGGCGGTCAGATGCGCCAGCCGCTCCTTGCCGATGGTGGTGTGTCCCATCTTCAGCTCCAGGTTGGCGATGATGGAGATCATGTTGGCGTTGCCGCAGCGCTCGCCGTAGCCGTTGGTGCAGGCTTGGACATGGGCGAATCCCTGGTCGATGGCAGCCAGCGAATTGGCTACCGCCAGCTCAGAATCGTTATGAGCGTGAATCCCCAGCATGCCGTCGAACTTCTTGCGGACATCCGCGCAGATTTCGGCCAGCCGGCTGGTGAGCATACCGCCGTTGGTATCGCACAGGCATAGAACATCGGCGCCGGCTTTCTTGGCGGCTTCGAGCGTGCGCAGGGCGAAATCGCGATTGGCGCAGTAGGCATCGAAGAAATGCTCGGCGTCGTAGACTACTTCCTTGCCGTGGGCCTTGAGGTACCGTACCGTATCGGCGATCAGCTCGAGGTTCTGGTTCTCCTCGATTCCCAAAACACGATGGACATGGAATTCCGAGCTCTTCCCGAAAATCGACACCACGGGAGTGCCGGCGGCCACCAGCGCGTTGACGCTGGCATCCTCTTCCACCGTGTTGCGCGCGAAGCGGGTGGCTCCGAACGCCACCAGGCGCGCATGCTTCAGGGGCACCTCGCGCGCCTTGGCGAAGAATTCCTTATCCTTCGGATTCGACCCCGGCCAGCCGCCCTCAATATAGTCAATCCCCAGCTCGTCCAGTTTGTGGACGACCAGGAGCTTGTCATCGGCGGAGAAACTGACAGCTTCGCCTTGCGTTCCGTCGCGCAGCGTGGTGTCGAATGTGAATACACGCATAAGGATTAGGTTGCGGCCGGTACGCCGACTTCTTTCTTCTTCTTGAGAAACGTCATCATCTTGCGGAGCTCGGCGCCAACCACCTCGATGGGCTGATTCTCCTGAGCGGCGCGCATCGCCAAAAACTTCTTGCGCCCATCCTTGTTCTCCTGCATCCACTCGCGCGCGAATTGGCCGGATTGGATCTCACCCAGGATCTTCTTCATCTCGGCGCGGGTCTGCTCGGTAACGATGCGCGGACCGCGTGTGTAATCGCCATATTCCGCCGTATCCGATACCGAGTAGCGCATGTAGCTGAGGCCGCCCTCATAGATCAGATCGACAATCAGCTTCACTTCGTGCAGGCACTCGAAATAAGCCATTTCCGGCGCGTAGCCGGCTTCCACCAGCGTCGTGAACCCGGCGCGGATCAGCTCGCTGACGCCGCCGCACA
>Ga0105245_10004692_pt1 | contig 12081 bp, 10 predicted proteins | sample KBSM54metaG_FD_81523 | JGI IMG/M metagenome (GOLD analysis project Ga0105245, IMG submission 81523) | Miscanthus rhizosphere microbial communities from Kellogg Biological Station, Michigan, USA - KBS M5-4 metaG | ecosystem: Host-associated > Plants > Roots > Rhizosphere > Soil | place...
CGGTCCGCTTCGGCCAGCATATCCCGCAGCCCCGCCTCATTGGCGATATCGAAACCGCTTGCCAATAAATGGCAGGTATCCAGGCAGAACCCGATGGGGACGTCGGTCAGCTTGGGAGCGAATTCACGCATCACGTGCAGCTCTTCGAATCTCCCGCCGAGCTGTGCGCCCGCGCCGACCGTGTTCTCGATCAGAAGCATGAGATTCCCCAGCTTCAATCCCGCCGCCGCTGCGCCCACACCTTCCAGAAAATGCATGATCCCCTGCTCGACGGTGTGGCCCTTGTAGTTCCCGGGATGTGCGATCAAGTATTCCGCGCCAATCGCCACCGCGCGGACTAACTCGCCGCGGAACGCCTCAATCGAGAGCTGCCGGGTTTTTTCATGTGCCGACGCGAGGTTGATCAGGTAGTTGTCGTGAATCGCCAACGGATACAGATCGTGCTTCTCCCGGGCTTGGTTCAGCAGCCGGATCGCGGGCAAGCTCGGCACCGAGGCTTTCCATTGCCGCGGGCTCGACGAGAAAATCTGGAACGTGTTCGCCCCCAGCTCGGCGGCCTTGAGCGCGGATCGCTCCAGCGCGCCCGCGATCGACGTATGTAACCCAATTCGCACGATATTCCATAATAGAGGCAGGAGCGGTATGTATCTCCGCATCGCCATTCTATTTGCCTTGGCTGTGGCCGCGTTCGGGGCCAACAGCCGTCTGTATCTCAAGGACGGCGATTACCAACTGGTGCGCGAATATCAGGTGCTCACCGATCGCGTGCGCTACTTCAGCACGGAGCGCGGCGATTGGGAAGAAATCCCCATCGAACTGGTGGATCTCGACCGCACCAAGAAGGACGCCGTCGAGCGCCAGGCTGCCGTCGAGGCCGAGGCCAAGGAGCAGGACGTTGAGGATAAAGCGATCCGCGCCGAGAAAAAAGAAGCCGCTCAAGTACCTGTGGAGCCCGGCGTCTACTACGTGGTCGGCGAGAAAATCGAATCGCTGAAGCTGGCCGAAGTCGCGGTAAATTCCAGCAAGGGCCGAAGTGTTTTGAAGGTGCTGGCGCCGATCCCCATTGTTCCCGGCAAGAGCACGGTGGAGATAAAGGGCGAATCGGCGGCGTACCGCTCCCCGGGTGATAAGCCCGAGTTTTACCTGCGCCTATCGGATGACGAACGCTTCGGAATCATCAAGCTCTCGAAGAAGAAAAACGGGCGGCTGCTGGAAACCATCAGCATCCTGCCGGTGACCAACGAAGTCATCGAGGATCTGAAGCTGGTCCCCACTTTCAAAAAGCAGGTGTCCGAACGAACCTACAAGATTTGGCCGGAGCAGCCACTCGAACCCGGCGAGTACGCGCTCGTGCAATACAGCGAGGGCGCGTTGAACTGGCAGGTGTGGGATTTCGGGTTCGGCGCACCCGCAAAATAACTATCCTGCTATTTCCCGGAAAAATACTAGCGATTGCTGCGCGCAGCGCTCCCAACGATAGACTTCCGCCCGCGCGCGGCCCAATTTCGCAAGCCTCGACCGCTCCTCCGGCGATTCCAGCAACCGGGTCAGCTGCGCCGACATTTCAGAAGGACTCAGAGGATCGACGAACGCCGCGGCGTCGCCGGCGATTTCCGGCAAGCACGACGTTTGCGAGACGAGCGCAGGAACACGGGCCGCCATCGCCTGGACCAACGGAAATCCGAAACCTTCGTAGAGCGATGGATAGACGAATAGCGACGCGCCCGCCACCAAGCCGGGCATATCCGCTTCCGGCACGTAGCCCAAGTAGGTCGCTTCCTGGCGAATGCGCGCCATCGTAGCGGACGAGTTCCAGCCTTCAGGACCCGCGACGACCAGATCGAAATGCTCGCGGACGTCTCGTCTCACCGACCGCCAGGCATCCAACAGCGTGTCCAGGTTCTTGCGAGGCTCGACAGTCCCAACGAGCAGGGCATAGGGTTTGGCGCGAGCCTGCGGCTGGGCATCGAAGTATTCTTCGGCGACCCCGGAATGGATGGTGCGGATTCGTCGGGGCTCGATCCCGAGCAGCCGAATCGCGTCTTGTCGTGTGTTTTCGGATACCGCGATCAGCCCGTGCGCGCGTTTCAGGATGCGTTCCTCGAAGGTACGGTCGGCGCGCAGAGTCGATTGCGTATGGACTTCGGGCATGATCCAGGACGTCAGGTCGTGGATGGTGGCGGTGAGACGCGCCTTGCCCGGCGCCTGGCGGACTAAATTTCCGGCATGGAAGATATCGGTCCCGCGCAGCAGTATATCCAAAACCGAACCGCCGAGAACGTTGGCGGCATGCAGCGCCGCGAGCCGCGCGATTGTAGGCGCGAGCGGCAGCGCCGAATGTTCATGATCCAGGCGACCCCACGTTTTCAACAGCGGAAACGCGCGGATTTCCTCATTCGCACCGGCTTGGTGACGAAGACTCCGCAGCCAGTGATACGTGTAGCCCTTCACTCCCGCGCTGCGGAGAAGAGCCGAAGTCGCGTCAATCGTGATCCGCATGTCACATTAAGACAATCAGCTACGATTGCTGAACACGAACTTTCCGCCGCTTTCGATCACAGGATGCAGCGCTTCCCGGCTCACCAGCTTCTCCAGGCGCTGTACTTGCGGCGCTTCAACGCAGATGTAATACAGATCCTGGGAGAGCCATCGGTCGCGGAATCCCGCGTCGTCGATAAACACATCGCGCGGGGCGTCCGGAGCATACGACCCATATTCAAGATTGTTGACGCGCCCGTTCAGTAACAGGACTCTTTGGCCGTGATACGCCTCGGCATAGAAGACAACAGAAGAAAATGTATAGTACTGGTCGTCGAGAATCAGCGTCCCGCGGGGCGCTTGATTGAGCGCCTCCGCCAAGGGGCGCGAAGCAAGGTAAGGATCGAACACCACCAGCGCGAGACGCGCGGCGTGGATGAACAGAATCATCATCACCACCGCGCCCAGAACCTTGCCCCGCCACGCTGCGGCCGCGCCCACTAGAAATCCAAGACCCGCCAGCAACAGAGGAGTTCGCAGATAAGCGAACGATGCCATCGTCAAATCGCCCATATGGCCGAGCGAGAGTGTATACGCTTCCGGATGCTGCGTGAGCGCCCGGGAAATATCGCCCGGCGCGGGTAGATTCCACACCTGCGACAAGATGAAGCCGATGGCCGCCAGGGCCAGCGTTGCGACTACCGCCAGGGCGACGTGCCCCTTGCGGACCCAGGATGCGGCGCGCTTGTCGGTTAGTGCGCTTCCGATGAGCAGCGCCAGCGCCGGATAGCACGGCATTGAATAGTATTCCTGAGTCGAGGAAAAGGTGAAAAACAGCAGCAGGAATCCGGCCCAGCACAGGCACAGCAATCGCATCCGCGAGGCCCGATCCGCGCCACGATAATTCAGCTTGATGGTGGCCGGCAAGTACACGCTCCAGGGAAACAGCCACAGCAGGTGGAACAGCCAGAAGTACAGACGAGGGACGGTGTTATAGTCGCGCGGATATCGCAGGTTCAAAAATCGCAACAGATGCTCGTTGAAAAAATAGAACCAGAAGAATCCCCGATACTCCCCGGGGCCGCTGTGCATCGTGAAATCGAAATACGGAGGATTCCGCAGCGTGGCCAGGATGTGCCACGGCGCAGCGATGGCTAGTGCCAAAAGAATTCCGCGGAACACGTGCAACCGCCGCCAGCTTTCTCGCGACTTCCATTCACTGGTGAAACCCAAAAACAGAAGCATGGCAGCTATCGGGAATAGCGCGGCGATCAAGCCCTTCAGCAATAATCCGGTTCCGATGGACGCCGCCATGATCGCGCTCCATGTGCCCGGCCGAGTCTCTTCAGGATCGAGCGCGCGCAGAAATGCCCATAAGGCCAGGGCGATGGTCGCGGTGATGGTTACATCCGGAATCTGAATGCGCGTGAAGAGAAACAATCCCACACAGGTCGCCAGAGTCAATCCCGCATACATCCCCGCTCGCCGCGAAAACGCCCACGTTCCGATGCAATAGGTCAGCCAGCACAGCAGCACGGCGGACAGCGCCACGGGCAAGCGCGCCACCCAGTCATGGACGCCCAGCACCTTGAATGCGAGGGCGATCATCCAGTATTTGAGCGGAGACTTTTCGAGGTACGCGATTCCGTCCAGACGGGCCGTCACCCAGTCGCCGGAATCCAGCATGTTGCGGGAAATCTGCGCCTGGACGGCGTCCACGTCGTCCATCAGAGAGGGCGGGCTGATAATGCAGCCCAGGAAAACGATCGCGGCAACCAGAAGTACGATCAGGCCGAGGTGCGCAGAACCACCGGAATCGCTTGATGTTCCTCGACGCGGGAGGGCGCCGTAATCCCCCAGTGTTTCATCCAGAGGAACAGGACCACTAGTCCCCATAAGTGATACCCGAGATTAGCACGGCGATCCAAATGTGCGCGAATAACCGCGTCCACCGCGGGCCACGATAAGATGCCGGATTCGCGCACGCTGTCCTCGTTGAGCGTGTCGAGCAGCAGGGGCCGCAAAATGGTCCGGAACCAGTGGTGGGTCGGGATGTCGAAGCCTTCCTTGCTGCGCCGGATAACGGATCGCGGCAGACGATCTTTCATGAGCTCGCGCAAGACAAACTTCAGACGGCCGCCGCGGATCTTAAGGTTTTCCGGAAGCCGCGCCGCGAACTCGACGATCCGATGATCCAGGAACGGCGGGCGCACTTCCAGGGAATGCGCCATGCTCATGCGGTCGACCTTGGTGAGGATGTCGTCGGGCAAGTAGCACAGTTGATCCATGCACAAGAAGCGGCTCAAGCCTGTTGCAGCGCGACCCTGGCGTCGGGACGCGATATCTACCGGCGCGTCCCAGCCGTTGCGCAGATTCCCCTGCTGGCCGCGTGAGAACGTTCCATTCCAGAAAAAGTGAGCCTCTACCGGATCGAGCAGCGAACCCTGCAACAGGCGGTTGATCTTGTAATCCAGGCCGATCTTGTCGTTCGAACACGGTAAGAGACGGGCGGTTCTTTCCCCGAATCGGAGAACTCCCGGAGGCAGGCGGCGAAGCTGCTGAGAATAGCGATCCGCCAGATAGGTTTTATATCCGCCGAAGAGTTCGTCGGCGCCATCGCCCGAGAGTGCGACGGTTACGTGACGCCGGCTCATCTTGGAAAGAAACCAAACCGGCAGAGCACCGGCATCCGCGCTGGGCTCATCTGAATAATACGGGATATCTTCGATCACTCCGGCCAGGTCGGCTTCCGGATTCAGATCGAATTCATGGTGATCGGTTCCATAGGCTTGCGCAATTTCCCGAAAGTATTGGCTCTCGTCAAACGAGCGTCCCTGGAATGATACCGAGAAGGTCTTCAGACGCCCGCGCGCTGTTTCGCTGGCGTAGTGCAGAATCGTCGACGAATCCAGGCCGCCGCTCGACCACACGCCTAGCGGAACGTCGGATACCAACTGCTCACGCACGGCTGAGCGCAGCAGTCCATCCAATTCTTCCTTGGCCGACCCCAAATCTCTCTTCGGCTCGGGATCGAACTCCAGCCGCCAATACTCACCGCTGGTAACTGTGCCGGCGCGGCATTCGAGCCAGGTGCCCGGTGCGAGTTTTTCGACGCCTTCCACCAGGGTCCGGGGCCCGGGAACATAGTTGAGTGAGAGATAATCCGTCAGCCCGGACAGATCGATTGTGCGATCGATCTCCGGGTGCAACAAAATCGCCTTCAGTTCGGAGCCGAAATAGATATTTTCCCGCCGGCGGGCGAAATATAGGGGCTTGATCCCCATGTGATCGCGCACCAGCACCAGCCGCTTTTCCGACTGGGTCCAAAAGGCCGCCGCAAACATTCCCCGGAAGCGGCGGAACGCATCGATGTCCCATTCGAGAAATGCATGCAGAACCGTCTCGGTATCGCAGCGTGAATAGAACCGGTGCCCCGCCTGTTCCAGTTCCCGGCGCAGCTCCATATGGTTGTAGAGCTCGCCGTTAAAGACCAGAACGGTGCTGCCATCATCGCTGGCCATGGGCTGATCGCCCTGCTCCAGATCGATGATTTTGAGACGAACCGCCCCCAGCGACACGTCGCCCGATTCCCACACGCCCTGCTGATCAGGGCCGCGGTGGATCAGCGCTCGAGTGATCTCCCAGATCCTATCTGGATTAGGGCCTTTTTTGAGATGTGTGAACCCAGCAATCCCGCACACTTTTCAGTAATCCCCGCTCTCCTCCCCCGAAACTAAAGAAAGCGAACTTGTTATCTTGTATCGGATGAGGATACCACACCCTGTCAAGATTAAAAAGATGAAATCTGTAAACCTTTCGGGGATAAGCCAAAGGGCAGGGGAAAACGGGAAACGTCAGGCGCCCAATTGTTCCGGAAACACCGCGTAACCGTGAGGAGGCGGGAAGAGTTCCTGCAGCAGCAATAAGCGCTTGCGAAGATACCGGCTGGGAAGCTGGCGGGGGCCCGTATCCACATCGATATCGCAGCAAATTCCGTGCAGATAGAGGGTCAGCGTATCGATAAACGACTGCCGCGCGTAAGCCCGAAAGGCCTTGGCGCTCATGGTCGCCTGGGAGCGCCGGAGAGCCTGTTTGAGCCTCCAGCTAGCCTCATCCACCTCGCCGTGAACGTCCGAATTCAGCTCATCCCGCATCACCCGGCTATAACCGGTTTCTACGGCCTCGGTCCAGTGTTCTCCTAAAACCGTGGCCAGGAGGTGATAAAAGCGGTAATGGTACTCGGCTACTTCCTGGTCCTTGAGGGCGAAAGCCAGAACGGTCTCCCCGCCCAAGCTGAGCTGGGTGGCGGCGGAGATCCGGCCATGTAGCGGCTTTTCGATGGATACGTATTCCGCGGCGGCCGATTTCGCACGGTTATTTTCTTTGGCGGCGGCCTTTGGGGAACCGTTGCCGTTGCTCCGTTCGAGGTACGGAACCAGAAGAATCGAGATCTTAGGTAAGGCCGCGGCTACTGCGGGCGGCAGGGCCGCCACAGGCTCTTCGAGGTATTCCTTTAGATCTTCTTCGCTCAGTGGAACCGAGGCGCAGAAATAGGAAAACGTATTGCTGAGCGGGATCATTTCGCTCTTAAAACGCTCTGCGAACTGACGAACGCTTAGCTTGGAGAGATCAACTTGGGCGGGCATTAAAAGCTGCTACACCTATTCTACAGCCGCCGGGCTATGACGACGGTAATATCATCGGCTGCCGGCGCGCCTTGCGTAAATGCGTGCACGGCGCGATGCACCGCTTCGACGATCTCGGCGGCCGGGCGATCGCGCATCAGGCCCACCAGATTGGCCAGGCGCTCTTCGGCGAAATCGTGATCCTCGGGATCTACCGCTTCGGTCACACCGTCACTGAACAGCACAAGAATGTCGCCAGGGTCGAGCACGACGTTCGCTTCCTGGTACTGCGCCATGGGAAGGATGCCCAGAATCATGCCACCGGCGCCGCCCAGGGTTTCGAATCCACCCTTGGCGCGCACTACCAGCGGCGGGTTGTGGCCGGCGTTGGTGTACACCACGCTGCCGGTCTTAGGATCCGCGATGCACGCAAAGAAGGTGATGAAGCGGTTGTCGGGACAATTCGCGCAGGTGCCCTTATTGAGCCGCGTCATTTTCTGCGCCAGATGATCGGGCTCTTCGAACACCACATGTACCCGGGCCTGCAGGCTGCTCATCAGCAGAGCCGCGGGCATGCCTTTGCCGGCCACATCGCCCACCATCATGGCGACACGGCCGTCGGGGTACTTGATGAAGTCGTAATAATCGCCGCCGACGGCGCGCGAGGCGACAGTTTTCGCGCCGATGTCCATGCCATCCACGGCGGGCGCAGTCCCCAGCAACTGTTGTTGGATGAGCGCGGCCTGGTGCATTTCCTTGGCCATGGCGCGCTCGGTTTCTTCGATTTCATTCAGCCGCGCGTGCTCGATGCGGATGGCCGCGATATTGGCCATCACGGTCAGCAGGTTTAAATCCTCCACCGTGAATTCGCGAATCGCGTCGGGCGAATCTACATAGATCAGGCCGATGACGCGGTCGTTAGTCTGCAGCGGCACCGCGATCATGCTGCGGACTTTCTGCTCGACGATGCTCATATGCTCGCGCAGAGCCATGTCCAGCTGGGCATCGCGGATCAATAGCGAATCTTTTTCCTTGAGCACGCGGTCACGAACGGTCGAGGAAATCTGGAAGCCTGCGCCATGGGCCGCGCGGACGTTGAGCTGGTCTCCATCGAGGGTCATCAGGACGCCGCGCCCAGCCCGGACTGCGTTCGTCGAAAGATCCATGATCAGAGGAAACAGTTCCGCCAAGGGCCGGTGGCCAGCCAACTCGCGTCCGGCATCGATTAGGGCTCGCATCTGCGGCGTACCCTGCATCATCACGGTGGTCTTGTGAAGGTCGTCGCTGGGCGGGGCCAGGACCCCGTTCAGACTGGCGACCACGGTGGTGGCGCTGTTTGAAAATTGCTCCTTGTTGTCGACGAACCTGACGGTGTTCTGGTGGGCGCCGCCCGAGCCTGCGAATTCGATGGTCAGGTGCCCCGCGGAAACACGATCGCCGGGCTGGAAAGGCATCGGTTTTTCGACCCGTACGCCGTTCAGCAGCGTTCCGTTCTTGCTTCCCAGATCCTCCACCGTCCATTTGCCGTCCCGGCCGACGATGGCCAGATGCTGGCGTGAAAGGCCGATATCGTCCGGGTAACTAAGCTCGTTCGCGCTGGAGCGCCCCAGCGTGATACGCTCGCGATCCAGGGCGATGGTGGCGGTTTGGCCTTCCAGGTCGCGGATAACCAGTTCGCGAGGAGCCGTTTGTTGCATGCTGGCCGTCAAGGTCCTAGCGTATCACTCGCCCGGACGCGCCTGCACGCGCCTGCACGGACTTGCAGAGGGCCTTTTCGGAGCCTATCCAGGGACTTGGCGGGCATGGCCTCAAGGCCGATGCCGGGCCTGACGATAGACTGAAGAAGAAAGCTTAACTTGACCGGGAGACGTGGATGTTGGAAAATGTTTTCAGCCCGACCCCGAAATTCCATGTAAGAGTAAGAGAGAGTCAACTTGCATTTTAATCGCCAGGTCATCCTCCGATCCCTGACCGCACTGGCCCTCGTGGCCGCCCCCTTCTCGCTAGGCGCGATAACAACGCAGCCGGGCAGACATCCCAACAAAGCCAAAAGCTCCAAGAAAACTGCTCTCCGGAAAGCTGTTCCCAGAGCGGCCGTCGCAACGCTCAGGACGACAAGCTTCGTCGCCAAGGCGACATCTACTTCCGTGAAGAAAACGGCGCGGAAAACCGCTGCCATCGCTAAGGGGCCGTGGCGCGTGCCGAACTATGCACTGTCCACCGAAGGCGATTTCTTTGACGGAGACGACCTCATCGCGCGCAATGCCGCGGTGAGTGCGTTGGGCCGGCTGAACGGGTCGATCGTCGTCGCCGACGCCGACTCCGGACGCGTGCTGACCATCGTCAATCAGAAGCTGGCCTACAAGAGCGGATATCAGCCGTGCTCGACGATCAAAGTTCCGGTAGCCTTGGCGGCCCTCAGCGAGACCGTCATCGATCGCCTTACCAAGATTCGTATCTACGGCAACACCAAGGTCGCGATGACCGAAGCTTTGGCCAAATCCAATAACTATTACTTCGCGAGTTTAGGCGAGAAGCTTGGGTTCGAGCGCATGAGTTATTACGCGCGCCTGTTCGGCTTGGGTGAGAAAGCCAGCCTGAACATCGAAGAGGAACAACCCGGCATCCTGCCTTCCGAGACGCCCAAGAGCGGCATGGGCATGATGACCAGCTTCGGCGACGGGATCACCATCACGCCGCTGGAGATGGCCGGACTCATGGGAGCCGTGGCCAACGGCGGCACGCTGTACTACCTCCAGTATCCGAAGAACGCACAAGAGGCCGGCACGATCATTCCCCAAGTAAAGCGCCGCCTGGACATCGACTTCCTGATTCCCGAGATCAAGCCGGGCATGATGGGAGCCGTGGAATATGGAACGGCCCGGCGCATCGGCTTCGATCCCAACGAACCTATTTACGGTAAGACCGGCACGTGTACCGATACTCGCACACCCACCCACCTGGGGTGGTTCGGGTCTTTCACGGAGGTCGGCAACCAACGCCTAGTAGTTGTAGTATTGCTTACGGGCGGAAGTGCGGTAAGTGGTCCCACGGCCGCGGGCGTCGCCGGCAATGTCTACAAGAACCTGGACGCTGGGAACTATTTCGCGAAGCGTCCAACCGTCATCGCTTCGGCCGGTCAATAGTCCCATTCCGGGGCGTTTTTTGCACAGTACTTCATCCGCGTAATTTTTCTTGTGTAACATTCTTGTGTAACAAGAGTTCGCCGGATGGTATCGTCTCAGGTTAATGGCCCCATCCGAGCCTTCATCCTGTAAAGCCCGCGACATCCTAAAGGCGCGAGTTCGGGCTGATCTGAAAGTATACGCCGATGCAGTGAACACTCTCCAGCGGAGCGTTGGGCAGGATTTTAAGAAAGCCCAGCGAGATGCGGAACGCGCGCGGCTGGCCTTCGAGGCCGCCAGCAAGAAACTATCCGATCATGTGGCATCGCACCGGTGCAGCTAAGGTTGCCTTTGCTTCCTCGCGGCGTCCCTGGAAATCCTGTTTAGCTCAATGAGGAGGGCAACCAGCCGTTTGTGGGCATCCGCCAGTTCGCGTGATGCATTCCTGATCCGATCGCTGCCATCGGGGTGGGGAAGGCCGCTCGGAATCTCGCGAACGATCTCTTTGAAGTGCTTGACAGCCTCTTTTTGAGCATTCTTCGCAACTCTCAGTTGCTCCTTCAATTCCTTCTGCGTCGATGGATTAATTTTCGGCACTCGATTCTCGACTATAAGATGACAATTGAGCCTGTTATCGTTTCGCGCCGAAGCCGTTTGGTAGTCAGTTTGCAAGCAAATCAGTGGGATCGGTGTCTCCAGCCGCACGGTAAGCGAAATTCCTGTTTGGGGCCCCATGCCGTGCGCTTTACTCCCCACGGCGGGAGTCCGGAGACTGTACCGGCCACATCCATTGATACGCAGGCCCTGCGTCGCAGTGTCTAGAATAATGGCGCCTGGCCGATCCGGCTCTCCAATGGAAGAGCGCGCGAATTCCTTGGTTTGAAGGTACCCGCAAACATCGCGATGCGAATCACCGCGATGTTAGAAGTCGGGGAAACGCAGAGGTTATCGCGTAAGTCGAGCGGTGATGTGTTCACTTGTGGTCGCGGAAGGTACGCCGGTACTCGCTCCGGGTAGCCAATCCAACGCGGATGTCGAGGTTGAACACTGGGGTTGGCTCGCGACCTTGCTTTCGCATGTCGATCGAAATCGCGCCGTATTTCTCAGATCCGTCTACCAGAAGTTCGAACTGGTCACCAACTTTGATCGTATAATTGCGCCCGGTCACTGAGTCCTCGGACCATCCGTTCTTGTTCTTAAACACATTGTTCGTGAGATGGTTGATGCCATCAAGCCCTTGTAGCTCTTCCTGTGTTGCTGGCTCGAAGTGGTCGCCCGCCCACCAGCAGAGACCGCCGATTGTTGGGTAATTCGCCCAAATCCGACCATCAATCGGCGTATACCAGCCCGGTCCGCTGCCGGGCCTGCGATCTGTCAGTTCGAAAACGTGACGTTCAACACCCGAGGACGTTACCCGAATGACATACATCGAGCCGCTGCTGTCGTCCGGTGGGTCAATCCGGCCCAGTATTTCACCCACGATCAACAGCGGATATCCAATCCATTTCACGTGGTGGCCAAGATTGTTGCTGGCAATGAACAGGTACGCCTCTTTATCGTTCCACAAGACGTCGCCGCCGCCGTCAATGCGAATGAAGTAAGCGTTGAGGCTCGCTGACAAGATAAGGACCAGGCCGACGGCAAGAGTCCCAATTGTCAGCTTCCTGTTTGGCATGGTCTTTTCAAACGTTGTTTCCGTGTCGGATTTCACACCGCTATAAGTATCGGCCGAACTGAGCTTCGCCGTGAAAAGGGAGACGTGGACGGTGCTTCAGCACCGGCTGCGAAGCCGAGGCTAAAGCCTCGGTTGCAGGCTAAAGCCCGCTCCACTTTTAACTAACAGCCCGCAAAAC
>Ga0105245_10004693_pt1 | contig 12080 bp, 10 predicted proteins | sample KBSM54metaG_FD_81523 | JGI IMG/M metagenome (GOLD analysis project Ga0105245, IMG submission 81523) | Miscanthus rhizosphere microbial communities from Kellogg Biological Station, Michigan, USA - KBS M5-4 metaG | ecosystem: Host-associated > Plants > Roots > Rhizosphere > Soil | place...
CGGCGGCCGCGTGTGGGACAACCGCTTGTCCAAGCGCAATCCGAAGGCGCCCGATTTCAAGTGTCGCAACCGTTCGTGCGACGGCGTGATTTGGCCGGCGCGCGTGGTGAGTGCGGCGACGAAAGGCGAGCCGACCGACACAGCCATGCTCGACGCGGTTGAAGACGATATTCCGTTCTAGGCCGGTGGCCGGATCGAGCGCGCCGTCATGTAGCCGACGACGACCGCCGCATACGAACCGATGACGCTCGCCACGATGTAGGCAAGCGCGCGGATGGCAGCGCTTCGCTCGACCAGAGTGAACGCGTCGAGTGCGAACGTCGAGAAGGTGGTATATCCGCCGCAAATCCCGACGGTAAAAAAGAGAAACCACGCATGCGGCGCGTGGGGCGGCGCAAAGTAGCGCGCCAGGAAGCCGAGGAGGAACGACCCGGTGATGTTCACGGCCATCGTCCCCCACGGAAAATCGAGCGACGCGGGCGAAAGCCAGACGCCCGCGATCGCATAGCGCAGCAATGAGCCAAGCGCTCCGCCAACGGCGACGGCGAGCCAGTTCATGAAGTGCCCGATGCAGAAACGTTGACGTTCACAATCCTCAAGGCGGTCGGAGAAGAAGCACCCCGCAGCATCACAGTCCGCCGAAGTAAGACCGTCCGCATGCCCGGACCCAGACTCGAACTGGGACTCCTTTTCAGGAAAGGGATTTTAAGTCCCTCGCGTCTACCCGTTTCGCCATCCGGGCGGAAAGCGGCGTTCCCAATATACGCCGCGCCGCGAAGGGCGGTCCATCTACGCCTCACGGCCGCTCGCCGAGTGCGTTGACGGCATACCACGACGTCCAGGCGAGAAGCCCGGAGAGCGACGCGTCGGCGCCGTTCGCCGCAGCGCGCCCCTCCGCATCGACCACCTCGGCGGCCCACCCACTGTCGAGCGGCGCGCGGCGCAACCATTGGAGAACGTTCGCGGCATCAGGACCCATGAGACGCGCGCACTGCTGCGTGAGTGACTGCGGTGTCACGTCGATCGCCTTGACGGTGCGGCGATACGTCGAGTCCTGGCGCGATGCGGTCTCGTACAAGGGCAGCCAAAATGCCGACGCAGCGGGGTCGTCGACGACTGACGTCCCACCGGCGAGATCGATCGCGGCGGCAAACGTCGACTTCCCGGCCGCGTCGACGACGAAGTGCCGCGTGATGGCCGCACGCACCGCTTCCGGATCCTCGAGATTTCGTGCCGTCTCTTCGTCGAGCGTGCGCCGAAGCACGTCGAGGGCCTGCGCTGCCGCGGCGTTGGCGTGCAGCGTGAAGGGATGCGCCGCGGGCACACCCGACGGACTGACCTCCGTCGAATAGAGCGGCACGCGCTTGTCGCGCCGCGCATCAAGATCTTCCGCCGCGAGATAGAGCGTGTCGGCGAGCGCCGGTTCGTCGACGATGCGGTCGTCGCCGGTATCGCGGATGTAGCGATCGGCGGCGAGCGGGTAGCTGGCCACGCCCTCGAGCGCGAAACCCGGCTCGAACAGGGTGCCGTCCAGATAGTGCACGCCGCGCCCGGGCGCGTAGCCGTGCAGCTCGCACATGCGCAGCAGCAGCTCCCGCGCGAGTGGCGGATCGGCGAGCTGCACGGCGGGGATCGTCCACATCAGGGCGTCCCAGTCGCGAACCGTGACGCCGCGTCCGTTCCACGGCGCCCGCGTGCGCACGAGGTAGTACTGCGCGTCGTCGAGCGCTCGGCCGACGCCGTAAAAGTATGCGAATAACAGGTTGCGATTGATCAGTCGGTCGATCGCTTCATTGCCCGTACTTTGCTCGAGGCTTTGAAGCGCGTCGCGCGTCGCCGAGAGCAGATCGCGCCACCCGCGTCGGCGCAGCACTATCGCCGTGGCTTCAGCGCCGTCTCGCTCCGGCCCCACGGCCACATAGAACGCGATCTGCTCGCGCGACTTCGGCGGAATGGAGACCGATCGGTGAATCGCGTAGCGATTCTCCTCGACCTCTGTCGTCGCATCCGCATCGGCGATGACCGCGACGCTCGCCAGACCGGGCGGCGACGAACCCTCGAGCAACACGGCGCCCGACGCGCCGACGCTGACGACCGCCGCGTCGTCGAACCGTCGGGGGGAGCGGACGCGGAGTTGGCGGTGCCCAAGCGTGCCGGCCAGCGTGATGCCCACCGAGACGTCGTTCGCGCCGCGGTTCTCGATGGAGAGCGCGTAGACCGCGCCGGAGACGTCGGCGTCGCGGCCGTACGGCGCGAAGATCGTTCCGCGCAACACCAACTCGCCGATCGAGCACGTGAACGTCGGGATCCAGCCGAGCGCCCGTTCCCAGGCGATGGGAACATCGGACAGCTCGTGGCGTACGCCATTGATCTCGAGCGACGGGCGCGCCAACGCCGGTCCCGTCCCTGAAAGAAAGTCGGGCGTGCCCGCGTACTCGATCGCCGATCGCGCGGCGCGGTGCAGCATGCCGATCGCATGAATTGAAGCGTCGGCGGGATGAATGCAGGGCAGCGACAGCCAGTGGTTGCCGGTGATCTGCCAGGGTACCGTCGGCAGTGGAAGCAGCGTCACGAGTAGTCGTGTATCTTTGTTGGCGATCTGGGTGGAATGATAACCGCCCCCCGCCCCACGCGAGCGGTGTGACCACGGTGCGAGGCACGCAATCGATTGTCGGTTCGACGCAACTCTAGAGTCGTAGCACTGTGCGTCGCGGCGCTCCTGACGCGCCGCGCTGCCGCCCAACCGACGACGAGCATTCAACCCGACGCGCGCGTCCTTCCGCGCCACGCGATCGGCGCGCGCGTCCTGACCAGCTGGACGCGATGGGACGAACTATTCGGAACCCCGTCGAACCTTCCGAATAACGTGGCGTGGAGTCTCAACAGCGATTCGTTGGGGACGACCGCGGTTCCGCAGCTCGCTCCAGCGCAGGCGGCCATTCGAAGCCTGTCGGGATTGCCGAGCTTCAACCTCACGGCGGGCAACATCGTGTCCACCGCGGATTCGCGCGTCGTGACCGCTCCGCTGATTCTCGACTACGGTCTCACCAGCAGGATTACGCTCAGCGCGGTGGTGCCGCTCGTCGAAACGCGCTCCGTCGTGTCGTCGCAGCTGAATCCAAGGTTGGGGTTGGCCAACGTCGGACCGAATCCGACACTCACGAACCAGACGGCGCGCAGCAACGCGGCGACGCTCGTGAACTCGTTCCGATCGGCCGCGACCCAACTGCAAGTGAAGTTGACGCAGTGCCAAGCGACACCGTCCGGCAGCGGTTGCGATGTGATCCTCGCTCAGCCAGCCGACGTGTCGGCACTCATCCAGTCGACCGGAAACTTCACGAACGGAGTCGAGACCCTCTACGGCACGAGCGGCGCGAATCCCGGCCAGGCTCTCGTCCCGCTGAACGGCAGTCCGGCGCAAGTAGCCATCCAAGCGCGAATCGTGTCCATGGTCGCGCAGTACGGGAAATTCCTTCCGTCCGCGTCGATCAGCGGCAGTGTCGTCGGGGCCGGCGGGCCCGCCGCTTACCGCGAGTTGCAGGCTCTCCTGGTGAGCTCAGGCTACGACACCCTTGGCGTCGTCGATCATACGTCGATCGGCGACGTATCACTCGGTATCACGGATCAACTCGTCAACACTCTCACCGACACCGGGACAACGCACGGCTATCGCTTTTCGGTGAGCGGGAGCTTCCGATTCCCGACCGGGCAGCCGGGAAACCGCAATCGTCTGTTCGAAGTCGCAACGGGATACGGACAGCCGGGGTTGCAGATCGGCGCCGCCGCAGATGCCGTCTTCAATTGGCACTACTCGGGCACCGTCGTCGGCTCGTTCACGAAGCAAATTGGTTCGGTTGATGTTTTGCGCGTGCCCAACGCCTTGAATGCCGTGATTCCTTTCTCCGATGCGATCCCCGGTACCTACTCGGCCGGCGACGTTCTCTGGTTGTCGGTAACGCCCCGGCTGAGAATCACGGGCTACCTCACGATCAACGCGCAGTACATGTTGACGCATGTCGGTGCGGAGGAATACACGCCCGGCTCCAATGGGAACGGCCTCGCCGGCATCCCGTCATTGACGTCGCACGCCGTGGGCTTCGGCTTCGCCTACTCGACGGTCGCTGTGGGCGGCCCCATGGGACGAGCGCTACCCGTCGAGCTCACGTTCAGCCATCTCGAAACGATCGCCGGCAGCGGCGGCCCGGCGGCTATGCGCGAGCAGATCGGGGTGCGCGCTTTTCTTCCGTAGCGCGCGCCGGCGAGGTCGTCGTCGCCGTATCGAGCAGCTCGCGCGCGTGAGCGCGACTCAGCTCACTCTCTGGATCGCCGCCGAGCATACGCGCCACTTCTTTCACGCGCGCGTCACCGCCCATGACCGACACGTCGGCTGTCGTGACGCCGCCGCGCGCGCCCTTGCTCACGAGAATGTGGTGGTGCGCCCTCGCGGCAATCTGCGGTAAGTGCGTGATCGCAAAGACCTGATGGTGCGATGCGACGCGGCGCATCGTTTCGCCGACCTGAAGTCCGACCCGGCCGCCAATGCCCGCGTCGACTTCGTCGAAGATCAGCGTCGGAACGTGATCGAGGCGGGCGAGAATCGTTTTGAGTGCGAGCATGACGCGAGACAGCTCGCCTCCCGACGCAACGCGCGACAACGGGCGCGCTTCGTGCCCGACGTTGAGCGCGACGCGGAACTCGACGTCTTCCGCGCCGGACGCGCCGACCGTTTTCGTCGGCTGCAGGGCCACGGTCAGCTGACCGTCGGTCATGCCGAGTTGCGGCAACACGTCATCGACCGCTCGAGCCAGCCGCTCGGCGCCGGCACGCCGCAACTTGGTCAGCGCCGCGGCTCGTTCGTTGAGCGTTGCGCGAGCCGCTTGCTCGCGCGTCTCCAGCTGACGAATGTCGAGGCCCGCCGAGTCGACGAGATCGAGCTCGGCGCGCGCCTCGTCGCCGGCGCGGATCACGTCGCCAAGCGAACTGCCGTACTTCTTCGTGAGCCGAAAGATCAGATCGCGGCGGCGACGCACTTCGTCGAGGCGGGCGGGGTCGAGCTCTACACCGGACTCGTACTCTTCCAACTCGCGCGCCAGCGACTCGAGGCCGTAGTACGCGGCGTCGTACGACTCCTGGAGCCTCGACAACGCCGGATCGATTCGTTGAATCGACGCGAGCTGTCGCGAGATCGATCCGAGCTTGGGAAGGACGCTTTCCTCTTCCCCATCGAGCGCGCCCGCGATGCCTGATGCCAGCGCGCGCAACTCTTCGGCGTGTTCGAGGCGACGCGCCTCGTCGTCCAGGCGAACATCCTCGCCTTCGGTGAGCTTCGCGTCGCTTACTTCCTTCACGACGTGCCGGAGATAATCCGCTCGACGCTCGGCCTCCGTGCGCCGCTTGGTCAGATCGGCAATCTCGCGAATGATCGACGCCAACTCTTCGTGTGACTGCCGCACTTCGGCGGCTGTCTCGGTGGCTCCGGCGAAGGCGTCGAGAATGCGCCGCTGCGCTTCCGGATCCAGCAGCGTTTGGGCTTCGTGCTGGCCATGGAGGTTTACCAGCTGTCGCCCGATCTCGGCGAGGAGACCGGCGTTTACCGTCGTGCCGTTGATCCAGGCGCGCGCGCGTCCGGGTGCGATTTCGCGCTTGAGGACGACGATATCTTCGTCGACGTCGATACCGTGCTCGTCGAGGGCTGCCCGAATTTCCGAACGATCGCTCACGTCGAACACGCCCTCGACAGTCGCGCGGTCGGCACCAGTGCGGATGAGATCCGCCGACGCGCGCTCGCCGAGGAGGAGGCCGAGCGCGCCAACGATGATCGACTTCCCTGCCCCTGTCTCTCCGGAGAGCACGTTGAATCCGCGCGCGAGCGGCAGCGTCAACGTCTCGATGATCGCGAAATTCTTGATCCGGAGCTCGGTCAGCATCTAGGTCGATCCGTCTCGCTCGGCGAGTCCACCCCAGCCGAGCTTCTGGCGCAGCGTGTTGAAGAAGCCCGTTCCCGGAAAGCGAATGATCAGCACACCGCGGTCGGCGCGGCGCACGCTCAGCGTCTCGCCGGTAAGAAAGCTGGTGCCGACCTGACCGTCGACCGTTACCAAAAGCTCCTCGGGACCAGCATCCGCTTGCAACGTCACCTCAACGGTCGCCGGCAAGATGACCGTGCGGATCGCCAGCGTGTGCGCGGACACCGGCGTCACCACGATCGACTCGAGCGTCGGGAACACCACCGGGCCGCCGGCCGAGAGACTGTACGCCGTCGAACCCGTTGGTGTAGACAGCACGACGCCGTCGGCGCCGTACGTCGCGATCGGCTCGCCGTTGGCGGCGACAGCCAATCGCACGACGCGAGCGAACCCTCCCTTGTGCAGCACGACGTCGTTGAGCGCAATCCAGCTGCGGCGTTCCGTGCCGTGGGCGTCCATGACGCGCGCATGGAGCGCCATGCGTGATTCGGCGACATAATCCCGACGCGCGAAGCGCATCAGCGCGTTCGACAGCTGGTCGGCATTGCAGCAGGTGAGGAACCCCAACCTGCCAAGGTTCACGCCGAGTATCGGAACAGGGTGCGGCGAGATGATGCGGGCGCCGCGAAGGAGGGTGCCGTCGCCGCCGAGCGTGAGCAGTGCGTCGAGCGCCGACGGATCGTCGAGCCGGCGGCCACCGGCGACATTGTGGAGCTCCTCCTCGTAATTCAGCTCGAGATTGAGCGCGGGAGCGAGGTCGCCCAGCGTTCGCAGCACCGCCGGAAGGTCGCTATAGCCGAGGTGCCCGACGACGCCGAGGCGGATCACCCGGCCATCGCCTCGCTCTCGTGCAGCGCGCGAACCCGCTCCGCAATCCCGGCCGCGTCGAGTCCGCAGGCCGCGAGCTGACGAGTGCGCGGCGCCGCGTGGACGATCCGATCAGGCACTCCGTGCACGGACACGCGAACGGACGCGTCGTGCCGTGCGATGACCGTGGAGATGAAGGCACCGAACCCGTTCACCACCGTTCCCTCTTCGACGACGAGCACGTGCTTATGGTCGGCGAGGATCGCCGACAACGTGACTTGGTCGTACGGCTTGAGGAAGCGGCAATTCACGACGGTGACGTTGATCCCCTCGCCGGCGAGTTGCTCGGCTGCCTGGAGCGACGGCAGCACCATCGTTCCTACGGCGAAGATGGCGAACTCGCTTCCACGGCGCGGAACCTCCCAAGTGCCGTACGGCACCGCATCAATCGCGGCGGCCGCGCGCGGACGATCCGGCGCCGCATCACGCGGATACCGAATGGAGAACGGGCCTTCGCGATGGTCGATCGCGGTGCGCAGCAAGCCGAGCATCTCCTCGCCGTTCTTCGGTGCGGTCACGGTCATCTCGGGAACGGCGAGCATGTAGGCGATATCGTACAGCCCCATGTGCGTCTCACCGTCCTCGCCGACGAGCCCCGCGCGATCCATACAGAAAATCACGGGTAGCGACTGAATCGCGACGTCGTGGACGATGCCATCAAAAGCGCGCTGAAGGAAGGTCGAGTAGATGGCGACCACCGGTCGAACCCCGCGAGTAGCCAGCCCCGCGGCGAATGTGACGGCGTGTCCCTCGGCGATGCCGACGTCGAAGAATCGATCGGGGAACTGTTTCGCGAACCCGTCGGTTCCCGTGCCGCTCGGCATGGCCGCCGTGATCACGACAAGGTCCTTGGCCTCAGCACCCAACTCGACCAACCCCGTTCCGAAGATCTTCGTATAGCCGGGATTCGCCGTCGACGGCTTTCGCTGAGCGCCGGTCGCGGGATCGTGACCCGGCGGAAGCGCGTGCCATTTCTCGAAACTCTTCTCGCCGGCGGGAAATCCTTTGCCCTTCTGCGTGATGACGTGCACGAGACGCGGGCCTTTGAGCGCGCGCACCGCGGCGAAGGTATCGACCAGCCCATTGATATCGTGGCCATCGATCGGACCGAAGTACCGGAAGCCGAGCTCCTCGAACAGCACGCCCGGCGTGAGGAAGGTTTTGACGCTTTCCTCCCACTTTCGAACGAGGGTGCTGATCGACGACAGGGGCCCCGGCGCGTGATCGACGAACTCACCGATCGCCGAGCGAACCCGATTGTACAGCGAGTTTCGCTGAATCGAGTTGAGGTACTTCGACATTGCGCCGACGTTCGGCGCGATCGACATCTCATTGTCGTTCAGAACGACGACGATGTCGCGTTCGGAGTGGCCGGCGTTGTTCAAGCCTTCGTAGGCGAGTCCGGAGGTGAGCGCACCGTCACCGAGGATAGCGACGACCTTGAAGTCCTCGCCGCGCACGTCGCGTCCGGCGGCAATGCCGAGCGCCGCGGAGATCGATGTCGCGGCATGTCCGGCGCCGAAGGTGTCGTATTCGCTTTCGCTGCGCTTGAGGAACCCGGAGACGCCGTCTTCCTGACGAAGTGTCTCCAAGCGCGCGTTTCTACCGGTGAGCAGCTTGTGCGGGTACCCCTGGTGGCCAACGTCCCACACCAACTGATCGCGCGGCGTGTCGAACGCGTAGTGGAGCGCGACGGTCAGCTCGACGACACCAAGCCCCGCGCCGATGTGGCCCCCGGTTCGGGAACAGACGTCGACGAGACGCGCGCGAATGTCCTCGGCGAGTCGGGGCAGGTCGTCGCGGGCCAAACCGCGCAGGTCGGCGGGGAGCTGGACTCGGTCGAGGAGGCTCATGCGTTTCGCATTGGAAAGCTAGCGACGAATCAGGACTCACGCTCGACGACGAATCGGGCCAGGGTCTCGAGCTCGCGAGTCAGAATCCCTACGTGTTCAAGCACCCCGCAAGCTTCATCGACCAGTGTTTCCGCTCGTTCGGCGGCCGGTTCCAGCCCCAGGAGCGACGGATAGGTCACCTTATTGAGGTCCAGATCACGCTTTGCGGTCTTTCCAAGCCGCTCAGTCGTTTGTGTGATGTCGAGCACATCGTCGGCAATCTGGAAGGCGAGCCCGATTGCTTCGCCGAACTCCGCGAGGGCGTGGAGTTGCTCCGGCGTTCCGCTGGCCGCCATGCCGCCGATCAACGCGGATGCACGAATCAATGCGCCGGTCTTGCCGCGGTGAATCCGCTCCAGACCATCGAGGTCGAGACGGTGCCCCTCACTTTCGAGGTCGAGCAATTGTCCGCCGATCATGCCGCCCGCGCCCGAGGCGATCATGACTTCGCGCGCCACCGCCGCTGCGTCTGCCGGCGCGAGCCCGACAGCCATCGCGCCATCGAAGGCCGTTTGCGCGGCGAACGGCACCATAGCGACGCCGGCGGTTGTCGCGATTTGCTCACTGAAGGCGCGATGCACCGTCGGTCGACCGCGGCGAACGTCGTCGTTATCCATGCACGGCAGATCGTCGTGGATCAGCGAATAGGCGTGCACGATCTCCACGGCGGCCGCGAGTCGCGAAGCGTCGCCTCGGCCGCCGGCAGCGCGGTACGATGACAGCAACAGCAGTGCACGAAAACGCTTTCCGCCGCCGACGAGGCTATATCGAACCGCCTCGCGCAGTGTCGTCGGGAAGCCGGCAGTACTCTCGCACGCTTCGACGAGTGCACGGTCCACCGCCGCCCGGTCTGCCGACCAGTCGATCATCCGGCTTACTCGGCGTCGGTGACGCCGAAGGTCCCGTCGGCGCGCTCGACGAGTCGTTGCACGGTGGCTTCGGCCGTGGCCAGTTCCGCCGCGGCGGTGCGCAGATGCTCGATGCCTTCCTCGAACAGCGACAGCGCTTTCGCGAGGTCGACGCTTTCGGCGTCGAGCTCGGAGGCGATCTGCTCGAGGCGCGCGAGGCGCTCTTCGAACGTCAGGGTGCGGGCTCGTTTCGCGGCCATGCTTTGGCGGGAATGGTGCCGTCGCGCAACACGAGATCGAACGGCATGTCTTCGCTGAATTGCGCGGCGGTGGTCAGCGCCCGACCGTCGGCTCCGCGCGCGACGGAGTAGCCACGCGCCATCGTCGCGAGCGGGCTCAGAGCGTGAAGCCGTCCGGAGACACGCTCGAGCGATGCGCGCCGGGTGCTCGTCTGGCGCACAGCCGCGGACACCAGATCGCGCGCCGCGTGTCGGAGATGGTCGTAGTCAGCCGAGAACTTGGCGGCGATTGACGCTTGCAGCCGGTGTGCGGCGCGGCGTAACTCGGACTCGAGCTCCGTTTTGGACAGCGTCGCTGCCTCGGCGGCCGCGGAGGGCGTGGGCGCCCGGTAATCGGCGACGAGATCGCAAATCGAGAGATCCACTTCGTGGCCCACGGCGGAGATTGTGGGCGCGTAGCAAGCTGCCACGGCACGTGCGACCCGCTCGTTGTTGAACGCCCACATATCTTCGCGCGATCCACCGCCGCGGCTCACGATTACGAGATCCGCGCCGCGCCAGCGATTGATCTGATCGAGCGCATAGCACAACTCGTTCGGGGCCGCGTCTCCCTGCACCGCCGCGGGCACGACGACGAGCCGGACCTGGGCCCGACGCCGTCGAATCACGGCAATGATGTCGTGCAGGGCCGCGCCGTCCGGGCTGGTGACGACCGCAATCACGCGTGCGAATCGCGGCAGCGCACGCTTTCGCTCGGGCGCGAGCAGGCCGTCGGCTGCGAGGCGTGCCCGGGTGACCTCGAGCGCCTTGCGACGAAGTCCGTCACCCTCGGCCTCGAGGCGCACGATGGTGAATTGCATCTCGCCGCGCGCCGGATACACAGTAAGTCGCCCGAAGGCGGCGACGAGCATTCCGTCGTCGGGCGGGGCGGGAATCCGGCGCTGGTCCCGGTTCCAGACGACGCAGCGAATCTGCGCCCTGGAGTCGCGCAGCCCGAAATACCAATGTCCGTTGCGGTGCGCCTTGAAATCGGTGATCTCGCCGCGCACCCAGATCGGAATGAACGCGCCCTCGAGAATATCGCGCGCGGTTTCCGTCAGCGTGGAGACGGCAATCGCCGCCTCGGCCGTCTCGCCGGGATAGGTCGCCGAACCGACGTAGCTTGGCAGCGGCTCTTCGACGAGGCGTTGGGGGGGCGGGAGTGGTGGCTCCGCCGCGGGAAACAACTCGAGCTCCGACGCGGGCTCGGAGCGAGCGCCACGTCGCGCCGTCACGACGAAAGCTGCTCCGCGGCGCGAACGGTGTTCGTCATCAGCATCGCGATCGTCATCTTGCCGACACCGCCAGGCACCGGCGTGATGAGCGACGCCACTTCGCTCACCGGGCCAAACGCGACGTCTCCGACAAGGCGCGTGCCGCTCTTCTTGGTCGCGTCGGAAATGCGATTCATGCCGACGTCGATCACCACCGCGCCCGGCTTCACCATCTCGCGCGTCACCATCTCGGCGCGGCCAACCGCGGCGATGAGGATGTCGGCATCGCGCGTGTGATGTGCCAGGTCGCGTGTGCGGCTGTGACAGATCGTGACCGTCGAATCAACTCCGGGTTGCACCATGAGCGCCGCCATCGGCTTGCCGACGATGTTGCTTCGCCCAATGACGACGCAGTTTGCACCGGCGGTTGGGACGCCGTGTGCCTGGAGCATGTATAGCACCCCGGCCGGCGTGCACGGCGCGAAGCCGTCACGCTCGCCGATCAAAAGCTTGCCGACGTTCACGGGATGGAAACCGTCGACATCCTTGTCGGGACGAATGCGACGCACCACCGCGTCGGAGTCGAGGTGTTTGGGCAAGGGCATCTGCACCAGAATACCATGAACCGCTGGATCCGCGTTCAGACGATCCACGATCTCGATTAGTTCAGTCTGCGAGATGTTGGCGGGCCGGCGAATCGTCTCGCCGTTCATCCCGAGCTCGACACACGTCCGCTCCTTGGAGCCGACATACACCGCGCTCGCCGCATCGTCGCCGACAAGGACGACAGTAAGTCCGGGCGTGACGCCCCGTGCCTTGAGCGCTGCGACACGCGATGCGACGTCGGCCTTCACATGCTCAGCCAGCGCCGCCCCGTCGATGATGTTGCTCTTCTCGGCCGCCAAGGAGGGAGCCTTTCCGTTACCGAGCAAAGTCTACCGCCCTCGTTTCACGAATGAGTACCACTTTTATTTGCCCAGGATACTGCAATTCCGCTTCGATCCGGCGCGCGATC
>Ga0105245_10004694_pt1 | contig 12080 bp, 10 predicted proteins | sample KBSM54metaG_FD_81523 | JGI IMG/M metagenome (GOLD analysis project Ga0105245, IMG submission 81523) | Miscanthus rhizosphere microbial communities from Kellogg Biological Station, Michigan, USA - KBS M5-4 metaG | ecosystem: Host-associated > Plants > Roots > Rhizosphere > Soil | place...
GCGAAACTGGAAGCCATCATCAAGAAACTCGACCCGGCATTGAAGAAGCTGCAAGAGCGCAAATCACCTGACAATGACTGGGTCAAAAAGCTAACCAAAGAACAAAAACGTTTGATGGCCAAGGCGATGACTTATTATCATGACGTCGCAAAGTACAACGCAGCAACCGTCGCTGTGGTTGAGGCAAACGCCGCGGTTGAAAATGCCGAGCGGCCCTTGAAGAAGTTGCTTCATGATGCGGACCTGAAGGCTCTATGTTTTTCCGGTGGGGGTATACGCAGCGCCAGCTTTTCTCTGGGTGTACTGACAGAACTGGCAAGATTATCGAGTTCCGACGATCCGCACGATGATGTCCCGCGCGGGATACTGGGCAGCATCGATTACGTTTCGACCGTTTCTGGAGGTGGGTATACCGGAAGCTGGTTAACGGCGTGGATCAAGCGTCACCCATGCGGGTTTGCTGGCGTAATCCGAGAAATTGCCGGGCTGCCGCCGACCAGTGTCGACCCCGAACCGGCCCCGCTGAGGCACCTTCGTGACTATACGAGTTATCTCGCTCCGCGTGCAGGATTGTTCTCCTTGGATTCCTGGACACTGGCGGCAATTTTTCTCAGGAACTTGCTGTTAAATTGGACCATCCTCATTCCCCTGTTTGCTGCGGTGCTGCTGATACCGCTGCTCAGCGTTTTTATTTTCACTTGTCTCGCGACCGGTGATCTTATGGGGGCTCATCGGCCGCTTCTCGCATTCGCCATCGCCGGTGCTGCATGGGCTTTATTTTATGTTTCTCGTTTCTTGCCGGGAAATTACAAAGTTCAGCCGGCAAAGACACGTTTCTTTCTCAATGTATGGCTGCCCTTGCTGATTTCCGCCTGGAGCATCTCTGCCTACTGGCTCGTCAACTACAAACAACATGGAGATTCATGGACAAATTTCCTTCACGACCATTTTTATTTCTTCTGGCTGGTCTGCTTCATCGCTGAGGGTCTATCGTTAGCAGGGCGCATTTTCGTCACGTCCCGGCAGGGAAGGGATGGTTTTGCACGATCTTGGCGGAACATATGGCTTCTGCTGTTGGTGGCTGTAGCCAATTCAGCATTCGTAGCCTACCTGCTTTGGTTGGTCTCCACAAAGCTTGGCCCTCTTCTTCTTGCCGAAACAGACAGTTTTTACCTGTTTACGGTCGTCGCTGTTCCCTTGGTGTGGTTAACCTTCATGCTGACAGTTGTGGTGATGAACGGTATGAGCGCACAGATTGATGCGGAAGAGAACAGGGAGTGGTGGTCGCGCTCTGGCGCCGTTATGATGATCGGCACTGCCGTGTGGCTGGCGTTTCACGGAATTGTGCTTTATAGCTGGCCAATAGCGCAGGCTTTCCAGGTTTTATCAGGAAATAAAGTGGCACCCACCACAACGGTCAGCATTCTGGCCACCGGCCTGGGTGCGATCGCGAGCTTTCTTGGCTATAGCCCGGCAACGTCCGCCAATAAAGCCAAAGTTGATACCACAAAGCTGAGCGGCATAAAGCAATTTCTTTCCAAAAGAGATCTGCTGATACCTGCGCTCGGGACCTTATTTTTCATCATTTTGGCCATCGCATTGGCCAACCTAAATACAGTAATTATCGATTGGATAGGAAACATATTGTTTTCCGATCCCGAGGACCTGTCGAATAAGTTGTGGGCCGGCTCGATTGAGTTGGCCGCCCTTGCGGCCATTGCATTCTTTGCCAACTGGTTCATCAACGTCAACACCTTTTCTTTGCATGGCATGTACCGCATGCGATTGATCCGCTCCTATATGGGAGCTTCCAACACAGCTCGCAAACCGAACCCTTTTATCAATTTTGATCCTGCCGATAATATGGCCATGCAAGATGCGCCGAAAAACCCACATGCCCCCATACACATCGTGAACATGGCCCTGAATATGGTGGCGGGGAAGAAGCTAGCCTGGCAGCAACGCAAAGCCGAATCCTTCACTGTGAGCGCGCTTCATTCCGGCAGCTACAGAGTCGGATACCGGCCGACTGCAAAATATGCCGGCGACCGCGGTATCACCCTGGGAACGGCCATGGCCATCAGTGGAGCGGCGGCAAGCCCAAACATGGGATATCACTCCTCACCAATTCTCACCCTCGCCATGGCTCTGTTCAATGCGCGCCTGGGATGGTGGCTGCCAAATCCCGGCGCAGCAGGTGAAAACATTTATGGGAAAAATAGTCCTCGATATTCTGTCCGGCCACTGCTGTTTGAGAGTTTTGGCCGCACCACGGATGACAAGCCCTGGATATACCTTTCTGACGGCGGCCACTTTGAAAACCTTGGCCTCTACGAAATGGTAATGCGGAGATGCAAAACCATTATTGTTGTTGATGGTTCAGCAGATTCTAAATTTACCTTTGAAGATCTTGGGAATGCATTGCGGAAAATCTACATTGATTTTGGCATCCCGATCGATTTTGACCCTGCGGTCGCGCTTGTGCCTGGCTCGCAGAAAACCAACCATCACTGTTTCATAGGGGAAATCAAATATAGCTGCGTCGATGAGGGTGCGATGCTAGGGAAACTGATCTACATAAAGGCTTCATTGAACGGAAACGAACCAGCCGACGTGGCCGAGTACTACAAGAACCATGCAGATTTTCCGCATGAGCCCACATCTAACCAGTTCTTCAACGAGGCGCAGTTCCAGAGCTACATGCGGCTGGGCAGCCACATTGTGCATGAAATAGTGGAGCCGCCAAAAGATGAAGTGGTAAAAAAAGAGCCGGGAAATGTCTTTTCAATGGAGCCTTTCTTTATGACCGGTTTTGCTAATTGGATGGCGGGGATTTTCAAACATCAGCCTTCCGCAGCTCCGCCGGAAAAACCGGGCGCTCAGGAACCGGAAATAGCTATGACGCTGGGACAATTTTATGAAAAAGCCGTTGCACATTCGAAATGGAAACAAAGCGATGAGAGGACACCATAAAATGTCGAAGAAGATTGTTGCCCGGCTGTTGACCCTGATCTTGATGTGCAGTTCTGCGTTGGTGGCCCAGCAGGATTCCTGAGCCGTAAAAGTAGGGGAACGCAGAGGCTTCTTTCGAGCCGATGTTGGGTCAGTGAATGGTCTTCATCTTCCGTGACATGTAATCCATCAGCAGGTACTGCCCGAGGTTTTGCGGCGTGGTGAAATAAGCTTTGCCTTTGCACATGGCCGTGACTTTCTGGACGAACTGGACCAGACCGTAGTCGGAAGCCAGCATAAAAGTATTGATCATGATGCCGGAGCGCTTGCAGCGGGAAACTTCTTCCAGCGTTTGGCTCACCACCAGCGGATCGAGCCCGAAAGCATTCTTGTAGATCCTGCCATCTTCCAGCGTCAGAGCCGAAGGCTTGCCGTCAGTGATCATCACAATCTGCTTCATGTCTTTGCGCTGGCGTTGCAGGATGCGCTGGGCCAGCCGCAGGCCTTCACGCGTGTTGGTGTAATACGGACCAACTTTTACGCGAGCCAGTTGCGAGATAGGCATCTCTTCCGCAGAATCGTGAAATAGCACAAGAGATAGAGAGTCGCCCGGATACTGCGTGCGGATCAGGTGGGAGAGCGCCATGGCCACTTTTTTGGCAGGCGTGAAGCGATCTTCACCGTAGAGGATCATGCTATGCGAGCAATCGAGCATGACCACCGTGGCGCAGGATGACTGATACTCGCACTGATGCACCTGAAGATCAGAGTATTCGATATTCAGCGGGAGATGCAGACCTTCACGCTGGATTGCAGCAGAAAGCGTTTCGGTGATATCCAGATTCATGGTGTCGCCGAACTCGTATTGCTTGGACGCGCCGCTGGATTCAATCCCGGTAGCCAGGTCGCGCGTGTCGTGGCGGCCGAAGCTCGAGCGGCCAAGCGAACCCAGTAAATCGCGCAGCGTCTTGAAGCCGAGAAAGTCCAGGCTCTTGTCTGTGATCTCAAAGCGTGCGTTGGTCTGCGCTTCGCCGGTTTGTCCAGGCGTGGTGGACTGGCGCGAAGGATCGTGTGGCTGGTCTACCGAAATAAGTTCTTCCTGCTGCATGCGCTCAATCAGGCGCTCGATCAGCTCTTCCATCGTCCCGTCGGCTTGCATCTGCTCCAGGCGCTCGCGCATTTCGTCGTCCAGGAACTCGCCCATTTCCAGGGCCTGCTGGATGGCCTGGCGCAACGCGTCGAGCGAGTGCTCATCCAACTGCTGAAAATACATGGAATCGCTCTGGAAGCCCGACTCAAGCATGTAATCCGACAGCGCGCTGAGCAGGTCTTCCAAGCTCATTTCGTCGGCAAGGTCGGCAACGTATTTGGAGTAGCGTGTATATTTCATCTGCAAGCACTCAGCAGTCAGCAATCACCATTCAGCCAGCAAATGGCAATTAGCGATTAGCCCAAGAAAACTGGACTCGCCGCGAATCAACGCGAAACACGCAAATCATATTCAAGGTTTGATTCGTGTTCATTCGCGAAATTCGTGGCTACTCCTTTTTGATCTGCGTTCATCTGCGAAAATCTGCGGCGAAGTTCTTTGCTCTCCGTCCAGAACTAATTGTACGGCCGACGATTCCGCATCGGCGGCGGTTCATCATCGCCGCGCTCAAATGGTCGCTCCTGCCGTTTCGGTTGTTTATCTGCGGCGAAGACGCGTTCTTCTGAGCGGCCAATCCTGCGGTGCGCGTGCAGGCCTTCCAGCACGAACTCCGCAGCAGAAACCAGCACCTCAGGCCGTTCTTTTGACTTGATGCCGACCGGCGCCAGCTTATCCGTGAGGCCCTGAATATTCTTCAGGCCCTCCAGAACTTCATGCGCGCTGGCCGTGTCGGAAAGTTTGATTTCGCCGCCGAGTTCAAACCATTGCACCACCTGCTGCATGTTCAGGTCTTTGAAATATGTGTCGTATGTTTTGGCGACAGCGGTGCGAATCAGCTCACGGGCAACCGTATCGGCACCGCGCATCTCGCCTTCATATTCCAGTTCAAGCTTGCCGGTGATGGAAGGCAGCGCGGCGTAAACGTCGCCAATGCGCGGTACGATAGTTTTTTCTCCGCTGCGCACCGCGCGCCGCTCGGCGTTGGAGATTACGTTTTCAAGAACGCTAATCGGCAAACGCTGGCTCACGCCGCTACGCTTATCGATTTTCTTGTCTTCACGGGCCAGGAATGCAACGCGCTCCACCACTTCGCGGACATACTTCGGAACGTGCAGTTCCAGCCCATCGCGATGCAGCCACGCTTCCTGCTCCGTGATGCTGATGCCTTCTTCTAGCGTGCCGGGATAATGCGTGCGAATCTCCGAGCCAATGCGATCTTTGAGCGGAGTTACGATCTTGCCGCGCGCCGTATAGTCCTCAGGATTTGCGGTGAAGACCAGCGCCACATCGAGAGGTAGGCGCAGAGGGTAACCTTTGATCTGGACATCGCCCTCTTGCATGATGTTGAACATGCCGACCTGAATTTTTCCTGCCAGGTCGGGCAGTTCGTTGATGGCGAAGAGTCCGCGGTTTGCGCGGGGAAGCAGGCCGTAATGCACGGTCATCTCGCTCGATAGATCATGCCCACCACGTGCGGCCTTGATGGGGTCGACATCACCAATCAGATCAGCGATAGTCACATCGGGCGTTGCAAGCTTCTCTACGTAGCGATCGTCGGGGGTTAGATACGCGATCGGCGTGTTGTCGCCTTCGCGCGCAATCAGCTCGCGGCAGCGCTTGCAGATGGGTTCGTAAGGGTTATCGCGAATCTCGCAGCCGGCAACGTACGGCAGCTGCGGATCGAGCAATGTGGTTAAAGCACGCAGAATACGGCTCTTGGCCTGTCCGCGCAGGCCGAGCAGAATAAAGTTGTGCCGGGAAAGAACGGCGTTCACCAGTTGGGGAACGACCGTATCTTCATAGCCAATGATGCCGGGAAAAATAGTTTCGCCGCTGCGCAGGCGTGCAATCAGATTTTCGCGGAGTTCATCTTTCACCTTGCGCGTGCGCAGCCGCTGCTCAGAGAAAGAACTTTTCCTGAGCTCGCCCAGAGTCGGGGGAAGATTCATGAAGGGCCTCTGAAAATAATTATACGCTGAGAGTTCCAGGTTGATGGCCAGAAGGTGAGACCGACAGAGCGCTAATCAATGCACGTGCCCGTTGCCGCTGGCCCGCTGGCGCACGCGCAAGCTGTTTTCTATTTTGGGAATTGTGGCGCGGTAATACTCCGTAAGGATCTCCACGCGTTCCGCTTCCGACTTCATTTCCAGCAGGGTCTGTTTAAAGTCCAGGTCCACCGGCAAATCCTGCGCCAGACGGTAAGAGAGAAGAGCCGCGTCGCGATCGACTTCAACGCTTTGGCCCATCACGGCAAAAAGCTGCTCATGCAACTGGACAACGGTGTCTGCGGCGCCCTTGCTCACAATGGAAGGCTCGTCGTCAAAAAAAGAGACTTCAGCCTGAAGGAAAGAGCGCTCCTGGTTTACCTGAATGATCTCAAAGCGCTGTGTGCCTTCAGCGGCAATGTCCATGCGTCCATCTTCATATTTCTTGATTATGGTGAGGATCTTGGCGGAGCAGCCGATAGCCGAAAGCGCGTTTTCTTTCGCGCGCACCATGCCGAATGGGCGCTCTTGTGAGAGGCACTCGCCGATCATCTCTTTATAGCGCGGCTCAAAGATATGCAGCGGCAGCGGTGCGCCGGGAAAGACAACGATTTCCAGCGGAAATAGCGGAAGCAAAGGCACGAAGTTTATTCTATAGCACAGTCAGCGGGTCAGCATTCAGCAGTCAGTACTCAGCATTCAGCCCTGAAATATTTTCGACTTCGCCGCAAAAACCTTTGAAACACGGAGGAAAGGAGGAAGCGGAGGAACCAAAGGAAATAAGAATTTTGGTTCTATTGCCCTCCGGTTCCTCTGTTCCTTTGTGTTTCAAAGGTTTGGTTTTCTGTTGGGACCACTATGCTGCTCCGGGGCTGAATGCTGAGTGCTGAGGATTGATCCCTTGACTTAAACGCGCTTACAAACTACAAAGCTGGCATGAAACTTGAAGGCAAAGTAGCTGTCATCACGGGCGCTTCCATGGGTATTGGTGAGGCGATTGCAAAGTTGTTCCTGCAGGAAGGCGCCAAGGTGGTGCTGTGTTCGCGTGATCTGGCGCGGACCAAGGCGGCGGAGCAGCGCATCGGCAGCGGCGCAAATACCTTGAGCGTCGCCTGCGACGTGACCAAGCGCGACCAGGTGGACGCGTTGATGAAGGCCGCAGTCGCAAAGTTCGGGCGCATTGATATTTTTGTGAACAACGCTGGCTTTGGATTGAATGATGCCGTCGCGGACATGGACATGGCCGAGTTCAGAAGAATGTTCGAAACGAATCTGTTTGGCGCGGTTGAGTGCATGCAGGCCGTGATCCCGCTTATGCGGCAGCAGGGCGGTGGCGACATCGTAAATATTTCATCAGTGTCAGGCCACATCGCAACGCCATATATGTCCGGTTACGCCGCCACCAAGCACGCGATGAATGCCATCGGCAAGGCGGGCCGCATGGAACTGCTGCGGCACAACATCAACGTGCTTACGGTCTCTCCCGGCTATATTGCCACGGACTTTGTGAAGAACATGGTTAAAGGCAAACACTCTGAGCGTGTGGGATCGTCAGTGAAATACGCCGTGACGCCCGATGTTGTAGCCGACGCAACTTTGCAGGGCCTGCTCAAGCGCAAAAGGGAAGTGATTGTACCGAAGTTTTACAAATGGTTCATTAAGCTCTATCAAACGTCGCCTAGCGCGGTGGAGCGTGCGATTCGCAAGAGGCTGAAGCCGACGTCGCAGGTGATGGCGGAGGCAGCGAAGAAGTAGTTTCTCTGAAATCCCGAGCGCAGCGAGGGAACCCTTTGATCTAGAGAACCCGTGGCACGCGAATTGACGCGAAAATCGCGAATTTTTACTGAAGCGAATGGAGCTATAGGGCAGCTGTTCTACTCGAATTTATCTTTTCCCATTTAGTTCTTTGCTATCGCCAACTCACAGCAAGAAATTCGACCTTGTGCGTTCTCTGCTTGAGATGGGATTACCTTTGCGCTGGTTCATAGCGTGGTTTCTGTTTGGGATGTCAGCGGGCGTTATGGCCGTCAACAAGATGACGGTTTGTTCGTGGATGAGGCGCAAGAATCCGGCTGCAACGATCTCTATTGTGGGTGCATGCCTGGGCGCAGCAGGCTGTTTCGTGAGCCCCCTGCCTTGGCTGAACAAAGCATGGTGGCTGCCAACTATGCTTGATGTGGTGGGAGCGCCGTATCTCCTGATCATTGGCTGGATGGGAATTGAGAAATTGTTGAAGCGGTCGGAAGTGGCCGCGAAGTAACGCGAATGTACACGAATCGTCTCTTACTCCTGAACATTCGCAAGTGTTCGCCTCAACTCGCGCCAAACCTTGTATCCATCGATAGCGATCCCTCGCTCTGCTCGGGATTTCAGAAAAGCTATCCCAATTCCTCCAACATCCCCGTCATCTCCGAGAACGCGTGCTTATTGCCGGTACGCTTGGCGGCTTCAACACCGCTCTGGAGCATTTGTTTTGCTTCGGCGGTGCGGCCGTTGCGCTCAAGCGTCTGTGCGGCCATAAAGTAACCGTTCGTATAGTCAGGATGGAGTTCCAGCAGCCTCTTGAATTCGGCGAGCGCCTGTTCCGTCTGCCCGGCTTTGGAATATTCCATGGCGAGGCCATAGCGGGCAAAGGCGTCACCGGGGTTCTGTTCCAGAAATTGGGCAAGCATTTGCAGGCGGCTAGGCTCGGTCATTGAAGAAATCTAACATATTCGGGGGAATCGCTATCCGATTCAATAGCCGGTTGCACAGCGCACAGTGCACTGTGCAACCGCTCAGGTTTTTCTTTACTCCCAGGGTGTATGGCGCTAGGATTGGCTGTTGTGGCTTGTCCTTTTTTCTTCCCGACCGAAAGAATTTCCATCGGCTGGCCTTTTCCCGCGCGGTTGCCCCTGGGCGCCGGATTTGCCGGAACCTGCCATGCAGCAGAAGTAGAGACCACTCCCTCAGAAACTGAACTGCGCGATTTCTGCAATATGGGCTATGCCGGCGGCTGTCCTCATCTGCCCGCGAATCGTTGTGCAGATAACGTTCGGTTTGCCGTGGCGCGCGATGAAGAATCGCGGATCGTCCTGCACTACGTGAGCGAGCGTTTTCATCAGCCCGTGGAGTATGGCCGGCTTGAATACGATTGCCAGTCGCAGCGGTGGCTTGCGCCCATGCGCGACGTCTGCCTGCAACGCCAGGCCGAATGCTACGTAGAGGTATATCTTGAGAGGCGGCCCCGTAAGACCTAATTGGCACACACCCATAGATCCTCCGCCTCCGCGACACACCCTTCATGCGAAAATGACAATATGAATTCGAATGATGGCCGCGACACGCCCATCCACATCGTGCCGCCACGGGCCGTGAGTGAATCACAATCACAGATGGCGGAAGTGGTCCTGCCGAACGATGCCAATCCGCTGGGCAACCTGCTTGGCGGAAGGCTCATGCACCTCATTGATATCGCGGGCGCCCTCGCCGCGCACAGGCACTCGCACAGCCACGTTGTCACGGCATCCATTGACCACATTGATTTTCGGCGGCCGGTGCATATCGGCGATCTGCTGATTTTGAAATCTTCAGTCAACCGCGCGTTCAATACGTCCATGGAGATCGGCGTAAAGTGCTGGGTGGAAAACTATATTGCCGGGACTACGCAGCATGTGGCGTCAGCGTATCTCACGTTCGTTGCCGTGGACGCGCATGGCAAACACAAATCTGTACCCGAGGTAGCGCCGGAAACCGCCGAAGAGAAAAGACGCTATGAGGATGCGGGTCGGCGCAGAGAGCTAAGAAAATGGGAGCTGGGCCGGAAGAATGCGGTGAAGAGCTAGTACGACAGCCGTCGCACCCGAAAACCGATTCATCGCCGTTCCCGTATAATCAAGTTATACCTATGGCTCACGGACATCAGCACGGAGCCCAGCAGCAGGGACCATTCCCGCTGCCGGGAGTCAGCAACATCATTGCAGTGGGATCAGGCAAAGGCGGCGTGGGAAAGACCACTATCGCCGTGAATCTGGCCGTGGCACTGGCCAAAATGGGCTATAAGACCGGCTTGCTGGACGCCGACGTATATGGTCCCAACGTTCCGCTGATGATGCACACCAGCCAGCAGCCACGCGTGCTGAATGAGAACCTGATTGAGCCTCTGCAGAATTATGGAGTCAAGATCATCTCGGTGGGATTCCTGAATCCCGGTGACAAGCCAATCGTGTGGCGCGGACCGATGCTGCACCAGATTATCCGGCAGTTTTTACAGCAGGTGGTGTGGGGAGAGCTGGATTACCTTGTGGTCGATCTGCCTCCGGGCACCGGCGACGTGGTGATTTCGCTGTTTCAGACTGTGCCGCTCACAGGCGCGGTGGTGGTATCCACGCCGTCTGATGTCTCTCTACAGGACGGCCGCAAGGCCATTGAGATGTTCCGCACCGCGCGCGTCGATGTGTTGGGGCTGGTGGAGAACATGAGCCACTTCCTTTGCCCACATTGCCACCAGGAAATCGATATCTTCTCCAAGGGTGGAGTGGAACGCACGGCCCAGCAATTCGGCGTGCCTTTTTTGGGATCGATTGAGCTTGACCCTGAGATCCGCAAAGGCGGCGACGCGGGCCAGCCTCCGGCGCTGGCCGGCGAAAATGATCCTCACGCCAAGTCTCTCTATGACTTTGCCAAGCAGGTGCTGATGCGTCTGGCTGAAGTCAAGAGCAGCAGCGCGCCGGGGGACGTGATTCAGGTGCAGTAGAGGAGAGGCTCAGGTTCAACCGCATATTGGAATGGCCGTCACTAGATCAATAGAATCGACGGAAGCCGAGTTCAAACGGCTTTTGCATGCCGCTCAAGAAGATGCAACATCCTGGCATTCTGGCTTGCGGGTTCCCGCGGCAAGGGCGTAATCACACCACATTCTGATTACGACTGCGGTATGGTCGTCACCGACGAGGCGTTCGAGCCGTATCGAGAGAGATATGAGGATATCGGCAATCCTGACATAGAGGTCACCGTTTTTACCTTCGATCTATTCAGGCGGTACGCCACATGGGGCAGTCCAGAAGCCTGGGATCGTTACAACTTCGCCCATTTCAAGGCCTTGGTTGACAAGACCGGGGAGGCTCAGCCGCTGATCGAAGATAAGGCCACGATACCTTCGACCGAGGTTTCTACTTTTGTCGCCCGGGCGCTTGATCACTACATCAACCAGGTGTACCGATCATTGAAGTGCGTGCGCGACGGGCAGTATATCGGAGCACGATTCGAAGCTGCCGAAGGAATCAACCCACTCCTGGACGCGGTCTTCGCCCTCAACGGGCGCACACGACCTTATTTCAAATATCTCGAGTGGGAGTTCCGGCACTATCCTCTGCCAAAGTTAGGCATCGAACCTGAGGAGTTTGTAAGGGTTCTTTTTGAAATATTGATATCGGGCGATGTCACGATCCAGCAGGCCCTGTTTGACAGGATCGAGGGCTTGTTCCGCGCTGAAGGGTATGGGAGCGTTTTTGAATCGTGGTGCGGAAAGCTGACATGGATAAAGACATTTAGACCAGAAAGAAATGAGGTTTGGCACTCTCCCTGTCCAACTGCTACCTTGACAATACCTCACTAACATCCTTAAAATCTAACTAGCAGGAGTTCGCGAACTTTCTTTTAAGTTGCTGTAAATAAAACTCTTAGCACATTTTGGCTATGCCAAACCCAGGACAAATCGGCCCGCGTGAGCGGGAAATTCTCACCGCTATCGTGGAGACGTATATCTCCACTGGCGAGCCGGTAGGGTCACGCACGCTTTCACGCCACAACAAAGATGGCCTCAGTCCGGCGACGATCCGCAATGTAATGGCCGACCTGGCTGACAGTGGTTTTCTGGAGCAGCCACACACTTCGGCTGGGCGCGTGCCGACATCGCAGGCTTACCGGTACTACGTTGATCAGATTTCCGGCAAAGCGACAATCTCCGCAGCCGACCAGACGCTGATTTCAGACACGTTGCAGGGTACGGTGGA
>Ga0105245_10004695_pt1 | contig 12079 bp, 10 predicted proteins | sample KBSM54metaG_FD_81523 | JGI IMG/M metagenome (GOLD analysis project Ga0105245, IMG submission 81523) | Miscanthus rhizosphere microbial communities from Kellogg Biological Station, Michigan, USA - KBS M5-4 metaG | ecosystem: Host-associated > Plants > Roots > Rhizosphere > Soil | place...
CCCGGTGCGTCGGCGATGATCGCCCGACGACCCGACGGCAGGTAGAGGTGGCGGTAGGCCACATCGATGGTGATGCCCTGCTCGTGCTCAGCCTCGAGCCCGTCCGTGAGCATCGAGTAGTCGACCTCGCCCGGGGGGATGGTGGAGCCGCTGCGCCGGGTGTTGCGCGCGTAGTCGAGGACGTCGTCGGGGACGCTGTCGGTCTCGGCGAGCAGCCGGCCGATCAGTGTGGACTTGCCGTCGTCGACCGAGCCGCAGGCGACGATGCGCACGATGGGGTGCTGCTCGAGGGCAACCTCCTCGATGTGCTCATCGTCGGGGGCCGCTGCGGCGGAGTCCGCTGTCGTTTCGTCCAGGTTGTTCTCGGTGGTGGTCATCAGAAGTATCCCTCGGTCTTCTTGCTCTCCATCGAGCCGCCGCCCTCTCCGTCGATGAGACGGCCGGATCGCTCGGAACGGCGATCGACGAGCATCTCCTCGATCAGCGCGTCGAGATCCTTGGCCTGCGACTCGACGGCAGCGGTGAGCGGGTAGCAGCCGAGCGTGCGGAAGCGAACGTCCTTGATCATCGGCGTTTCGCCGTCCCGCAGCGGGTAGCGGTCGTCGTCGATCATGATGAGCTGGCCGCCGCGGTCGACGACCGGCCGGGGCTCAGAGAAGTACAGGGGTACGACCGGGATGTTCTCGCGCTGGACATAGCGCCACACGTCGAGCTCGGTCCAGTTGGACAGCGGGAACACCCGCATCGTCTGGCCCTCCGACAACTCGGTGTTGGCGGTGCGCCAGAACTCCGGGCGCTGCTTGCGTGGCTCCCACCGGTGGCCGGGCTCGCGCAGCGAGAAGACCCGCTCCTTCGCCCGGGAGCGCTCCTCGTCGCGGCGGGCACCACCGATGGCCGCGTCATAGCCCCCCGCGTCAAGGGCCTGGCGCAGGGCAACGGTCTTCATGATGCGGGTGTACTCGTGGGTGCCGTGCGTGAACGGGGTGACGCCTTCTGCGCGGCCCTCCTCGTTCGTGTGCACCCGCAGGTCGAGGCCGAGCTCGGCGGCCGTGCGGTCGCGGAAGTCGATCATCTCGCGGAACTTCCATGTGGTGTCGATGTGCAGCACCGTGAACGGCACCTTGCCCGGCGCGAACGCCTTGACAGCGAGGTGCAGCAGGACCGACGAGTCCTTGCCGATGGAGTAGAGCAGCACGGGGCGGCGGAACGCACCGGCTGTCTCACGAAATATGTGGATCGCCTCGGCCTCGAGGGCGTTGAGGACGGCGTCCGGCGCGATCATTGCGTCGGCAGCAGTTGCCATGTGTGGATGACCTCAAATCGGGTGACAGCGATTTCTTCCGAGCCAACATTGTGCCTGGCAACACCCCGGCACGCGTAATTACCACCCAGATCCTCCGAATGACGGTCATGGACTGAGCGCAAGGTTGAGCCAGACGGGCACCATCGTCGCCGTACGTCCGACTTTCGTCCCTCTGCGTGGAGGCACATCTGATGAGCAGGCCAGCAACCACCCCGGCGTTCCTGTTCGACCTCGACGGGACCCTGATCGACAGCGTCTACCAGCACGTCACTGCCTGGCGGGCGGCACTATCCGACGCGGGGATCGATCTGCCCGTCTGGCGCATCCACCGGCGCATCGGGATGAGCGGCGGACTCTTCGTGGCGGCGCTCGGCCGGGAAACGGGCTCGCCGCTCGCACCGGAGCGGGCCGAATGGCTGCAGCAGCGCCACGCCGCTCACTACACCGCCGCCCTGCCGACCGTTGCTCCGCTGCCAGGTGCACGGGAGCTTCTCGCATCCTTGGACGAGCGCGGCATCTCGTGGGCCATCGCGACCAGCGGACGAGCCGCTACCGCTCGCCCGGCGCTCACCATGCTCGGACTTCCCGAGTCGACCCCCATGGTCACCCGCGACCAGGTGGCCTGGGCCAAACCCGACCCCGACCTGTTCCTGGCGGCCGCTGACCTGCTGGGCGTCGACGTCACGCGCACGATGATCGTCGGGGACAGCACCTGGGACATGCTGGCCGCACGCCGGGCCGGTGGACTGGGCGTGGGGGTCCTCACCGGCGGCTACGCCCGGGAGGAGCTCGAGCGGGCGAGCGCGTTCCGGGTGTACGACGACCCGGGCGACCTGTTGCTGCACATCGACGAGCTCGGCGTGCGGAGCATCTGACCACTCCGACCGGCGACCCAGGTTGTTCGCCGGGAGCGAAATCTGACGGCCAGGCGAGCCCAGTTGAGCGTTCGGCGACAGTTCGCTGCCAGTGCCCTGTCAGACCCGACGGCAAAACTGCTTGCTGCACCCCGCGAGGTTTCTCTACCGTCGTCAGTACGAAACCGTTTCGTTTCTACTACAACTAGGCACGAGGTCGTGATCATGCTTCCAGCCGGCGCTCCGGGCACTCACCCGGCAGCCGTCGAGGTCGACTGCCCGACCGCCGATGACGCGCGGGCGGGATGCTCGCGCAGCGCCGCACGCGAGTTCGCGATCTGCGATGCCGCGCTCGCGCTGCTCGGCGAGGTCGGCTACGACCGCATGAGCATGGACGCCGTGGCCGCACGGGCACGGGCCAGCAAGGCAACCATCTACCGTCGCTGGCCCGGCAAGCGCGAACTGGTGCTCGATGCCGTACGCACCCGGGTCGCCGACATCGTCGAGCCGCCGGACACGGGCAGCCTGCGGGGAGACATCATCGCCACGCTGCGCGTCATGGCTGAGGGCATCGGCGGCCAGGACGCCGCGCTGATGGCTGGTGTCCTACGGGCCATGCGCTCCACGCCGGAGCTCGCCGACTGCGTCCGCACTCAGGTGCTCGAGCAGAAGAGATACATCGGCCAGGTCCTCGTCGAGCGTGCAGTGGCGCGCGGCGAGCTGCCGACCGACGCAGACCCCGACGTCTGGCACGAGGTCGCACCCGCACTGATGTTCTTCCGCATCCTCGTCACCGACGGCCCCGTCGATGACGCCTTCCTGACTCACGTCGCCGACGACGTGCTTGTTCCTCTGCTGGCCCGCAGCGGCCAGGAATCACCCCGACAGGAGAAGAAGTGACCATCCCTGCCACACCCGCCGACGACACCACGCCGGCTGCCAAGACTCCCCCTCCCTCTACCCCGGCCGTCGACCCCAGACGCTGGCTCGCCCTGGCTGTGCTCGCGGCTGCCCAGCTGATGATCGTGCTCGACGCCTCGATCGTGAACATCGCCTTGCCGTCCGCGCAGGAGGACCTCGGCATCACCAACGCCAACCGCCAATGGATGGTGACGGCCTACACGCTGGCCTTCGGCGGCCTGCTGCTGCTCGGCGGCCGCATCGCCGACTACACCGGCCGCAAACGCACGTTCATCATCGGTCTGCTCGGCTTCGCCGGCGCGTCCGCTCTCGGCGGACTCGCCCCGAACCAGGAGCTGCTGTTCGCGGCCCGCGCCCTGCAGGGCGGTTTCGCCGCCCTGATGGCGCCGGCGGCGCTGTCCATCGTCACCGTGACGTTCACCGACCCGAAGGAGCGCGCCAAGGCCTTCGGTGTCTTCGGCGCACTGGCCGGTGGCGGTGCCGCGATCGGACTGATCGTCGGTGGCGTCCTGACCGAGTACGCCTCGTGGCGCTGGTGCCTCGGTGTCAACGTGCCGGTGGCGCTGATCGTCGCCGGATGCGCCATCCCGCTCGTGCACGAGAGCAAGGCGTCGGGCGACACCCGCTACGACATCCCCGGCGTTCTGCTGGCGACCACCGGACTCGTCTCACTGGTCTATGGCTTCACCGAGGCCGCCAAGGCGAAGCACCCGGAGAACCCGAACGACACCTCGGTGCAGGGCTGGGGCGCTGCCACCACGCTCAGCTTCCTCGGACTGGCCGTCGTGCTGCTCGTCGCGTTCGTCCTCTGGGAGCGGCGGGCCAAGAACCCGCTTCTGCCGCTGCGTATCGCCCTCGACCGCAACCGCGGTGGCTCCTACCTGACGTTCCTGCTCGTCGGCGCCGGACTCTTCGCGATGTTCCTGTTCCTGACCTACTACTTCCAGATCAACCTGCACTACAAGCCGTTGAAGTCCGGTTTCGCGTTCCTGCCGTTCAGTGTGGGCATCATCCTCACCGCCGGCGTCGTCGCGCAGCTGCTGCCTCGCTTCGGTCCGCGGCCGATCATGCTTCCCGGGCTCGTCATGGCAGTGGTCGGCATGCTGCTACTCACCCAGATCTCGGCCGACACGTCCTACGTCACGCACGTGCTGCCCGCAATGGTGCTCATGAGCGTCGGGCTGGCGGGCGTCTTCATCCCGGCGTCCAGCACAGCCCTGATCGGCGTCGGGCACCATGACGCGGGAGTCGCGAGCGCACTGCTCAACACCTCGCAGCAGATCGGTGGCTCGTTGGGCACAGCGCTGCTCAACACGCTGTTCGCCGGCGCGGTGACGAGCTACCTCGCCGACAACGTCACGAGCCCTGCCGACGTGGCGAAGTTCACGCCGTCCGCCTTGATCCACGGCTATCACGTCGCGTTCTTCTGGGGCGCCGTCCTGCTGTTCGCGGCGCTCATCGTGGCAACGGTGTTCATCAACGCCAAGAAGGACGACATCCCGCACGAGGAGGAAGCGGCGGTGATGGCCGCCTGACCCAACGACCCCTGGCCTGTCACGGCACGGTGACAGGCCAGGGTCGCTGGCCGTGTCCGCGCGCATACACGGTGAGATGTTTCCGCGGAAAACGGGAAACTCGACGGTCGAGTGTCGCGATTTCCCTTGTCCAGTGCGGTGCGGCCCCGCGATAGTCACCTCCGTGGCCGCACCGACCGTCGTCGGCCCGGAGAGCAGGCAGTGATGCGCTCGCGTGCGTCGGTGGTGACCACCCTCGGTCTGGTTGCGACGCTGGCCATGACCGTGGTCGTCGACGGTGCCTCCCCCGGCGCCGCGACCGCAGCCACGGCGAAGTCGGTGGCCCCCGGCGACGTGGTCGTGGGTTCGCTCACCCTGCACCCCTGCAAGGTTCTCAAGCACACCCTGTGCGGGAGCCTGCTGCGCCCGTGGGATCCCACCGGCGCCATACCCGGCAACGTCCGCGTGGGTTTCGCCCTCCTGAGGGCACGCGACCACAGCCGTCCCGCGAAGGGGACGCTGCTGCCGCGCGAGGGTGGCCCCGGCTACAGCACGACCGGGTCTGCCACGTACTACCGGCAGATGTACGGACGCATGCTCGACAGGCACAACATGCTGCTCGTCGACCAGCGCGGCACCGGACGGTCGCAGCCGATCGACTGTCCCGGGTTGCAGAACCCCACCGGTCCCTTCGACTACCCCGTTGCGGCGGGACACTGCGCGACAAGCCTCGGCGACAAGGCGAATCTCTATGGCACCGCTCTGTCCGCAGATGACGTCGCCGCGGTGATCGAGGCTCTCGAGCTCGGCAAGGTGGACCTCTACGGCGACTCCTACGGCACGTTCTTCGCGGCAGTCTTCGCCGGCCGACACCCCTCGATGCTCCGCAGCGTCGTGCTGGACGCGGCCTACCCGCCGACCGGTGAGACGGCGTGGTACCCGACCCAGGGCCCGGCGATGTTGCGATCGATCGACCTCGCCTGCCGGCGCACTCCGAAGTGCGCGGCCGCAGGTGCGACGACGAGCACGCTGCTGAGCCGGGTGCTCGCCGAAGTGCGGCACAAGCCCTATCACGGCACTGCCGCGGACGGTGTCGGCAAACGACGCCGCGTGCGGGTCGACGCCGAGGCGCTCGTCTCCGTGGCGTTCGGCGCGACCTATGGACCGGCCAACTACGAAGGCCTGCCTGGTGCGCTTCGCGCGGCCCTGCAGGGCTATCGCAAGCCGCTCGTGCGCCTGGTCGCGGAGAATCTCTACAGCGGCTCCGCGGGCGACGCCGTCGACTACAGCGAGGGCCTCGACGCGGCTGTCAGCTGCCACGACTACCCGCAGCTCTACGACATGACCGCCACTCCCGACGTGCGTCACGCGCAGTACGCCGACGCGGTGCAGGCGCAGATCAAGAAGAACCCGAGGATCTACGCGCCCTTCACCGTCGGGGAATACCTCAACTCCGACTGGGAGATGGCTGACTGGTGCCTCAACTGGCCGGTCGCACCTGCCGCCCATCCCGCAGGTCCCCCCGCGCCGCCGAGCGGCAGCTATCCCGATGTGCCGACCCTGGTGCTGACCGGAGAGTTCGACTCCATCACGACACCGGAGGAGGGTGCGCTGGTCGCCAGCGCCTTCCCGGCCGCCCGGCAGGTGCTCGTGGCCAACAGCTTCCACGTCACGGCCATCGGCGACACGGACAAGTGCGCCGTACACATCGTCCGACGCTTCGTCCGACACCCCCACACCGGTCTCACGGCTCACCGGCTCAGCTGTGCGAACCAGGTGCCGCCGCTGCGCGCGGTGGCCAACTACCACCGCTCATACCGCAAGGGATCGCCGGCTCACACCCGGCCAGGAAACGACGCCGCAGGCCCAGCGCTGCACGCCTCGGCCAGCGCCGTACGGACGGTCGCGGACCTGATCGGCCGGTGGTGGAACAACTACAGCGGCGCGGGCCACGGCCTGCACGGTGGCAAGTGGTCGTACACGGGTGACCGGGTCACGCACTTCAAACTGAAGAAGGTGCGGCTGAACCGCAACCTCGCGGTCAGCGGTCGCGTGACGTGGGCGCGCTACGGCCAGTCGGTCGTCGTCAGTCTCGACATCGTCCGGGTGCGGCCGAACGGTCACGTGGTCAGCGGCTCAGCCGTCAATGGCCACCTGGACTCACAGTGGGACAGCCGGGTGCTGGGTGCGCGCGCGGTCATTCGCGGGCGGCTCGGCGGTCATGCAGTGGTGGCACGCATGCGGGCACCGTAAGGGCCTTCGCAGCATCACCCGACCGACCGGCCGCCTCAACGGCGCCGGGCAGGGAATGTTCGATGTCTCGCGCCGCGGGGATGCGCCCGCGGATGCCCTAGAGCTTGCTGAGCTTGTTGTAGGGCGAGGCGATCCATTCCTTCTTCGCGCCGAAGTCCACGAGCACGCCAATCTCTTCCTCGACACACACGACCGATCCGAGGCCATGCCTGTCATGTGTCACCCGGTCACCGACGGCGTACTGCTCGATCGGCTGGAGGACGGGGGCTTGGAAGGGGCTACCGGGGTGATACCGACGGTGCCCGGCGCGGGGAGGCTTCATGGTCATGCGGTGGCCTTTCGCTTCTCATTGACCTGACGAACGCTGCCGGATGTTGAGGATTATCCACGAAGACTGTCATCCGCCAGTCTTCTCCCGCAATTACCTCGATTCTGCAACGACGCGCACACGACGACCCGCCCGGGGCGCCCAAGGGCTCCCTTCGCGGGGCGAAACCCAACTTTCGCATCGCTCGCACCGACATTCCCCGGCAGGACGCGTTGCCCGCCGAGCGGTACACCATGGGCAGGGTCCTGTCTCCGACTGGTGCCGGGCGAACGTTCGTGAGCCGGGGCGACGCGACCGTGTCAGTCCGCGTACGAAGTCCTCGGTGTTCGTAGTCTACGCCGATTCCCGGGTGCCTGCGGCCCGCTTCGAACTCCGATCCCCTTGAACCGCCGTTCAGGTGACGCGCTGGTGCTGGCCGGTTGCTGTCGAATCGCGCCGGCACAGCAGCCCCTCAGGAGCCGAGGACGGCCAGCCTGCTGATCGCGGTCGTGTCGAAGGTGCGAGGCGGGCTCGGCTCCGTCGTGTCGATGTGGACCCGCACAGTGCGGGTCTCGACAGGCGCCGGAAGCATGAAGAACTGCAATCGGTCCTTGACCGGGAGGTCCACGGCGGTGGCGAAGCTGACCGTGAACGCCGAGCCGTCATCGGTGGTGAACGTCGCGGCGGAGATGCGGCGGTTCTCCTTCCACCTGTCCTCGTTCCTGCCCGTCTTGTCGAAACCCGGGTCGAGTGCGAGACCGGTCATGGTGACGCGCCGCCCGAACGACACGGTGATCGTCTGACCGCTGCCATCGCCGTCCATGCGCCAGGCAGTCGAGGGATCGGTGTCGAGCATCGCCTTGGGCGGGTACTTCGCAGGGCGACCCTTGGAGTCGACACGCCCCTTCGAGCTGGGCGGAGCAGTGATGTCGGCGCCTCCGGCCACGTCTTTCTGGCCGGCGGGAAGCCCCGGTGCTGCGGTGCCGACGACGGCCGCCGCAGCAGTCTTCGCCGAAGCCGGTTCGCTGGGAGCGTCGGTTGGTGTGGACGCCCCGCCCGACTTCTTGCCGGTGTCGGCCGGCGTTGCTGCCGTTGCCGGATCGGGCGAATCCGCCGACAGCGCGTGCAGCGTGAAGGCAACCAACCCAGCGAGCACGACCGCCGTGACTACTACGACGGCAGCCACCGGAACGCCACGGTGGGAGCCGTGACCCGCGACGCGGGGATCGGCATCGTCGGTCGTCCACAGCGGTCTGTCCGCTGCGAGCCAGGGCAGCACCTGCTCATCCGTGGTCGCCGCCCGATGAGAGGGCGCGGTCGCCACGGGCGGCGGGTCGACGGCCACGGGCGGCGGGTCGAGGGGCGGCGGGTCGACGCGCGGGGGCTCGGCAGGTGCGGCGGACAACGGCGCACCGCAGGACGTGCAAAACCGAAGGCCGGCAACCAGGCGTGTCCCGCAGTGCGTGCAGAAGTTCATCATCGGTCCCGAGACGTCGGGTCCGTCTCCTGTCCCCGCGCCAGAGACAGTGCTCCGACCCGGCGAGCGAGCGGACCGAGCGACGGGCGCAGCTGCGGTGCGAGACCGACGGCGAGGAAGGCGGCGACGGCGGCCCAGAGGAGCGTCAGAAGGAACGCGCCCCCAGCCGAGGGTCCCCAGGATCCGTTGACGGCCACACCCTCGGTGGCCGTGGTGGTCGTCGTCAGCCAGACGCCGACGAGTGCGAAGAGGACCGAAAGGCCGACGAGCCACAAGGAGTTGCGGCGGGCGGCGGGCTGGGCCCGCTCCCGCAGGACCGACAGAAGGGCGGCGATGGCCCAGAAGGCGACCGCCCCGACGGTCAGCAACCAGAACCAGGCACTCTCCTGGGTCACATCGAGCAGGCCGACGGACTTGCCGGACGTGCCGGCAAAGGGGCTCAGGAAGTAGCCGAGGGGGTCGAGGCTGGCCGTGCCGCCCGCTGTTACCTGGCTCGACACTCCCATCCCGGTGAGCACGGCGTAGATCATCGCGTTGGGCAGCGCCACGAGCAGGCTGGCGAACGCCGCCGGCTTGCCCGTGTCAAGGGTGGTGAGGATCAGCACGACGCCGGCGATCGCGGTCAGCACCAGCGCGACGAGGCCGCTGAACGCGAGGGCCTGAACCGGACCGGCGGCCTGGTCCCGGATCCGGCGAACCTTCCCCGGCAGGATGTCCGGCCGCAGGGCAAAGGCCAGAACAGCCGCGCAGACGGACAGCAGCACTGCTCCAAAGAAGGTCCCGGCAACCGTCGCGTGGACCGAGTAGGTCTCCGTCGCGCCTTCCTCGAAGGGGATCGTCCCGCGACCGACGAGGCAGATGAGCAGCGCGAGCCCGCTGAAAGCCACCACGACGCGGGCCGTCTGCACGGCACAGTCCACGAGCAGGGTGGTCGGATGGCGGTCGAGCCACCGGGCAACAAGGATCGCGAGTACGCCGGCGCCGGCCAACGTGACTGTCAACGGCGTGAAGCCGATGTGCTGTGTCGGGCTGTCGGAGGCGTAAACGGCGTCGCCGCCGAGCGCACCCGCCGTCATGGTGAGGGTCCCCACGATCACGGCCTCGGCGCCGAGCTTGTACACCTGGCCGAGCATCTGGCCGACGAAGCTGATGGTGACCATGACCGACATCGCCACCAGCGCCACGCGACCGGCGCCCGGCCAGTCGCCGGCAAGCAGGGCCTCGGGGGCAAGCCGGGACAGCAACCCATCGGATGATGAGTTTGGCTCCCCTTGGTCGGTGGCTTGTACTCGCTGAGGTTGTTCCAATGGCGGTGACGGTTGCGGCGGAGCCCACGACGTTGTCGCGGGAGTGGTTGTGTCGGCGGGGGTGGCGTCGGACGTCCACCACGGTGTCGCGCCGCCGGTGGTCGCGTCGTCGGCGGGGGTGGGGTCGAACATCGTGGTCGGCGCTTCGGCGATGGCTGGCTCGTCGATGGTGGTCGGGTCGTCGACGGAGGTCGCCTCGTTGTTGGTGGTGAGCTCGTCGGCAGTGGTCGCCACCGGCGTCCCGCACTCGCCACAGAACCGGACGCCCGGCGCGAGCCTGGTGCCGCAGTTGCCGCAGAAACTCATGGTGCCCGCCCGATATCCGTCGTCACACGCCGCGACTCTACTGATGTCGGGTGATCTCGCGCCGCTGGGTGCGGCCCCGGGCAGGGACGAGGTCGAGGTGGCGTTCGGCGGCCAGTCGGCCCTCAGCGCGGATCAGCGGCGGCGAGCAACCCGCAGGATCATGCCGTCGTTGCCGGTCGTCACGACGACGCCGTCTCGGCGCAGTTGCGTGCGCTTGGGCTGGGTGGGGTCCGGCTGCACGTCTTCCGGGTCCTCGAGCACCGCGCGGATCTGTGCATCGGTGATGTGCATGCCCGCCGCCGCGGCGCGTGCACCCTTGAGCATGCGCAGCTCGGTCGGAGCGTCGTTCTCGCCGCCGCCGCGACCGCCACGATTGTTGGTCGGTGGGGCCGGCTCCTCGTCGACGACGTCGTCGTCGAAGTCGTCCTCAGGGTGGGCTGGCGGCGCCTGGAAGAGCAGGGTGGTCGGGCGGGCTGCGGGGCCTGCAGCAGAGTCGGTCATGCGGTCCTCTCGGAGGCCGTCGAGCGTCTACTTGTGGCGGTAGACCAGTCGACCGCGGGTCAGGTCATAGGTGCTGAGCTCGACGACGACGCGGTCCTCGAGCATCACTCGGATGTAGTTGCGGCGCATCCGGCCCGACAGATGGGCGAGCACCTTGTGACCGTTGGTCAGCTCAACGCGAAACATCGCATTGGGCAGTGCTTCTCGGACGACGCCCTCAACCTCAATGGCATCGGTCTTCGGCATGCAATTCCCTTCGTTGTCTATCTGTCTTCCTGTCTTCCTGCGGGGAGACAGGCCTGCCGGCCGAAATGCCAGCAGGAACGGTTGCTGTCACCCACTCAAGTGGACGGAATCTGCAACCACAAAATCGTTCGCAACCGCCTCGTGCGGTCGCCCTTCGTACGAACAGGGCTTTGGTGACGTCACGAAACCTTTGGTGGGCCTACCAGCAACCAACAAAAGGGCTCATAACAACGTGCCAGAGCCTCACAAACAGGGTTCTCACACGCTCAACGCGCCGTGTGCAGTCAGGCCAGAAGTCGAACGATGGCCGTACTCCCTGGGCCCCATCCTAGCGCTTGCGGCCAATCGACGTCGAAACCTGACCAACCACGGCTGGCGTGACACCCCCGGCCGGGCCGGTCGATCGCTGAGCCATGGACACGACTGTGACTACAAGCGACTGCAGTGGCGATCTCGCCGCCTCACCTGTCTCACTCGTCGCCTTTGTGTCCAAGGGTCAGACCGGCGGCACGCCAGCAGCGTTTCCGCGGAAACGTTTTCGCCCGCCGGAACCACCACGCGTACTCCAGAAGCGTTTCCGCGGAAACGTTCTGCCGGGCGTTCCGGGACGACGGACGACCGGCTGCCGCGTGCCTAGGCCTCCGAACGGACGAGTGAGGCCCGGACGACGATGTTGTCGCGATAGTGGCCGCCCTCGATCGGCCCGCCGCAGGTGATGAGCCGCAGGGCCGCGTGGTCGGTGTTGCCGTAGACGAGCTTCGACGGGAACCGCGACTTGCGGAAGCGACGGACGTCGTCGACGGCGAAGACCGCCACCGAGCCGTCGGCGCGCGTGATCCGCACGATGTCGCGCGGGTGAAGGCTGCCGAGCCGCCAGAAGACCGACGGCCCGTTTGCGGCCGAGTCGACGTGCCCGACGATCACCGATGGTCCGAGTGATCCCGGGGTCGGCGAATAGCGATACCAACCAGCCTGGTCGTAGCGCGGTCCTGGTGCCGGGACCTCCACCGAGCCGTCAGCGGCCTGGCCGAGACGCTGCACCGCCGAACGCACGCCGATCGCCGGGATGCTGAGAGCGACCGGGACGGAC
>Ga0105245_10004699_pt1 | contig 12074 bp, 10 predicted proteins | sample KBSM54metaG_FD_81523 | JGI IMG/M metagenome (GOLD analysis project Ga0105245, IMG submission 81523) | Miscanthus rhizosphere microbial communities from Kellogg Biological Station, Michigan, USA - KBS M5-4 metaG | ecosystem: Host-associated > Plants > Roots > Rhizosphere > Soil | place...
GGACTGCTCTGGCTGGGGCCGCGATTCTTCTCCGCACACTGGTTCGACCGTGGCATCGCCGACTACGGTCAGTCACAAGGAAACGTCGCGACCGGGTTCATTCTCGCCGAGATGGCCGATCCCGCGCACACCACGGGCGCTGCCATGGGGTACGGATACAAGCAGCTCTTCTATGAGCCGTTTCTCGGCGGCGGCATCCTCACCGCACTCAGCGTGCCGATCATCCTCAGCATCGGTTCCCTCACCTTCGGCATCGCCTCGGCCCTCATCACGGTCGGCCTCATCATCTGGGGCATCGTGCGCAATCCAACAGCCGGCAACAGGTCCGGTCCGCCGTGATATCGGCAGTCTCGATCAACGGCAGATGGCACCCACCCGACCGCTCGACACCGGTCAGGAAAGCCGTATGGCGCGAGGCGTCGCGGTGGCATTCAGCTGACCCGGTGGCGGATAGAAGCCGGCCACAACTCGCAGTTCAGGACGGTTGACGTTCTCGGCAAGCCTGACAGCCTCCGGAATACTCGTGATGATCCCCCTCGTGTGGCCGCCTCCGCTATGCCTGCCAGATGCCGCCGTAGGCACCGTCGCCGTCGAGCTGGTAGCCGGTGATCGAGCGCAGAAGCTTCCCACCGCGACGCTGGTCGGTCAGCACGGTATGGAATCCGCCCAGGCGAAGGTCGGAGCGGACCTTGCCGTTCGGCGCCCCACTCAGGAAGATCGCCGCGTAGCGGGTGGAGCCGTCGTGGTAGTAGCCCTTGAGGTAGGTCTGGAACCGCGAGGCCTTGAAGTTTCGCTCGAACGTGTCCTGCAGTGTGGCCGTGGTCAGGTGCTCCTCGAGGTCGATCGACGTGCTGCCGCCGCGGTACTCCCACAAGCCCGAGTAGGAGAGCCTTCCGTGCACCGAGACCACGCTCATGTTGGCCGGTACGAAGCCGCCGGCGGTCAGGCTGCTGGCAAGCGTCTGGTGCTCGGAGAATGTTTTTCCGTGATAGGCCTGCGCCGGTTTCCGTGGCGGCAGCGGCCCGTACTTGGCGAAGATCGCGGCGAACAGCTCCATGCCGTGGCGCATACTGAAGTAGCTCTCGAGCTGTTTGACGTGGTAGCCCTTCTTCTCCAGGTCGTTCTTGATCGAGGAGAAAGCGGCGGCGTCCACACCGTGCACGGCGGGTTGGTCGGCGCCGAGGCTGGGCCGGAAGATCACGTTGAAGAAGGTGTAGAAGAACAATGGCCCTTTCTCGATGGTATGGGTGTTGATCCAGGTCGGACTCATTCCCTTCTTGGCCATGGCGTCATACAGGGCCTGGTAGTCGTTCTCCTCGACGCTGAAGTGGACGACCTCGGGCCAGGTCGGGACCGCCGAGGGCAGGAGAAAGACGTCGCCGATGTGGCCCTGCTGGCTGTCGCCGGGCGGAATTCCGACGCCGTTCAGTTTGGTCCAGCTGCCACCGGGGTCGCCGCCGAGCTTGGCCGGCGCGCCGGGTCCCATGACTTGGTCGTTGTCGATGGTCCACGCGTCGGTGAACAGCATCGGTCGAGGTCCTCCGGTTCCGTAGGGCGGCTGCGAGGAGTGGATGTGAAGATGGGGGGCCGTGGAGTTCCCGGAGTTGCCCGCCTTGCCGAGGAACTGGCCAGCCTTCACCAGGGTGCCGGGAATGGCTGGTGTGGTCTTGGTGGCCGGCGTGCGGGGCTTGAGCAAGCTGCTGATGGTGCCTTTTTGCAGGTGGGCGTACATGGCGTACTCGTCGCCGTGCTGGATGATCACGTGGTTGCCGGCCTCGCCGTTGGGGTAGGTGTTCCAGTTCGGCTTCTGAGCCTCGATCAGCTTGTTCATATCCTCCTTGGTCGAGGCGTAGAGGGGTGCCGCGTTGTCGGTGCAGTCGTTGATGATCTCGATGATCTCGCCGTCGGCCATGGCTCGGACCGGCTTGCCGAAGATGCGGTAGTCGCTGTTCGGTGCTTCGAGCTGGAACGGATCGCCACCTTCGGTCAAGATCGAGTACTGGTCGCTGCCGTGCTGGATGCCGACCACGTTCATGTCATAGGCGAAGCACTGGTGGTAGCCCGGGTCGTGGCTGCAGCCGTTGAACTGCCAGAACTCCCCGAGCGCCAGGTCGGAGGCCTTGGATGGAAATCGATAGGAGCCGATGGCGTTCGGCCCGGTATGCGGACCGACTGGCACCGTGATCGAGACGGGGTCGTCGAAGCCGGCGAAGAAGACCGAGACGGTGACCGTTGTGGGCGCGGTGGCCAGGTCGAACAGGAAGTGGCTGCTCGTGGTCGGCATGCTCCAGGTGACCGTGGCGAAGGGGTCGAGTTGCACCATCATCGGGCGGATGCTCGTTCCCGCGACGGTGCCGGTCGGAAAGCCGAAGTTGGCGGCTGTGGCGGTCAACGTCGAGCCGCTGTTGTTGATCAAGGTCAGCTCGACCATCAGCCGACCCTTCGGCTTGCTGCTGGAGGTGAGTGGTGCCATCGGCAGGTACACCAGTTTGCCGTTGGCGTAGGGCTGGATGGTCATTGTGACGGACGGTGCGGTCATGTGGTTCTCCCGAAAATGTGGAGGGGGGCTCGGGCGGCAGGATGATCATGTGCTGGCGCACGGGCCGAATGGTTGTCTCGAGTCTTCGCCGACGCGGGGTGTGAACCTTGGACTCGATGTGGAGATCACGTGGAGATCGACCCAATAACGGAGCGACGGAGCTCGGTGCCAGATCCCTTCGACACTGAGCGCGGGACCTCTGGTGTGTGTCGCCGAGGAGTGGGAACGCCATTCTCGGGTTCGACCTGGTCCGCAAGGTCAACGGGTTGCGGCGCGTGCGTTCCGGCATGGCAGCTCAGGTCAATTGGGGGGATCGAGCAGGCACCGTTCGCTGCAGTGATCGGCGGCAGCAGACACGCAAGAAGGGGCCGGGTCGGCATCCGGCCCCTCCTGGCGGTCGCTGGTTCAGGAAGCGTTGACTTCGATCTCCACGGCGGTGCCGTTGGTCAACAGATCGTAGACCGCGGACCGCTGCCGGGAGCGTTCGACGAGGGCGGCGATCTCGTCCGGCGACGCTTCACCTTCGACGGTGAGGGCGACCGTGATCTTGGAGTAGCCGTTGCGCACCGCGAGATCCAGACCGAGGATACCGAGCAGGTCGATGTCGCCGGTGACGGTGGATGTCACCGAGGTGAGTGCGACCCCGCGGGCGGCGGCGATGTTCACCAGCCCGGCGGTGAGGCATGCTGCGAGGGCGTGCAGCAGGAATTCGACCGGCGTGGGTCCCTGGTCGGAACCGGTCAGCACTGGCGGGTGGTCTGCGTCGAAGGTGAAACCGCCGTTCCGGCTGATCTGTTGCCCGGCGCCGTAGTAGCCGTCGATGGTGCTGACGCTGTGGGTTCCGCTGACCCAGCTGTTGCTGGCACGGAACTGGAAGCTCGCCAGGTCGCGATCGGCCGAGACGGCGTCGAGGGTGGCGAACAGTGCCGCCGTGTCGACCCCGTTGCGGGTTGTCGGCGTGGTCGTGATGGTCATGCTGAAACTCCTTGCTGTCGTAGCGATGGTGGTAACGGCGCCGGGCGACGCCGTCGGTGCCGGTCAGGGGCAGCGGTTGTTGCGGTCAGACGTCGGCCGGACCGACGAAGGTCGCGCCGAGCTGCAGCAGCCGGCCGAGATCGTCGGCGTTTCGCCAGATCTGGTGGATGAGGCCGTCGAGGATGGCGAAGGTGAAGGTTGCGGTGAAGACCTGCCTGATGCCGGCGGCTGGCAGGCCGAAGAAGCTGTCCTGAATGCAGGTGTTGGTGGCGCGGACGACGACACGATCGCCCTCGGCGATGACGTCGTCGATGCTCCAGGTCTGCTCGATCGGCCCGATGTGCGCGAAGAGGGCTCGGATTCCGTCGGGTCCAGAGGGCAGATCTGGCGGTCCGCCGACCATGCGCCAGTTCGGTGCGGTGGTCGCCAGCATCTCTGCCATCCGGCCCTCGTTGAGGTGCAGGAGCCAGCTGACGGCCAGCTCCTTGTTGGCGTCCAGATCGGCTGCGGTGGTGGTCATGAACTGTCCTTTCGGTGGTGATGTGGCCTGCTGGTCAGGCGACGAGGACGGGGGTGGTGTGCCGGCTCGGTCGAGCCGCCAAGTCGAGCGCCTCGTCTTCGATGGCGTCGCTGAGCCGCTTTTGCAGCTCGATGAAGCGACCGACCGAGGGGAACTCGGTTAGAGCCTGGGTGATGGTGAAGATCTGCTGCGCGGCTGCGGTCCGGGCCGTGTCGTACGCCGAGCCGGTCTGCGACCACGGTGCTCCCTCGCCGAGGTGGGCGTCGATGGCGCCGGTGAGCAACTCCGCGTCGCGGAAGGCGTCGCTGATTCCGTGGCCGGTGATCGGGTCGCGGTGGTACGCGGCATCGCCGACGAGCGCCCAGCCAGGGCCGGCGGCGTGTCGGATGTGGGACGGCAAGTTCACCGCCCCCCGGACCGGGGCGGTGATCTCAGCCGACTGCACCCGCCCAGCCAGTTGCGGGGCCGCATCGTCGATCATCTGCTGCAGGACCGCGGTCTTGGCACTACCGGCTCGCAGCAGCGGCCGGAGCGAGTCGTCGGGAGCACAGATCCAGACACAGGTCTCGCCGAAATGGGTCGGAAACAGTCCGACCAGAGCTCGCGGCGCAAGATGGAACTCGAAGCCTTGGACGTGCATTCCGCGGGCGTAGGTATAGAACGTGCCGCTCGACGAGATCGATCGCCAGCGGTAGGGCGCGCCGACGCGGTCCGCCACCGTGGAGCGCAGACCATCGGCTCCGACCACGATTCGACCGGACAGGGTCCGCCGGCCGCCGGCCTGCCCGATCGTCACTCCGGTGATCCGGCCCGAGGGGTGGCGGATCACGTCACGGACCGTGGCCGGGGTGTAGAGGGTGGCTCCCGCCTCGATCGCCGCCTCGCGCAAGATCGTGTCCAGAACGTAGCGGCGCGGGGCGAGCAGCAGGTCGACACCGGCGGTCGGCTTGACCGTGCGGGTCGTGAGGCTGGCGGCGGTGCCGAACGCGACCGAACGGATCGGCGGAGCGCCGCTGGCCCGAACACGGTCGAGCAGACCCCAGCGTGACAGCTGGACGATCCCGGACCGGGCGATTGCGTGGGTGGACAAGGTGTCCTGCGGCATCGGGCTTTTGTCGACCAGTGCGACGTCATAGCCCCGGCGGGCCAGCAGCAGCGCCGTTGCAGCGCCGGCGCATCGGGCGCCGACGATGACGACGGCGTAGGTGGGGGGGGCGTGCATGCCGATCTCCTCTGCGTAAGCGACGATCAGGCGGTACGCAGAAGTCTGCGCGTTGCGCAGGCTCGAGCCTTGGAGAGAAGGTGGCGAAACGATGGAGGTCGGCCGTGGAGGCCGCGACACCTCGACGGCCGAGAGAGTGGCAGAGTGACTGCAGCAGTCAGCGGGTCGAGATCAGTTCGGCTTGAACCGTGGAGATCAGTTCGGCCGCCCGCTCGAACGCCGCCTGGGTGTCCAGTCCGAATCCCTGCTCGTAGCAGCCCATCAGCTCAGCCCCGCGGATGGCCTGCATCGTCTGGTCGAGATACTGCCTGGTCTCGACGGGATCCATCGCTTCGGGGGCGAAGCCGATCCGCTGCCCCTGTCGGGCGGCGATGCCGACCAGTTCGGCCGCTTGCCGTTCGAAGCCGACCCGCAGGAGGACGTACGCCTCGCTGACCAAGCCGACGAGCCAGGAGGTGATATCGCGGTTGAGGGCGGAGTCGGCGACGACTCGCGCGAGCCCGGCGACGGTCGGCGCGGACAAGTCGCCCGAGGTGATGCGGGCTTTGCACATGATCCACCCCGAGGCCACCGCCCCCCAGGCGAACCCGCAGGCGTCGGCGTGCCGCAGACCCTCCGCGGCGCTGCGCTCGGCTTCGACGGCGTGTCCGGCGCGCAGCTCAGCCATCGCCATGGTCAACAACGAGAACGAGATGAACTGGTCCGATCCCAACCTGCGCCCGATCTCGAGCGCAGTGCTCGCGTGGGCCAGCGCTTGATCGGTGGCGCCGCTGCCTGCCTCGAAATAGGCGATGGCCGCCATGGCGTAGCTTCGGGCCGCCTCGTCATCGGTCCCCGCGACCAAGCTCCGGGCGTGTTCGAGCTCGGCGGGTATCCGCCGATAGTCACCGGCGAGGTAGCAGAGCAGCACAACTCCGACCGCGCCCCGCAACCGCACCTGGCTGGGCAGGAGAGCGTCGCCGATCTCGGGGGTCTCGGGGTTCGCCGACAACGGTCCGAGCGCACGCAGCCCCTCGACGATGTGCCCGCGGCGATACCAGAACCACATCATGCCCACGGCGATCCCCAATCGGGTCGCCGGATCGTCTGCCGACCAGGCCAGCGCCGCCCGAATGGTCTCCTTGTCCAACTCGAGCCGTTCCATCCACTCGCGGCTGCGGGGCCCGAACAGCTCGGTTTCGGCTCGCTCGGCCAGCGCCGCGACCCAGCTGACGATCTGGCGCTGCACCTGTCGGGTCCGTTCCGGCGTACGGCGTTGCCCGGCGTACTCCCGCAGGGTCTCCAGCACGCGGTACCGGCGCGGGGAACCGTACAGCACCGCGACGAGAGACTTGTCCACAAGGGACAACAAGACCGGCAGAGCGGCGCGGTCGCCGGCGACGGCCCGGACCCCGTCGAGATCGAACGAGCCTTCCAGCAGACACAGCGCCTCGAAAAGCTCACACTCCTCGGGCGACAGGCTGTCATACGACCACGCCACCGCCGCCGCCATGCTGGCATGCCGGCGGTCGCGGCCCCGTCCCCCGCTGAGCAGACCGAAGCGGTCACTCAGCTGCTCGCCGAGCTGGGCCACCGACAAAGCGCGGCACTGCGCGGCCGCCAGCTCCAGCGCCAGCGGCAACCGGTCCAAGCGGTCGCAGAGCCGCTGCAGCAGTTTGCGTTCGCCCGCGTCCGGGCTCCAGCCGGGAACCACCGCCGCGGCCCGCTCGAGGAACAGCTGCTCGGCCGCATTCGAGGCCAACGGAGCCAGTTCGAGCACCCACTCCGCCGGTCCGCCGAGCCGTTGACGGCTGGTAGCCAGCACCCGGACATCGAAGCAGCGCGCCAGCAGCTCGGTGACGAAGTCGGCGACGTCGCCGGTGATCTGCTCGCAGTTGTCCAAGATCAGCAAGAGGCTTCGCTCCCGCAGCACCTCGGCCAGCGCGGCCGCATCGACCGCCGACGGGATCCGCAACGCCGTCGCTACTGTCTCCGCCAGAAGTGAGCCGTCGCTCAGGCCAGCCAGCTCGACGAACCATGGCCCGTCGGCGTCGCGCCGCCGTCGAGCGGCCTCCAGTGCCAGCCGGCTCTTGCCGATCCCGCCCGGGCCGACGATCGTCACCAACCGGTGCGCCTCGACACCGGCGGCGAGCTCGGCCAGCTCGCTACCGCGGCCGATCAGGTGGTTGAGGGACGCGACCAGGTTGTGGTCACCCGGACTCGGCCGCTGCCCATCCCGTCCGGACGGAGTCGGGGGCGGAGCGTCGGGAGCCGGGCCGGCCGGGTGCTGCTTCTCCGGCACAGCTGACGATGCGTCCTCGACATCGGCCACGAAGCGATAGCCGCGCCCGTGCACGGTGCGGATGGATCGTTGCCTCTCCCCGTCGTCGCCCAACGCACGCCGGACCTGCTTGATGCGGCTGGTCACCGCAGCCTCGGTGACGAACCGGCCGCCCCAAATCGAGTCCATCAGCTCTTCCTTGCTGACCACCCTGTCGCGGTGGAGTACCAGGAAGACCAGAACATCGAAGGCCTGGGGCTCCAACGGAACGCGCTCGCCGAAGTGGGTCAGCTCGAACAAGTCGGGGTCCAGGCGGTACCCGTCCATGACGTACACCACGCCGGTCAGCGTTCCACAGCCAGACCGTTTTCGCGAGGGCGGTTCCCAGCGGACGGCGGCGTGTGCCTAACGGCGTCACCCACCGGCATCCCAGCTCCCCACCAGCTCTCACCGATTCCTCCACACGATCACCAAGAGTCACGCATCGAGCACCGGCAATCTGATGTGCGACCGCACAGCCGGCACACCGCTCGAAAGGAACATCGCCATGCCGTCCACGATCGTCACACCTTGGGGACACCACCTACCCGACGCCGACCTGAGCCGGGCCGCCGCTGAGCGATCCCTCGCGCTGCGAGCAGTCCGGGCCTACCGCCGCAGTCGCCCGCGACAGCGCCGCACGGCGACTCGGCCGTCGGGGGCCAGCACACACCAGCTGGCCACCGTGGCCGGCTCCGGAGATCGCTGAGGTTGCCAAGAGCCTGCAGATGTGCGATTCCCATCCACGCATCCAGTGGGGCCTTGTTCGTATTGCCGCAGCATCACGGCACTGGGGGCCGGTGATCCGCGGCATCGATGCGAGACGCCACCGCTGGGACTTGCCGCTGGATTCATGCCGGACCACAGCAGGTCTCGCGGGGGCTGCTCGCCCGGGCTGCTGCCGACCACAGGCACCGTGGTGTAGAACTCGTTCATGTCCGCTCGACGGGTCCCGCGATGGTCCGAGCTGAGGCCTCTGCTCAGGCCTCGGCGGACCCGGCTCGACCCGACCGATCGACGGCTTGCCGGCGCGGCCTCCATCGCCGATCTACGCATTCTGGCCCGTCGCAGGGCTCCGCGTGCCGTCTTCGACTACACAGACGGCGGGGCGGGTGACGAGCTGGCGCTTCGTCGCTCTCGGCAGGCATACACGGCACTGGAATTCCGCCCGCACGCCCTTCGGGACGTCTCCTCGGTCGATACATCGACGGAACTCCTCGGACAGCCCGCAGCGGTGCCGTTCGCGTTCGCACCAACCGGCTTCACGCGGATGATCCACACCGACGGCGAACCCGCGGTCGCACGAGTCGCCGCCCGCACCGGCATCCCATACGCGTTGTCGACCATGGGCACGACGTCCATCGAGGACCTGGCCGCGGCCGCCCCGGACGGTCACCGGTGGTTCCAGCTGTACCTGTGGCGCGACAGGGCCGCAAGTCGGGACTTCGTTGCGCGGGCGCAGGCTGCCGGCTACGAGGCGCTCGTGCTGACCGTCGACACGCCGGTCGCAGGTCCACGGCTGCGCGATGTCCGCAACGGGTTGACGATACCGCCGTCTCTCTCGCTCAGAACCTTTGCCGAGGGCGCCCTGCATCCCGCGTGGTGGTTGGACCTGCTGACCACCGAGCCTCTTCAGTTCGCCTCGCTCAACCGCTTCGACGGCACCGTCGCCGAACTCGTCGGGCGCCTGTTCGACCCTGCCGCGACGATCGAGGACCTCGTCTGGCTGCGTTCCATCTGGCACGGGCCGCTCGTCGTCAAGGGCATCATCAACGCGACCGACGCCCGAGCTGTGGTGGGCGCCGGCGCCGATGCCGTCGTCGTGTCCAACCACGGCGGGCGGCAGCTCGACCGCGCGCCGACCCCGTTGGAGGCACTGCCCTCGATTGTCGACGCGGTGGGCGACCAGGTCGAGGTCTACGTCGACGGGGGCGTCATGTCCGGTAGCGACGTCGTTGCCGCGGTGGCGTTGGGGGCGCGCGCGGCCCTGGTGGGACGCGCCTACCTCTACGGGTTGATGGCGGGCGGCGAGCGTGGGGTGCTGCGGGCTGCGGACATTCTGGTTCAGGAGGTCGTATCGACACTTGCGCTTTTGGGAGTGACGCGGATCTCCGATCTTCGCCCGGACCACGTGCGGATGCGAGCCCACCTGCAGTAGCGTCGAGCATGCACGTGATCGAGTACACGCCCACCCGCGAGCAGTACGCCTACACCTTCGGCGGGGCCGCGGCGGCCATGCGAGTCCAGCCCGGCGCAGCGCTCCGACTCTGGTCGGACGACGCGTTCGGAGGAGCGCTACGCAGTGTCGACGACCTTTCGAGCGCGAAGGTGGACTTGCGGTTCGTCAACCCGCAGACGGGCCCCTTCTACGTCGAGGGAGCCGAACCTGGCGACACGCTCGCACTGCACCTCGCCGCTCTGGAACCGGCCCGAGACTGGGGCGCCTCGGCGACCATCCCCCTTTTCGGCGGCATGACAAGCACCGACCGTGTCGTCACCCTGCAGGAGCCACTCCCCGACACGACGTGGATTTACCAGCTGGACCGAGATCGCGGCACCCTGGGATTCGCAGCACGGCACAGCGACCACCGGATCGAGCTACCGATCGAACCAATGCTCGGCACGGTCGGTGTCGCCCCGGCCGGCGGGGAGGTGCGGTCGTCCCTCGTTCCCGATCGCTTCGGCGGCAATATGGACACCCCGCAGATGCGGGCCGGCTCGACGGTCTTCCTCGGGGTCAATGTCGAGGGAGCAATGTTCTCGATCGGCGACGGGCACTACCGGCAAGGGGAGGGCGAAGCCTGTGGCACCGCGGTGGAGGGCGCCATGACCACGACCCTCATCGTCGAGCTGATCAAGGGCGGAGCGCCCGGCTGGCCGCGGATCGAGGACGACACCTACTGGATGACCGTTGGCTCGAGCCGTCCGATGGAGGACTCGTGGCGAATCGCCAACGCCGAGCTCGTGCACTGGGTCGCCCAACTCCAGGGCCTGCACACAATGGACGCCTACCAGCTTTGCTCGCAGATCGCCGAGGTGCCGGTCGCCAACGTCGTCGACGCCAACTACAGCGTCGTCGTCAAGGCGGCCAAGGCGCTGCTCCCCGCGGCAGATGCCTTCGGCGGAATACACGCCGACCTTCGCGCGCGAGCCCACTCACTCCTCTCGACCTGACGCCGCGCGGCGAGGCAGCACACATCCCCCTCAGACGGAAGGGACCGGACCATGGATTTACAGCTCACCGGCAAGCGAGTTCTGGTGACCGGAGGCACGCGTGGCATCGGGCGCGCCATCGTCGAAGCCTTCCTCGACGAAGGGGCCGTGGTCGGCTTCTGTGCGCGAGACTCCGGCGAGGTGTCAGCCACGACCGACGAACTGCGACGCCGCGGAAACGTCACCGGCTCGATCGTCGATGTGGGCGACGGTGACGCACTCGCCACCTGGGTCGACAGTTCGGTCGAGGCTTTCGGTGGGCTCGACATCGTGGTAGCCAACGTCAGCGCTCTCGCGATTCCCGATACCGAAGAGAACTGGCAGGCCAGCGTCAATGTCGACCTCATGCACACCGTCCGCCTCGTACGGGCCGCACTGCCCCATCTCGAGAACAGCGATTCAGCCTCGATCATCGCCATCTCGAGTGTCTCTGGTCGCGAGTCCGATTTTGCGTCGGGCCCTTACGGCACAGTCAAGACCGCGATCGTCGGCTTCATCCACGGCCTGGCAATGCAGCTGGCAGACAAGGGCATTCGGGCCAACACTGTCTCGCCCGGAAACACCTACTTCGACGGCGGCGTCTGGCAGAACATCCAAACCGCCAATCCGGCACTGTACGAAACCGCAGTGAATCTGAACCCGACCGGCCAGATGGGCACTCCCGAGGAGGTCGCGGCTCCCGTGGTCTTTCTGGCCAGCCCGATCGCCAGCCGTGTCAGCGGCACCAACCTCGTCGTCGATGGTGCCCTGACACGAGGCGTACAACTCTGACCACCATCAACATCGCGAACCATGGCCGAGCGCAACGCAGCACCTGCCGGGTCCGCCCTGGCGCCGGAGCGACGCATCCTGCATCAGCCGCGAGTGACGCCGAATGAGCTCCACTGCCGTTTCGGACCAGGTGCCCGACGTCGAGCGGTCACGTCAACGGCCCGACAGGTCTGCGACGCGCGAGTCGAACGGTGACGGTTTGCGGTACCGTCGAAACGTGCCCACCTCAGCAGTGCGCAGGACGTACTTCATGCTGATGGTCGTCGACATGGACCGTGCGGTGCACTTCTACGCAGAGGCGTTTGCTGCGACCGTCGCGCTGCACACACCACACTGGAGCGAACTGGTTCTCGCCGGCGCGACGGTGGCACTGCACCCAGGACGCACCGGCGGCGACAGCGACACCGGCCTCGGCTTCGAGGTCGACGACCTCGATACGACCTTGGAACTCGCCGTTTCAGTCGGCGGCCGGATCACCGAGGCACTTCGCGAACGGCCGGAGGAAGGCATCCGAGTCGCGCAGCTCGCCGACCCC
>Ga0105245_10004700_pt1 | contig 12071 bp, 11 predicted proteins | sample KBSM54metaG_FD_81523 | JGI IMG/M metagenome (GOLD analysis project Ga0105245, IMG submission 81523) | Miscanthus rhizosphere microbial communities from Kellogg Biological Station, Michigan, USA - KBS M5-4 metaG | ecosystem: Host-associated > Plants > Roots > Rhizosphere > Soil | place...
ATGGAGTCGCTGTTCCGCGAGCGCGGCATTTACGCCAGCCAGGGCCAGAAATACAAACCCGTCGATTCGAACGTTCTGCTGTATTACAAAGAAGCCCAGGACGGGCAGATTCTGGAAGAAGGCATCACCGAAGCCGGGTCGATGGCGTCGTGCATCGCAGCCGGAACGGCGTACGCCAACCATGGCGTGCCCATGATCCCGTTCTTCATCTACTATTCGATGTTCGGATTCCAGCGCGTGGGCGACCTGATCTGGGCTTTCGCCGATTCGCGCGGCAAAGGATTCCTGCTGGGCGGCACGGCCGGCCGCAGCACTCTGATGGGCGAGGGTCTGCAGCACCAGGACGGGCACAGTCCGGTGCATGCCAGCACCGTGCCGACGTGCGTGACGTACGATCCGGCGTTTGCCTACGAACTGGCTGTGATAATTCAGGACGGCATCCGGCGCATGTATCAGGAGATGGAAGACTGCTTCTACTACCTGACGGTTTATAACGAGAATTACGTGCAGCCTCCCATGCCGGAAGGGCCCGGCGTTCGCGACGGCATTCTGCGCGGGTTGTACAAGTACCGCGCTGCGGAGAAGGGCTCGGCCATGGCCCAGCTCTTTGGAAGCGGTCCCATGCTGAATGAGGCGCTGAAGGCGCAGAAGATTCTGGCTGAGAGGTATCAGGTGGCTACCGATGTGTGGTCGGCCACCAGCTACAACGAACTGCGTCGCGAGGCGCTCGCTACGGAGCGCTGGAACCGCCTGCATCCGGCGGAGCCGCGTCGCACGCCCTATATCCTGAAGGCGCTCGAAGGCTCGCAGGGGCCGATCATTGCGTCCTCCGATTACATGAAGATCGTGCCGGATCAGCTATCGCCCTGGCTGCCGGGACGCCTGAATTCTCTGGGCACCGATGGATTCGGGCGCAGCGAGAATCGCGAGCATCTGCGGGCGTTCTTCGAGATTTCCGCGGAAGCGATCGTGCAGGCCACGCTCGCGGCGCTGGCTCGCGAAGGAAAGATCGACGCGAAGGTTGCGGCGGTAGCGGTGGGCGAGATGGGCTTTGATCCCGAGCGGAAAGATCCAGCCCGAACATAGCTGCTAGCATAATGGCCGCGAATGAACGCAAATGTCCGTTCAAGGTCGGAGACACGGTTGTTTATCGTCCGAGCAGTAGGGGGCGGGGTTTGGGTGTCATGACTGATTTGGCCAGCCTCGAACCAGGCAACCGATACAGAATTGTCAGGATTGACAATGAGGCCTACGTCGTCACGGAAGGCTTTGAGAATGCCATTGGTGGCGGCCTCTTCTGGACTGAATTCTCAGCGGAATGACAGGCGAGAAGATCGCCTGTCCTACTTGCAAGCGCCCCGCCGCGAGATCGATGGTGAAGCGTTCAGTGTCCGTCGCGGCAACTAAAGGTAGCCGGAGGCTACTCGTAACGCAGAGCTTCGGTGGGGTTCATGCGTGCTGCGCGATTGGCTGGCAGCAGCCCAAATACCAGTCCAACAAGCAGTGACACCGATAGCGCCACGACGATCGACGTGATCGAAATCGGGATCGAGACGCCATCTACGTAGTGGTTCACCGCCAGCGGGACCGCGACGCCCAGCGCGATGCCCGCCAGGCCGCCGGTCAGGCTGATCAGCACCGCTTCGGCGAGAAACTGCTCCAGGACGTTACGGCGCGCCGCGCCCACCGCCATGCGCAGGCCGATTTCGCGCGTCCGTTCCGTCACCGTCACCAACATGATGTTCATGATGCCGATCCCGGAGATGATGAGCGCAATCGCGCTGACTAAGATGAGCACGATGGTCATCACGCCCGCGATATTGCGCGCGGCATTGAGAATCTCCGACAGGTTCTCGACTTTGTAGCGCGCACCTGCCCGGTGGCGCGCCTCGATAATGGTCCGGACCATCTGCGTGACGGCGTCCACGTCGCCGGTGGAGCGCGCCTGCACATAGAGAGGATCGATGCGTTCCAGCGGCGCGAAGTACTTCAGAAGGGTGATGGGAATCATCACGTTCTCGCCAGTGATTTCCGATTGACCGAAGCTGGTGGTCCGTTCCTTGAAGGTGCCGATGATGTCGAACTGCAGGCCGTGCAGCTTCACGGTTTGTCCAACTGCCTGGCTCTGGCCGCCGAACAGACGTTTGGCCAGGCGCTCGGTGAGCATGGCGGCATGATTGCGGCTGTCGATGTCTCCGGCGTCGATGAACCGGCCCGCCAGCAGCGCAAGGTTGCGCACCTGGGGATAATACTGGTCGGCGCCGATGATGGAGACGTCTTCCTCGCGGCCCTCAATGCGCATCCGGTCGTAGTTATTCATTACTCCGGTGGCGGCCACGATACGCGAGCCCATCTGATCGCGCACAGCTTGTACGTCGGCGACTTTCAGATAGTCGGCGTCGGCCACGGCCATTGCGGGATTGTTGCCGCCGTCGAATTGCGCATAGATCATGTTCGATCCGATGGCCTGGATCTGATCGAGCACATAGTCACGGCTGGTGAGCGAAATGGTGACCACCAGGATCACCGAGGCATTGCCGATCACCAGGCCCAGGGCCGTCAGAAATGCGCGGAACTTATTGGCGTTGAGCGCCTGGATGCTGGATCGCAGGGCTTCAACGTGAAACATGGGGGCGGAACATCAGTTCCCGGTTTTTGCCAGCAGGGCGCGGGCTTCTTCGCGCGGAGGATCGTCAGGCGTCAGCTGGCTGGCGATATAGCGCTCCAGGAGCCGGCGCGCGTCCTTCAAGTTGCGCTTCTGGCGGATATAGGTCTCAGCGCGCGCGAACAGCAGTTGCGGACTATCGGGCGATATGTGCGCGGCCGCCGTGAACTCTTCATCGCTTTCCTTCACGCGTCCGCGATCTGCCAGGAATCGAGCCAGGTCGATCAGCCGGCCAGCTTGGCGCGGAGCCATTTCCGCGGCTCGCCGCAATTGCTCTTCCGCCGCCTCATAACGATCGCGTTTGCGTTCCAGCTGCGCCTGCGCATGATAGCCTGCGGGCGGATCCAGTCTGGAAATTTGGGTGACCAGATTCTCGGCCTTATCGATACCGCCGCCCATTATGCCGGGAGCTTCCAGATAATACTCAAAAAGATTCGCGACTGCTTCGCGATTGTTAGGATCCAGAGCAACGGCCTGCTCGAAATACTGGTGCGCTTTCCGGGCGTACCCGGGAGCGGTAAAAACACTGCTGAGCTCGGCCCTGCGTCCAAAGGCGTTGCCCAGAAGGCGGTGGAGCTCGGAGTCACGAGGCGCCAGCGCCAGGGCTTTCTCAAACGATTCCGTGGCCTTCTTATAATCACCCTGCATGAGGTGACATCGACCGATGAGCTGGAACTCGTCAAAACCTTTATTGGGGATGCGCTCAAGCACTGCCAGGGATTGCGCGTACTCGGTGCGCTGGTAGAGGTCGTGAGCGCGGTCCCACTCAGGTGTCTTGGCCGAAATGGCCAACGCGAACAATAAAAATGCCAGTCCCCGTATCACGACCCGTTTCCCATATTCTATATCAGTTTGGACGCCCGAGGGGCAGCCAAAGATGCAGCTTCATGCGGCCAAACGACAAAATCCCATCCGGAAGGTCCGGATGGGAAGGAGATTAAGGCAGAGAAAACAAAGGATCCGGGGTCAGACGAGCGCTTTGTTCCGGCGCCAGCCGAAGAGGCCCAGGAGCGCCAGGGCGCCGCCCATTAGCCAGAACGTCGCGGGTTCCGGCGCTTCCGCGGCAACGTCGAAAGTCGCGCCATTGGCGAGGATATCGGTCGCAAAGAAGGCGCCCACCGAATTCTGGGTGAAGCTGGATATGGAGAGATTTTGGCCAGTCACGCTTATCTTGAACTCCAGCTGGCCGGTATAGGGGTTACTACCACCGGAGCCGCATACATCGCAATGAACGCCGTACATAAACGTTCCATAAGGGGGAGCGGTCAACTGAGTTCCGGGAAAGGAGAATCCGGCGGTCAAATCGGTGATTTGGATATCTTGGACAGCCGGGTTGCCAGCGATGTTGAAATCGAGAGCTTCCTTGCCGGCAGCGTTCACAAAACCGATACCTGGGAACAAAGTGCTGTTGAGCGTGACTTTTACGTCGACCACCGTGGCACTGAGCTGGGTCAACAGCACGGTCCCAAACGGGCCGCTGCCATTGCTGGCACTGCTGTTGAAGTCAAAGCTGAGGGTATCGCCAATGGTGAAAATGTTGACGAACTGACTGTTGGTAGTGGTGCAGCCGTCGGTGGAATCGGATTGGCTGGTGCAGGAACTGGTGCTGGCCCAAGCCGGACTGCAGAGAAGGAATGCCGACACAGCGAGGGTAACGATCCCCGGCGTCATTGTCCTGCTCCTCCGTAATATCTCTTGTCGGTTCTTCATCTTATCCGCCAGGCTTTTAGCCTGCCTTCCGACTTATCGTTCTCGGTACGATTCAGACTACCATCCTGGCCATGCTAAGTCAATACTTAATAGGGACTTACAGGCAGAACGTCGGTACCAGGACGCCCCGGTTTTGTTCTAGGACCAGTAGTACTTTTCCGCTCCAATCCGTGCCAGTATCATAAGAGTCAACATGTCTCACCCAGGAGATCCTCAGGGCGGAGAATCCGTTACCGCGGGGCCGCGGCCACTGGTCCCGGTTTCTGCCGAGGATTTCGCCCGGCGGAAACGCAGGGTGGTTTCTGTTTGGGTGGGCGCAGGAATGCTGGTCTTGCTGATCGCCATATGGTCGTACCGGCGGTCTGTGGATCCACTGGAAGCACAGCAATCCCTGGAAGAAGGGAAACGGTTTCTAAAGGCCAACCGTTATTCCGAAGCGGTTCTTTCCTTTAGCCATGCTCTGACACTCCGTGGGAATCTGGCCGACGCGTATCTGTTTCGAGGGCGTGCGAACGCGGGTTTGGGTCGTATGGATCTGGCGGCGCAGGATTTCTCCAAGGTAATCCAGCTCCGGCCTGAAGGGGCGGAGGCCTACGTCGAACGGGCTGCGGCTCGCTTGGAACGGGAAGACTACACGGGGGTGATGGCAGACTGCGGCGAAGCGCTGCAGCGCGATTCCAGGATGGCTCTGGCATACAGCCTGCGAGGCCGAGCCCTGGCGCATGCCGGAAGCCTTGACCGAGCTTTGGAGGATCTGAACCGGGCCGTGGAACTGGCGCCGGAGCAATCCAATTACTTCCAGCGGGCGGCCATCTATCAGGCGCTGGGGCAGCATAAGCGGGCCCTGGTGGATCTGGATCAGGTGATCGCTCTCAGGCCGGATGGTGCGCAGGCGTATTTCGCCCGGGCACAGTCCCGCCGGGCAACCGGCGATATTGCGGGAGCGAACCAGGATCACAAGCAGGCATTGCTTCTGGACAGCCGATAAGAGCGGCCGTTTTTTGATCGGGAACGGCACCATGTAGTATGCTGTATTTGGTATCTCTTACCAACTTTCGCCGGAGGTTTTCCAACGTATGTTTACCTGGCCCCGCACACTCACGCTACTCGGTCCGCTGGTTTTGTTCGCCGCCGCCGGATTCGCTCAAACCTCGAACATCCAAGGGGATGTCAAGGGCATGGATGGCAAGCCTTTGAAAGACGCCGAAATCAAGCTTGACCGCACCGACATTAAGCAAAGCTTTAAGGTCAAGACCAACAAAGACGGGCATTTTCTGTATGCCAATCTGCCTACCGGCGTGTACAACATCACGGTGGTAGTAGGCGGCAAGGAAGTCACTGGGGTCTCTGGATTTCGCTCGCGGCCGGGCGACAATCCTCCCATCCCGTTCGATCTAGCCAAGGTTGCAGAAGCGAACGCCGCGGCTGCGGCCGGCGTGGGTCCAGCACCGGGTGCGGCTCCGGCGAAAGAAGCCGCGATGACCAAGGAAGAACGCGCGGCGTACGAAAAGAAGTTGAAAGAGCAGGAAGAGGCGATGGCCAAGGACAAGGCGTTGCAGGATGCCTTCAACGCCGGCATGGAGGCCAAGAACGCCAAGAATTATCCGGTGGCGATTGAGAATTTCGAAAAGGCGAGCACGATGAGCGCCACCCAGCACGTAGTTTGGGCGCAGCTCGCCGAAGCCTACATCAGCCAGGCGGATGCGAAACCCGGCGCGGAGCAGCAGGGCAATATCGACAAGGGAATCGCGGCGTATGCGAAGGCTGTCGAGTTGAAGGTTGACGATCCCAACTATCACAACAACTATGCGCTGGCGCTGGCCAAAGGCAAGAAGATGGATCTGGCGCAGGCGGAGCTGACCAAGGCAGCACAGCTGGATCCGCCGCAAGCCGGGAAGTATTACTACAACCTGGGCGCCGTGTACATCAACACCAATCAAAGCGAGGGGGCGGAGACGGCATTCAAGAAAGCGATTGAGCTGGATCCAAATTACGCGGATGCATACTACCAGCTCGGCTTGGTTCTGATTGGCAGGGCCACGGTGGGCGCCGACGCGAAGATGAGCGCCCCGCCTGGAACGGCGGACGCGTTTCAGAAATACCTCGCTCTGAAGCCGGATGGCCCGAATGCTGAACCCGCGAAGGCGATGCTCGAATCGATGGGAAGCACCGTGCAGACCACCTTTGAGCGTCCCGGCGCCGCCAAGGGCAAGCAGCAGCCTGCGAACACGAAAAAAGGCAAGTAGTCCGCTGTCATGCGGGTACTCCTTTACCTGATCGTCGCGGTTGTCATACTGAGTCTGCTGCGATCGGTGCTGGAGTTTATCGGCAAGGCTTTCAACAGCGCGTCTTCGCCGGGTCCCGCGCATCCCGCGGATCCCGCGGGTCCACGCAGGCCACCACCGCAATCAGGCGGGCAGCCCCAGATGTTGAAAAAGGATCCAGTCTGCGGGACGTTCGTCTCGGCCGCGACTGCTATGCAGAAGAGCAAGGGTGGGGAGACCTACTATTTCTGCTCGGCGGAGTGCAGGGATAAGTTCTAGCGCCGCCAGGTTCTTGCGAAGGGGATAACTTGCGAGTGCGCCGTCATTCGGGACCTATCCAGTTCTCTATTTTGAGCGTGGGTTTGACACTTCACGGTCATCACGCGTGGGAACTCAGGAACCGCTACCGTACCGCGGCCTTTCTTCTTCTCCTCACTTTCACCGCGACCCACGCCTTGGCTCAAAGCAACCCCTGCCGCACCACCCAGTCAGCATCCACGCTCGGATCTACACCGGTGCCGCAAGCCCCGATTGTCTACGATCCCAACCAAAGCGTCTGTTGGCTGGCCAACGCAAATCTGGCCGGTGACCCGGCCATGCGGACTGCTTTCGGAGTCACGGGAATCTTCCCCAACGGTTCCATGGATTACGGCACCGCGCAAAAATGGGTTGCAGCTCTGAACGCCTATAGTAACGGCGCGGGCTACCTGGGCCACAACGATTGGCAATTTCCGGCAGCTCCCATGGTGGACGCCACGTGCGCCAACACGGGCCCGGACGGCGCATCGTTTGGTCCTCTGTGCTCCGCCAGCAGCCTCGCAAACCTCTATTCAACCGGCCTGAGGCTGACCTTTCCCGCCAGCGCCGTACCCGCTTTCGGGGCCACAGTCGCGCCGCTCCACAACCTGAAATCGTCCTATTACTGGGCGCTCGCAAACGACGGCGGCCCCAGCGGCGCCAGCAACGGAGGACAGGAGGTCTTTTCCTTCTCCGCGGGCATCCAAGGCGGCGTCACGACACAAGATAACTATTTCTACACGCTACCCATGATCCCGGGCGCCATCGGAACACCTCCATCCTGTTCCGCCAACGGCCCCACGGTCATCCCCTACACGACTGGACCCGCCGCAGGGAACGCAGTGTACGATTGCAACACCAAGTACACTTGGGCCGCCGACGGGAACATGGCCGGCTCGAACGCGTATGGCGTCACCGGCAACGTAACCATTCCCGCTAACTCATCCCGCACCATTACCGCGCCCAAGATCAGCAACGGGGCGATGTTGTTCGATACGGCGACGCAGTGGATTCAGGCCATGAACAACAGTCGTTACCTGAGTTCCTCCGCCTGGCAGATTCCCGCGAGCGCCGCAGTTTTGAAAGATCTTTTCACGGACCTGAACCTGGCGCCGGGTGATAGCCGATTCATGGCGGCAGGAGCTTCGGGACCATTCCAGAATCTGCAGCCCTTCTATTATTGGGGATGCCAACGCGACCAATCCGGCACCAGCCAGTCGCCCTGCACCGGCTACGCCCCATCCGACCTCCAGTGGACCTTCAATCTCGACGCCGGATTTCAGCCAACAAGTTCTCTGGTCCAACACTTCTTTGTCATGGTTTATTACCCGGTGACCGCCACGACTGGTCCCCTGGTCTCGCTGGTGGCCAATGCGGAAGGCGAGGTGACCACCATCGCGCCCAACAGCTGGGTCGAGATCAAAGGCTCCAGGCTCGCTCCGGCTGGCGATTCCCGTATCTGGAGGGATTCCGACTTCGTCAACAACAGGATGCCCAGTCAACTCGACGGCGTCAGCGTCACGGTGAACGGGCGGAGCGCCTATGTCTACTACATCAGTCCGACGCAGATCAATATTCTGACCCCGATCGACGCGTTGCCCGCCGAAACGCAAATCGTGGTATCGAACAATGGCAGCGCGAGCGCGCAATTTACCGCGTTGGCTCAACCGCTGGCGCCGTCCTTCTTTGTCTTCGGCGATGGCTCGCACGTGGCGGCCGTTCACCTGGATGGGACTGGAAATCTGGTAGGGCCAGCGAGTTTTTCCGTGCCCGGCTATACCTTCTCCCCGGCCAAACCCGGCGAAACGATCTCCGTTTACGCGAACGGATTCGGCGCCACCTCGATTCCCGTGGTGGCCGGATCAACCACGCAAGGTGGAACGTTGTCTCCACTCCCGGTAATCACAGTGGCGGGCCGGAACGCGATAGTCATATTCGCCGGACTTGTCTTCCCGGGGGAGTTCCTGTTCAACCTGACCCTTCCAAACACGCTCCCGGAGGGCGATCTGACCATCAAGGCGACTTATGGTGGTGCGAGCACGCAGTCCGGCACCCACCTGACGGTACATCCGTGACCTCAGACCGCGTTGCGCGGGCACAAATGATGGATCCCCGGGGACGGCTGCTCGCTTACGGCCGCAACTCTTGTGGGCAGCCGCGCCTGGCGAGGAACCAGAGTGAGCAAATTACCTAGTGAATTTCCCTTGCAGGTGTTCTAGATCGCGATTGTTCTCACAGGCGCTTTCGAAGATGTCGCTGTCCGGCATCAGGCGCGCCTGTTCCCGGACTTGCCACGGTTTGGTATAAGCCTTCGGATCGTCGATAGTAACTTGAATTTCCATGTGCCCGAAGTCCGTCCGCCGAAAACGTTCCGTGACGTGCAGCGCATCCGACGTGGGTTTGCCCGTCTGATCCAACCATGTCTTCCCGTTGAAGCCGCGGGTGTCGACCACCAGGGTGTCGCCATCCCATTTGCCTGTGGAATAACCCAGGTAGGCGGGAAGAAAGTCGTTCCCCAATTCGCGCCCATCGAGGAAGATTTGGCGCCACGCGTTGTCGGATTCATACAGAATCCCAATGATGTCCGATTTTTGGATCACCCTCCATGGCGGGGGTGAGGCATTGATCCTCGGGACACCTCGGGGCAAGCAGTTTGCGGGGGGATCTTCTCCGGAATGCGAGCCGTCTGCGCGTTGATCCACAAGCGCCTTGGCCCAAGGCTGAAATGGTACGTCACCGGGTTTGAGATCCGCCGCAATGTCCAGAATGTACTTGGTGGTGCCGGATTCCCAGACTCCCGACAGGTCCGGATGGCCATCGGCCGCTCGCGGCGCTGGCGCGGAGAGGTTGGGCTTCCCATCTGGCCCCTTCGGAATTCCGCCGCCCGGGACTTTCACCCACTGGCCATAGACAGGCGCACAAATCAATACCGCAATGGCTACCGAAGACAGTAGAGGCACTGCAGCATAGACCAGCGTGAGGACGACAAATGCCGGAACGCGTGAAGCCTTCATGGTGGCTCTCCTCTTGCGTGCAATTCTAGCAGGCTTGATTCCGCCGACGGCCGTAAGATCTACGATCCGACCCGCGACACTTTTAATGTGGTACTCAACTGGCAGTCTGCCTTGAAGAAGTAGGTCAGGCGCGGAGGAGCGCCGAGGCATCGAAGGCAAACGCGCGCGGGTCGGAGTCGGTGGCCTGGCGCAAGGGATCGAGAGAATCCGTGAAATAGGCCCGCTGCAACCAGCGTGATCCGGCGAAGGAATCGCGCCCATGGAGCACGCGGTCATCATGAAACAGGAGCGCGGTTCCGGGACGCACGACAACGCGCGCAGGCTCCAATTCCATCAGCAGGGATCGGAAAGCAGTCAGGGCGCCGGCGGCCTCGGCGGTCAAGGGCTCGATGGAAGAGCTGGCGGCCGAAACGCGAGTCAGGCCCAACTCATCGCGCCACAGGATAGGACGAGGATCGGAAATCGCGGGCTCTCCGGAAATCGAAAAGCTGGCCGGACAGGCGTGCCGAAAAATGGGCTTGGCCAGAGATGCGGCCAGAGCCGCCGGAGCAGCTTCCATAATCTGACCGGCGGTAAGAACCAGCGTCGCCGCGTCCTGATTGCGGAGACCGTATAGCAAGAGGCCACTTTGGCGAAAGCGCCGAGGCAGGAAAGCGTTGTCGCTATGGAAGCCGAACTGAACACGTCCGGCGTTGGACTGAATCTGCTCCATGCCCTGAATCGGACTGACTTCCTGGATGGGCGCGCCGGATTTCTCATTTAAATACGCCAAGATTTCACCATGCGTTCCGACCAGGCCGCAAATTACGGCCTCGGAGACGGCTTGCTTATTGCCGGGCCGCAGGCCATCGGAGGGAATGGGAGGGAGCTGGGGATCGACCGGAAGGTTTTCGAACATCAGAGCCGGGATGCCGGTGGGGGCGAAGAACTCGTCGAGCGATTCCGCGAAATGCTCGGGCAAGTGTCGCAGCGCCAGATTCACAGAGGCTGCACGAAATGCGTTCCAGGCGTTGAGATCGTGATAATCGGGAAACGTCAGGGCGTTGGCTGCGCGCGACCAAGCATCGCGATTCAGATCGGGAAGGCGCAACGACGGGGGCGCAAATGCAGGCGATACGGTGACGCTGGGAAGGGAAGCCATCAGAAACTCCATTGTACCGAGTTCCCTTTTAGTCTTCCGTAACAAGGCGGTAGCCAACGCCGGGTTCGGTCTGCAAGTGCTTGGGACGGGCCGGGTTACGCTCGAGCTTGCGGCGAAGCTGGGCGATATAGACGCGCAGATACTGAGCCTGCTCGGTGTGTTGGGGACCCCACACTTCGTTCAGCAATTGGCGCTGGGTGAGAACCTTGCCGGCGTGCTGGATCAGTACCTGAAGCAGCTTGTACTCGTTGGGCGTCAGGTGAACTTCCTGAGCGTCTACGCGGACCACGCGTTTATCGAGATCGACTTCGACGGCGCCAAAGCGAACGACCGTGCCGGCGGCGGATGCCGTAGACCGGCGCAAAGCGGCGCGAATCCGGGCGAGCAGCTCGCCGACGGCGAATGGTTTAGCGACATAGTCGTCGGCGCCCAAGTCGAGAGCCGCGATCTTGTCTTTCTCCTGGCCGCGCGCGGAAAGCACCAGGATGGGAATTTTCCCCCATTCGCGAACACTGCGGATGACCTCCAGGCCATCGCGGTCGGGCAGTCCGAGGTCGAGCAGAATCAGGTCGGGCTGGCGGGATTGGGCTTGCGCCAGGCCCTCTTCGGCCGTTACGGATTCCTGCAGGCGATACCCTTCGGCGTCCAGGGCGGCTCGCAGGAAGCGGCGGATCTGGGCATCGTCTTCAATCACCAGAATGAGAGGTTTCATTTGGACTGGATGGGAAGACGGATTTGAAAGACGGCCCCGCCGCCGGCACGCGGCAGAGCCTGAATGGTTCCGCGATGGGCCTGGACGATGGCGCGGCAGATGGGAAGGCCGAGTCCAGCGCCGCTGACCCCGCCCGCGTTTCCGCGGTAGAACTTTTCGAAAATACGCTCTTGCTCGCCGGGAGGAATGCCGGGGCCGCGGTCACGGACTTCGATGATCACGGCGCCGTTCTCTTCAAACGCAGCCAGATCGAGGGGCGTTCCGGGAG
>Ga0105245_10004701_pt1 | contig 12067 bp, 9 predicted proteins | sample KBSM54metaG_FD_81523 | JGI IMG/M metagenome (GOLD analysis project Ga0105245, IMG submission 81523) | Miscanthus rhizosphere microbial communities from Kellogg Biological Station, Michigan, USA - KBS M5-4 metaG | ecosystem: Host-associated > Plants > Roots > Rhizosphere > Soil | place: Michigan...
AAAATTGCAGCGCGGCGGCAACACGCTCTCCGACAGCGCCAAGGAAGACCTCACGCGCAACATCGATACCAAGACGAAGAGTTACAATCGCGAACTCGAAGACGCGCAGGCCGAGCTGGAACAGGAACAGCAGAAAGTTGTGGGCACGCTGGGCCAGAAGATGATGGCTGTGATCGACAAGTATGCCCAGCAGAACGGCTTTGCGATTGTGTTGGACGTAAGCAGCCAGAATACGCCGGTGCTCTACGCGTCGAATACGGTCGACATCACCGAGGAAGTGATCGATCTGTACGATAAGACGGTCTTCAGTGCGACGCCAGCGCCGGCTGCCCCCGGTCCGGCTCGCCCAAGCGCCCCCCCGGCGGCTCGTCCGGCTCCGGCAACAGCCGCGCCTAAGCCTGCAGCGCCTCCCGCTGCCGCACCCGCGAAGAAGCAATAACGCGCCGTACCGATCGGCATAACTAGCGAAGGCGACTCGCGCTAGCGGTCTACTTAGAGGACTTCTTCGCTCCAGTTTTCCAGGATCGACTTCACCTTCTGCGTGAACTGATCGCCCAGAGCGCCGTCGATCAGGCGATGATCGAAGGTCAGCGCCAGGTAGCACACCGAGCGGATGGCAATGGCGTCATCGACCACCACCGGCACCTTCTCCACCGTGCCCACGCCCAAAATCGCCACCTGCGGCTGATTGATGACCGGCGTGGCAAAGACGCTGCCGAAGCTACCGAAATTGGTGATGGAGAAAGTCCCCGCCTGCACTTCATCCGGGCGAAGCTGGCGCGAACGCGCGCGCGAGGCCAAGTCGGCGATGGAGCGTTGCAATCCGACCACGTTCTTTTCATCGGCGTTGCGAATCACCGGCACGATCAAGCCGTTCTCAAGCGCTACCGCCATTCCCAGATTAATGTCGCGGTGAAAGATGATGTTGGTGCCGTCGATGGAGCTGTTGAGTAGCGGGTAGGCCTGCAGCGCGGCAGTGGTCGCACGCATCACGAAAGGCAAAAAGGTCAGGCTGAAGCCGTGCCGTGCTTGGAATTCGCCCTTCACGCGGTCGCGCATTTTCGCTATGCGGGTCATGTCGACCTTGTGCACGGTGGTCACATGCGCCGAAGTGCGCTTGCTGAAGACCATGTGCTCGGCGATCTTCTGCCGCATAACGCTCATAGGCTCGACGCGGGCGGCTGGAGCTTCTCCACGGAAATGAGCCTGCTCCTGAACTGGCGCAACGGCCTGCGTGCGCGGCTGAGGTGCTTGCTGAGCGGGAGGCGCTTGTTGAACCATCGCCGCTTGGGGGGCTTCCTGGGGCGCCGCCTGGGGGGGCGCTTGAGGTGCGCGTGCGGGTGGCGCGGGCGCGGCTTGGGCCGGCACGGCCGAGCGCCCGTCGATATACGCTTCAAGATCTTGTTTGGTGATGCGGCCACCGGCGCCAGTGCCTCTCACCTGGCCCAAGTCGATGCCATTCTCGCGCGCCATCTTGCGCACCAGCGGCGATAGCGGTCCGGCGGCTTCCTCGGGTATCGCCGCGTGCTCGACGGTCACTGGCACAGGGGCCGAAGCCGGAGCAGCGGGAGCCGGAGCGGCAGGCGCCGGGGCAGGCGCTTTCGCAGCCGGTGGCGGCGCGGCGGCAGGAGCGGCAGCGGCAGGCGCTCCAGCGCCATCGTTGATCCTTCCCACCACGGTGTTGATGCCAACCGTGGTCCCTTCCTGCACCAGAATCTCACCCAGCGTTCCGGCCACTGGCGAAGGAATTTCGGTATCTACCTTGTCGGTGGAGATCTCAAACAGAGGCTCATCGCGCTCGACAGTGTCGCCGGGCTTCTTCAACCACTTGGTCAGAGTTCCTTCGACAATGCTCTCGCCCATTTGGGGCATGATGACGTCAATCATATTTTCTCCACTTCCCGGTAAGTCTCCAATTCGCGGTCGAACACTCGTGTGAAACTGCGGGCGACGGCGGCGACAATCTGGCCGCGATCGGCCCGGCACCCGAGTGCCTGCATCGAGGTCACCGGTTTTGTTAAACCGCACGGTACGATGTACCGGAAATAACTCAAGTCCGTATCTTGGTTCAGCGCGAAGCCGTGGGACGTGACCCAGCGGCTGATGTGCACGCCGATTGCCGCGATCTTACCCTGCTCGGTCCACACCCCGGTGGCGCCCGCCTCGCGCCCGGCTGGAATTCCGAATTCTGCCAGCGCGTCGATCAACACCTGTTCGAGCGCGCGCACATACGCCATGACGTCGCGCTTCCATTCTCGCAAATCGAAGATAGGATAGCCGACGATCTGGCCCGGCCCGTGATAGGTGACATCGCCGCCACGATCCGTGCGATGAAACTCAATCCCGGCGCGGTCTAGCAACTCCGGCGCACACAGCAGATTCTCGTCGTGCGCGGTGCGGCCCATCGTGACTACATGCGGATGCTCGACGATCAACAGTTGATCGGGAATCTCACCGCGCTTGCGGCGCTCAACGAACTGCTGCTGCAAAGCAAACGCGTCGGCGTAGCGCATGCTGCCCAAATCACGCAACTCGCAGGCGGCTGCGGCTATTGCGATATCAGGCATTGATGGCTTGCCCGTAAACCGCGTTGAACGCCTCGCCCACGGCTTCGTAGATGGTGGGGTGCGCGTGAATGGTGTTCCGGAGCGTCTCGACCGTGGCTTCGGCTTCCATGGCCAGAACGCCTTCACTGATCAGCTCATAAGCTTCCGGACCAATGATGTGGACTCCCAGAATCTCGCCGTATTTGGCGTCGGAAACGATCTTAACGAAACCATCGTGCTGCCCCAGGATGCTGGCCTTGCTATTGGCCGCGAAGGGGAACTTGCCGACCCTGAGGTCGTAACCCGCCGCGCGCGCCTGTGCTTCGGTGAGGCCGACGCTTCCGATACCCGGCTCTGTATATGTTGCCCCCGGAATGCGGTTCTTGTTCACCGGAGTCACCGGCTTGCCCGCGATGTGCGCGATTGCAACCATGCCCTCGGCGGTCGCGACGTGCGCCAACTGCGGCGTACCCGCCACAATATCTCCGATAGCGTAGACGCCCGGTTCTCCTGTGCGCTGGAACGGATCCACCTTGATGAAGCCGCGGTCTAGTTCGACGCGGGTGCCTTCCAGGCCGATGTTTTCCGTGTTCGGCTTGCGCCCGATGGCTACCAGCAGCGCTTCGGCTTCCGCCGTTTCATCTTTGCCGTTGGCCAGGGTCGCCGTGAAGCGCACACCGCTATCGGTAGTCTGGACGTTGCTAACCTTCGCGCCGGTTTCGACGCGAATGCCACTCTTTTTGAAGTAGCGTTCGAGGTCCTTTGAGACATCCTCATCCTCGACTGGCACAATCCGTGGCAGCATTTCAAAGATGCTTACTTTGGATCCGAAGCGATGGAAACAGGACGCGAACTCGACGCCTACCGCGCCCGCACCCAAAATCGCCAGCGACTTCGGAACATAATTCAGATCCAGGATTTCGATATTGGTGAGGATACGCTTGGCATCCGGCTTCAGTCCGGGGAGCATGCGCGCCTCGGAGCCTGTAGCGAGGACGATGTTCTTGAATTCTACGATCTGGGTGCCTGTATCGGACGTAACTTCCAGCTTGCCGGGACCCGCTAAGCGGCCGAAACCCTTGATGACGTCGACCTTGTTCTTCTTCATCAGGAAATCGACGCCCTTGGCGTGTTTGGCGACGATCTTGTTCTTGCGCTCGAGGACCAGCGGGAAATCCAGGCGCGGATTTTCGCAGCGGATGCCGTCTTCAACCGAGTTCTGGAAATGCTCCCAAACGTCGGCCGTATGCAGGAAGGATTTGGTGGGAATACAGCCTACATGAAGGCAGCAGCCGCCCAGTTTCGCGTCCTTTTCAACCACCGCGACTTTCAGGCCATACTGCCCCGCACGAATGGCGGCTGAGTAACCCCCGGGACCGCTCCCAAGGACAATCACATCATATGTCATGGATTTTCTTTTAGTGTAGCAGGACGGATTGCGAGCCCTACGGGCAACTCGGCTAGTGTTTCTGACGACAGGTCATGGACCTGTCCTACAGTCGACATCCTCTTCTTTATTCTCTTCGAATTACACCATCTTCCGGACTGCGATGTGTAACCACCCACTAAGGGCGGCGTCCCTTCATGTATGCGCTTACGCGTCTTAATCTCGCTGGCGGTCGCGTTGTCGCCGCTCCCGGGCCAAACCCGGTCGAATACGGGGCCTCTCGCCGCGTTCAGCCAGTCGCTCGAATCTCTGGCGGCGCGCGTAGGCCCGGCAGTGGTGCAGATTGTGTCCACCGGTTACGGCCGCGCCGAGACGGGTGAGCAGGGCGCCAGCAATCTGCTCGGACGCCAGCACAGCGCCGGATCCGGCGTGATTCTTTCGGAGGATGGCTTTATCGTCACCAACTATCACGTGGTGCAAGGAGCGCGCAAAATCGAAGTTCGGCTGGCGGGGACGGTCTCCGGAATTCCTGAGGAACCAGTCCTGCTGGCAAAACTGGTTGGATTCGACCGGGAGACCGACGTTGCCGTGATCAAGATCGAGCGGACCGGGCTTCCACGCCTGAGCTTCGGCGACCCCAAAGACGTGCGCGTAGGGCAAGTGGTGATGGCTTTCGGCAGCCCCTTGGGATTGGCAGGCTCGGTGAGCATGGGCGTGGTCAGCTCCACTGCGCGGCTGGTACATGAAGATGATTCGATCGCCTATCTGCAGACCGACGCACCCATCAATCCCGGCAATAGCGGCGGGCCGCTGATCGATACCAGCGGGCAAGTGGTCGGGATCAACACCTTCATCCTGACGCAATCCGGCGGCAGCGAAGGGTTGGGCTTCGCGATTCCGAGCGACGTAGTGGAAAGCGTGTACCGCCAGATTCGCAAGTACGGGCACGTGCATCGCGGCCAACTGGGAATCGTGGCGCAAGATATTACGCCGGAGATGGTCAAGGTACTGAAACTGCCGCAGGCATCCGGCGCGATCGCCGCCGATGTCCTGCCCGGAGGGCCGGCGGATCAAGCCGGCTTGAAGATCGAGGACATCATCGTGAACGTAGATGGAAGCCTGATCAAGAGCGCGCGTGATCTGCAGAGCTTTATCTATGGCCAGGCCGTGGACAACGAGGTCACGATGACCGTCAGGCGCGGGAATCAGACGCTCTCCCTGAAGATGAAAGTAATTGAGCGTTCCGATGACCCGCAGCGCTTCGCCGACATGGTGGACCCGGAGAAGAACATCATCCCGCAACTGGGCATTCTGGTGGTGGAGTTGGATGAAAAGACGCAGGACCTGCTGCCGGGATTGCGCCATACTTTCGGGCTGGTGATCGCGGCGGAGAGCTCCGATTCCCCGTATTCCGGCGAAAGCCTGAAGGTGGGAGACGTCATTTACGAGGTGAATCACGTTCCGGCAGTCACCATCCGGGCCGTTACTTCGACGCTCGCCGCCTTGAAATCCGGTGACCCGGCGGTGATTCAGGTAGAGCGAGACGGCAGGCTCATGTACGTTACGCTCGAACTGGAATAACACGCTACGCCTACCATTTTTCTGGAACTATCTCAGCCCGAATCGGAATTCCTAACGGACGCCGTCAGATGACGCATTCACGGCGATGACGTCTAATGGGAAACGCATGATAAGCGATGAGGATTTGCTGAAGGCGGCCCTGCGCGGCGACGAAGCCGCGTTCACTGCCTTGTACCGCCGGCGGCAAGGCGCGGTGTATCGCTTCGCGCTGCATATGTCCGGCGAGGGGGCGGTCTCCGAAGACGTGACCCAGGAAGTCTTTATCGCGCTGCTCGAAAGCGGCGGCCGATTCGATCCGGCGCGCGGGACGCTGCTTTCGTTTCTGTATGGCATAGCGCGGAACCTGCTGCTTCGGCGTTTCGAAAAGAAGCGCCCGGAAGATTCGGATGCGCTGGCAGATGAGTTAGCGGCAGACGACGATGTACTCGACGATCTGACCCGGCGCGAGACCATCGAAGCCGTGCGCAGCGCGGTGTTGAGTCTGCCGGCGCCGTATCGCGAGGCCGTGGTGCTGTGCGATCTCGAAAATGCCAGCTACGAAGACGCCGCGGCGGCGCTGGAGTGTCCGGTGGGGACGGTGCGGTCCCGGCTCAGCCGCGGCCGGGCCATGTTGGGACAGAAGCTGGCGGTGAAAACCGCGAGGAGCATGTCATGAAGGAAGAACACGTTAAGGAAGATTACGTTCTTCAGGCATTGGGAGCGCTGGCGGAGAGCGATCGCAAAAGGGAGGCGCCGCCTGAAGTGGAGGCTCGGCTGCTCGTCGCATTTCAAACGCGGCGACGCTCCGGATGGCGCTGGGCGGCAATCGTGGCGACCGCGGCCGGTCTAGTGATCGCGTTGCTGCTGTGGCCGAATCGTTCTCCTAAGGCGACTTTGAGCGCAGTGCAGCCGTTCCCACAAGTACTGGAGGCGCCGCGGCCAATTAGGGAAATTGAGCCGACACCAAGAGTGGCGCGGGCTCGGCGCAAGCTGGGTCCCAAAGTGGCGGCTGTGCGTCAGTCAGAGCGGCGCGAAGTGGTTACCGATTTCTTCCCGCTGATGAATCCGGCGCCCTCGTTTGGACGCGGGCAGATGCTACGCGTGCAGCTTCCCGCCGCGGCCATGCAGACAGTGGGCTTGCCGGTGCGGGAAGAGCATCTGGACGACCTCGTCCAGGCCGACGTGCTGGTGGGCGAAGAAGGAATGCCGAGAGCCATCCGGTTCGTGAGATTTGATGTCAAATAGAGAAGGAGCAAGAAGATGAGGACCATCAATCAAGCTGCACTGCTGTTCGCTTGCGGAGCTGTACTACTGGCGCAACAGCAAGACGTGTTTTTCACGGCAGCGGCGCCCGCCGGGTTGCCGGGTATGGCGGGGCCGCAGACTTTCGCCTTCGTTGCGGGCGAACTGGTGGGTGGCAATCCCGTGAAGGGTGCGCCCTATTCGGGCAACGCGGTGACAGACACCACCCAGACCCTGGCAGATGGCAACCGCATCGTGAATCACGCGACTGCGGCGGTTTACCGCGATGGCGAGGGACGCGAGCGGCGCGAACAATCCATTCCCAACATCGGGCCGTTTGCGGCGCAAGGCGCTGCACCCATGACCATCTTTATTTCAGATCCGGTAGCCGGCGTGAATTACTCCTTGAATCCCAGCAACAAGACCGCGATCAAAATGCCGCTTCCGCAGATGGGTTCGCTGCCGCCCATGCCACCGGGAGCGCCGGGAGCACAGGGGGCCGTGATGGTGCAGCGTTTCGGCGCAGCAGGAGGTACCGCAACTGCTTCCATGGTGGCGCCGCCGGGCCCGCCGCATGTCATGATCTACAGCAAGACCGGTACGGCTCTGGCGGCGAATCCGCCGGACGTGCAACAGCTCGGCGGCAAGGTGGTCGAAGGAGTCCAGGCCGATGGCACGCGCACCACGCTGACTATTCCCGCGGGACAGATCGGCAACGACAATCCGATCCAGATCGTAGATGAAGTGTGGCGCTCGCCCGACCTGCAGGTGATCGTGCACTCGGAACATAGCGACCCGCGCATGGGCACTACGGTCTACTCGCTGCAGAACGTCTCGCGTAGCGATCCCTCGCCGGCGCTGTTCCAGGTGCCGTCGGACTACACGGTGACCGACTCCCCGGTGTTTCATAAAGCGCTGGCGCCTCCGCCGCAATAACCGGCACTTGTTCGAAACCCCGCCGCCGGGAGCCGCGTAGAATTGTAGTATGCGTGCGTGGCTCCTCAGCGCGGTTCTTTTGCCTTGCCTGGCCTACGCGCAGTCCCCCGCCGCCCTATATCCGCTCACCAATCTGACTGTGCGGGGAAATAAGCGCTTCACTCGGTCGGAGATAGCAGATGCATCCGGCCTCACAATAGGCAAAGCCGTCAACAAGGATATTTTCGATGCAGCGCGCGAGCGCCTACTCGCGAGCGGCGCTTTCGAAAGCGTGGGCTACGAGTTCAAGCCGAACGGCGCGAAGACCGGCTACGACGCCACCTTTGATGTGGCCGAAGTCGCGCTGCTCTACCCCTACCGCTTCGAGGACCTCCCCGCCCCTGAAGCAACTCTGCGGGCGGCGCTTGCCCGGCAGTCCGTCCTGTTGCACGACCAGATTCCCGCCACCCGCGAGGTGCTGGACCGCTACCAAAGCGTCCTGGCCAAACTGCTCGAAGGCCGCGTCACTGTGGAAGGCAAGCTGAATTACGATCTGCCGGGCGAGCCCACCATTCTGTTTCGCCCCGCAGGCGACCGGCTGCACATTTCCGAGGTGCATTTCACCGGCAACGAATCGGTTCCCGCCGCCCAGTTGCTGAACACGTTCGCCGATGTAGCCGTCGGCACCGAGTTCACCGAACCCACTGTGCGGCGCCTGCTCGACGCCAGCATACGGCCGCTCTATGAAGCGCGTGGCAAAGTGCGCGTGGCGTTTCCCAAGATTGTGACCGAGCCTTCGAAGCATCCGGACGTGGTGGGCGTCTCGCTAACAGTCACTGTGGAGGAAGGGCCGCCCTACAAACTCGGGGCTGTGCATTTCACGGGAGCCGCGGCGCGCCAGGCGAAGGAACTCGAAGACCTGGTCAAGTGGCGCAAGGACGAGACCATCAACTTCGATGAGATCAAGGCCGGGCTCAGCCGGATCGTCAAGCGCTACAAGACCACCGGCTATGTGCACGCGGCCGCGCGCGCGGACCGCACGATCGACGACAAGGAACACACGGTCGACCTGGCGGTGAACGTCGACGCCGGGCCGGAGTTCAAGTACGGAGCGCTGGAAATCCGCGGCTTGGACGTGATCAGTGAGCCGGCCATTCGTAAGATGTGGGGCACGAAAGAAGGCAAGCCCTTCGACGCGGAATATCCCGACGCCTTTCTGAAAGACATCCGCGACCAGGGACTCTTCGACAACCTGGGCGACACCAGCGCGGAGACCAAAGTGAATGAAGATCGCAAGACCGTCGACGTCACGCTGATTTTTCTAGGCTCCAAGCCGCCCGCCCCGGGACGAAAGCGCCTCGGTGCGCAACCTTGAAAACTGCGCGCAGAAATCAGTTAAGCGGCCGCGTGCGTATCACTTGATCCAGATGTCGGTGCCCGCGCCGCCAAGCTCCAATATGATTCTGTTTCCGTCGACGGAGACTGCGTTCCATATCGGGTCCATCCCGGGCACGAGCGCTTCAGGAAATTCGTAGACCGCCGTCGCTGCGCCGAGAGGGCGTTTACTTTCGTTATCGAGCCTCTGGGCATCCAGAAACCGCAAATTTCCGCCGCGTCCGTGCGATGACAGTGTGTACATCATGTCACCGCGGGCGGCCCAGAACGCGAAAAAGAAGGTATCCGAAACCGGGGTAACCGGGATCCAATCGGACCTGTTAAGCTCCCGCTCCTGCGACGCCGGCGCAACGAAGGCCTGCCACCGGTGCTCGCCGGCTTCGGTCACAAAACTCAGCCAGCGGCCGTCCGGCGACAGGCGAGGCGCCTTCAGATCCGTCGTTTCCGAAACGATCCGGCTGACTCTGCGAGTGGAAATATCAAGGAGATCGAGATGGCGGACCGGCGGCGAGTCGGCCCACAGGAGCAACTTTTTTCCGTCCGGCGTGAATTGGCGGGGCATCCCGCAGTTCTCGCACAGTGTGGAAGCCCAGAACGGCCACCAGTTAAATGTTTTTAGGTATACATTCAGACGCTCTTTGGTACCTTCGCCATAGGCATAGCGCGTGCCATCGGGCGCTAGCACTGAGTAAAACCAATCGCCCAGATTCTTACCGTCTCCCCCGCTTCCTGGCGCTCCGTCTTTAAGAAACAGCGAGAACCGGTCGCCGTTTTCGGCGCTGTGTAACAGCTTCGATCCGGCGGCCGACTGCTGACCCTTGCGAACTGGAGTCGAAGTCAGCGGTGCGGGTGGCGCGGCGATATGTTCGCCGGTCGAATCGAGTGGCAAAGCCCAGAAATTCATGTCCACCCGTGTTCTAGAGAACACCATCTTACCCGCGGCGAAGGAAGCTCCGTAGTCGCCTTGCGAATCTTGAGTGGCGCGGATGGCCTTGCCCGCCGTCTTGCCGTCTGCTCCGAGCCGGACTTTCCACAGTGTGTGCGTCTCACCTTGTCCACCGGTGAATACAATCCAATCGTCCGGGAGCCACGCATTCGTGCCGATGTAGTTGAAGCCCTGGGCACGGAGATCGGCGCCGAGCGAAGTCTTGATCGGCTCGCCACCCGCCGCCAGCGCTATCCACCATTCCGGCTCGCGTCTTTCTGCGGTGGACGTTGTGACTAGAATTCGCGTGCTGTCAGGGGACCAGAGCGGCGCGTAGGAATTGTCGATACCTGGGAGCACCAGCGTCGCGGCGCCGCCGGCCAGGGTGCGCTGAAGGACCTTGCCCGAGTTCCCGTAAAGGATTGTGTTGCCGCTCGGAGAAACCTTCATGGAGTATGCGTCGGCGATCTCGAGCTCAGGTGCACCGCCTGAAACCGGCACTTTATAGATTCCTTGCGGCTCACGCGACGAGGTGAAGTAAATGCTTCGGCCATCCGGGGAAAATTCGGGATCGTAGTTCTGCGATGCATCGTTCGTCAGCGACCGCGGTGGCGCAGTTCCATCGGCGCGATCCACCCAGATTTGTGGATTCATGTAGCCATCCGCCACTGCCGCGAAGGCTATTGTGGCCCCGTCGCGCGATATAACGGGCGACCGCGCCGTGCCAACTCGGCTGGTGATCTGCCGCTCGTCGATCCGTGGCGGTGGCGTCGTCGAACAAGCCACCAGGAAATAGACCGGGACCATGAGACCCCATCGCTTCATAACAGGCTATCGGCGGTTTACATACCAATACGTTAGGTGAGTCCAATGGCCCAGCGGCTGGCCTATCTTCCCCGCGCTTGTCCGATATCAAGGAACACAAATCCTGTCGATTTCGCTGCATTGATCGCAGCCATGATCTCGGGTATATTCGCTTTCACTACACCCCAGTTATTCGTACTCAAGACCAGCAGGGCTACTTTGCGGGCGGTCAGGTTCTGCTGATAGCTTAGTTCTTGATCGGCCGTGATGAAAGGTCAAACCCCGCCTCCTCGGCGGCAAGCAATAAAGCTCCGTTCTTAAGACCTGACCATCCCGGACACCAAGTCGTTACCACCTCGTGACTTCCCCCGATCAGCAGCCGCAGCTTTTGTGGCGCGCTCTCATCGAGGATAATCTTCATCGGGCCTGCAAAGATTCGAGGGGCGTTTCAGCACTCCTTGCGGCGAAGTCCAACACCGTTTGAATTTGATCTCGCGTAACGTGGAAATTTTCAAGGACTTCTTCGATGGGCGAGGTCTTTAGATTTTCAAAAATCGCTGACACTGGAACGCGGGTTCCACGAAACACCCACGCGCCGCTGACCTTGCCCGGGATGCTTTCAACGGCCGGACATTGTGACCAATCCAGAGCTGCCATATCGTTCCCTTCTCCTATCGTAAGTCACGGGCGTTTATTGGGGGCTTGCCACGTCTGGGGTAATAAACACAAATGATTTGTCAGGAGCCCAACTGTCCTTCTTCCCGGCCATTTTGTTCAAGAAAGGGCCTCCCACAATGCGAACGAACGGCCCATCCCGGCCTGTCCAGTTCTGCCCGAAAGGCCGGGGCGCGTAACCAGCCACACTACCCACGATGAGCAGGGTACCGTCATCGAGTAGGTCACCCACACCAATGTCAACGCATGGGTAGATATGCTCCTCGTCCACGAACACCCGTTTCACGATGTACTCGACGATGTTTTCGTTCACAACTGGGTGCGAACGACCCAGCCACACAAAAGCAATCTTCCGAGATGACTCTTTCCCACACTTCGCCTCAGCAACTTGAACAACATCCTCTAGCGTTCTCGCTACGAAGGCGGCGAAATCTTCTCGATTCATGTTTCCCGCCGGGCGCTACACCACCGATACGCAAGACCTTGCCTATGAAGAGGCCCCAGCGCGAGGTTAATTATACCGCCCGAGGCGCGCCACACGCGCCGCCCTCGCCCCCCGCATGCTAACCTGAGATGTTGCGTTTAGTCTATGCCTGCGCGGGTAAGCGATACCTTCGT
>Ga0105245_10004711_pt1 | contig 12055 bp, 10 predicted proteins | sample KBSM54metaG_FD_81523 | JGI IMG/M metagenome (GOLD analysis project Ga0105245, IMG submission 81523) | Miscanthus rhizosphere microbial communities from Kellogg Biological Station, Michigan, USA - KBS M5-4 metaG | ecosystem: Host-associated > Plants > Roots > Rhizosphere > Soil | place...
GCCTTGGCCCTGTGAGGCCTTGGGCTTCGAGAACAGGATCATGAAGCGTTGGTCGGCGCTGCGCCGAAACACGAGCGCCTCGTACACGACCGCGACTTTGTCTTTCTCTTTTTGCTCGATGTAGACGTTCGAACGCCAGTCCCCCTGGTTACGCTGCCGGTCATCCACCACTTTGAGGATGTCCACGAGGTCCGACTTGGAGGGCGCGGCCTGCGCGAGCTTCACGCCCGTGAAGGAAGTGAGCGCCGCGGCGAGCACCAACGATTTGACGAAATTTCTACGTTGCATGGGATCCTCAACCAAAGTGAGACATAGCATCGACGGGCTTGAGCCGAGCCGCGCGCAGCGCCGGGTACAGCGCTGCCAACCCCGTCACGATCGAAATCAAGACGATGGCGCCGCCGAGAGCGCTCGGCAAAACGGACAGCTTCAAGGTGTCGGACATCAAAAATAGTTGGACGGAGAGGGGCACGTGAATGTTCGCAGAATTCAGCACGCCTGCGGTCATTGCGCCGACCACCGCCCCAGCGACGGCGCCGAAGACGCCGAGCAAGAACGACTCCCACAGAAACATGCGCACGACGCTGCCGCGCTGCATGCCGATCGCGCGGAGCGTTCCGATTTCACGCGTGCGTTCTCGAATGGCAATCCACATGGTATTCATGATCCCGGTGATGACGATGGCGAGCAGAATCACCATCAAAATCAAACTCAATCCGTTGAGAGCTCCGAGTGTCCACGTCATGAAGGAGAGCTCGTCCTCCCATGAAGTCACGTCCAGCTTTTGGCCCGTCCAATCCTCGCGATTGACGCCTTCGAACTTCATCCAAAACGCGCGCGGGTCGGGTTCCATCACCCGATAGCCCGCTTTTTCGAGCGAAGTACGTAAGCGCGCCGCGAGCGGCCCCAGATCATTTTGATACTGCGGCTTGAGATGGATCTGGATGGCACCGGTCACGTCCGGCCGCAGCTGATAGAGCGAGCGCAACGAATCGCTGGAGACGAACACGTTCCACTGACTCAAGAGCCCCACGTCTTCCGCGACGGCAACGATCCGGCAATCGATGGTGTTGGCGACGCCGCGCGTGGTCTGCGCGGAGATGGTGATGGCGTCACCCACCTTCACTTTGAGCTTCTTCACCTGCGCTTCGAACAGCAAAATGGTGTTCGGCTGCGAGAGCTCGTCGATGTTGCCGCTGGTGATGCGCAGCACCGATTTGAAGGCGGATTCGTGGGCAATATCGATACCCGCGATGCCCGCTTGCATGGCGGAAGTGTCAGAGACGATCTTGCCCCAGCCTCGCCCACGCTCGACCATGAAGTCGAGTTCGGGGAGCGCCGCCTTCACGGCCTCTTTCACCTTCGGGTATTCGACGACGACCGGGCCGGCCTGCCCCGAGGTGACCTTGTAGAAGCCGCCCACGTTCAAGTGACCGGTGCTGAGCGTCGTCGCGGTATCCACCAAGGTGTGGCGGATGCCCGCGGACAGGCCATTGAGCAAAATGAACAGCGCCGTGACGGCCGCCACTGCGGCCCCCAAGAAGGCCGTGCGCCGGCGGTGCTCGAACAAGCTGAGGAGCGCAATCCGAAAATCGAGCAGCAATGAAGACATATTCATTCCTCCGACTGCATCGCTTCACGCGGGCTGATGCGCATGGCGATCCAAGCAGGATAAATGCTGGAGACGACGCTCACGAAGAGCACGATCCCGAGCGCCAAGAGCAAGTTGTGGGTCGCAAGCAGCGGATACAGCCGAGGCCCGGAGAAAAAGAACGTCGCCACGTCGTTGAAAGCGGCGATGCCCACGTGGTGCAGCACGGTGATCAGGATGGCGCCGAGCGCCGCCCCGCTGGCACCGAAAACCAAGCCCACCACTACCGATTCGAGCACCAACATGGCCAGAATGAAGCGGCGTTGCGCGCCAACCGCGCGCAGCGTGCCGATTTCGCGAACGCGCTCGAGCGTGGCCATCACGAGCGCATTGTTGATGATGACGAGCGCGACGGCGAAGATGATCAGCACTGCCGTGAACAGCACGACGCGCATCAAGGTCGCGAATTGCCCGATCAGGCCGGCCGCTTTTTGCCAAGTGATGGCTTTCAACGGCAGCCCCTCGCGTTTGCCAGCGGCTTCGATATCCGCCACCGTCTGGTCGAGCTGCTTTTCGTCGTTCAAGAGCACGGCCGCATTGAGGATCACCCCTTGCTCGAGCTGCGCGGGGTCGTAACCTTTGTCCTGGTCGCGCCGGTGAGTGCCGCCGAGCCCGGCCAATTCCGTGCTCAAGTCATCCACCGTGGCCGCCGCTGTGTTCGCGGCATCCTTCGCTTCGGCCGCGCCGAATAGCTCCGCCTCCGCATTCTCACGGGAGACTTCTTTGGCGCCGGAGGCCTGACGAATGCCGGCGATCTCTTGAGCTCGCTCGTCCGTCATGAAGCCGTACAGCTCTCGGAACGAGACGATGTCCATCACGTTGAGCGAGCCGGCTTGCGGCGACTTTTCGAGCCCTTTGAAGGCGAAAGTGCCGTAAACCTTGAGGTTCGCCGACTGCACGTAGCCGCTGCGCGTGAACGCCTTGATGGTGAGCGTGTCACCGACGCGGATGCGATACAGCTCGAGTGAGGGCGCGAGCTCCTTGTAGAAGTAGGCGTAACGCTGCTCGAAATTTTCGTCCGTCGTGTTCAGGAATTGACCGAGCAGTTTGCCTACGTCCGTCTCTTGCGAGCCGAGCACGGCTTGGAGCTTCTGACGAAACAGGTCCGTGCGCGGCCCATCGAGTTGGAGCAAGAGCTCCTTCACTTGCGTGGAAGCCTCACGGACCAAGCGCTGTAGTTCTTGATCCTTGGCGATGGTCACGTGCCGCACGGTGAGCGCTTCGTGGATCTTGTCCAAGCCACGCGCGGTCTTCAGCTTGACCTGCTCTTCGTACATGTATTTGGAGAACAAGAAGCCGCGCTTGCCTTCCGGGATGGCTTCGCCCTCCACGATGCTCATCCGATCGAAGGATTGCGCGAACACCTTGGGGTCGGTACCCACGTAACGCAGAAACATCATGTCTGCGTCGGTCGCCAACGGCGCCACCTTGTTTTCGAGAAACTCGAGGCTGTCGAGCGGATCCTGATCGAATTTGCCCCAAAATTCCGGGGATGCAGCGCGCGAGACCGACGCGAGGTCGACATTCTCGAGCGCGCGCTGGTCGTTCAGTTTGCGCACGTTCTCGATGTCGCCGCGCAGCACCGAAACGATCTGCCGCACGTGATCTTTCTCGGCGCCGTACGCGGCATTGGCGGTCGCGCCCTGCTCCCCCTGCCCGCGAGCAGTCACGCTTTGACGCAACTTGGCCAGCGCCAAGTCCACCGTGTTGCCCGAGAGCACCATCGAGCCATTGATGCCCATGGGCACCACTTGCTTGACGTTCGGAATGGTCATCAGCACTTTGCGCACGCGGGCGAAATCGGGCAGCGGCTCGATGTCGTTGGCGTCGAAGGCGAAGCCGCCCATCACGTCCAAATCTTCCTTCGATTGAGAGGAGTAGACTTGGATGTTGCCGGCCACGCTACCGATGATGCTGCCGCTCATGGCGCGGTCCACGCTGTCGAGCAGCGAGGTGCCCATGACCACCAGGAACGCGCCAAAGGCGATGATGCCGCCAACGATCAACGTTTTGTAGCGGCTGGCAAATAGGTTCCGTAGTGCAATTTGCACCACGACCAGGAACGTTTCCCAGTAACCACTCACGGCGCCGCTCCCGCAGACGACGGCGCGGCGTGTTCTGCTGCTTCACCCGTCGTCGGGCCGAGCTCGCCGCGTTCGGCGAGTTTACCGTCGGCCAAACGGATCAGGGCGCTGGCGTGCGCCATCACCCGGGCATCGTGCGTGGAGAAGATGAACGTGGTTTTCTCCGTGCGATTCAGCTCTTTCATCAGATCGAGAATGTTCTGACCGGTCACTGAATCGAGATTCGCCGTCGGTTCATCGGCCAAGACCAAGCTCGGCCGAGTCACGAGCGCGCGAGCAATGGCGACGCGCTGACGCTGACCGCCCGAGAGCTCGTTCGGACGATGGCGCGCGTGGTCGCGTAGGCCCACGCGATCGAGCAATTCGAACACGCGCTTCTCGCGCTCGGGGCCGCTCAGTGCGCGCTGCAAAAGCAAAGGCAGCTCGATGTTGCGGAACACGTCGAGTACGCCGACCAGATTGAAACTCTGAAAAATGAAGCCGATGGTGTTGAGCCGAAGCTTGGTGAGCTCACGCTCGCTGAGCTTCGCCGTGTTGCGCCCGGCAACCTCGACCGTGCCCGTCGTCGGTGTATCGACGCAGCCGATCAGATTCAGCAGCGTGGTCTTCCCGCTGCCCGACGGCCCGGCGATGGACAAGAACTCGCCTTGTGCCACCTCCAGGCTGACGCCCCGCAGCGCGGGCACGACCACTTTTCCAAGCCGGTAGTCTTTGGTGGCGTTGTGAATGGAGACGATCGCGGTCATGGGCGAATTCCTGGCAGGCTCGTAAGGTTCCGTTACTCAACGGTTTATTGGCTGGTCGTCGTGGCTCAGCCGGAAATTTCTCTCAATCGCCATAAATCTCTTTGCTCTAATTTCTTAGCGACTAAGATATCTGAGAGGTAAACTAACTGGCGAACTGATGTCAAGAGAACATCTCGATCAATTCTTCGAGCGGCAGCTCAAGAACGTCACACCGGAACGCAAAGCGCTCGTCGGCTCGGTGATCCACGAAGCACGGCGGATGTCGACGCGCACGGTGGTGTTTCACGCCGCTATTGCAGAACGCCTCGGCCTCAATCCGTCCGACCATAAGTGCGCGGATCTGATCAACAACGAAACGGGCCCCATCACCGCGGGGCGTTTGGCCGAGATCACCGGGCTCAGCACCGGCGCCATCACCGGCGTGGTGGACCGCTTGGAGCGCGCCGGCTTCGTGTCGCGCCAGCATGATCCGGAAGACCGACGGCGTGTGGTGATCGCGGGTTCGCCGGAACGCGCGCCGGACATGCGCCACCTGTTTCGGCCCATGATGGAGGGCATGGCTAGGCTGTGCGAGAAATACACCGACGAGCAGCTCGCCTTCATCGTCGACTTTTGGCGTCAATGCGGCGAAGTGAGTGAAGCGCAAATTCAAGCGCTGCGCGAGCTCGGGCCGGAGCCCGCGGTCGAGCCTGAAAAGGCCAGCCAACCCACGCCCAAGGCCGCGACGGCACCCCGTCGTGAGCGCCCGGGTGCGGGCGCGGGGACGACGCGTAAACGCTGAGTCGCCACGCAACTTTGTGTCTGTCTGCAGCACTCGACTCAAGTGTCCTCGTCGAGCGCAGCTTCGATCTTGCGCGCGGCATCGTCGATGATGTCGGCGACGGTCTTCAAGGTTTTTGGGGACATCGATCCGCGGCGCGCTGCCTTGCGGAACATTTTGAACAAGCGACCGAGCCGCTTCATGATGTCGCCGAAATCTTCGACGTACGTCTCCCACGAGTCTTCGACGAAGCGCTCGTAGAAATCCGATACCTCGTCGCGATGGGCATCGAGATCGAGCCGACCTGCATCGGTGATCTCGTACACTTTGCGGTTGTCTTGTTCGACCACCCTCGCATGCCCGAGTTCCTCCAACATTTGCAACGTGGGGTAGATGACTCCTGGGCTGGGTCGATACGAACCGCGACTGCGCTCTTCGATCACCTGAATGACTTCGTAGCCGTGGCGCGGCCGCTCCGAGAGCGCGTCCAAAACCAGGTAGCGCACGCCGCCGCGTTCGGCGCGTGGTGGAGGAGAGCCGAACCAATCCCCCCACTGCCCGCGGGGCCCGCCACCACCTCCCGCACCGTGACCGTGACCCCAGGGCCCGCGGCGGCCCTGTAGATGAGCGAAAAACTCCGGTTGGAAGCCGTGATGGCCCCCGTAAAAATGTCGATCTCTCATGATATTCCTTATTATTTCCAATACTTCCGTTTCTTTGCTGGCATCCGGCCAGCGGTCGGCATTACGCGATACATCGTAACGATATAACTAATAGATACATCTATAGATACGGTCGCGCAAGGGGGCGACCGGCTGATTTCACGGGCCGCGCCGGCGAACGGCTGCCCGCGGCTCGCCTTTGCTATGACTGCGCGATGCTGGTCGACCAAATCAAAGCGCGCATGTTCCAGGCAATGAAGGCGGGGGCGACCGTCGAGAAAGAGATCTTGCGTGTCGCGATGGGCGAGATCACCACGGAGGCGGCGCGGCCCGGTCGCCAAGGCACCGACGCAGAGACCGAGGCCATCCTGCGCAAGCTGGTCAAGTCCAACGAGGAATCGTTGGCCGCCGAGCAAGATGCAGCCAAGCGCGCCGTGCTGACGCAAGAGAACGAAATCTTGGCGACATTTCTGCCGAAGAGCCTGTCGAGCGAAGAAATCGCCGTGGCACTCGCGCCGATCGCTGAACAAATCAAGGCCGCAAGCAACGACGGTCAGGCCACTGGCTTGGCCATGAAGCAACTCAAAGCCAGCGGCGCCATCGTGAACGGTAAAGACGTCGCGGCCGCCATCAAGCAACTGCGAAGCTGACTTCGCGAGAGCTCGACTTCGCGAGCATTCGCCTTTGCGAGCACTCTCGCCTGCAGAAATTTGCCTCGGCGACGCTTGACGATCGCCGATCTTGCCGGCACGTTGGAGTGTGATGCGGGCGGCACCTCACAAAACGGATGCGGTCGTGCTGGTCACCGGTTCGACCGACGGTATTGGCCGAGAAACAGCGCTAGAGCTGGCTCGGCTGGGCGCGCGCGTGATCGTCCACGGGCGCAACGCCGTGCGTGTGCGAGAAGCGCACACTGAGGTAGCGCGCGTGTCGAGCGAGCCTCCGCCGGAGCCGGTGCTCGCCGACTTCTCGTCGTTCTCCGCCGTGAAGGGCCTGGTTGCCGACCTCGAGAATCGCGGTGTGACGGTGGATGCGCTCGTCAACAACGCGGGCGTCTACATGAAGCGTCGCGAACTCAGCCACGACGGCATCGAGATGACACTCGCGGTCAATCACTTCGCCCCGGTGTTGCTGACGCACCTACTGCTCGCGAGCCCCGCCGGCAAAACACTGGCGCGGGTCGTCAACGTCAGCTCGGTGGCTCATAGCCGCGCTCATATCGACCTCGAAGACATCGAGAACACGCGCACGCCCTTCGATGACTATCAGGCCTACGCCACTTCCAAGTTCGCGAACGTCCTGTTCTCGGTCGAGCTTTCGAGGCGGCTCAGTGCGCGAGGGGTGCGGGTGAATGCGGTTCACCCCGGCGTGGTGTCGACCAAACTGCTGAAGGAAGGCTTCGATATGCGCGGCCCCGATTCACTGGGCAAAGGCGCAAAAACATCCGTGCTGTTGGCGATTTCGCCGGAATACGAGCATTTCACGGGGCTCTATTTCGTCGAGGGCCGCGAAAATCGCATGCACCGCCGTGCGAGCGAACCCGAACTCCTCGCTCGCTACTACGAGCTCTCCGCGCAGCGCGTCGGCGTCCAGCCCCTGCCCGCCCCGCCAAACTAACGCTCTCCGCTGCGGGCTCAGCGTTTGACGAGTTCTAGATCGTCGATCCAGAGGTCGAAATCTTCGTCGTCGAATTCCGGCGCGGGTTGGAATGCGATGGCGTTCACGTCGACCCAAGAAGCGTCTAGTTTCTGGCCCCAGTTGGGCTGTTTGAAGTCACCCAGCGGGAGTTCGACCGCGGCCCAGGTGGCGGTTGCGGGAAAGATCGCGATCGGGAACGCGTAGTCGTGAACGGCGAGACGGTGCAACGCCGCAGAGTATTTCTTCCCGTTACCCTTGGCCCAAAAGCGAATGGCACGGACCGGGCTGAAATCCGTCGGTTCGAAATCGGCGACCAACGCAGCGAACGGCCATGGCGCGCGGCTCTTGCCGAAATGACCCCACATGTGGAGGGCGTGCGCGCTTTCGTGCCCGGCGTTCCCCCACGCGGTCGGCTCGGGGTTGAACACGGTACCGAGCGAATTCTTGTCGAAGCTCGCGGACCAGGTGCCGCTCAGCGCATGACCGAGGCCTGGCGACTCGAAGTCGCTGACTTTGAGGCTGGCGCCGCTGAACGCCAGCGCTCGGCCCTTCGCGGGCGGCGCGGCGGCGAGCGCGCGCTGCACGTCAGCGCGGCGCATTTCCAGCCGAGCGAGGCCGTGGTCGAGCTCGGTGAGCGCGGCGGTGAGCGCCTTCTCATCGGCATTTTCCGGCACAGCGACGGGCGTTAGCGCGATGTCTTTGAAGTGCGCGCGCAGGGCCGGGTCAGCGCGATCGAGGTCTCGCAGCTCGCGATCGATCTCGGTGCGAATGCGCTCGATGTCCGCTTGCTCGGCGGCATACGTCGAACGCAAGAACGCGAGAGACGGCTCCGGACTCGGCAGCCCATAGCTCGCCTCGAGCGAGCGCTCCAGCACCGGCACACCGCGGACCAAATCCGCACCCATGTACCAAAACATGACCCCTCGCAAACCGTTCTGCACCGCGTACACGCACTTCTCGTTGATCGAGCGCGCGTCGTCGAAGCTCAGCGTGTGGCCGCCAGCGCTGCGCTCCAAATACGGAACGTGCGCCCCTTCGTCCCAATGGCTTTGATACTCCGACGTGGCGGCGAGCCGCGCCACCTCTCCGTAACTCAACTCTTCGCCGCGGTAGCGCGAGTTGGGCGGGAAATTCTGGCCTATCTTGTCCGTGGAATATTGGGTGCCGTAGAAGGCCAAGCCGAGCACGAGCTTGTCCTTGGGCACGCCGTATTTCGTGAGTAGCCCCTGCAAGCTACTGTCGATGTCGACGCCGTTGTTTTCGACGTATGCGCTCGGCGGGTACAGGTTCGCGTTGTGGCCGGAATGGCCGGACCACGCGCCTGCAAAGGTGTAAGTCATCAAATTGATGAAATCGACCGAGGCCGCGATTTCTTTCCACGAGATGTGGCGCGCCCACCAGTCAGATGCCACGAGTGCCGTCGTGATCTGCCAAGTCGGAAAGCGTTCGCGCAGGCTGACCATGAAGCTCGTGTACGCCTTCTGATCGGCGTCGCTCAGCGCGGAGGGCTCCCAATCGATATCGACGCCGTCATAGTGATGAGCCGTGATCTGCGCGGCCAGCGCGTCGAAGAAGCGCTGTTTTGCCGCGGGATCGCGCGCCATCCCGAGCCACTCGTTGGCATTCTCCGCGGCCCCGCCGATCGAGGCGAGCAGTTTGACTTGGTGAGCGTGAGCCCCCCGCTCCAGATCCTCGTTCCAATAGTCACCGCCGAACGTGAGGCTACCGTCGGCGTGGGGCGCGAGAAATGAGCGAGCGATGTGAGTGAGCCCCGAGTAATCGTAAGCGGCCGGAGGGTACGCGGCGTCCGCCCAAGAGGCGGAGTAGCCGAGAACGACTGGCGGCTTGGCCGCGGTCTTCGGCAGCGGGGGGTGCGGCTTGGCGCTGCTCGCGGGAGCGACGGTTGCGCTCGGCTTCGGGCCCGTCCCAGCAATGCAGCTCAGGAGAGCGGTAGCGCAAACGAGCGAAGTCACGAACCCATCAATGCGGCGCACGCGACTGACGATAGCCAAACCGGGCGCGCTCGTGCGGCCCAAATTCTGGCTTTTCGTGACCGTTTCTTGCGAAGACGCGCTGCCGTTCAGCGGCTCGAGCGGCGTGCCTGCTTCAGCGCGGCCCGCGCCAGGGCATCTTCCAGCAGCACATTCATGAGCTCGGTCGCTGGGACGCCGCTCGCCTCCCACAATTTGGGAAACATGGACACCGCGGTGAAGCCAGGCAACGTGTTGATCTCATTGACCCACAGCTCCCCCGTGTGATCCAAGAACAGATCGACACGGGCCAAACCCTCGCACTCCAAGGCGGCAAAGGTTTCGAGCGCCAGGCGTTGAACGCGCGTTACCTGCTCGGCGGAGAGCTGCGCGGGGATGCGCGTCTGGGCGCCGGCTTCATCCACGTACTTGGCGTCGTAAGAATAGAAGCCGTCGGGATGATCGATGGTGATTTCGCCAGGGATCGACGCGCGCGGAGTATCCCCGCCGAGCACCGCACACTCGATTTCGCGCGGGTGATCGAGCCCACTTTCGACCACGAGCTTGTCGTCGAACTCGAAGGCGTGCAGCACCGCTGGTTCGAGTTCGGCCTCGCTCCGCACGCGACGCACGCCCACGGAGGAGCCCAAATTGGCCGGTTTGACGAACTGCGGATAACCGAGACGGCTGAGCCGCGCAATGACCGCGGAGCGCGACGCCTGCCACTGTCGACGCCGCACCGTCTCGTAGCCGAGGACGGGCAGGCCGGCTTGCAGGAGCAGCCGCTTCATCACGTCCTTATCCATGCCCACGGCAGAACCGAGCACGCCGGCCCCGACGTACGGCACGCCGGACAATTCGAGCAAGCCTTGCACCGTGCCGTCTTCACCCATCGGGCCGTGCAGCACCGGAAAGACCACGTCGACCCCGAGCGGCGAGGGTTCTGCTTCGACACGCATCACGTGTTGCCCTTCGGCGTGCGGATGTGGCGGCAGGAGCACGCCCGGCATGGCTGCGTTCAACTTGACCAGGCGCGGATCGCGCGGCGCTTGGAGCAGCGACGCGCCGTCCTGCAGTAACCAACGCCCATTCTTATCGATGCCGACGAGCACCGCTTCGTACCGAGCTGGGTCGAGCGATTCGAGCACGAAACGCGCTGATAACAGCGATATCTCGTGTTCGGCCGAGCGACCTCCGAACAGGATGGCGACGCGAAGCTTGCGGGCGGAAGGCGCAGACATGGCCCGGCACGCTAGCCGTTCTGTTCAGCTACTGGAACCAATACATGCTGGCGTAGTCGAACATGCCGGCAGAAATATCGAAGTAGTAGGCGCCATCAACTTGCGCAGGTAGCGGAACCTGAGAGCAAGTGAGCGGCATGCCGTTCACCTTGATGGTTCGGCCATCGAAGTTCGAGCAACCCCAACCCGTGATGGGCTCGGTCACCCGGAGGCACACGCCACTCATACTGTTGAACGGCCCGCTCGACCCGCCACTCACATCGCGGGCAGGGCTGCACGGCGCGTTCGCCGGAGCTCCCGCGCTGCCGAAGGGCGCGCCCGCCATCCCGCCATTCGCGGAGCCGCCATTCGCGGAGCCGCCATTGGCAGAGCCGCCATTGGCAGAGCCGCCATTCGCGGAGCCGCCATTCGCGGAGCCGGCGCTCCCGCCGACCGCGCTCTGACTCCCGCCGCTCGGCGCGCCGGCACCGCCGCCGACGCGCTCAGGCTGCACGGCGGCGTCGAAAAAATCGGCCTGACTTCCGCCGCAGCCAAGGCCAAAGCCAGACAGCACACCGAGTAACAAACAAGCACTGCGCGACATGATGGGGACCGAGTGTAACCTGGCTACGGGTTCAACGCGGCACACAACGACGATCGCACCGGGTACAAATGCGCGATCACCGAGCGTGCCTTGGTTTCCCCCGCTGGACCCGCGAAAAGTGTCGAAATGAGTAGGGATCCCGTTCCGCCGCAGACTGGAACCAGTTTCACTTGTGCGGTAAGCGCCGTGTCCGCGACGCGAAACGTGCGCTCGATGGCAGCACCGAGCGGAGTCAGCACCTGATGCTCCGCGGTCGTCACTTCCAGCTTTCCGACTTTGGAGTTGCGCTCGAAGCCGCTGACGAAATCGCGGAAAATTTGCTCGTTGGTGGCGGGCGTCACCACCCAGCTGGAGAGGCCCAAGATCACCGTGTTCGGCGTTGCACCGAGCTCGGAGAAAGTCAGTTCATCGCCTAGTTCCAGGCGATAACCCGGGGGGATCGCCAAACCGAGGCCGAGCTTCTCGGAGATGATTTGGCCGTTGGCCGTGTACGGCGCACGAGGCGTGGTGAACTCGGCGATCGGCGGGATGGCGATCGGGCCAAATGGTGCGCGATCGCTGACGCGCGTGCCCGGTAGCGAAAGCGCGCCATCCAGCGCGCTCCGTGCCAGCTCCCCGCTCAGCCCGCGCAGCACCACCACGCGCTCTCCGCGCCGCACCACGCTCGTCCCGCCCTCGAAGAAGCGGCGCGCCGCGTTGTGGTCGGCGTCCCAACACGCC
>Ga0105245_10004712_pt1 | contig 12054 bp, 8 predicted proteins | sample KBSM54metaG_FD_81523 | JGI IMG/M metagenome (GOLD analysis project Ga0105245, IMG submission 81523) | Miscanthus rhizosphere microbial communities from Kellogg Biological Station, Michigan, USA - KBS M5-4 metaG | ecosystem: Host-associated > Plants > Roots > Rhizosphere > Soil | place: Michigan...
CGCCGGGAGCTGCCGTTTTCCAGGGCAATCCACAGTGTGCTCCGCCCTTCTGCGCCCACGGCGACGCGCAAGGAGATCGCGGCGGTGTCCCCGGTCGTCACGACGGCCGAAGGCGCGCGCGCCAAAATCGCAGCGACGAACGCAGCGCGGTCCGGACAACCCTCCGGCGCGGAGTACTCGACAGAGAGGCTGCGCGGCGAGGGCGCGGGAGGTTGCGCTCGCGCTTCGATCGACGCAAAACCAACTGCCAGCGCCACTACCTGCGCTCGACGAATCAACGCACGCGTCACCGGCATGGGCGGCGGTTGCTTAACACCTCCGCTCGAATTGTCCCAGGCGATAACCCAAAATGAGCGCAATCAGCCGCTCGATGGCGCCCGAACTGCGATGTTCGTGGGTCATCGGCGCGGGCGCGCTCGGTGACACCGCGCGCCGGGAGCGCCCCGCGCTCGAGCGAAGCTCGATACGCGCGGGCGTGAAGAGTGAACATCCATTTGTAGCGAAACGAAACACCAACTCTTGGTCTCTTCGCGCAGTATCGCGCCCGCCAACACGGCATCGATTTGGAGGAGGAACATGCACATTCCATCGCTTGGGCGGGTTCAGTTAGGCGTTTCGTGTCTCTTGAGTGCACTGCTGGTGACAGGTTGTGGCGCGTCTCCCGGGGGAGAGGACGAACGAGCCAGCGCCAGCGAGGCAGCCCTCAATCACCCGAATGACTGGGGATTTTGGCCCACGCACGACATCACCGTGTGTTGGGACGCGGCCGAGTGGAATGACTCATCGCTCGCGACTTTCCGCGAAAATATGCGCACCTGGATCGAACAGGACGTCGGGCGCATCACGGACTTACGCTTCCACGGCTGGGGCCAATGCCCAACTTTCAATTGGAACGGAAGCACGTGGACCAACGGCACGGGCATGATCGCGATCCACACCATCACCACGACGACTTGGTCGAAGGGTGGGTACAACGAGCACTCCAGCCATTGGGGCTATCAATCGTCGGGACCAACACGCGTCGAGTTCGGCACCAACGCCGTCGGCGGATCAGGAAAGAAGGGCAGCGAAGGGCGGATCCTGCATGAGTTCTTGCACGCGCTCGGTTTCGGTCACGAGTTCAATCGCCCAGACAACACGGCCAAGCAGTGCAACTGGCAGGACTCGGAGCCGGGGAACAACTACGGCACGCCGTACGATCCTGACAGCATCATGAACAACACCTACTGCGGATGGACTCGCGACTCATTGTCGGCGTGGGATACCGTGGGCTTGCAGCGCGCGTATGGGCCAAAGCCGTTCGGATCCATCGTCGGCATCGCCAACAAGTGTTTGGATCTGGCAAACGGCGCGGGGACTACGCCCACCGCAGCCAGCTCCATCCAAGCCTACGAATGCTACGGCAACTCCAATCAGCGTTGGGTACGGAGTAACGCCGCCTCCCTCGTCGCGGAGGACTACGTCTGGGCAAACTCCAGCAGCTATTCCTACATCGACGTGCAGTGGGGCAACAGCGCGGACGGTACACAGCTCTGGAATTGGCAGTACAACGGAGGCGGCGCACAGCTCTGGTATTTCCAGACCATGGCGCTCGTCGGCATGGGCGGCCTGTGCTTGGACGTACCCGGCGCGTCTTACTATGCGGGCGCACCGCTCCAAGTATGGACGTGCAACGGGGGCGCGAATCAGCAGTGGTCGCTCGTCAAACAGCCGAACGGCAGCACGTATTTGAGTTCCGTGGGCGCGCCGAATCTGTGCATCACCGGCACCGGCGCGAGCGATCTCACGCTTCAACCGTGTCACTTTCCGGGCGCAAACGGCGCGGTTGATTGGACACAAGCCTTCAACATGGCCGGCAGCGAAATCTCGCTACTCGACGCCGCTGACGACTGCTTCGACGTGTCCGGCGCCGTACCCGCTGTCGGCACGCACGTCGGGCGCTACCCCTGCCGCACCCTCGAAGATCCGCTGCAATACGCGCAACGCTGGTACGCTCGGGGCCCGATCACCGGCCTCGCTGGCAAATGCATCGACATCGACATCGGACACGGGCACGTCGACAACGGCACGCGAGTCCAACTCTATAGTTGCTGGGGCGGGACGAACCAAACTTACGACTTTCACTTCTAGCTCGCGCGCGCGAAAGTTCGCGTCACGCGCGACTCCAGCGACACCACCTCCGAAACGAACGAGTGACGAACCGCAGGCGCGTTCCGTCATCACGAACGAGTTTCGCCGGGTAGCGAAACTCGTCATGTTCGAGCAGCCACTTCGCATGATGAGAAATGTTGCAAAGTGGCTTAGTGGACGGCGCGACTAGCCGTTATCAACTCACCACGCCGAATATCATCCCTCGGGGTGACGAACGCGCGGGGTGGGTGGCGATTGTCGCGCTCACGAATTCGGTTCAACTGGGAGGTTCATCTTGAGTCGACGAAAAGCGCCATTGGCGCAAAGGCTGACGTGTCTCTGCGGTGTCGTGTTTTCTTTCGGCTGCGCGGGCCAAGTGCCTGATTCGGCAGCCGAGATCAGCGCCAAGACGGAAGCCATCGCGGTGACGACCATCGACGTGCGTCGCTCACTCGCCGTGACCGAACAGACGATTTTGAGCCGTTTTTCCCTGCAACGTGTGCTGACGCAGCTCGCACAACAAAGCGGCGTGCCCGGATTGACGGCGACCCAGCTGTTCCAGCAATGGTGGGACACACAAAACCCGAATCCCGGCGTATTTCCGGGCCCACATTGCGACGACGTCGTCACACCCGGGGTCGGTTCGACGTTGAACGCTTACCCTTACTTGTGTCGCAACGGCGCCGAAGGCGCTCAAGCAAGCTGTGATCCGTTTGCGGCAGGTAGCACCTGCGCGTACGTACCGATTGGGCTCTTCAATCGCTTCGATCAAGCACCGGAGAACGGCGCGCATTGCGGCGAATACCGCATCGTGTACGCCAAACAATCCGGCATCACCTCGACGACGGATCGCAACCTGTTGATCTTCGAAGCGGCACTCCCCAACCCTCACCCACAACAGGGCCTCAAGGGTTGCCAACAGATCGTCTCCACCTGGGCGGATCTCAGCAATCAAGACGACATTCAAGCGCGAGCGAGCAGCCTGGAAAGTTTCTACTTCAACGGCAAAGGCGTGATCTCGCCGGTCGTCTCCATCAGCAACTATGGTGACAACGCGCTCGGCGCCGGCCAAATTCGCGCCAATCAGTTTTCGAACACTACGACTGGCTGGTCACTGCGCGAGTTCAAGCTCCTACGCACCTGTAGTGGCAACGCGTGCTCGGCCATGCGTTTCACGCCCGTGACCGACAAGAACAACGCGTTTGGTGGGCTGTTTGCGCCGAGTTCGCCGTTGCCCGCCGCGGGCCAATTTCTCAGCTTCTTCCCCACGCAAGTCGCAGATCTCGCCGGCCCCACGGTACCGAGCCTCGACATCAACATGAGCGACGTGTTCAACACCGGTCAGAGCCAGGCGTCGGGTGCGACCGCGGCCGAGATGCGCTACCCGGATTACTTCGGCGGTGGCGAAAACCAAATTCGCAGCGCCGTGCAAACCCAGCTGACCGCACTCGGGAGCCCGCTCACGCCGGATGAAATCGTGCTGCGCGCACAAGCGCTCAGCTGCGCCGGTTGTCATCGCCTGAGCAACAACGTGCCGATCGGTGGTGGGCTCACCTGGCCAGCTTCACTCGGCTTCACCCATGTCACCGAACGCGAAACCGAAACCGTCGACGGAGAAGTGCGTTATCGGTTGTCGGACGCGCTCGTGAATCAGTTCTTGCCCGCGCGGAAAGCCATCTTCGAGGATTACCTCAACAACCGCCCGCACCCCTCGAAGAGCCCAGACCACCCGTTGAACGGCTGGCGCACGCACGGCTGACCCTAGTTAGAACCTACATTCGACTGCAAGCGAACACGACCGTCAGGGAACTCCCAGCGGTCGTGTTCGGCATGCGCAGGCCTCGAGCACCGAAACTCGGTATCTCGATCGCGTCATTGGATATTTCGCCAGCTGGAGTTGCCTTTCGAATCACGCAGCCACACCCGGACTCACATCTGCGGTGTTGCTCGCCGTCGCAAAATGTTCTGAGTGTCTGCAATGTTCTTCCAGCGCGTTTTTGCGAGACCTACCTGTAAGTAGCCGGCCGCACCGCAAGTTTGCGCGGGATCGGCGGACGCATGTCACAGGCACGCGGGTGGAACCACGGCGGCATGCAACATGCACCTGCAAAGTTGCACTTAGGTTTGGTCGGAACAGGTCAATCTCCTGTTTCGGGTCGAGCCGAAGGGCTTTGTCATGGGCAATCACCACCGTCGGCGAACCTTTGTCGCGGCGGCGCTCGCGCGCCGTCTGCTCGCATGCGAACACGCGAGTCGTGATGCTCGACGGTCGTTCGTCTGGCTAGTCGCGCTCGCGATTGGCGCCAGTTCCTGCAGCCAAAAGCAGCACCCGACGGGCGTGTTCGGCACGACTCAATCGGACAAAACGGTGCCGAACGTCGATCCCTGCGCCACGGAAGGTCACGCGGGTTGTCCCTGTGGCGACGCCAGTGCGGCCGTGGAGTGCGGCAAAGTCGTCAAGGTCGAAGGCGACTACATCACCTGCTCGATGGGTTACTCACACTGCGACGGCACGAGCTGGAGCAGCTGTGAAGGCAACCGCATCGTCACGATCACGACTTCCGACGCGGGCCCCGGCTCACTGCCGCAAGCGAAGACCACGACTTGCACCAACGTCTGCGATCCGAATTGCGTGTCGGTCGTCGGCGAGACCAAAGACGTGACCGCGCCGGGTGCCTCCATCTCGGACGGCGGGGTGTCCATCACTCCGACGACCGGTACCGGGGGTGGCACCGGGCCTTGCAAGGGCTTGTGGTGCCAAGTTCAGGCGTGCGCCGGCCTCGGCAAAACGAGCCTCTCGGGGACCGTCTACGACCCTGCGGGCAAGGTTCCACTCTACAACGCGTCCGTCTACGTTCCGGTCGATGCGACCGCGGCGCTGCCTCCGTTTACGTCTGGCGTGTCATGCGACACCTGCGCGGGCGCGGGCAATCTCTCGGCAATCGCCGTTGCGCAGACCGGGCCCGACGGCAAATTCGTGTTGAAGAACGTGCCCTCGGGCACCGGCGTCCGGCTCGTCGTGCAGATGGGTAAATGGCGCCGCAAGATCACGCTCCCGGCGATCACGGCCTGTACGGACAACGCGGTTGCGAAAGACAACAGCCGCTTGCCGCGCACGCGCTTCGACGGCGATTCCGCGCAGGCAGACATTCCGAAGATGGCGATCGCGTCGGGCTCCGCCGATCCGTTCGAGTGCCTGCTGTTGAAGGCGGGCATCGATGCGAGTGAGATCCAATTCCCGGGCACGGCAGCGCGCATCGATTTCTACCAATTCAACGGCAAAGATCGCATCCCGGGGGGCGCCCCCGATGGTTCCAAGCTCTCGAGCAGTCTAGCCACGCTGAATCAGTACGATGTCGTCCTCTTGCCGTGCGAGGGGCGCGAAGTCGACGCGCACGCGACCGACACGCCGAATCTGGTGCAATACACCGCCGCTGGCGGGCGGCTGTTCACCACGCACTACGGCTATTCGTGGCTCGCTACGCCCAATAGTGGCGTCGCCCAAAATCTCTCTGAATACTACCGCACCGCCAACTGGAATCTCGATCGCGGCTACTATCGCGATCCGACGGCCGCGACGGTCGATCAGACTTTTCCGAAGGGTAAAGACTTCGCGCAGTGGTTGCAGAACGTGGGTGCATCGAGCTCGCTTGGCGCGCTCAGCATCAACGAGCCGCGCCAAGACGCGCAGACCGCCACGAGCTCCAGCCAGCGGTGGCTGTACGGCAGATCGAGCCTCGTCACTGCCACGGCGGCGCCCGACATGCTGCTCAGCATGACCTTCAATACGCCGGTCGACGCAGCTCTGGACAAACAGTGCGGACGCGTCGTGTACAGCGACTTTCACGTCTCGGCGTCGGCCTTGGTTTCCGGCTCGGGCGCTTGCACCGCCGATACCGACTGCGGCTTCGGGGCCACCTGCGGCAAGGCGACCAAAGGGCTGTGTTCGGCCGACACCTGCGCGACGGACAGCGACTGCTCCGGATCTGCCAAATGCGTCGGTGCCACCACCGGACTCTGCAAGCCGCAGGTCTGCTCGGCCTCGGTCAAGTGCGACAAGGGCACGTGCGGCAAGGTCGTCCCCGGGCAGTGCGCGTGCACGAAGGACTCCCAGTGCGGCAGCAGCGCCAAGTGCAATACCGTGACCGGCACCTGCGACAAGACCACTTGCAGCGCCGACACCGATTGCGGCCGCGCCGAGGATTGTATCGGCGGTTCGAGCGGCGTCTGTCAGCTCAAATGCACGACGGACAAAGACTGCTCGAACGGCGGCCTCTCACTCAGCTGCGTGTCCGGAACGTGCCAAGGCTGCTCGACCGACAACGATTGCCCTGGCTCGACGACCACCTGCGTCGGTGCCAACCCCTCCGGGTGTTCGGCGTCGTCGGCGCTCTTCCCGCTCTCGTGCAGAAACGGCGACTTGTCCGGTCAGGAAAAGGCGCTCGAGTTCATGCTCTTCGACCTCACCGCGTGTGTATCACCGGACAACTACGTCCCCTCGGGCCCGACCGTTCAATACAACCCGCTGACCTTCACGCAGGATTTTACCGCCACGTGTCCAACCGGTTTTTTCCCGCTCTGGCGCGAGTTCGATTGGCAAGCGGCGTTACCGGCCAGCTCTTCGATCGACTTTGCCGTGCAGACGTCGTCCGACGTGAGCGGGTTCTCGACTGCGACCTCGGTGAAGCTTTCGAAGGCAACCTCGAGCAGCGTACTGCCAGGCTGGGATATCGGTTTGATCGATACGGGCACAGGCGGGGCGTTTCGTTCCGTCGCGCCGCGCGTGGTGTCGAAGTCCATCCTGCGCGTGACGATTACGTTGAATCCGACCAGCGATCAGAAGTCTTCCCCGACGCTGAACGGGTGGCGCGCCCTGTATGACTGCGCGGATTCGGAGTAATGTCCATGAGCTCTCGCTACTTCGTCGTTTGGGGTCTCGCTGGTGCGCTGACTTGCGCTTGCGGGGCTGAGGGCCGGGGGCACGCGCCGCAGATCACCGACCCCGATCCGAGCGCTGCCGGCTCGACGATGCGCCAGGGGATCCCGTCGACACCCAGCCCGGCCAATGGCGGCTCGGGATCCGTCTCGATTGACCCGAGCACCGCGCAAGGCGGGACACCGGCGGGTAGTCATGTTGGCGGAGCCGGCGGAGCGGGCACCAGCGGTGGAGCGGGCGGCGCAGGCGCTTCCGGCGGCGCGAGCAGCACCCTCTCACCGCGCTGCAAACCGGGTCGAGCTTGGCAGAACGTGGGGCTGCTCACTCCGGCACCGGCCAGCGCGATGGTGCGCTTCGGCGGTGTCACGGGCGATGAGCTCACGATCGCTTGGAGTGACGCGGACGGCGATGCGTTCGTCGCCGACCGCGCGACGCCGAGCGATCCTTTCGGCGAACCATCACGCGTCAACACGGGCGTCGCCCTTGCCGCCGATCGTGTGGCGCTGGCACCCACCGGCACGACCGTGGTCGCATTTCGCGCGGATCGCAGCGGATTCGTGGGCTTTTCCCGCGCGAGCCGCGGCGCGGGCTGGACCGTGTCGCCAGGGCTCGAGTTTGGCAACCTCGGAACGCTGTTCGAGGGGGGCGCGGTCGGCTCTGAGCCCGTCCTCAGCGCCGACAAGAGCTCGCTCTTCTATCTGATCACGCGCAAGAGCGGAACGGTGGTGCTCTTCGAGTCGCGCTGGCAGATGCAAGACCACGCGTGGAGCGTGCCGACGAGCCCCGCGCAGCCCGAGCTCATCTCGAGCGACGCACCTCATCCGCGGCGCCCCACGGGCACCTCCGCGGACGGTCTGACATTGTTCTTCTTCGACGGCGTGGTCAATCGCGAGCGCGCCGCCTGGCGCGATACGCTCGCGTCTGAGTTTTCGAGCTTCGAAGACGTCGGCGCCTTCCCCGACGCGGTACCCGACGCCCGCTGCACGACCCTCTACTTCCAAACCGATCCCGCAAGCGGGCCCTCGCTCGCCGAGTGGTGAGCCTCAATCAAAAAGGCGCGTCGCGCACGATGAGCCCCTTGCTCGGGGCGGGCACGGGCGACGGCGCCTGACGGTGGCTATTCGGCTCGGCCGGAGCGCGCGCTGATTCGACGAGCGGCGGCGCCGGCCGTTCTCGCACGGGCGCCTCGACAGCCAGTGGCGGTGGAGGTGCCTGTGCCTCGCGAGGCGCCACCGGAACGAGACGCGTGGGCAGCGCAATGACCGCACCTCGCCTCTCATCACCATGCACGGCAAACACTCGCGTTCCAACGAACGCGAGCACGAGCGTCAGCGCAATCGCCAGCACCGCGCCGCCGAGCAGCGCAAGCGGCAACAGTTTCGGCCGGCCCTGCGACGGAAGTGAAAGCTGCGCCTGTTCGTCGAGTTGAGGTGACGAACGACGCAAGTCGACGATGCGGCGCGACACGGCCTCTTCATCGTGCAGAATGAAGCGCGAGCTCGGAGGAATGTCCGCCAGCGCGGGAGCCGGCGAACTCGAAGTGCGGTCTTTGCCCAACGTGACGAACGGAAGCGGCCGCTCACTGGGCGGTGCTGCTGCAGGTGGCGCCACGCGCTCGGCGGCAACAGCGGAGAGCCGAGTCGTCTCGAACACCGCCTCACCCGCACTGGCGACGACGCGCGCCATCCCTTGTAAAATTTGCTGGTGATCGAGGGATTTGGCCAGCGGAGGCGCAGCTGCCGCCGGCACCTCACGCGCCGGGAACGTCCACGCGTCGGCGGGCTCCCAATCCGAGAGCGGTGTCGCCGCGTCGTGCTCACTCTCCACCAGCCAAAGCGCCGGAAAGCGCGTCGTCGGGCGGGATGAGCTAGCGGAAGGAGAGGATGGTGGCGCGTCTCCAGATTGGTCGTTCATCAGCGGCGCGAGTTCTTTAACATCGAGCGAGACGATGCCGCAACGCGCGTCCCAACTGATTTGGCCTCAAAAACCCGCCATCCGTTCCCAATTCGCACGCAGACAGAAACGCACCCGCAGACCCGCCTCATTCGAAACGCTTTTTTGTCCCGGCAGGAAACGTTGTCTAGGTCTGAGACCAAACGCGAATGTTTCGTGCGCGTGCGCGCTAGTACTAATGGTGCAGCAGCGCCCAGCTCGTCAAAATCGCGGGGTAGCAGCCGCAGAAGGCCCAGGGGAATCGATTGAGGCCCATGAAGATGGCGCACCCGGTGTGGAAGAGCACGCCCACCGCCAGCGTGCCGAGGAGCACGGGCCGCGGCGCTAAGAATGCGAGTGGAAACGCCGTCTCCCAGACGATGACCGACCAAGAGAGCGCGAGATCAACGATGGGGTGCGCCACCAAGAACACTCCCAGCGACGGCAAACCGTAACCCTCGGTCGAAAGGATCGCGCCCAGTGCTCGCCCGGATCTCCAGGTCGGCGAGATGGCCTTGGAAACCCCTGCCGCCAGGTAGGCAAGCGTGACTTGCGCGGCGAGGAATGCGTCTCCGATCCGTCGCGCGGCCACCGTGTCACCCGCGATCATGACGAGGCCGAACGTGACGAGGACCATGAACGTCAGCTGTTCGGCACCGCTCCCGCCCAACTTCGTTCTTGCACGCACGAGCGCATTCGTCGCCAAACACACTAGCGCGGCGACGATGCCGGCGCGGCTGCCGGTGCCTCGAAGGATGACCACCGTGGCGGCGACGGCTTGCACGCCCATGGCCGCTGCAACGAAAGCGCCTCCGCCGAGCGCCGAAATCACGCGCAGTTGAAGGTGCGCACCGCTCAGCAGAATTCCCAACGTGCGGCGCGAGAACAGCCCGCTCGAGTCGAAGCGACGCCGCAACCAAAACATTTCTAGGGCTTCCACGATCAGGCCGATGAAGACCAATCTCGTCGCGAGGAACTCCGGGTTAGCAAACATGGGCGGCCTCGCGAGCGTCGTGAATCTCGGACACGAACGCGACCTCGAATCGTCGACCGTGTGGGGCGATGTTCGTCCGAACGACGGCAAATTGAATTCCGGTCGAGCGACGCGCAGGCGACCGAGAGACGAGGATGCTGAGCAGCGCCACATACGACGACGTCAGCAGGAAACCGCGCCTCCCCAGCACGGAGCCGAGACTCAACAGTGCGTCGGAGAGGCCGCTGACGGCCTTGTATTCGATGACCTCGGGGTTGAACAACCAGCGGCGGGAGACAGGCGCGAATCCGAAGTCGAGCTCGTCCCACTCCCCCCAACGGCCATCGACTTCGTTGCGCCAGACGAGCCGTGAATCCGACCGGGGTGGTTCCGGAGCAAAAAAGATCCAAGACGGAACGAGCACTCCTGGAATGTGGCGTCGAACACGCGCAGTCCAAGCCCCGCTGCGAAACTGATTGAGCGCGCTGAGCGCCCACCATCCCGTGAGTAGAAGCGCCAACAATACTTCTCGTAGTGACATGACCGCCGATTTCTAGCCGCCGGATACGGCATCGCTCCGAACGACCTCGCCTCGCGCGTGCTCGAGCTGCTCGAGCGACGTGCGTGCCGCGAGCTGCCCGACCCGAGCCGTGATTCGTCCCGCAATCTCGCGCGGTCCCTCTTCAAGGCTAGCGACGAAGCGACGGTGCCCGTCCGGCATTGTCTCTGCCCTTGGTTCTCCGGGCTGCTCGTCGTTACGAGCGTCGCTAGTGTTCCCGGCCCTCAGGATCGCGGCGATCGACGAACCGATCGCTCTCAACTCGTCGTCGGTGAGTCGACACGAGTGACGGTCGGAATCCCTCAGCCGTTGCTTGTCCATCGCGAAGCCCCCCACGTCGGTTCGTCCCATGACCCGAAGAGGCTCGCATAGTAACGAACGTAGCTACGCGAAGGCTACGGCGATTTCGAAACGCTCCGTTCGAGCGTCACGGACGTCTTTCGTGACACGTTGTTCATTCGAGCGAATAGCGCGCGACTCGCCACCTGAGTGCGAGTCGCGAGCATCGTTCGTCGCGGAGCGCCGTGCCGTGATCACTTCGGCGCTTCGTACGGCCAGGCTTTCCCGTAGATCGTCTTGTAGCCTGCGAGGGCCTCTTGAACGTATTTCACGTCCCCCTCCTGGCCGCCCCCGGTGGGGATATTGCAGTTGTTGCTGATGTCGCCGTTCAACCAGGAGGCCACGACCTTATATACCTTCTGGTATGGGTCGCAGCCCGTAGCGGTCGCGTTGGCCTGGTCGTACTCTTGCTTGAACGTGTACGTCATGTGCACGAACAGGTTGTAGGCGGGGTTGAAGATCGACAGCTTGTAGTATGGGTCCTTCGGATCCATCACCGCGTCGATGACGCCCTTGACCGTCTTGCCCGTGAGATCCTGCACGCCGAGAGATGCCTCGCTCTCACAGTAAAAGGACTTCTGCGTCATGCTCCAAGGAACGATGTCGGCCGTGCCTGTGCCCGTGCAGGTGTAGCCCGTCGGCAGAGTGGGGATCAAAAATGTGCCCTCGCACCCCGGCGTGTCTTGGAAGAGCCCGTAGCTATGGGAGTTGTCGGTCTTGCCCGTCAGCGGGTCTTTAGCGGTGACGCCGCACACCCCGCCGGCCATCGTGTCTCCGGAGATGGCCCCCGCGCTGATCGCCCACATTCCGCAGTTCTGGCCGCCGCATTGATCGGAGGCTGCGCCGTTGCTGCTCGACGGAGCAATTGAACCGCCCTCCTGCAGCGCCTGACCCTTCAACAGCTGGCCGACCCAGGGATCCGGAAAGCCAGCCGCCGTCAATGCACCAACGAGACACGCATCATAGAGGTCGTACTCGCTGGGGCTCGTCGAGGCGAGCGGGTCATCGGCAGGGTTGGCGTACGCGCAGTTGATCGGTCCAGGGCAGCCGCCGTCGATGGTGCAGCCAGCCAAGACGTTCCCACCGCTGCCTGCGGCGCCGCTGCCTGCAGTGCCACTGCCGCCGTTACCACCAACGCCACTGCCGCCGGGAGACGAACCCGCCGACGACGTGCCCCCGAAAGAC
>Ga0105245_10004713_pt1 | contig 12052 bp, 12 predicted proteins | sample KBSM54metaG_FD_81523 | JGI IMG/M metagenome (GOLD analysis project Ga0105245, IMG submission 81523) | Miscanthus rhizosphere microbial communities from Kellogg Biological Station, Michigan, USA - KBS M5-4 metaG | ecosystem: Host-associated > Plants > Roots > Rhizosphere > Soil | place...
CGTCGCGTCGTACATCATGGTGGCCGAAGGCACGAACCGCACGTACAACCACATCGGCATCTCCGACGCGTTCCATCCGCTCTCGCATCACGCGAACGACAAGGAGCGCCTGCTGAAGCTCGTGAAGATCCAGACCTACCACGTGCAGCGCTTCGCCGACTTCGTCGCGAAGATCGCGGCGATCCCGGACGGCGACGGCTCGCTGCTCGACCACTCCTTGTTCATGTACGGCTCGAACATGAGCAACAGCGACCGGCACAACAACTACCCGCTGCCGAACATCCTAGTCGGCGGCGCGTGCGGCGCGCTCAAGGGCAGCCAGCACGTCGAGCTGCCCGAGCACACGACGCTCACGAACCTGCATCTCACGGTGCTCAACAAGGCCGGGCTCGACCTCAAGAGCTTCTCGGACAGCACCGGCGCGATCGCGGGCGTCTGAGCCTGCCGATGCTCGCGCGCTGAAGACGGAATGTCCCGAGTCCCAACGATTCGCCGTCGAGACGTGCTGCAAGGCGCTCTCGGCGCGTGCGCCGGCCTCGCGTTCACGCCGCTCACCCGGCGCGCACGCGCGGTGGACGCGATCCAAACGACGCACGCAACGGACAAGCTCGCCGTGCTGTCGGGCGCGGGCGGCAACGTGCTCGCGCTCTCGACCGGCGACGGTCTAGTGGTCGTCGATAGCGGCGCCGCGGCGTCCAGCGCACCTCTCGTCGCGGCGCTCGCGGCGCTACCGAACGGCGCGCATGTTCACACGCTCTTCAACACGCACTGGCACTTGGAGCAGATCGGCTCGAACGGGACGTTAGGAAGCGCGGGCGCGCACATCGTCGCGCACGAGAAGACGCGGCAGCGGCTCGCGTACGGCTATTACTTGCCGAAGGAAGACCGCTACCAGAAGCCGGTGCCGAAGGAAGCGCAGCCCGCGGAGACCTTCTACACGACGGGCGAAACGAAGATCGGCGGCGAGCGGATCGAGTACGGCTACCTGCTCGAGGCGCACACGGACGGCGACATCTACGTGCACTTCCGCGACTCGAACGTGCTCGCAGTCGGCGACTCGGTTTCGCCGTTGCGCGATCCCGAGCTCGATTGGTTCGGCGGCGGCTGGCTCGGCGGCCGCGTCGACTCGCTCGCGCTGCTGCTCAAGCTCGGCGACGAGCGCACGAAGATCGTGCCGAGCTATGGTCCCGTGATCGGCCGTTCCGACGTGAAGAAGGAGCACGACATGATGCTCAAGCTGTTCGAGCGCTATGTCGAGCTCGTGCGCAAGGGCAACGGCGCCGAAGACATTTTGGCCGCGGGCGTGATTGCCGACACGGGCCGTGCGTGGCAAGACCCGCACAAGTTCGCATACGACGCGTACAAAGGCATGTGGGCGCACCACAACACGCTGATGCCGGATATCGTCTGACGATGACCGCGCGGTGCAACAAGATCGAGGGCACGCAGACGTGGCGAGCGCCGCTGGTCGCGGCGCTCGTGGTCGCCGCAAGCGTCGCGACGCTCGGCTGCCAGCGAGGTGCGTCGTCCGGTGTCGAGTGGAACGATGGCGTCGTCAAGGAAATCGAGGCCTGGCGCGCAAAGCACGAGGCGGACTACAAGCGCGACTGGGCAACGATCGAGGGGCTGCACTTCCTCAAGCCTGGAACGCACACCGCGGGCAGCGGGGCGAACAACGACGTCGTATTAGCGCCTTCGTTGCCCAATCGAATAGGACGGTTCACCGTCGATCACGACGACGTGACGTTCGACCCTGAGCCCTTCGTCGGCGTGACCGTGAACGGCAAGCCGCCGGCGTCGGCCATGAAGCTGCGCGACGATGGGCAAGACGATACCGACGAGATCCTGGCGAACGGCGTCAGCGTCGTCGTGCACAAGAGCGGCGATCGCATCGCGCTTCGTGTCCGCGACCCGCACGGCGAGAGAGCGAGGACGTTTCGCGGCTTCGACTGGTTTCCGATCAGCCGCGACTATCGAGTCAGCGGGCGCTTCATTCGCGATTCCGTGCCCCACGACGAACGCGTCGTGAACACGTTCGGCGACGTCGACACCTACGTGAGCGAAGGCGTCGTCGAGTTCACGCTGAACAACAAAGTCCTGCGGCTGCGTCCCTTCACGACGCGGCCGAAGCATCTCTACATCGTCTTTAGCGACGAGACGAGCGGGAACGAGACATATGAAGCCGCGCGTTTTCTCACCGCGGAGCTGCGCGACGACGGCACGACGATCCTCGACTTCAACGAGGCGTACAACCCGCCGTGCGCGTTCAACCCGTTCACGACCTGCCCCATTCCACTCCAGCAGAATCGATTGCACGCCAGGGTACTGGCCGGCGAGAAGAAATACCCCGGGCACGTCGAGCCCGCCGCTCCGATCACGCGCTGACGGCAGCAGGATTCGCGCCGCCACCGCGAGCGCCACCTCATGTACAAGGAGCTCCTCGCCGCCGCGGCCATCGTTCTGACGTTCGTCGCGTTCGTGCCTTACGTGCGATCGATACTCGCCGGGCAAACCAAGCCGCACGCATTCTCCTGGATCGTCTGGGCGCTCGGCACGTTCGTCGTATTCTTGGCCCAGCTCGCAGACCGCGGCGGCCTGGGCGCATGGCCGACCGGCGTGTCCGGACTCATCACCGCCGGCATCGCGGTTCTCGCCTACCGAGGCCGCGCCGACACCTCGATCACGAAGGTCGATTGGGCCTTCTTGGGCGTAGCGCTCGCTGCGTTGCCCTGCTGGCTCCTGACTTCCAACCCGCTAGTCGCCGTCGTGCTTCTGACCGGGATGGACCTGGCCGGATTCGTGCCGACGTTCCGCGTCGCGTTCCTCCGTCCGCGCGACGAGCACATCGGTTTTTATTCGCTCGGCGCGCTTCGCAACGCTGTCGCCATCGCCGCGCTCGAGCACTACTCGTGGACTACCGTCCTGTTCCCCGCGGCCGTCGGCGTCGCCTGCGCGCTGTTCGTCGCGATGGTTGCGTGCCGACGGACTCAGCTTCGCGGTCGGCGAGAGCGTGGCGGCGCGGCTTCGGAGCCAGGCTCGTAATGGAACTCGACCAGATAGACGTTGCGCCCAGGGCCGTGCTTCGCGACCTTGAGTAGATCGACGACGCCCGCGAAACCGGAACGACGAGCGAGCGCGGGCGTGATGTCGTCGAAATCGATCCGGTGCAGCGCGTCGACGACGATGCTTCCCGGCGGCAGCGCATAGCGATTGCCGACTCGCACGTGCGCTTTCTGCCAGATCCGCACGCTGCACGTGATCTCGCCGCGCTTGATCGGCTCGCGAAGGCGCTTCGTGAACAGCACGATCGAGCGCTCGCCCGATGAAGCGCCGACGGCGGGCTAGCGCGGGACCGGCTTGCCGTAGATCTCGATCTGCGCGACGTCGGACCAGCCGCCGGGACCGTGTCCACTCGCCGGCATCAGATCGACGAAGCCAACCTCGTCGACCTTGCTCAAGTCCGGCTTGTCGACGAAGTTGCCGGTCGTCACGAGCCGCTCGGGATCCAGCTTCAGCCAGCGCACGCTCGCGATCGACAGCTCGCCGACCAGCCAGTCGAGCGACGACGCGTCGGTATGATCGCCGACGAGCCACGTGCCGTCCGCGAGCTTCACGATCGGCCGGATCTCGTGGAAACCCGACGTCTTCACGTTCCAGCGAATCCGCGCGAGACCAGTGAGATCGACGTAGCGCGTCTTGTCGCGCAGCGCGAGCCCGCACGGCGTCGTGCAGAGACCCGTCCAGACGTGTGTCGGGTTGTTCTCGTCGCCATCGGCGCCGGTGAGCTGAATCTCCTTGCTCGACGCGCCGTAGAGCTTGAGCTCGACGTTCGTCACCGTGACGCTCGCGGGCGTCACTGGGTGCTCGCCGCCGCCCGGGATCTGCTTCCAGTCCTCTTTGACGAACAGCGGCGGACGTGCGACGCGCGGCCGTTCACCCGGCGGCTCGGCGGCTCGAGCTGCGGCTGCGGATGCCGGCGGCTGCGCGATTACGGCGAACGACAGGGTTGCGGCGAGCGCCGCCACAAACGACGCGATCACGATCGACATCCGCATGGCATCTCCCCCGAGCTGCGACTCTCGCCAGTATAGCGCTCGGCGACTTTCGTGCGTCTCGTGGTCGGCGCATGATGCCCGCCGACATCGAGGAAGGACGAAACGGAAATGACACGAACGCAGCTTGCCGGCTTCGGGCTCGGGCTCGCACTGCTCGCAGCGTCCGGGCAAGCGCCCGCGCAGACCAATGTCGACACCGTCGTCACGAACGGCAAGATCCTGACGGTGGACGCGACCTTCGCCGTGGTCCAAGCGCTCGCAATCGATCGGGGTCGGATCGTCGCGCGCGGCACCGACGCCGAGATGGCACGCTATGCCGGACCGAAGACCAAGGTTATCGACGTCAAGGGCGCGACGGTAATCCCGGGACTCATCGACAATCATTTTCACTTCACGCGCGGCGTGCAGACCTGGCATCAACAGGTCCGCTTCGAAGGCGTCGACTCGCGTCGAGACGCGCTAGCGCTCCTCGCTGCGAAGACTAAGACCCTGCAGCCCGGCGATTGGATCATGGTGCAAGGCGGCTGGACGCCACGGCAATTCGCCGATGCGCCGGGCGGATTTACGCTCGCAGAGCTCGACGGCGTCGCGCCGAAGAATCCGCTGTTCGTGCAGGAAGGCTATGCCGTCGTCTACGCGAACAGCCTCGCTCTCCGAGCGGTCGGACTCGATCCCGCGGAGGGCGCGCGGCGCAATGCCGCCGGACTCGTGTCGTTCCAGCCGCCGTACGCGCTCTATGACGCGATGCCCGCGACGTCGCCGGCGCAGCTCGAACAGAATCTGACGGACTTCATGCACGAGCTGAATTCGGTCGGTCTCACGGGTGTGTACAGCCTCGGCCAATCGCAGCTGCTCGCGGCGCGAGCCGCAAAGGGTCCTCTGCCCGTTCGGCTCTGGGAATCGCTCGCGTACGACGCGCACGATCCCGCTTCGGAGGCCACGGCGGCGGAGCTCATCGCACGCACGCACCCGAATCAATTTGACGGTCAGCACGGCATCTTTGGCCTCGCCGAGGTGCTCTATGGGCCGTTCTTCGACCTCGCTCCGCGCAAGGATCCTTGGCCGGCGGAGATCATGAACGAGTACGGCAAGCTCGCGACGGTCGCCGCGCGCGCGGGGTGGCACGTTCATCAGCACGTGATCAACAACTCCGCTGTGAGCGACCTGCTCGACACGTTGGAGAAGGTGAATGCGACGCAGCCTCTGAACGGCCTCCGCTGGACGCTCGGCCACGTCTACGACATCTCCTCGACGAACATCGCGCGCGCGAAGGCGTTGGGGCTGACGCTCGGCGTGCACGGCGCCGCAATGCAAGCCGGCGCGCACATGCCGCTCCGAAAAATCGCCGAGAGCGGAATCGTGTTCGGGTTGGGAACCGACGCGACGATCGTGTCGCACTACAACCCATTCGTGACGCTCGGCTGGCTCGTGAGCGGGCTCGACGTCGGCGGCAACCGTGTGCTCGACGAGACGCTCACGCGGGAGGAGGCGCTGATCGCACACACGCGTTCGAACGCGTACCTGTTCTTCCAGGAGAACACGCTCGGCTCGCTCGAGATCGGCAAGCAGGCGGACCTCGTCGTGCTCGACCGCGACTACATGAGCGTGCCGGCGGCGGAGATCAGGCGAATCAAGCCGACCCTGACTATGGTCGGCGGCCGCACCGTATACAGCGCCGCGCGCTAGCAAACCGCTTCGTTTGCCGCCCGCTTCGTCTGCCCCCCGCTTCGATTGCCGCCCGCGGCTCAACGCTGCCGGCTGCTATTTCCAGCCATTCTTCTGCGCCGCCATTTCGGCCGCAGCGTCGAGCGGCTCGTCGGCGATTTGGGCCTCGACGGCAGCGCGCACGGCCGCCGGCATCCCGGAGCCGGCCTGCTGATAGTTCCCGGGTTGCGTCTGAGCGCCCTCGGCACGCGCGAGCACGCGCACGCTCCACGAGCTCGCTTCGCGGCAGGCAACACCGCTCAGCGTGTCCGCCTGGCGGATCGAGAACGTGCGACAGAGCTCGCCGCCTTTCGCTCGGAAGCTCACGCCGATCTGCACCGGCGCAGAGCGTGACTGCTCGCTCGCAAGCTGGTTCGTAAGCGCGTCGTCGAGGGCCGCCTGCGCCACGAGCTTGCCGCTTTCCGTGCCGATCGAAGGTCGCGGCGACGTGAGCACGCCTCGGCCTACGACGACGCCGACGGCGACGCTGGCCGCGATGGCGAGCCACTGCGGCCAGCTCCACGACGCGGCTCGTGTGGCCATCCTGTCTCGGCTGCGCGCCACAGGAGCGCGACCGGCATCCACGACTCGGTCGTCGCGGGCGGCGGCCGGCGCGCCGCGAACTGCGTTTAGCAAGCGCTCGGGGACCGGCTCGTCGAGCACCGAGGCGTACGCGCTGCTCACCTTCGATCGCAGCGCGCGATGCTTTTCGACGCGGCGGGCGAGCGACGGATCGGCGTCGATCGCCGCCTCGACTTGCGCGCGCTCCACCGCGTCGAGCTCACCGTCCGCATACGCCATCAGCTTTTCGTCGGGAATGCTCACGGCAAACCTCCTTCCGCTCCACCGAGCAGAGCCTCGAGCGTCTCGCGCGCCCGCGCGAGCCGGCTCGTGACGGTGCCGATCGGCACTTCGAGCACCGCGGCCGCTTCCTTATAGGCATAGCCCTCGACCAGCACGAGTGCCACGACCATGCGCTGCTCTTCCGGCAGCTGCGCAAGAGCTGCCTCGACGGACAGGCGGTGGATGTGCGCTTCGCTCGCCGCGTCGGCAACGTTCTCGCCCGCCTCGGCGACGGTGAACAGGCGATTGCGTCGCTTCTGCGCGCGCGTCTCGTCGATCCAGGCGTTGCGAATGATGCCGAACATCCAGCTATCCAATCTCGAGTCGGGACGCCACTGATCGAGTCGTGACAATGCGCGCTCGACCGCGAGTTGCACGAGGTCGTCGGCGTCGTGCGAATTCCTCGTCAGCGTGCGCGCAAAGCGCCGCAGCCGAGGCAAAATCTCTACGAGTTGCCGTTGCACCGCTTCTAGCGCGTGACCCATGTCTCAATCTCAATACGATCGGCGAGGTGATTTTCTTCCGAGCCTCCCGGCGGGCCAAACATTCGACTAATGTGGCCGCATGCGCAATGGCCGGATCAGATTCAGAACGGGTTTTCTATCCATTGGCGTGATGCTGGCGCTCTCACACGCCGCGCTCGCACAATTGCCGCGCCTGCCTTCCCCGACGCTGCCCGGCGTGGACCTGCCGAACATCGGCGACACGGTGAGCGGTACCGCGAACGGGGTCACGCGCGACGTCGACAGTCGGCGGCTCACGAGTCTGCGCGACGTCCGCGTTCGCGAGCTACTGCGAACCCAACGCGCAACCGTCGAGCGGGACCCGAACGGCGCTCCGGCCATGCGCGCCGAGATCGTCGCTTTCTCGCCCACCGAAAGCGCGATCACGAGCGCGCGCTCCGCCGGATTCGTCGTGTTACGCGACACGGTTCTGGACGGGCTCGATGCGCGAGTCGTCGTGCTGCGCGCCCCAGCTGGATTGTCGACCCGACGCGCGCTCGCTCGGTTGCGCGCGCTCGATCCGAGCGGCGCATACGACTTCAATCACATCTATCTCGACAGCGGCGACGTCGAGGCCGAGGTCTCGCCAGCGAACGCGGAGCAGACCGATCGCTCCACGCCGACCGAGACGGCGGCGACGCGCATCGGACTCGTCGACGGCGGCGTCGACGCGACGCATCCGGTGTTCGAGGGCGCGCTGATCCACCGGCACGGCTGCGCGGACAAGGCGATCGCGAGCGCTCATGGGACGGCGGTCGCCTCCCTTCTGATCGGCCGGTCCGAGCGGTTCCACGGCGCAGCGCCGGATGCGGAGCTCTATGCCGCCGATGTCTACTGCGGCCTCGCCGACGGCGGCGCCGTCGACGCGGTCGTCGAAGCGATCAGCTGGATCGCACGCGAGCGCGTTCCGGTCATCAACGTGAGTCTAGTCGGGCCCCGGAACGTCGCGCTCGAAGGCGCGGTGCGCGCCGTCATCGCGCGCGGCTTCATCATCGTCGCGGCGGTCGGGAATGACGGGCCGGCATCGCCGCCGCTCTATCCCGCCGCGTATCCCGGCGTCGTCGGTGTAACCGGCGTGGACGCGCGCCAGAAGGCGCTCGTGGAAGCGTGCCGCGGGCCGCAAGTGACCTTCGCGGCGCCGGGCGCCGATATGGCGGCCGCGCTGCTCGCGCCGTCGTTCGCGGCCGTGCGCGGCACGTCGTTCGCGGCTCCGATCGTTGCAGGGCTGCTCGCCGCGCGCATGCGCGAGCCGGACGCCCGGGCTGCGCGGCGAGCCGTCGCTGAGCTCGTCTCGCAAGCCGTCGACTTGGGTGCGAAAGGCGTCGACGAGACCTATGGCAACGGACTCGTCGGCGGCGCGATACGCACCGAGCCCGTCCTCGCGCTGGTCGGGCCGCCCGCCGCGACGGTCGCCGGCTCGGCCCGGCGTTAAGTCAAACGCGCGCACACCGGCGGACCGCGGCACGCGAGCTCGTTGAAGGCGCAGGGAAGAAATCGCCGAGCCGGGTCGTAGTCCTCTTCAGAAGGCCGCGAATGGTTCGCGGACATGGAGGAGACGAGGACCATGAATACGAAGCAAATGTTGATCGCGAGCGCTGCGGTGGTTGCGGTGTTGTCGTGCGCGGTGCCCGCGCAAGCCCAGCTTCTTGGCGGCAACGCCGGCGGCGGGCTCGGCGGCGCGCTGTCGGCTGGGCACGGTGCCTTTGGCGGTGCGGGTCAAGCGACGATGGGCGGATCGATTGCCGCCGACACGCCGAGAATGAACGGCGTCGCCGAGACTTCAAGCCGTGTCGGCCGTCGCGTGAAGAACAGCGCGGAGACGACGGCGGCCAGCGGCGCGAGCAACGCGCGCGGCGTCGCGCATTCGAGCTCGACGGCGGCCTCGAGCACCGCCGATGCCAGCGCGGGCAGCGCGAGCTCGTTCGGCTCGACTCTCGACGCCGGCGTGCAGCGCGGTGCGACGGCACCGTCGGCGGAGCCGGGGCTCAGCGCGGCGGGCGCGATGAGCGGCGCCACGCAAGCCAGTGTGCAACGCACGCAGAAGAGCGCGCCGACCAGCGAGCCTGCGAACGCGCCGCAACATGTCCCGAACGTCTCGGCCGCGGGCGACGGCAACGCGCAGGTGAGCGCTACGCGCAGCGGCCGCAGCGTCGATGCATCGACCTCGGCCGATGCGGCGGCGAGCGCGTCCGTGCAGCGCTAGATCGAGCAACGCGCTGGAGCGCGACACGCGGTGGGGCCTAACGAGGCCCCACCGTTTTTTGTGGTGCTCGTCTCGGCGCAGCTTGTTAGAGACCCACGACGCCGGTCGGCGGGGCCCAATCGAGCTCGCTAATTCGGCGGCGGCAACGGCGGCCAGTTGCCGTCGAACGGCGGCCAGTTCGGCACGAGCGCGGCGGGATCGGGGTAGTACATGGCCGCGTAGACCTCGCGGATTTTTCCCTGCTCGATGAAGAACCACTCGCCGAGCAGATTGCGGCGCATCTGCACGCCGGGCTTGCGTTGGAACAACGCGAGGCCAAGCACGGCTCCGGCTTCCGGATCGACGACGAGGTAACGGCGGGCGGTCACGGCGAAGATGTTGGTCATCGGGCCCTCGGCCGTGCAATCCGTTTCCCCGCCGCCGGCGATGGGGCGTTGCGTCGTGAGACTGCCGTTCTCGACTCGCACGCAGCCCGTATGCGCGATGATCAGCTTGCCATCGTGTGCCGATAGCCCGTCGAAGTAGCTGTTCGTGATCGCAACGAGATCCTCGCGCGAGAGACGCTCGCCCTTCGGGATCACGCGCTCCGGCGGCGGATGCGCGATCAGATAGTCGGGATCGTAGAACGCCGCGTTCGCTTGCGCGCCGGCGTTCGGACCAATGCCTGGATCGCCCTTGCGGTTGATGACCCATTCCGCTTCAGTAATCTTGCGATCCTCGATCCTGAGCCGCAGCGTCACGATGGCCGGACCGGCCGCCTCGTCGAGCGTACCGAAGTAAGCGGCCTGCTCCGTCACCGCGTCGTAGTAACGGCGCTGCAGCTTGCCGAGTGCAACAGTGGACTGCCAAAGCCCGGTGCCGGCGCTGCGTGCCGCGGCGTTCTCCGTCTGACGGAAGCGAATCGAGAGAGGCGCGGCCTTCGGATCATGCTTCACGAGCGCGACGAGGTAGGCGTCCAGCGTGGACTTGAGGCACGCACGGTCGCACGTGGCGGCTTGGGCGCTTGCACCGACGAGCGTGAGCGCGGCGACGAGGAATATTCGCAGCATGCTGCAACTTAGCAAGCCGCGGGCCGGCCGCCAACCGGCGAGGCAGCTAGATTTCGCTGGACCGTGCATAGGCGTACTCTATTTCGACTCGAATTCAATCCCACAGGCGTGACTATGCATCCGATTAAATCGACGCTCAGACTCGGGTTCGCGGCGACGACCTTGGCACTAGCCACCGCGGCCTACGCGCAAATCAACGATTCCATTCGCGGCGCGCCGAGCGAGGCCAATCACTTCGTGGAAACGCCGAAGGGTTGGAAGAACCCCACGACGCCCTGGGGTGAGCCCGATATTCGCGCCAAGCTCGACATGATGCAGGCGTCTGGTGTGCCGCTCGAGCGCTGCGCGAGCAGCTACCGGCCCGGCGCGCCCCCGTGCGACCCGAACAAGAAATGGCTCACCGAAGAGGAATACAAGCAACGAGTCGAGCAGGCGGCGGCGCGCGGCGACCGCAGCACGCAACTCGCGAAGCAAGGCAACTTCGGCGGCGCAATACTCGCGGGTCAACTCGACCCGAACATCCCTCAGCGACAGACCAACCTCATCGTCGATCCGCCGAACGGGATGCTGCCGCCGGTGACGCCTGCCGCGAAGAGCCTCGCGCTCAAAGTCGGCAGCGACTGGGCGCTGCCGGGCGAGAACATCAACTTCCAGTCCGCGAAGGATTTCGACAGCTGGGACCGCTGCGTCACGCGCGGGTTGCCGTCGATGATGATGCCGTATCGCTACAACGGCGGATTCAGGATCGATCAAGGGCCGGGCTACGTGGTCTTCAATATCGAGATGATCCATGAGGCACGCATCATCCCTACCGACGGTCGCAAGCCGCTCGATTCCAACGTCCGGCAGTATCTCGGTGCGTCGCGCGGACACTGGGACGGGACGACGCTCGTCGTGGAGACGACCAACTTCCGGACCGACCCGCCGATCAACCAACCGTTGATCAACTTGGCAGTGGTCGGGTCGCCCGCCGGCAACCGTTTCCCGATCAGCGACAAGCTGAAGACGACGGAGCGGATCATCCGTCTCAACGACAACACGTGGCTCTACGAGATCAAGACCGAGGATCCCGACATCCTCACGGCGCCGTTCACCGTGCGCTACCCGATGCGGAACAATCCGAACTACATCACTCCGGAGTACGCGTGCCACGAGGACAACCAGATCGTGCACAACTACGTGACGACGAACCGTTACGAGCGCGCGCATCCGAAGCCCGAGCCCGCGCAGCCGCCGGTCCAGGTGTCACCGGAAGTCGGCAACCTGTTGGCTGGCAAGTGGGTGGGCACACCGAAGATCCCGACCGTCGACGACAACATCGAGCTCGAGTTCACGAAGAACAAGGACGGCACCGTGACCGGCAAGTTGATCGGCACGAACTTCGGCAAGATCGACAAGCCGCTCCGGAACTTCAAGGTCAACGATCGACAGATCGACTTCACGTTTCCGAACGTCGATCCGTGGAGCGTCTCGGGCAAGCTCGGCGACGACGGCACGATCACCGGCATCGTGTTCAGCATTCAGGGCGGCACGACGGTGACTTTCAAGAAGCAGGCCGGAGGCTGATCCCGGCCGCGCGCGGCGCGCCCGGGCCGACGCGCCGCGTCCCGAGTTCGCCGCCGCCGCGCCAAACGCCGCGGCGGCGCAGCACCTCAGTGGTGATGCGGCGACTGCGAGCGCCGCCAGGCGTAATAG
>Ga0105245_10004714_pt1 | contig 12052 bp, 17 predicted proteins | sample KBSM54metaG_FD_81523 | JGI IMG/M metagenome (GOLD analysis project Ga0105245, IMG submission 81523) | Miscanthus rhizosphere microbial communities from Kellogg Biological Station, Michigan, USA - KBS M5-4 metaG | ecosystem: Host-associated > Plants > Roots > Rhizosphere > Soil | place...
AAGCATAGACATTGTCATCTACACTTGTCACGCAATCTTTCAGGTAAGTCTCACCGGCCGGCGTGACTTCGAAACCCTTATCGGTCTTAATAACGTAAGGGTTGCTGCTGAGACTAGGGTTTTTAGGAATACTTGCAGCCTGAGATTTTTGAGTTGGTTTTTCTGGCAATAAAGGAATGATAGATTGCCAAAGTTGCTCATGGATAGTATCAATACTAAGTAGCTTATCGTCACGGGTGCAATCGAGCCGACTAAAGTCTTTCGGGAAAAGCTGACACAGATCGTCATAAACCTCCACAGCTAGTTTCATATGATTAAGATCAGCCTCGTGTAGATCACGTTTTTTGTCGGTGTAGTTACGTGATTCTTTTTGATCGACTAGCTGCTGGGCTGTCTCGGCTGGTACGCGCAACACAAATGAACGAGTCGGGCGCGGAATGCTCAGCATCTGAAATTCTAGATTATCTAACCAGATAAAGTAGCCGCGACGTTCTTCGACATTTAAAAACTTAGTGCCTTGGTGGGCCATATTACTGCCCGTAAAACGATTAGTAATTACGATTTTGCCGTCCGCTAGAGCCTGACGGATGGCCGGTGCGGCTTGATAGCGATCAAGCGCGTAAAACAATGAGCCGGTGTAGGGTCCAACTTCTTCAGCTGTCCCATATTTGCCATTAAGATACTCTTTGACAAAAAAGCTAGAGGGCTGATCATACTGTGGAAAATCAAAAGTAGCTACATCGTAGCCTTCGCTTTCTAAACGCTCGACCAACTTAGCATGTTGCGTGCCCTTGCCTGAGCCATCCGTCCCTTCGATGACTATAAAAAGACCATTATCAATAGTAGGTTCAACGGGGTTAATCATACTTTTAAACCTTTTATCGCCTCCGGCATTTTACGTTCATCCTTATAAGCTCTAGGCAGCATTTGCTCCGGAGACCAATTGGCAATAATACTGGGCAGGTCGTCGCTAACAGCAGTTTGGTATTTGCCGCTTAGTTTCTTGTATTCTTGATCAACTGGTCCGGTTTCGTAGAAAACCATCTGGGCGATTCTTTCACCAACCGGCAAGACCACGCTTTCGTGCTCGTTCATATTGTAGATCTCCATTGTCCAGCGGTTGATGTAGCCGGGGTCTCCCCAACCAGCGTCTAAGCAAACCGCGACACCATTGCGGCCCCAGGTACTTCGGGCTTGCATGGTGCTAGTACCCGGAGCTTTTATACCAATAAATTCATGAGTATGGCCGAGGATGCGTTCCTTGGGTCTAAGAACAATGATGGGGTGATCGGCTGGTATGTTGGTGAATAGTTTTCGGCCATGTTTTTCGGCCCATTCACTGTGGATTTCGGCTTTTTGTGGTTCACCAAAGTATAAATTGACAGCTTTTGGGTCAAACGGGTTATAGAATCCACCTTGGCTAGGTCGTTCGGTGCGGTAGAACCACTCGCCAAGTGTGACATCGACGCTACTGCCAGCGATATGCTGTTCTTTGAAAGGGTGGAAGACGATATGGCCATCTTTGATGGCAGCTTTGATCTGTCGGTTGCTATAAACCCCCAAGACACCCTCCTTAATTGTTTATATTGTACGTTTTGTCAAAAGCATGTTGCAAGCACAAGCGCAAATATTACAACTAAGATTTAGTGTGATAGACCTTTTGTAATTGGTCGGCATGGAGATCTTGCAGGAAGCGCTCAGCAAAGTTTTGAATGTCTTCCACAGTGCCGTCACTTGATATGGTGCAATCAAAAGCAATGCTTTGCCGTTCTCGCTCTGTTGGATCCATTAGATCGCTTTGTAAGAAACCTGGCCGGTGAATTTCCAGGATAATACCGCCAACACTACGTAGGATGACGGCGTCAGTTGGGTAGCGTAGACCGCCAACAATACACAATGCGCAGCCAGCTTTCTCAACCAATTGTATGCGTCTAGCAATTTCTTTGAACCAAATACCGCTGTCGATTCGGCTAACCAAATAACCGCCCAAAAACTGCAAAAGTGGTCGATAACCTTCTTTGTTTTCGGGGGTGATCTCGGTCTGTAACATTTGTGGATAGCGTTTTAAGTTTTCGATGTGTAGGATCAATTTCTGATATTCGACTGGATGGCTTTCCATCTGTTTTTTATTCAGTCGGATATCCTCAAACGTACAATCAGTATGAACAGTCTCTTTTAGTATGCCCGGCAACGGGTGGAGCCAGTTATTTAGACTGTCGACTTGCGTAGGATCCGGCAAGCTACTAGTGGCCTGTTGAAGCTTGTTAGCAACTTCAATGACAATATTACTGGATTCAAGATGGACGGTTGGCGATATCAGTTTTGATAGCGCATCTGCAAAAGTAGTCTTGCCATGGCCGATGGGCCCAGTCATGCCGAGAATTATCATCCTCTAATTGTAGCAGCTTAAGCGCTTAATTCTGAGACGTTAACCTGAATACTTGGGCCCATTGAGGTGCTCAAGTAAATAGACTTCACGTAAGCAGCTTTTAAGCTAGCGGGTTTGTTGGTCTTCAGGCTTTCTAAGATTGCTTTTAGGTTAGTGGTAATCTTCTCACCACCAAAACTGACTTTGCCAGCTGCTACATGCACAATCCCTGTCGAATCAACCCGGTATTCAACCTGGCCAGCCTTGGCTGCCGTAACAGCTTTAGCGACGTCGTTGGTAACCGTGCCGCTTTTTGGGTTAGGCATTAAGCCTTTAGGCCCCAGTACGCGAGCGTATTTGCCAAGTTTGGCCATTTGACTAGGCGTAGCAATCAAAATATCAAAATTGATAACGCCTTTGTCTAGGCTCTGTAGAAATTCATCACCTTGGGCAATGTCAGCACCAGCTTTTTTGGCTTTTTCAACTGCTTCTGGTTCGGCGAAAACGGCTACTTTGACGGTTTTGCCGGTACCAGCTGGTAGAACTACAGTGTCGCGCAGATTCTGGTCGGCTTGTTTAGGGTCAACACCCAAGCGCACGTGTAATTCAACGCTAGCGTCAAACTTGACTGGACTAGTCTTGCAGGCTAATTCAGCGGCTTCCGCCAAGCTGTATTGCTTAGTTTTATCAATCTGATCAATCTGCTTGCGGTAATTCTTGCTGCGGCGCTCTAGTTTTGATCGGACAACTCTAGCGGCTTGTCTCGGCGCGTCGTCGTCAGATTCTTGCTTTACGGCAGTTTTACGGGCTTCCTTAATCTGCTTAGCTTCGGCCTCTTTGAGGGCCTTTTCGCTGCGCTTGCCAGCCTTAGCAGCCTTTTCCTTTACTTGTTCTCTTTGATCGCTTGTTTGACTCGTAGCTTTATCAGTTTCTTGAATAGGCCCATCTTTTATCTCCTTAGCTTTAACAACACTAACTTTAGCTGGTTTTTTTACTTTAGTCTGTGAGGTTTTTGACTCAACTTTCTTTACTGTTTTCTTTACTGGTTTCTTGACTTCTGCCATATCATCTCCTCGTGGTGTTAGCGGCCTGGGGCCTCCCACAAATTTAAAATTAAACTATAGTTCCGGAAAACTAATTGCATACTCATCAGGAAACATCAGACGCAAAGCTTGCATTTCATCTTGCGTCTCCTTAAATAAACCATCATTGCAATTATCCAAGGCACTTGTGGCGTTCATAACCAATTCGCGCATTCTCAATATCACTTTGTCTGAATTTGTTAAGCCAACAAAAAATTCGCTGTTTGCACACAGCTCAGTTAGTACTAGCATAGAACTTCCTGAAGTCTCCAAGTCAGTAGCCATTACTCTACCTCTACGCCCATGCTGCGTGCAGTGCCGGCGACAGTTTTCATAACTGACTCTACTTTGTCGGTGTTCATGTCAATTGCTTTAGTCTCTGCAATTTCTCTCACTTGAGCTTGGCTAAGCTTTTTGGCTATTTTCTCACTATTTGGTCGCCCTGAACCCTTTTGAATACCTAGAGCTTTACGGATTAGGTCGTCGGTTGGTGTGCCAACAACTCTAAATGTCATAGAACGGTCTTCATAGATAGCAATATGCACAGTCACGTCTTGGCCCATGCGGTCTTTAGTCTCTTCATTAAACGGATTGATAAAATCCATCATGTTAACACCGTATTGACCCAGAGTACTACCAACTGGCGGAGCCGCGTTGGCTTGACCGCCTTTGATCTTCATCTTTAAATTTGCCGTAACTTTCTTTTCGGCCACGTTGTTCTCCTGTTAACTGGCTACTGAAGCGTGTAGCATTGTGCGTAACTGGTAAAGTCTACTACAACTTACCCCTGTTGTCTAGAATATATTATTCTTCACCTAAAAGGCGATGACGGTGAGAATCTTTAAAATCCATAAATTTTTCCATCATGAATCCTTGGAAACTTACGGTCGCATACATGAGCGTGCCGGCTATCACACCTTTTGCCCCATCGCTGACTAGCGTAGCATCGGCATTTGGTGCAGTGCCATATACAACTGCACCGACAACAGTCTCAGCCCCATAAAAAGCTAGTAATCCCTTACATACGAATTTGCCGAATTTAGTGGTACGCTCGTTAACCCTTCTTGGGAAATTCTCGAATTGCTTGAAATCCATACTTTGCCTATCCTTGTCTCATTTACCCGTGGCCATTGCATAAGCCGTGCCAATTGATCCAGCTAAAAGAAACGTGCTGCCCACTGTAAACTCAGCGAGCCTAAGGCTCTCTGTATGGACTGGGAAAGCTTCTACACTACAGCCGATTAAAGCAAGGCCACCTACAAAAGTGCATAAAGACGCTACCGGATGCTCACCACCCCAAACCAAAGCCTTCTCTAGAGGACGCAACATGTCGCTAAACTCGCTTTACCTGCAAGGAGTCTAATTCAACTGGGGTTTCGCGGCCGAACATGTTAACTAGGACCTTTAGCTTGCCCTTAGTGGCATCAACTTCGTTGATACTGCCATCAAAGCCCTTGAATGGACCATCAATGATATTGACGACTTCGCCGATCTTGAAGTCAATCTTGTGCTTGGGCTCAGCGCGGCCCATGCGCTTCATGATCTTTTCAATTTCGTCCTCACCAATTGGCGTTGGGTCGGTGCCGCTGCCAACAAAGCCAGTGACAGATGGTGTGTTGCGCACGATGTACCAAGCGTCTTCACTCATTTTCATTTGTACTAGTACATAACCTTGGAAAATACGCTTTTCTACAACCTTACGTTTACCGTTTTTGACTTCTATCATCTTTTCTTTAGGTACCAAAACCTGGATGATCTTATCCTTCATCTCCAGGCTCTCGGCACGTTGGCGGATAGACTCAGCTACTTTTTCCTCGTAGCCACTATAGGTATGGATGGCATACCACTGCTTGGACTCATCATAACGTTTGTTCACTTCTAACTCCTACTTAATAATCAATTTCTTAAATACTTTGTCCAGGCCGTAGTCCGTAAGCGCGATTAACAACCCAAAAAAGATAGCAAAGATAAATACGGCCAAAGTTAATTGAGCCGTTTGTTTGCGATTGGGCCAGTTAACTTGTCTCAGTTCGCGCCAGCTGTTGCGGAAATAGCGTAGTAGCAAGACTGTCGCTAAGATATTGCCAATAAACCGCATTGGTCGGGTTTTGAAAGGTGCTAGCAAAAAACTGAGTGGCTTGAAGATCTTAGCCAAAGCTCTGCCGATAACGGCAAAGGGTTTAGTTGCCGTACTGCGGACCTTGCTAAGTTTACGTGGTTTTTTGGGCACACTGGCTTTAGCTGCTTTTTCACGGACAGATTCAACTGGTTTCTTGAGCTGACGCTTCTTTGGCTGAGCCATATGACCTCTTAAATTAAAAAACTACCTATTACAGTAGTTCGCTGGGTGTCAATATACCACACTCTTCACCAAAGTGGAATAGCTGAGAATAATATTTGTAAAAAGCTGGGTTTGGTACTATTGTATTTTTATGTCAGGGATTGAATCAGCTCAGGGTGGTCCATTTTTTGTCGTCACTGAACAAGTGACCAGACAACGGATTGTCCCAGAAAGTCAGATTGATTTTCCAGTTCCAAAGGTAGGTGAATTAGAAGTTATTGAATTGTCCAGAAGATCTTTTACAGGTCCAGAGTTGGCGAATGTTGTCTATTCGCTGCAAGAAGACATAGAGTTTTACGATGAACACACCTTGAAATCTCCAGATGAGGTTGCTAAAAAATCAAAACGAGAAGCTATGTATGCTGCTGTTTCAGGTATTGGTTTTATGTCGGCAATTATTACCTCAGCCGGCGTTTATCTCGAACTTACACCCCAATATGACGCTGATAGAGCTTTAGGAATCGTCTGTATTGGTGGGGGTGGATTGGCCCTCAGATTCGCGGTACGCTTAGGCAGGCGGTGGGGAGAGAAGGATGCCATACGTACTCGCAAAGAGACAGAGGTTGAATTGCAAAGGCGTCTCGACACAAAAAACTTGCACCAAGCTGCCGTAGCTCAGTTAGAGAAGTTTGTTTCTACTTCAGATTAGGAACAAATATCGTAAAGGTTGAGCCCTTGTTAAGTTCGCTCTGCATGCTAATGTTGGCGTGAATTAGTCTAGCAAGTTTCATGGTGACGTATAGTCCCAATCCAGTACCGTTATTTTGACGAGTTCGGTAATCCTCGGATCTAAAGAATTTATCAAACACCTTCTCTTGGTCTGACTTACTAATACCAATGCCGGTGTCACTTACAGCAAACTCGACACCGTCCGGTCGCGCTTTTGCAAATAGCGATATGCTGCCTTGTTCGGTGTATTTAATTGCGTTAGTTATGAAGTTTTGTAAGATTTCTCTGGTGTAGAGCTTGCTGGACTTTAATACCTCCAGAGCTGGGTCAATACCTGTAATAATCTCTAACTTTTTAGCATCGGCTTGTGGTTTATAGTTGTTGACCAAGTCATTTATGAGTTCGTGGGCGTTAATGGCTTCAACTTCAACCGTCAATTTACCACGTTCAGCTCTGGATAGAGTTGCCAAGTCGTTGATCATACCACTCAGGAAATTTATCTGATCATGCGCTTGTTTGAGCGCGTCTTTAATCTGGTCATTATCAAGTCCTGATTTATCAAAAATATACTGTGAGTTGCTGATGTTGCCTTCGGCGATGGCTATAGGCGTGCGCAGCTCATGGCTGACTACGCTAATAAACTCGTCGCGTTCCTCTTCTAGAGATTTCTCCCGCGTGATATCGCGTAACAATATAACGTAGCCACGCATGCCTTCGTGTCCGTAGCCAAGCTTAACCGGCGCAATACTGATATAGAGATTAATAGTGCCGCCATCAGGGTAAATCAGGCGCCAGTCACGGTTGGTAAACTGTGTTTTGGTTGATAGGACCATGCGCTGGACGTCAATCGGCTGGTTATTGCGGTCAACAATCTTTAGGGCATCAGCTAATTTTTGGCCAACCATTGAGCTGTTGAGGTCAAGCAAGTTCAGAGCCTCACCGTTATAGAGGATGATTTTGGTATTTTCATCAGTAGCTATGACACCGTCAGCCATGCTGTTGATTAGACTGGTTAGGCGTTCGCGCTCTAGCTCGGCACCAGCTGTCATGCCACCATGAACGTTGTTAGCAAAGTTAGATTGAGCAGGTGTTGATGTTTGTGAGGCAACTGTTGCCTCGGAAGTATCATCAGGCATAAGCACTATTATGCCACAGATTATGAAGAGATGGGCTGTGGCATCAAGCTTGGTTGTTGGACGCGGATTCGTCTCCTTTTGTCTTTGAGGTTGATTATATATTTGTCTAACTCATCCCAAAACCTTGGTCCATGGGCCATTATTCTGGTGTGCATTAGTTCGTGCAATAGGACGTAATCTATCAAATCCCAGGGCAGTTGTATCAAAAAACAATTTATAATGATGTCTTTTTGTGGTCCGCAACTACCCCAGCGGCTTTTGAGTTGCTTGATACGAGCTGAACGGTAGGTAAAACCGTGTTGTTTGGCTAGCTGATTCAGCCTAATCAAGACAAGCTTATTAGACTCTTGTTTTAGTGCCCTGATACTAGCGCTGTGGATAAGCTTTTGACTGTCGGTGTGATGGATTTCAAGGTTCGTCGGCAAGCTCACCATGATTAGGGTTTCATTAACCCGGGAAGAAGGTTTAGCTAGCTGAGTGCGGCGTATTTCAACCCGGTGTGCCTTGCCTATACGGTGACCATGTCTAATTATTTGCTCAGGTGATTTTTTTTTTGCTCTAGCAGCCAGCTGGCTTTGCTGCGGGCAAAAGTAATGCCTACCCTATAAGGCATCCAGGTTGGCATGCTAACTCTGACTTTCCCCTCATGATCAACACTCAGGCGTAAACTTTTACTATTGCGCCGACGGACCAAATTAACAGGCCCGATACCAGGTATAATTGTTTGTTTTGCTGACATTTATTTATCTTATAGCTATATTGCGGCGTGATGGGTCAACTCGCCCTGCCAAAGGGTTGGGTATCAGATTGACTAGTTCGGGCTTGGCCATGCCAGCTTGCGCCTGATCAGCATGGAGCATGCCCATGTCGTAAAGCTTTTTAATAACGGCACTACGCTGGGTTTGGTAAGTGTGTTTGCCGCTAACGACTACAAAGTCTTCTGTGGGTGTCGGGTTTTGCATATAAGTTATCAGAGCATCAAAGCTGGTGCGATCCAGTGGTCGGCTATATTTGTCATCAATTTTGCGTTTATTACGCTTAGCGACGCGTGTAAATGCCGTTTCTTCATCTAGCTGGAACCAAACTATCAAAGTTTGAGCTTTGTGTTTCCTGGCCAAGTCACGCACTTGTCGGCGTTGGCTGGCTCTGAGCGAATTAACGTCATACACCACTCCCGCGTCCAGGCCCAGAAATTCTTCGCTCATGTAGTTCATCAGTTGCGTGACTATTTGATCTTCTTGGCGGTCATAACGAGGTTGATCGAATAATTCGCTTCTGATGCGATCAGCTTGCAAATGAGCGACCCGTAAGTCTTCACTGATCTGACGGGCAAAAAAGGTCTTACCAGCACCTGGGTAGCCATAAAGCAAGAATAAGGTCGGCTGTGTCAGTTGTAATTTAGCCATGCATATTATCCTATAACAATTTCTTGTCGTTTAAAAGCCATATGTCACCTGTCTTTCACCGTTTTACGAGAGGATTCGTAAAACGGAAGAGGCAGAATAATGCAAGACCCAGCCAAATTTTGACCACTAGATTGTCGAAATTTAGGCTGGGTTGTAATTAATTCTGACGTGGCAGGAGTGGAGGGACTCGAACCCCCGACCTACGGTTTTGGAGACCGTCGCTCTAGCCAGCTGAGCTACACTCCTTCGTCGTGACACGCTCTTTTTGCTCGCATCTCACAGTATCAATATCTGTTCGGTGCTCGTTTTTTAAGCGGTCACTCCTCTCAAATCCTCAAACAGCTAAAGCTTGGTTTGAGAATTTGTAAAATGTTTCCGATAGGAACCCCTGTATTTTACAACAGAATGATCCAGAGCCTAGTTACTTTAAGTTTTTTAACCCTTACGAGGTTTGACTTCGTTGCGGCCTAAACTTTTCTTAGTTTCAACATATAAAACGTGTTTTCTAAGTACTGGGTCATATTTGCGCAACTGTAGTTTATCAGGGGTATTAACAGTATTTTTACGGGTATAGTAATGCCGGCCACCGCTTGCTTCGGAGACCATGCCAACTACTTTGCGCTTATCGCCTTTTTTTGCCATAACTGAAGGATTTTAACAGATTAGATATCAATTGACAAGCTACCAAGAATGCTTATGGGGTTTTTTATTGCGATTGGCCTGAATAGTTTCAACAATCGCCGCTAGAACGAACAAACCCACACCAGCGCCTAGGATTTCGGCACCAAGCTTGGCCTTGCCGGCGAATAGCTCTATACCAGCACCAATGGCAGCCACGCCAAGTCCAGTTACTTCTAAGTTAGTAGTTGTTTCGCTCATAATATTTTGGAGCCGTTGACGAGAGTTGAACTCGTGACCCCTTCCTTACCATGGAAGTGCTCTACCACTGAGCTACAACGGCACAAATACTCAGCAAGTTTAACAGATTATAACTGTTTTGTGCAGAGGTCGAACGAGCTGTTTAATCCGCAAATTCCATACTTACAGGTTTGTAGATTTCTTTCTTGTGATAGCCAATATCAATGGGATACTCTCCATTAAAGCAAGATAGATTGAATACATCTTCGGAGAGCTCTGTAGCTTTGATCATTCCACTTAACGACAGATAACCAAGCCTTCGACATTTACTAAGTCTTTTTTGAATCTCACTTATCGTCAAATTAGCTGCAACTAACTCATGTTGATAAGGTGTGTCGATACCATAAAAATCTGGAAAGCGTACTGGTGGTGAACTTACTAATACAGTTATAGAACGAGCACCTGCTGCTTCTAAGAGCTCACAGATAACGGGCATAGTGTTAAATCTCACGATTGAATCATCTATAACTATCAAATCCCTGTCTTTGACAAATTCAGGGATTACGGTGTGTTTTAATTTTTGATATTTCTGACGTAGTTCTTGATTCTTTTGCATGAAACTGCGGCCACCACCACGATAACGATTCTTTATTATTGCGGTGGTGTGTTGTAGTCCAAGCGCATCAGCGTAGCCCTCAGCTACGGGTACTGACGAGTCTGGCACCGGCACTACTAGATAGTTTTTACCATCCAGTGGATATTCTGATGCCAACTGTTCGCCAAAACGCCGTCTAACACTGCCGACACGTTGACCATAGAGCATACTATCGAGTTTAGAAAAATAGACAAACTCAAACATATCCAATTTGTTCCCAAGATTGTCAGCCAATTGCCTGCGTTGCAAGCCATCTTTTGAGATGATAACGAGCTCACCTGGCTCGACATCGCCGATATACTCAGCATTAGCCATATCCAATCCACATGTTTCTGAAGCAACCATGTGACCATCAGCAATTTTACCTAGACTGAGTGGCCGGATGCCATATGGATCTCTGAAAGCCATTATCATGTCATCGTGCATAGCAACACATGAAAAGGCGCCGGTAAATAAAGGATAAGTTTGCTCAATGGCGTCTGGTGCCTCTTTGCCGTTCCTAATTTCTTGAGCAAGAGCATAAGTCATCATCCCAAAGTCATTGGTACTTTCGTGTCTTATGTTATGGCCATCAAGATATCGCTCTAGTTTCAGTGTGGATGGCAGAGTGCCATTAAGGCTAAGAGCAAAATGTATGGCTTTGTCGCTCATTGGCCCAAAATTTTGCTCTTTGCTGCCCGAAGTAGAATAACGATTATGGCCAATTGCTAGGTTACCAGCCAACCGACTCATTGCTTCCTCATCGTGCACGAACGGTACCTGCCCTTCGCCGCGTTGTATTTCAAACTGCCCAGCATGTGAGATTGAAGCGATGCCGCTGGCCTCTTCGCCTCTGTGTTGTAACGCATCTAGACCAAGGAACGTAATTGCAGCGGCATCAACTTCAATATTGGCACTCAGAGCACCAACAACAGCACATTTTTCTTTTGCCTCTCCTGCCATTACCCCTAATTATAGGAGAATCAATTTTTATTACAAAGCTTGACTATATATGACGTTCAAAAACGCGATTACAAACTACAAAGAGCGTAGGCGGTGACAGTCATGTTCTTGCCGCCGGTCATAGTCGTATTAACGGTTCCAATACCAGTCCAAACAGCGGACGCAGCTGTATTGCTGCTGGGGTAAGATGAAGTTAACATTACCGTACTAGCTAGTGAGTTGGTGGTTGTGACTAATGCACCACCACCAAGTATGAATTTACCGACAGCACATGTTGCAATAGCAGTGACTTGAACGCCAGCGTTTGGGTTGTTGGCTGAAGTTACAGGAGTTCCAATTACTAAAGTTGAACCGCTCGGTCCAGCTATACCTTGAGACCCAGCGTCACCCTTAATCCCTTGGATACCCTGAATGCCCTGTGGGCCTTGAGGACCCGTTAGACCAATTTCACCCTGAATACCTTGTGGTCCTGTAAGACCGATTGGTCCTTGAATGCCTTGAGCACCAGTTAAGCCAATAGGGCCTTGGATGCCCTGTGGGCCTTGAAGACCAGTGTCACCCTTATCACCCTGTAGTCCCTGAATACCTTGTGGTC
>Ga0105245_10004715_pt1 | contig 12051 bp, 11 predicted proteins | sample KBSM54metaG_FD_81523 | JGI IMG/M metagenome (GOLD analysis project Ga0105245, IMG submission 81523) | Miscanthus rhizosphere microbial communities from Kellogg Biological Station, Michigan, USA - KBS M5-4 metaG | ecosystem: Host-associated > Plants > Roots > Rhizosphere > Soil | place...
GTAATACCGCGTATCAATACGGAAAGAGCGTCACCTTCATGCCCAAGCCGCTATTCGGCGATAACGGCAGCGGCATGCACACGCACCAGAGCCTGTGGCGCGAAGGCAAGCCCCTGTTCGCCGGCGAAATGTATGCGGGCCTCAGTCAGATGGCCCTGTGGTACATCGGTGGCCTGTTGAAACACGCGCGCGCCTTGTCCGCGATCATCGCCCCCACCACCAATAGCTACAAACGCCTGGTGCCGGGTTACGAAGCTCCTGTAAATCTCGCGTACTCGCGGCGCAATCGTTCAGCCGCCGTGCGCATCCCCATGTATTCCGCCAATCCCAAAGCCAAGCGCGTTGAATTCCGCCCCCCTGATCCGTCGGCGAATCCATACCTGGCCTTCGCCGCCATGATGATGGCGGGTCTAGACGGCGTCCTCAATAAGGTGGATCCAGGCGAGCCTCTCGACAAGGATATCTACGACCTGTCGCCCGAGGAAATGAAGTACGTGCCCTCCATGCCCGCGTCCCTCGAAGAAGCGCTCACCTGCCTAGAAGACGATCACGCGTTCTTACTCAAAGGCGATGTCTTCAGCGAAGAGCTACTAGAAACCTTCATCTCCTATAAACGCAAAAACGAAGCCGACGCCGTGCGCCTGCGCCCGCATCCGTACGAGTTCGCGTTGTACTATGACATCTAAAAATAGGGACGGAGCCTGATTTCGCCCGTGCCCCGTCAACAAATCAGGCTCCGTCCCTATTTTTCCCAATGACCGGTTCCATTCTGCAAATCAGCGTATCGCAAGGCGGCATCCCCAAACACGCCGTCCCCGTGGGAACCCTCACCCCCGCCGGCTTCGAAGGCGACCGCCACGCCCATCCCGACATTCACGGCGGCTCACGACAAGCCGTGCTCCTAATCACCGCCGAAGGGATCGAAGAACTAGCCACACACGGCTACCCACTAGTCTACGGCTCTCTAGGCGAGAACCTAACCACGCAAGGCATCGACCGCCGCGACTGGCGTGTCGGTCAACGCTGGCAAATCGGCGCCGAAGTCGTAATCGAAATCACCAAGCGCCGCGCCCCCTGCCAAGCCCTCAACGTCTACGGCCCCGGAATTCAGCCCGCCATTTTCGACGCACTCGCCGGAAACGGAGACCCGTCCTCGCCCAAATGGGGCCTCTCTGGTTTCTATGCTTCCGTGGTAGAGCCCGGCGTAATCCACCCCGGCGACGAAATCGTTCTCGCCCCATAAATGGAGCGCCTCCGCCAACTCGCCTACCACGACCGCGCGCGCGCCAGCCGTGAAATGGGGGAACTCGCGCGCGAGTTGCCTCCGGCCACCGCCAATCGCCTGGATCTGCTGTTGAGCACATCGCCCGCACCCGAACAGGGCTTGCAATATTTCGCGCGCTTGCAGGAGCGGCACCCCAGCTGGTTTCAACGCCTGACGCGCTCGACAGCGGGCCTGCGTTACTTGATCGCGGTGTTCAGCTACAGTCATTTCCTTTCTGAAGAGATCTTGCGCCACCCCGAGTGGGCCGATCGGCTCCTCGAATCCGGCAATCTGCAGTTGGTACTCACCGCGGAGCAGATGCGCGAGATGCTCGAATCCACGCTGCCTGCGCGCCTGCCGCCGCCGCTCGAGTTCGCCCGCTTCCGCCGCCGCCAGTTGTTGCGCATCCTGATTCGCGATGTACTCGGTCTGGGCACGCTCCCGGAAATCACCGGTGAGCTCAGCGCTCTCGCCGACACGATTGTCGAAACCGCCTACGAACGAATCCGCCGGCAGCTAGTAGCGGAATGTGGAGTACCGCAGACGAGCACCGGGGAGGAGTCGCACTTCTCCGTAATCGCGCTGGGCAAGATGGGCGGTAACGAGTTGAACTACAGTTCCGACATCGACCTGATGTTCGTATACCAGGAGAATGGTGATACCAGCGGCGGCACGGCCGGGAAAATATCCAACCGTGAATTCTTCGTGCGCGCCGCCAATCAACTCACGTCGCTGCTTTCGACTTACACCACCGAAGGCATGTGCTATCGCGTCGACCTACGCCTGCGCCCCGATGGCAGCCAGGGCGAGGTATGCATCTCGCTTGAAGCCGCGCGCCAATATTACGCGAACCGCGCTCGCGATTGGGAACTGCAGATGATGATCAAGGCCCGTGTGGCCGCCGGCGGCAAGGTAACCGGGAACGCGTTGCTCGATTTCGTGGCAGACCGAACCTATTCCACTACCCTGGACTTCTCGGCGATCGAAGAGCTCTCGGCCACCCGCGAGCGCTTGAATGAAAAATTGTCGGCGCGCTTTCATCGCCAGAAAAAACCTCAGGCTGCGGACGCCATCAACGTCAAGCTGGCGCGCGGCGGCATCCGCGACATCGAGTTTTTGGTGCAATGCCTGCAGCGCCTCTACGGCGGCACCGATTCTTGGGTTCGTCACGGCGGCACCATGCTGGCACTGGCGCGATTACAGGATAAAGGCCACCTCTCGGGCGCCGAATACGGGCGTCTGGCGTCGGCCTACCAATTTCTCCGCCAACTGGAACACCGCCTGCAGATCGCTGACGATCGCCAGACCCACACCCTGCCTGTGCAACCGGACGCGCTCGAATTGCTGGCCCGGCGAATGCCCGCCGGCGGCGGCTCGGCTGACTGGCTGCTGGACCAGACCCGGCTCCATTTAGAACAAGTGCGCGAGATTTACGACCGCGTGGTTTACGCGAGCGCGACTTCCGTGGAGGCCACCGGCCGCTCCAGTAGCAACGTGGTGCGCGCGCTGGAACAGCGTGCTCCGCACCTGGCGACGGCGCTCGCCGAAGCTGAGTTGAATCGCGGCTTCAAATCCTTTGAGCATTTTCTCGAACGCCTTTCCGGCGACTCCACCCGGCTGAGCCGGCTAGATGCCGAACCGCAGTTGCGCAATCATGTCCTCGACCTGTTTGAACACAGCCCGTATTTCGCCGAAGAACTCATTCGTACGCCTGAGCTTCTCGACGAAATTGCTGCCGGCACCCAAGTCGACGGTGCGCCTCCCGCTAGTGCCAGCGAATTGCGCCGCTGGTACCGCCGCGAAATGGTGCGTATCCAGGCGTCGAGCATATGTCTATCCGAACCCATCTTCGATACGTTAGTCCGAACTTCTGAGTTGGCGGACACCGTGATCGCGCGCGTCTACGACATTGCCGTCTCCGAAGCGCGCGCCTCCTACGGTGACTCGGCCGGTCAACGGTCGAACGAAATGTGGGTGATCGCCCTCGGCCGCCTGGGCATGCGCGAATTCGACCTGGCCTCCGACGCCGACTTGGTGTTCGTGCTAGCCGACTCCGACGCCGACGGAATGGAGTTCTGGACCCACGTCGCCGGGCGCATCGTCGACCTGATCACCGCATACACCGGCGGCGGCGTGTTATTCGCGGTTGATACGCGACTGCGCCCGAACGGCGGCGATGGCCCTCTAGTGCTGACTGAATCGTCCTTCAAAGAATATTTCGCACGCACCGCCGAGGCCTGGGAAGGTATCGCGTATATGAAATCCCGCGCCGTGGCGGGGGACGCCCGACGCGCCGAGCGTTTTCTTCACGAGTTGCAGGAGATCGACTGGCAGCGCTACGGCCAAAGCGGACGCTCACGTAGCGACCTGCGCCAGATGCGCATGAAGCTCGAAAAGGAACAGGGCGCGGCGCACCCGCTCAAGGCCGGCCGCGGCGGATACTACGACATCGACTTCATGCTGATGTACCTGCGCCTGAAGAGCGCCGGAGTGTACTACAAGGTGCTGAACACGCCGGAGCGCATCGAGGTCCTCGAAAACATGGGCCACCTGGACCGCGCCGGCGCCGCGTTTCTCAATCAGGCCGCCACGTTCTACCGCGCGCTCGACCACGCCATCCGCGTGCTCACCGGCCACGCCGAAGCCAAGCTGCCGTCGGAGACGCAGGTAGAAGCACTCGGCGCACTGCTAAGCCGCTGGACTCCCATTCGGCTCAGCGCGCTGGATGATATTCGCGCGCGCACCCGCAGCGCGTTTGAGAAGTTGTTCGGATAAGCGCTAGATCGCATCGCCCGCCACGGGAGGCTTCCCGCACCCCGCGCGTGCGAGAATTCGCTTTGCTTTGCCAATCTTCGCGCGGCCCGCGCGCTCGTGGAAGTAGTCCTCGGTGCGTAAGGCCGAAACCTTTTCGGCAACTGCTACATTGATCAATTGGTTCAAAGCCACGGACTTAGATTCGGCAACCCGCTTTGCCTCCGCCGGCAATGAATTCCGAAGACGAAGGGCCACATTGCTTCTTCGAATGTCCTATCCTCGAATCTCCGCCATATCTTACCCGGCAGGGATCGTGATTGATCCTATTTCAACTTACTCGCAACCTTGGCGATCCCGGCATTCGAACACACTTCATCCTTATCGCCACCCGGTGCGCCGCTCACGCCCACCGCGCCGATGACATCGTTGCCAACCTTAATCGGCACGCCGCCGGGAGTCCCCACCGCATCGGTAATCAGCGGCGCCGGCGGAGCCGCGGCCCAAGCCTTGCCAGTTTCACCGGACGTTCTCTTGAAGGTAAGAGCGCTGTAAGCTTTCTTGCGGCTGAAATCCATAGTGTGCGGACCCGCACCATCGTCATGCATCTGCACCTTCACCATACCGGACCCATCCACGATCGTAACAGTGACTCGGAAGCCGTCAGCGCGGCATTGATCCAGCGCGCCATGGGCAATCGCCAGCGCTACGTCGAGCGAAAGGGTCTTTTGGGTGTTCAATTCCTGAGCGAACACGGTCGAGGAGCACAGCGCCGCGGCGGCCGCGAGTAGAGTGATTTTAGAGAATCGCATAAGCTAGAAGATATCACTAAATTTTCGTCAGGAGAGTTTCAAGAATGCGTTTTCTAATGTTGGGAGCCGTGCTCGCAGGCTCATTGATGGCCGCCGATGTGGACGGCAAGTGGGAGTGCGGCGTAAAAGGCCCGGACGGCGTAGTGCGTCCGCTGGTGGCCACCCTCAAGGCCGATGGCATGAAACTGACCGGAACGGTGAACGGAATGAACGGCCAGCCCGATATCGAGATCTTCGACGGCATGAACCACGGTGGGATGGTGATGTGGTCCTCCAAACGCCCGATCCAGAATGCTATCGTGCAGTTCAACTATAAGGGCACGCCGTCCGGCGACGAGATGAAAATCGATATCGTCCGCGCCGATGGCCAGGGTGCGCCGATGAACTGCACCGCCAAGCGCGCGAAGTAGATCCCGTCCCGCTACTCTTTGCGGGTTTCCGTCATGGTCTGGATCGAGCTGCGCGCGAGGCCCAGCACAATCAGCCCAACCACGCATTTCTTGAAGGACGGAACATAGCCATCAGGCAGCACCAGCGCCAGCGGGGTTAGCACGGCGAACATGATGAATAGGACCTTGATCACGGTTTGAAACCGCGCGTGCAGACTGGTCTTGGGGTTCTTTTCCGCAACCACGGCACTGCATGCCCAACATTCCTTCTCACCAGTTTTAAGGGTGGAGTTGCACGACAAGCAATGTTCCATCCCTTCCATTTAGCACTACTTTTACCCCATTGACCATCCGGCGTTTCCCTCATCGCGCATAGGGTTTTCATCTAGGTACACTGAGTTCATGTTGACTCGCCGGTGCCTGCTTTCCCTGCTGTGTGTAGTGCCCCTGGCAGCGCAGATCAGACCGCTCACCATCCTGCATTCCAACGATCTGCATGCGCATCTATTGCCGGATGATCGCGATAACGGCGGCTTCGCGCGCCTGGCCACGGAAGTGCGGCGGCAAAAAGCGCAATGTGCGGCCTGCCTGTATCTGAACGCGGGCGATCTGGTGCAGGGGACGCCGGTCTCGACGCTGTTCCACGGTGCACCGATCTACCAGATCGCCAACCTGCTTGGCATCGACGTAAGCACGCTGGGGAACCACGAATTCGATTACGGATGGCGCCGCGTTCAAGAGTTCTTCCACATCGCGCGATTTCCCATCGTGTCGGCGAACATCGTGGATGCCGACGGCAAGACGATGACGCGGCCCTATGTGATTCAAACCGTGGGCGGCATTCGCGTGGGGATCATCGGCGCGATTTTGGGCGACCTGGTGGGCACCGTGATCACCAAAGAATCGGCCGGCCCCTGGCACACCCTGCCGGTGGTGGAGACAGTACGGAAATATGCGGCGGAGCTGCGCGATCGCACCGACCTGATCGTGGTGCTGGGCCACATCCATGACGAGAGTGAAGTGAACGAAATTCTGAAACAGGTGCCGGAGGTTTCCGCGGTAGTGGCCGGCCACAGCCACGAAGGCTACCCGGCCATGACGAATATCGACGGGCGCGTGGCCGTATTGGTGCCGGCTTATGGAGTCCAATTGGGGCGGCTGGATCTGAAGGTGGACGTGGGCGCCAAGAAACTTCTGTCTGCCGAGTGGACCAAGATTCCCATCGTCGCGAGCATTCCGCCCGCGCCCGACGTGGCCCGCGAAGTGGCCAAATGGGAGAGCAAAGTTTCGAGGCTAGTGGACGTTCCCATCGGCGAAGCGACCGCGCGCCTGGAACGGAACAATCCGGAGCTGCGCAAGATGATCGAGCGCGCTATGGCGGAGCAGAGTGGCGCCGATATCGCTTGGATAAATCCTGGCAATGTCCGCGACAGAATGCCGGAGGGACGCATCCTCGCTCGCACCGTGTGGAACATCCTGCCCTTCGACAATTACATTATGCTCGGGAAATTCAAAGGCAGCGAGCTTCCGCCGTCGATCACCAAGCGCTATCCGGTAGAACCGGACCGCGAGTACACGGTGGCGACCACCGACTTCACCGTGGCCAATCAATCTGACAAAGATCAGTTGAATGCCACCGGGATGCACTTTCCGCGGACCGGTCCGCTGCAGCGCGACGCGATGATCGAATGGATCAAGAAGAAAAAGGTAGTGCCCTAAGCATTCGAGCGCACTAGCCAGAACGCCAATAGCACCCAAGCCGCGATGAAGGCCAGCCCGCCGAAGGGCGTGATGGCTCCCAGCATTCTCACGCCGCTGATGGCCAGCGCGTAGAGGCTGCCGGAAAACAGGATCACGCCAACCAGGAGCAGTCCGCAGACCCACGCGGCGCGGGCGGCCGAAAGTGCATTGATGCGCGGCAGGAACGAAACCACTAGCAGTCCCAGGGCGTGGAAGAAATGGTACATCACGCCGGTTTCGTAAACGCCTTTCGAGTAGGTGTCGAGCCGATCCCCAAGAGCATGCGCGCCGAATGCGCCGATGATCACGGCGAGAGCCAGAAGGATCGCGCCGGCAGCACTCCAGTTCATACTTGCTCTAAAGGTAGCACGCGTCTGGGCGTGATAAAATCAAAGGCGCACCTTCCTCGTCCGAAGCGCACGACCAGCAGCGCCCTTCCCGGTTTGAAGAGCAACAACCGAGGAGGGAGCATGGCGAGCACCGCAACGGGACACACTCTGCCGGCCCCATTTCAGCGTTACGAATTAGACGATGCGCACGATGAGATGATCGCGTCCAGCGGTTCGGTGCGCCCGCAGTATGAGCATCTGTACCGCGCGCTCCAGGACCTGCCTCAAGATGAGCTGCACCGGCGCCAGCAGGTGGCGGACCTGTCCTTCCTGCACCAGGGCATCACGTTCACGGTATATGGCCGGGACGAGGGCACGGAGCGCATCTTTCCGAACGATCTCCTGCCGCGCATCCTGACCAATGAGGAGTGGGCCCGCATCGAACGCGGCTTGACGCAGCGCATCACCGCCCTGAATCTGTTCCTCAAGGATCTGTACCACGAAGGCCGGATCCTGAACGATGGCATCGTGCCCCGCGAGATAGTTTATAGCTGCAAGCATTTCCGTAGACAAATGCGTGGCCTGCACGTGCGCAAGGACGCCTATGTGACGGTAGTGGGAAGCGACTTGATCCGTATGCCGTCGGGCGAGTTCGTGGTGCTGGAGGACAACCTGCGCGTCCCCAGCGGCGTCTCCTACATGCTGGCCAGCCGGGAAGTGATGAAGCGTATTTTCCCGGACCTTTTTCGCAAATGCGGCGTACAGCCCATCGAGCACTATGCACAAGCGCTGCTGGCCACCTTGCGGGCGCTGGCTCCGCAGGGCAGTACGGAGCCGACCATCGCGCTGCTGACTCCGGGCGTCTACAACTCCGCCTATTTCGAACATGCGTTTTTGGCACGGCAGATGGGCATCGAATTGGTGGAAGGCCGGGATCTGGTGGTGCATGACAACTTCGTCTATATGCGAACCACGGCGGGGTTGCGGCGGGTAGACGTGATATACCGCCGTATCGATGATGATTTCATCGACCCCCTGGCGTTCCGCTCGGATTCTTCGCTGGGCGTGCCGGGCTTGTTCAACGCTTACCGCGCTGGCAACGTGAGCATGGCGAATGCGCTCGGCACGGGCGTCGCCGACGATAAAGCCATCTATGCCTACGTGCCCGCCATCATTCGCTACTATCTGGGCGAAGACCCGGTGCTCAACAACGTCGAGACCTATCTGATGTCGGACCCGCTGCACCGGCAGCATGTGCTCAGCGCTCTCGAGAAATACGTGGTGAAGGCGGTGGGCGAATCCGGAGGCTACGGGATGCTGATCGGGCCGCAGAGCACCGCGGGCGAGCGCGAAGAGTTCCGCCGCCGCGTGGAAGCGGACCCACGCAACTACATCGCTCAGCCCACCATCCGCCTGTCGCGCGCGCCCTGCATCATCGATGGCCAGGTCCAGCCTCGCCATGTGGATCTGCGCCCTTACATTCTGTTCGGGGAGAAAATCACCATCGTTCCCGGAGGTCTGACGCGAGTGGCTTTGAAGAAAGGTTCACTGGTGGTGAACTCTTCGCAGGGCGGCGGCAGCAAAGACACCTGGGTTTTGTATTAGGGGACCAGTATGTTATCTCGCGTGGCGGACAGTCTGTATTGGATGAGCCGGTATCTGGAACGCGCCGAACATACGGCGCGCGTCATCAACGTCCATCTGGATCTGATGCTGGAACACGGAACCGATTCCGACGACCGGATCTGGGCCCGAATGCTGCGGGCCCTGGGTATCGAATCGGGTGACGAGCCCAGCCAGCGGCCTTTGTCGTACGTGCTAGCGCACTCGGTGATCCACGATCCGGCTAGCCCATCGTCCATCGTGGCGTGCGTGATGGCCGCGCGCGAGAACGCGCGCCAGGTGCGTGAGCAAATCAGTTCGGAAATGTGGGAGCAGTTGAACCGCCTGTTCCATGAAGTAAAGCGTGCGCGTCCGGAAGAGGTATGGAAATCCCGCGAATTCCTGGCGGCGATCAAGGAAGGCTCGCACTTGTTCCAAGGCATCACGGATTCCACCATGACCCATGCCGCGGGCTGGCAGTTTATTCAGGTGGGGCGTTCGCTGGAGCGCGCGGTGATGGTGTCGATGCTGGTGGCGGTGCACTTCGATGAGTTCCGCCAATCGCCGGAAGCCTCCGCAGCGGATTACTTGGAATGGATCGGTTTATTGCGCTCCTGCACGGCTTTCGAGTCGTATTGCAAAGCCTATACCGCGGATCTGCAGCCGGTGCGGGTCGCGGAGTTTCTGGTTCTGCATCCGAATTTTCCACATTCGATACGGTTCTCCACCGATGCTCTCGAGAGAGCGCTCAAAGAAATTGGCGCGGAGGTGCCGGAACGGCGTTCCTCGCGCGTGGAGCGGATCGCCGGAAGAATGCGCGCCACGCTGGGCTTCGGACAGATCGACGAAATCATGAGCGGCGGGCTGCATTCCTATCTGGAAACTGTGCGGCGCCAGTGTGGCCAAGTCCACGGAGCGCTGTATCAAACCTATATCACCTATCCGATCGAGGCCGCCCTGGGAGCCTGACGTCATGTTCTATTCCATACGACATCTGACGCGTTTCCGCTACGATTCGGCGGTGAGTGAAAGTCTCATGGAGCTGCGCATGCACCCGCGTACGGAAGGCGCGCAGCGCTGCTTGTCCTTCCAGGTGTCCGTCGATCCGCGCGCGCGTCTCCATGACTATCGCGATTATTTAGGCAACACCATCCATCATTTCGATGTGCCCGGCAAGCACGCTCAGCTTAGTATCGTCGCCGAGGCGTCCGTTGAATTGCAGCCGCTGCCGGAGTTGCCGGAACGATTAGGGCCGGACGCCTGGCGCGAGCTGGATGACATGGTGGCGACGGGGGATTATTGGGAGATGTTGATGCCCAGCGAATTCACGCAGCCCACGCCGGCCCTGGAGGGACTGATCGGACAGCTCGAGATCGAGCGCAGCGAGGACCCCTTGACGTTTCTGCGGGTCCTGAACTCGGCGATGTATACGTGGTTCGACTACGTTCCCAAGGCGACGCGCGTGGACTCTCCCATCGATCACGCCATTGAGACCGGCAAAGGCGTGTGCCAGGATTTCGCGCACATCATGACGGCGCTGGTGCGGCACGTGAAAATTCCGTGCCGGTATGTGAGTGGTTATTTGTGCCCGCGAGCCGATCATCACGACCGCTCGGCGGACGGCGCCACCCACGCCTGGGTAGAAACTTTACTGCCGGGGGGCATGGGCTGGGTTGGGTTCGATCCCACCAACAACCTATTGGCGGGTGAGCGGCACATTCGCACCGCGATTGGCCGCGATTATGCCGACGTTCCTCCCACCAAGGGCATTTTTAAGGGGAAGGTAGCGAGCGAGCTGACGGTGTCGGTTCGCGTCGCGCCGTCTAACGCACCCCCGCCGCCGGAGGCTGAGCTGGCATTGCCGCCGGAGTGGGTGGCTCCTGTCCTCGATCTTGCTGAAGTCGAGCAGGAACAACAGCAGCAACAACAGTAAGCTAGGCCGCCACGCTACGCAGCAGCACCCACAGTTTTTCCCAGGTGGGGACACGCACGCGCTGCGCCAGGACGTCATAGTTAGACGCCACAATGCGGTCGAGCAGACGTGAATAGATGCCGATCAGCGCGCGCATCGACGCGCGGCTGCGCGAATCGATCAGGCCCACCAGCGGCGCGGATTCCCGGTAATACTCGCGCGCACGCTGGGCCTCGAATTTCATCAACTGGTGGAAGCGCTCGCGTGGCTCGAAGGTTTCCGGCGACACTTCGAAACGCGCGAAGTCCTCAGCCGGCAGATACACGCGATTTTTCTCGGCGTCTTCTCGAACGTCGCGCAGAATGTTGGTGAGCTGGAAGGCGATCCCGCACTTCTCGGCGAGCGGAAGCGCTTCCTGCGATTCAAATCCGAAGATGTGAATGATGGTGAGCCCCACCACGCTAGCCACGTGATAGCAGTAATCGTAGAGTTCCTCGAAGGTGCGGACCCGGCGTGGCTCCAGGTCGGAGCTGACTCCGTCGATCATGTCGTAGAAATACTGATGCGGGATTTTGTGGCGCATCACAGCGTCAATGAAGGCCGGCCACACCGCATGATCTCCGGCGTGGCCCGCCAACGCCGCCTCAAGATCCGAACGCCAGCGGGCAATGGACGCGGGGCGGTCTGCAATGCCGTCGTCATCGCTCAAATCGTCGCAATAGCGCATGAACGCGTAGATCGCGCACATCGCGCGGCGCCGCGGCTTCGAGAGCAGCAGGAATGAATAGTAGAAATTCTTAGCCTGGCTGCGCGCAACGCCTTCGCACCAGGTGTAGGATTCGGCAACCGTCATGCGGCCCGCGAGAAAGCCCGCCGCGTGATCGCTCCCAGCAGCAATCCCACGCGTTCGGTTTTGGAGATGACCGGACGCGCGCGCAGCACGTCGTAATCCTGGCGCTCGATCTTCTCCAGAATCTTCAGTCCGCCGCGGCTGAACAGTTCCAGGTCGATGGCCAGGCGCCGGTCCACTTGACCTGCCAGCGGCAGGCCTTTGAGGAACAGCTCCCGTGCCACGCCGACCGCTTCTTTCATGGCTCGCCGGAACCGGTCATCGAAGCGCCGCGCAAACAGATCCTCGATGGGATAGCCCTGCCGCTCCAATACATCCAGTGGAAGATACACGCGGTCTTTTTGAAGATCGACAATCACGTCCTGCCAGAAATTGGCAAGCTGCAGCGCGGTGCAAGTGGCA
>Ga0105245_10004716_pt1 | contig 12049 bp, 19 predicted proteins | sample KBSM54metaG_FD_81523 | JGI IMG/M metagenome (GOLD analysis project Ga0105245, IMG submission 81523) | Miscanthus rhizosphere microbial communities from Kellogg Biological Station, Michigan, USA - KBS M5-4 metaG | ecosystem: Host-associated > Plants > Roots > Rhizosphere > Soil | place...
CGACCGGCGGCGACGGGTTGTAGAAGAACGTCGTCGGCTCGGGCTCCTCGTGGCTGCCGACGGAGATCACCGACGAGAAGCGCCACGGGTAGCTCTCGACCGGCATGTTGTGTGCCGACGCGACGAGCACCGTGTTGTTGAAGTAGGCCTTGTCGGCCAGCTCGTGCAGCAGCTCGGCGAACTGGCGTTTGGTCGTCGAGAGGCTCATGTTGATCACGTCGAAGCCCTCCTCGACGGCCCAGCGCAGCCCTTCGAGCAGGATCGGGCCGCTGCCCTTGAACCCGGCGCCCAGCACGCGCGCGCTGTAGAGCGTGCACTCGGGCGCGAGGCTGCGGACGATCCCGGCGCAGGCCGTGCCGTGGCCGCAGAGGTCGCCCTCGGTGTCGTCCACGCGCTCGATCTCGTCGTCCTCGCCGCGGTGGAAGGCGACGGCGCCCTCGACCTCGCCGACCTGCGGATGGCCGGCCTCGATCCCGCTGTCGAGGATGCAGACGCGGACACCCTTGCCGGTGGCGCCGCCGAAGGCCCAGTCGCGGGTAACGCGCTCGGGCCAGTCGACGCCGATCGAGATGCGCTCGCCCGCCCCGGCGGGCAGGCTCCACGCAGGAAGGTCTGCGGCCTCGCTCACCGGCTGATCGTAAGCGACCTAGTCGTTGCTCAAGAGACGACGGAGCTCTTCGACCACGCGGGGCTGCGGCTCGACGCCCTCGGCCTGCAGCGCCCTCTCGAGATCGGCGAGCACCTCGGCGCGGAAAGCGGCGTCGGCCTCGGCCCGGGCGACCAGCTGGTCGAGCCCGCGCCTGGCGGCCGGGAGCTCCTGCGCCGCCTGCACCCAGGCCTGCGGAGCCGGGGGAAGCATCCCGATCAGCCGTGAAAGTTGCTCGTGGTCGTAGTTGCTCATCACGTCACCTGTCCACCGGACGGGGTCGGGGGCGTATTTCTTCCCTCACCCTCGAATGCATCTCGAAGCTTGTCGAGGCAGCGCGAGAGGCGGCTGGCGATCGTCCCGGCCGGGAGGCCCAACGTGTCCCCGATCGTGCGGTAGCTCTCGTCGCGGGCGAAGAAGCGGTCGAGGATCTGCTGGCAGTTCTCCGGCAGCTCGGCCATCGCGTCGTGCACGTCGAAGGCGTCCTCGAGTGCGGTCAGCACGTCTTCGGCGGGGAGCTCGGGCAGCTCGTCGATGTCGGCGTCCGACTCGCGCGCGCCCGAGCGGAGGCGGTCGATGCAGACCCTCCGCGTCAGCTGCGCGATCCACGGCCGCACCGCCTCGTCGTCGCGCAGGGAGCCGAGGCGCTCGTAGACCCGGGCGAACACGTCCTGGAAGACGTCCTCGGCGTCCTGCTGGCCCAGACGAAAGCCCTGTACCGCGATCGCGTAGACGTAGCGCGAGAAGCGCTCGACGAGCTCCCGCCAGGCGTCGTCGTCGCCTGCCCGGCAGCGCGCGACCAGCGCGGCGTCGGAGCTGGCCTGCGCGATCAGCTCTGGGCCGCGCGCAGGCGCTTCGCCATCGTCTCCAGGAGCTTCCATGCGATCCCTGCGTTCCCCTCGACAAGGGGCCGGAACTCCCAGGACGTGAGGCCGTAGCAGCGGAGCTCGCTGTCGGCCGTAACGGTCGCGCTTCTGGCCCCCTCGTCGATCAGCGCGATCTCGCCGAAGTAGTCGCCGGGCCCCAGCTTGTCGCGCTCGCCGCCGCGGACCGTGACGGACGCTTCGCCGCTCTCGATCACGAAGAAGCCGGCGCCCGTCTTTCCCTCGTCGACGACCGTGGTGCCGGACTCGAACGTGCGCTCCTTGAACGACCGGGCGAGGCGCTCGAGCTCGCCGGGCTCGAAGTCGGCGAAGAGCGGGACGCGCTGGAGGAGCTCGACTGGTGCTTCGGCCACGCGCGGATATTAAGGCTTTGTCGCTTCCGCGCGACTCGCGAGTTCCTCGATCTTGCCCTCGGCGGTCTCCAATCGCCCGCGGCAGAAGCGGTACAGCTCCTCGCCGCGCTCCCAGAGCTTGAGCGCCTCGTCGAGCGGCGCCTCGCCGCTTTCCAGCCGGTGGACGATCGCCTCCAGCTCCTTCTGGGCCTCCTCGAACGTCACGTCCGCTCCTCGACTCGGGCGCCGAAGCTGCCCTCGGCGACCTCGACCTCGACAGGGTCGCCCGGCTGGACGGCTTGCGGGGAACGGACGATCTCGTCGCCGGCGCGGACGATGGCGTACCCGCGCTCGAGCGTCGAGCGCGGCGACAGAGCGCGCAGCCGGCCACCGGCCTGCTCCAGCTTCGCCCGGCGGCGCTCCAGCAGTAGCCGCGGCGCGCGGGCCAGGCGCTCGTGCGTGCCGTCCAGGCGGCGACGCTCGCGGTCGAGGCTCCGTCGCGTCCCTCGCTCGAGCCCCGCCCGCGAGCGCTCGAGCCGCTCCAGCAGCTGGGCGAGGTCCGGCACGACGAGGCGCCCAGCGACGCTCGGTGTGGACGCGCGCACGTCGGCCGCGAGGTCGCAGAGCGGCGTGTCCTGCTCGTGGCCGACTGCGCTCACGACCGGCACGGGGCACTCGGCGATCGCGCGCACCAGCCGCTCGTCGCTGAACGGCAGCAGGTCCTCGAAGCTGCCGCCGCCGCGGGCCACCACGAGCACGTCGACGCCCTCACGGCATAGCGCGCGCAGCGCCTCGACGACCGCGCCGGCGGCCCGAGGGCCCTGGACGTAGGTCTCCGCGACGAGCACGTTCGCCGGCGGGAAGCGGGTCGTGACCGCGGTCAGGACGTCTCGCTTGGCGGCGGCGTCGTTGCCCGTCACGAGGCCGATCCGCGTCGGCAGGAGAGGCAGCGGCCGCTTCCGCTCGGCGGCGAACAGGCCCTCGGCCGCGAGCTTCGCCTTCAGCCGCTCCAGCGCGGCGAGATGGTCGCCGAGCCCGAAGCGCTCGAGCGACAGCGCGCGGAGGCGGAACTCACCGCGCGCCTCGAAGAGCTCCGGGCGCCCGTACGCGTGGACGCGGTCGCCGTCGGACAGCTCGAGCCGCAGCGCGTCGAACTGCCCGCGCGCGATCGAGACGCCGAGGCAGGAGCCGTCCTGGGGGTCCTTGAGCGTGAAGAAGACGCTCGCCCAACGGTCCGAGCGCCGCAGCTCGGTCACCTCGCCCTCGACCCAGACCGTCGGCAGCCGCTGGAGCCACGATGCGACCCCGCGGTTGAAGGCCCCGACGGAGTAGACCTTGCGGTCGCCGTACTCGATCGCCTCGACCTTCACGAGGCCAGGATACGGCGCGACCCGCTGGCTAGATCAGGATCTCGGCGGCCGTTTCCGGCGAGCAGCCCTGGCGCAGGAGGTCGACCGCGTGGTGCAGGTCGGCCGGGCTGTGGGCGATCTTCTCGGCCAGCGGCAGCGGGAAGCCGGCCTCCATCAGCACGTGCAGGCGCCAGCTCTCGACTTTCGCCTGTTCGTCCCTGGGTGTCTCGGCGATCTGCGTCATCGGCGTCCGGGTAGTTCGCCCTGTCCTAGACGAACCCTCCCCGTGGAAGTTTGTCCTTTGCCGAATCAGCCCCTGCGAAACGTGGGGGCGAGGCGGGAGCCGGCCTCGTTGAGCGCTTCGTCGATGCGCCGCTGGAGGTCCTGGAGCCGCGCGTTCAACACGGTTCGCTCGGCCTCGGCGTCCGCCGCCAGGGCCTGAACCTGCGTCCGCAGCTCGCCTTCGGCGTCCGCGATCCGGCGTTGAAGCTCCGCGACCAGCTCGTCCCGCTCGTGCTCGAGGGTCGAGCCGATCTGCGAGAGGCGGCGCTCGAGGCGCTGGCCTCCGGCGTCGGCAACGTGCGCGAGGCGCTCGGCCAGCACGCCCTGGGCCTGCTTCGCGAAGTGCTCGACGGCGCGGTCGAGCTCACGCGAGAGGCGCTGCGCGGCGTCGTCGCGCGCCCGCCTGATCGCGTCTCCGAACTGCTTCGTGACCGCGTCGGAGAAGCTGTCGGCGGTCCGCTCGACCACGCGCTTGAGCTGGTCGAGCTGGCGCCGCTCGATGTCGGCGAAGCCGGCCTGGATGCGCTGGATCGCCTCGGCCTCCTCCGCGCCGATCCGCTCGCGAAGCTCGCGCTCGCGCTGGCGAAGGCGCTCGGCCACCTCGTGCAGCGCGCGGCGGCGGTCGCGTTCGTGCGCCTCGAGCTGTTCCTGCGATTCCTGCGACAGCTCGCCGGCCGCCTTGGTGAACTGGGCCTCGAGCGTGGCGAGCCGCTCGCGCTGCTCTTCGCTGGCGGTGTCGAGCCGCTCGGTGTCGAGCTGGAGCCGCGATTCGGCCTGGGCCATCAGCTGCCGCTGCCGCTCGCCCATGGCCGTGAGCTGCGAGGCGAGCCCGCGCTCGGCGCGCTCGAGGTCGGCCTTCAGCTCGGAGAGACGGTGCGCGACCCGCTGCTCGACCTTCGCGAGCGCCTCGCTGAGCTCCGCGCCCGCCGCCTGCTCCCGCTCGATGAGCGCTGCGCGCCGCGTCTCGCCGATCTTGCGCTCCTCGGCGACGAGCTTCGAGAGCGAGTCCGCGCGGGCGCGGGAGAGCGTGCGCTCGAGCTCGGCGGCGCGTGCCTCGACCTCCGTTGCCACCAAAGCGTCGAAGCGGGCCTCGGCCTCGGCGAGCTGCCGGTCGACCTGCCGCGAGCGCGCGACCAGGCGCTGGAGCACGAGCACCCCGAGCTCGAGGGCGGCGCAGACAGTGATCCCGCCGGCCGCGAGGGCCAGCTCGCGCGAGGGCTCGAGCGCGAAGACGACCCAGCCCACGGCGGCCGCGGCCCCCACGACCCCTGCCAGCCCGAGCAGCGTCGAGCGCGAGACTCGTTCGAAGACGGCGGCGACGGCCGAGGCGAAGACGGCCACGACCGCAGCCGCGAAGACGAGCTCGAGGACCTCCGCGCGCACGGGCGGCATGCTACGCCAGCCTGAGAACCAGCAGAGCCGCCGCGAGCGCGACGTTCGCCGCCGCCAGCGCGAGCAGTGCGCGCTCCGGCCCGGCCACGAGCGTCTCGCTCGTCACCGGCTCGCGGCCGCCGTCGCGCAGCTCGATCGTGCCGCCGACCGACGCCACCCGGCGACGGACGTGACGCACGGGAGTCGAGAGCGCGCGCTGCGCGTAGCTCGTCAGCGTCGCGTAGCCGGCCGCGAGCAGCGCCGTCCACGAGATCGTCCCCGCGCAGGCGAAGTACCCGGTCAGGAGCGGAAACGCGCCCCAGGCGAGCGCGAAGCCGGCACCGTTGTGGATCGCCCCGCCGAAGAGCTCGAGGTTGTAGACCGGCACGAGCGCGAGGCCGACCGCGACGAACACGAGCAGCCAGGCGTCGAACGCGACGGCGCCCGCGATTCCGATCGCGATTGCCGCGGCGAGCGGAACGATCGTCAGCCCGACGAGCATGCCGTCGGGGATTCGGGTTCGCAACGGCCTCCCGTTCAGCTCGTCGAGCGCGTGCGCCGAGATCCCGAGCGCGAGGAAGAACGCCACCAGCGTCGCAACGAGGCGTCCTTCGTAGAGCTTCGGCGCGAGGCAGGCGCCGATCGCGACGTAGCTCAGGTGCCAGGCCGTGTACGGCGGGTGCAGCAGCGTGACGTAGTCGCGCCAGCCGCCCGGGGCGAGCGCGTAGAACGCCGGCCGCGCCTCGGTCACGCCCGGCGGCCCCACAGCACGGTGCAGCCGCCGAGGCTGAGGCGGCGCGCCTGAACGTCCTCGAAGCCGGCCTCGCCCACCGCCGCCACCAGCTGCGGCACGGGCCAACGCTGGTCGAACTCGCGGATGCTGCCGCCGAGGAAGCGCCCGACCTCGTGCCAGCCGGGAGAGATCGCCCGCCCGGCTAGCGGCAGGCCGACGTCGACCCAGAGGTCCCACGCGACCCGCGGCACCGGCCCCGGGGGCACGCCGAAGTCGAGCAGCGACATCGTTGCGCCCGGCCGCAGGACACGCGCGAGCTCGCGCAAGCCCGCGGGCAGGTCGTCCAGGTAGCGAAGCAGATAGGCGGCCGTCAGCCCGTCGAACGAAGCGTCCTCGAAGGGAAGCTCCTGCGCGGAGGCCTCGACGAGGCGCACGCGGTCTCCCACCCGTTGCCGGGCCTCGGCCAGCATCTCGGGGCTCTGGTCGACGCCGACGACGGAGCAGCCCTTCTGCCGGACGAGCTCGAGCGCCACCGCGCCGGTGCCGCAGGCGACGTCGAGCACGGTGTCGCTCGGCCCAACCGGGAGGCGCGAGACGAGGAACTGCCGCCAGCGCGGGTCTTGCCCGAAGGAAAGGAGGTTCGCGTAGCGGTCGTAGGTCGGCCCGAGCGGCGCGAAGAGCCCGCGCGCGATCCCGGTCCGGGTCTCTGCCACCCGGTGAGTCTAAGTCGGGCTCAGCTCGCCGGTTCGGTCGCCTGCCGTCGCTGCGCGCGCAGCTCGCGGCGCAGTCCGCGCGAGGCCGTGGTGCTGTCGCCCTTGCTGCCGCCGACGCGAACGCGCGGGTCGAGCAGCGGGTAGAGGAGGTCGACGACCAGGTTCACGAACACGACCACGATGCTCACCACCAGCACGATCCCGAGGATCATCGGGAGATCCGAGGCTGCGAGCGACTGCACGAGCAGCCGCCCCATCCCCGGGAGCTGGAAGATCTGCTCGATGAACAGCGCCCCCGCGAACGCCACGCCGATATCCATGCCGAGCATCGTCACGACGGGGAGGACCGCGTTCGGCAGGACGTGCGAACGCATCACGCGCGAGTTGCGCGCTCCCTTCGCGCGCGCCGTGCGCACCCAGTCCTCGTTCATCGTCTCGAGCAGGCTGGCCCGGATCATGCGCGCGTAGAGCGCGGTGAAGAGGAACGCGAACGTGAACCAGGGCAGGATCATGTGGTAGGCCCAGTAGCGCGGGCCACCGCATTCGATCGAGTTCTGCGGGACGTAGGTGAGGTCGCAGTACCCGGCCACCGGGAACCAGTGCAGCTTGACGCCGAAGATGTACGAGAAGATCAGCGACAGCCACACCGGGTGACAGCAGAGGCCGATCAGGACGAAGACCATCAGCCCACGGTCGAGCAGCGAGCGCGGCCTCAGCGCCGAGAGCAGCGCGATCGGGAAGGACATCAGCAGGAAGAGGATCGTCCCGCCGATCACGAGCGACGCCGTGACCGGAAGGGTTCGGCGGATCTCCGTCATCACGGGCTCGTTCAGCCGCGGCGAGTAGGGCAGCTCGCCGTGGAGCACGAGGTTGCCGACGAAGCGGGCGTACTGGTGGACGAGCGAGCCGCTGGTGTCGAACTGCTAGTGCCCCCCGAAGCCGCTGCCGCCCCCGACCGTCTTCCGCGACCCCGCGAGCATGAAGAACATCACGAACGTGATGAGGGTTACGGCGAGCACCATCAGGACGGCTCCCACCAGCCGCTTGCCGATGAAGAGAAGCATTGCCCCCGCCTGCCTCCTTGCTCACGCCAACCAGTTCGAACTACGAACAATACGCCACGAACCGGCGTGCTTCTGCCTGCCCGTTCGACGCCCGCTCTAAGCTCGATGGATGAGCCTCGAGCGCGACTTGCGGCGGATCGCCGAAGCGGCCGTGCGCCACGCGGCGGAGGGGGAGGAGGTGGCCGGCATCGTGCCCGCGGAGCCGGCGAACGGCCTACGGCTCTACGTCTGCGCGTACGGCGCCGAGGACGCGACCAGCTGGCTCGTGCTCGACGCGACCGGCGTGGAGGTCTCGGACCGGGCGCTGATCCGCGACGCGGTCTCGATCGCGGCGCTCTGCGAGGTGGCCGAGGAAGCGGCCGGCGTCGAGCCCGACTCGGCGCGCGTCGCGAGCCCTGCGCTGCTGGACGACCTGGGCGGGGACATTGGCTCGGAGGTCGCCGCGGCGGTGAAAGCCGCCGCGGGGACGGTCGAGGAGCTCGTCCACGACGTCGAACGCGGCTACAAGCTGCCCCTGAGCTAACCTGGCCGCATGGAAGGCTTCCCCTTCGGCGGCGACCCCGAAGACCTGATGCGGAGCCTGCGCGAGTTCGCCGAGCAGCAGGCCGAGAGCGTCCACGACGCGCAGCGCGAGCAGTTCGCCACGCTGACGCTGAACACCGCGGTGGAGCTCACCGCGGCCGCGCTCCAGCAGGTTCAGGGGACGGGGAGTGCCGAGGAGCAGGCGACCGCCCTCCGCGACGCGATGCGCGTCCTGTTTCCGGAAGCCGTGGCGCTGGTGTCAGCAGCGCGGCAGGGCTTCATGCGCGAGAGCTGAGCCCGGCTCCGCGCCGAGCCGGCGACCGGCCCCGATCAGCCAGCGGCCGAGCGTCAGGCGAACGCGTCGGCGCGGCGCCCGGACCGGGGACCAGTCGCTGCTCAGTCGAGCCGTCCGCTCGCGGGCGGCCTCTGCGTGGATCTCGTGCTCGATCATGCGGCGGCTCCTCTCGACTTAAAGTATCTCGACCTCGAAAGAGAACGTTACACTTCAAATATCTTGACGTCAAGACTTTTTTATCCGACAATCCGGCAATGAGCGACGAGCGCGACCATGTCGACCGCTGGCTAGAGGAAACACAGCTGCCCGGCGCCGTCGATCTCGAGGTGGAGGGCATCGTCGACCGGATCAACGGGCTGCGCCGCCGGTTCAGCCGAATGCTCGACGAGACGCTCGCCGACTTCGGGTTGAACGACGGCGAGTGGAAGGCACTCGGTCACCTGCAGCTCTCGGGGCCGCCACACCGCAAGCCCGTGGGGCAGCTGGCCAAGCGAGCTGACCTCTCGAGCGGCGCGATGACGAACCGGCTCGACCGGCTGGAGCAGGCGGGCTTCATCCGGCGCCTGCCCGACCCGGATGACCGACGCGGCGTACTGGTCGAGCTCACGGACGCCGGCCGCGCCGCCTGGGAACAGTCGGTCAGCGCCCAGGCCGAGAAGGAGTCGCTCGTAACGGCGGCGCTGAGCGTGAAGGAGAAGCAGCAGCTGAACGCGCTGCTCCGGCGCCTGATGCTCGAGTTCGAGAAGCGCGAGGCGAAGAAGTAGCTCCCGCCGCGCCCGAGGACGCGGCGGGAGCTCGTCGCCCTCGTCTACTTCGCAGGGGGGATCAGCACGCGGTTGACGACGTGGATGACCCCGTTCGTCGCCATCACGTCGGCCTTCACGACCTTCGCGTTGTTCACGAAGACGGTGGAGTTGGCCACGTGGATGCGGACCTTCTTGCCATTCAGCGTCTTGGCCGAGTGCAGCTTCACGACGTCGGCCGCCGTGACCTTGCCGGAGACCACGTGGTAGAGGAGCACGGCCTTCAGCTTCGCCTTGTTGGCGAGCAGCGCCTTCAGCGTCTTCTTCGGCACCTTCTTGAAGGCCGCGTCGGTCGGCGCGAAGACGGTGTAGGGGCCCGGCTGCTTCAGCGCGGAGACCAGGCCGGCCCGCTTGAGCAGCATCGTCAGCGTCGTGAACTTGCCGGCCGCCGTCGCGGTCGCGACGAGGTCGCCGCTGGCGCGGGTGCTGCCGCCGGCAGTCGAGCCGAGGGGAGCCGCGGCCAGGGCCGCGACGACGATCACGAGCAGGAGTGCGGTCTTCTTCATGACGTCCTTTCGTTGAGCGTCAGCGGGACGCGGACGCAGGGGTAGGTCGCGGGCTTTCCTGACGACGGCCGACGGCGAGCCAGCCGAGGCCGTACACGGCCGAGAGGCCGACGAGCCCGTAGACGATCCGGCTCGCGGCGTTCGTCTCGCCGAAGTCAAGGCCGAAGATCCAGGCCACCAGGTCGAACTTCGCGATCGCGACGAGGCCCCAGTTGAGACCGCCGACGAGCACGAGCGTGAGCGGGAGCAGATCGCGCTTCCCGAACATTCGTACACCTCCTGTAGAGAAGTTGTTCAACATCGGTCGACAGAGTACTGCCCGGATCGCGGGTTGTCAAACTCATGTCCATCTCTTGTATAGTTCAGCCGATGAACGGCGAGACGGTGCTGCGGATCGGCGAGCTGAGCAAGCGCTCGGGCGTGAGCCCGGAGCTTTTGCGCGCCTGGGAGCGCCGCTACGGGCTGCTGCGCCCGACGAGGTCGGGCGGCGGACTGCGTCTCTACTCACTGGACGACCTGGAGCGCGTGCGCCTGATGCGGCGGCACATCGACGGCGGCCTCGCTGCGGCCGAGGCCGCCGACCTCGTCTCGCGCTCGCCCGTGGGCAAGGGCGCCGGCGAGACCGCGATCGCGTCACCGTCGGAGGCGCAGGCGGAGCTCGCTGCCGCGCTCGACGCGTACGACGAGCCCTCCGCGCAGGCCGTGATCGACCGGCTGCTGGCGACGACGACGCTCGACGCCTTTCTCGTCGAGGTCATGCTTCCGTACCTCCGCGAGCTCGGCGAGCGCTGGGAGCGCGGCAAGGCGTCGGTCGCCCAGGAGCACTTCGCCTCGAGCATCCTCCGCGGTCGGCTGTTCGGCCTCGCGCGCGGCTGGGGATTAGGGCTGGGGCCGCTCGCGCTGCTGGCCTGCCTGCCCGGCGAGCAGCACGAGCTCGGACTGGTCTCGTTCGGCCTCGCGCTTCGCGCCCGTGGCTGGCGGATCGGCTACCTCGGCATCGACACGCCACTGGACACGCTCGCCTCAGCGGCCGACTCGCTCCGGCCCGACCTGGTCGTCGTGAGCGCGGTCTCGGCGGAGCGCGTCGCCGCTAACGCACCCGAGCTGCGCGACCTCGCGCGGCGGCACCGGGTGGCACTCGGCGGCGCCGGCGCGGCGGGCGGAGCGGCCGAGGAGGTCGGCGCGATCGCGCTGCAGGGCGACCTGGTCGCCGAGGCCGGGCGCGTCACGGCGCTCGTGCAGAGCACCCGCTCGTAGAATCCCGCGAGCCGATGGGCCTCGTCGATTCCACGATCGTCCGCTTCCTGCCGGCGGTGCCGAAGCCGGTGGTGCGGAAGATCTCGGAGCGCTACATCGCCGGCGAGGAGCTCGACGACGCCCTCGTCGTCGTGCGGCGGCTGAACGACCAGGGGAAGCTCGCCACCATCGACGTGCTCGGCGAGGAGATCACGAGCCCCGACGAGGCGCGCGCGATCGCGGCGGCCTACCGCGAGTCGCTCGACGCGTTCGAGCGCGGCAAGCTGGGCTCGAACGTGAGCGTGAAGCCGACGGGGCTCGGCCTGAAGCTCGGCTACGACCTCTGCAAGGCGAATCTCGAGGACGTGGTCCGGCACGCCGCCGAGCTCGGCAACTTCGTCCGGATCGACATGGAGGACGCCTCGACGACCGACGACACGCTGCGCCTCTACCGCGAGCTGCGCGATGCGGGCTTCGACAACGTGGGCATCGTTCTCCAGGCCCGGCTGAAGCGCACTCCGGCCGACCTCGCGGGACTGGCCGACCTCCGGCCCAACGTGAGGATCTGCAAGGGCATCTACCTCGAGTCGGCCGACATCGCGTACCGCGACTTCGACTCGATCCGCGCGGCGTTCGTGCAGGCGCTCGAGCAGCTGCTCGACCTCGGCTGCTATGTCGGGATCGCGACCCACGACGAGTGGCTCGTCGAGCAGGGCAGGCGGCTGGTCGCCGAGCGCGGGCTCGACCGTGACGAGTACGAGTTCCAGATGCTGCTGGGCGTGCGGCCCGAGCTCGGGGACGAGCTGATCCGCGACGGCCACCGGCTGCGGATCTACACGCCGTTCGGCCGCCACTGGTACGCGTACTCGATGCGGCGCCTGCAGGAGAACCCGAAGATCGCCGGGTACATCGCGGCGGACACGGTCGGGCGGCTGCTGCCCGGCCGGAACGGCGCCACCTAGGCTTCGCCTACGGCTCGAGCAGCCCGCTGCGGAAGGCGATCCCGACTGCGTGCGCGCGCGTGCGGGCGCCGAGCTTCTCGTAGATGTGCTCGATGTGCGTGCCCACCGTGCTGGGGCTGATCGTCAGGTCCGCGGCGACCTGGGCCGGCGTGAAGCCGTCGGCGAGCAGCGTCAGCACCTGCTGCTCGCGGCCGGTGAGCGACGACCGCTGCCTCGAGGCGCGCGGCCGTTCGACCAGGCGCCTCGCTCGCGCCACCAGCTCGTCGAGCTGGAACGGCTTGGCCAGGTAGTCGTCGCCGCCGACGAGCAGGCCCGCGACCCGGTCGAACGACTCGACCCGCTCGCCCGAGA